>Ga0134126_10006176_pt1 | contig 15000 bp, 17 predicted proteins | sample KB31752_FD_96881 | JGI IMG/M metagenome (GOLD analysis project Ga0134126, IMG submission 96881) | Terrestrial soil microbial communities with excess Nitrogen fertilizer from Kellogg Biological Station, Michigan, USA - KB3-175-2 | ecosystem: Environmental > Terrestrial > Soil > Unclassified ...
ATCTCGAGCGGGACTTCGCCTTCGTGCAGGGTGTCGGCGCCGCGTTCCTCGCCGTCTATCCGCGCATCGTCGCGCGCCGGCGCGACACGCCGTATGACGAAGCCGCGCGCGAGAAGCTGCTCGTCAAGCGCGGCCGCTACGTGGAGTTCAATCTCGTTTACGACCGCGGTACGCGATTCGGATTCGCGACGGATGCGGACCCCGAGGCATATCTCATGAGCTTGCCGCCGCTCGTCAAATGGTGATCGAGCCCGTGCGCTCAGCTGCCGCTGGTTCTTCCGCCAGCGCTAGTTCTTTTGAGGCACCGAGTGGATGTGCGCGCTCGACAGCTCCCCGATATACCGCCCGAGCCAGCGTGGGGGGGCGGTCCAAAGCGAGCGGATCGCGCCGGTCTTCACCGCCGTCCATTTCGCGGCGACGAGCCCGACCTCAGGCAGAACAGCGCGCGCCCAGACATACGAAACCCTTCTCTGTTGCATGCGTCCATCCCCGAATCGTGATCTTCCTCACCATGAGTGACGCTTGCAACGCGCTGAAGTTCCTGAAAATACTGTCTGCTCGCGCAGACAAACCGCTCAGCGCTTTCGGCCCCGCGCCATCAGAATTCCGGTGTAGCCGTAACGGGCATTTTCGGGACAGGGGGCAAGCTCGATCTCGATGCTCGAGCGTCTGATGCCGTTCGCCAGGAGCGACTCGAACAGATCATCGGCCGTGAGGTCCGCGCACGGGAAGAGTCCATCCCCCACGCGGTAGGCGCTGCAGCGATGAAGCGCGTGCAGCACGAGAAGGCCGCCGGCGCGCAGCATCGAGAGCACGTTCCCCATGCACCCGCGCCAGATGTGCTTGTCGCTCGAGACGGCGTCGATGCAGAACCCGGATATGAGCAGGTCGTAGAAGCCCTCGCGCTCGGCGCCGAGCGGATGCCGCCATCGGGCATCGCTGAACAGGAGCTCCCGGATCACTGCGCGCGTGCGCGCCTCGCGCCGCACGATGCCGCCTGAAGTGGTCCAACCGCGCTCGTGCTCGAGGAGGAAGCGAGTGAAGCGGTTCCAGTCGGTGTCACGGGCTCCGGCTTGCAGCCAGCGGCGGATCTGCGACAGATTGTCCGGCGCTCGATCGGCCATATCGATGCGAAATACGTACCGCGCCGCCGCGATCGCCCGGTGAACGGTCGGTCCACACCCGTACTCGAGCGCACGGCCAATCGCCGCGCGCTCGCAGGCAAGCGCATCGAGCTCGAAGGCGAGCACTCTGCGCTCGTCCGCGAGAACGACCTCGCGGTAGTACGTGTCCAAGTACTGCTGCGCACTCCACTCGGAGCTGTCGGAGGTAAGCGCAGATGGGAAGCTTGGATTTGACATATTCTGGCAACGGATACCAATTCGTCCGTGAGCCACGCAAGCCGACTGCCCAGAAAGGTTATCTGCCGGTAACCTCCACTTTATCTCAGGGGGAAACGAACAACGTGAGCCAGAACCGATGGCCGCCCGCCGAATGAATACGCTCCTGCGCCGGCTCGCGCCTGGCGGCGATACGCTCGGCCCTCAGCTCACCGGTGAGGACCCCGCCCGGCTCGAGGCCCGGCTCGAAACGGCGGTGTGGGGCACCGGGATCGGGTTGTGGGAAATCGATTTCGTCCACGACCGCACGCGCTGGTTCGGCGACTGGTGCGAGCGGATGAACATCGACCCCTGCGACGGCAAGGGTCACGTCGCGCGCTGGGACGCCAATCTGCATCCCGAGGACCTGGATGAGGCCTCGCGCCGGTTCTGCGCACATGTCGCCGGAAGCGAGGACCACTACGACGCGGAATACCGCGTCCGCGACCGCAGGGGCCGCTGGCGCTGGCTCTTCGAGCGCGGGCGAGTGGTCGAGCGCGCGCCGGAAGGCGCCGCGCTGCGCATGGTGGGTATCTGCATGGACATCGACTCGCGCAAGGGCGCCGAGATCGATCTGGTCACGAGCCGCAAGCGGCTCGAAGTCGCTCTCGAGACCGCACGCGGCGGCATGTGGGATCTCGAGCCGGGGGGCGGGGAGCCTCGGCAGACCGATTTTTTCTACCGCATGCTCGGCGCTGATCCGCACACGGGCCGCCTCGACCGGCAATTCTGGTCGAGACGCCTGCATCCTGAGGACGCGCCGCGCGTGCGCGAGGCGCTGCGCCGGGCGGTCGATGGAACCGCCACGCTGTACGAGGAGGAATATCGCCTCCGTCATGTGGACGGCTCCTGGCGCTGGGTGCTCGACCGCGGCCGCGCGCTCGAACACGACGCATCGGGCCGCGCCCTGCATCTGGTCGGGTTCATCGTCGAGATCGCCGATCCGCACAGCCTCGAGCGCGAGCTGATCGAGATCGCAAACCGCGAGCAGCAGAGAATCGGCAGCGACTTGCACGACGGTCTCGGGCAGGACCTCACTGGCATCGCGCTGATGCTGCGCGCAATCGGCGCGCAGGTGCGCCGCGAGGGCTCCCGAGCGTGCGCCGACATCGAAGAAGTGATCGGTCTCGTCAACGGGGCGATCGAGAGCACCCGGTCTCTGGCCCGCGGCCTCTCACCCGTGAGCGCCGAGCGCGACGGGATCACCGGAGCGCTGCAGGCCCTTGCGGCTCGCGCGACCGAACGGTACGGCATTCCGGTTACTTTCGAGGCGCGCGTCGCCGAGCCGCTGCCCTACGATGAGACCGCGGCAACGCACGTATACCGCATCGCTCAGGAAGCGCTGACGAACGCGATGCGCCACAGCCGCGCGACCGAGGTGAGCATCCTGCTCACAGCCTCGGGCGGGGAGCTGCTGCTCGAAGTGAACGACAACGGGAGCGGCTTCCCGCTGGCCGAATGCCATGCCATGCCGAGCGATGATGTGCCATCCGGTACCGGCTCCAGCGGCCTCGGCCTCAAGATCATGCGCTATCGCGCGCAGATGCTCGGCGGCAATCTCGCCTTTGGCGAGAGCGCGGCGGGAGGCGCGACCGTGCGCTGCACCTGTCCGCTGCGGCAAGCCGTCCCGCGAGCCGGGGAGGAGCGCCTCCGGTGAAAACCGCCGCGCCGCATGCGACCCCGCAACTGCGCCACGGCGCCCCGAGGCGCGTGCTCATCGTGGACGATCATCCGATCGTGCGGCAGGGCCTGCGCCGCATGATCGAGCCCGAGGCGGATCTCACCGTCTGCGGGGAGGCCCAGACGGAACGTGAGGCGCGCACCGCCATCCGCGAGCTGGCGCCGGACATCGTGATCATCGACATCTCGCTGGCGCGCGGCGACGGGCTCGAGCTGGTGCGCGACATTCATGCGCAGATACCCGAGCTGCCGATGCTCGTGCTTTCGATGCACGATGAGACGATTTACGCCGGACGGCTGCTCGCCGCTGGCGCAAGCGGCTACATCATGAAGCAGGCGGCCTCCGATCAACTGCTCATCGCCGTGCGTCGCGTGCTCGAGGGCGGCACCTACGTGAGCGAGGCGCTCGCCAACACGCTCATCGCCCCCCGCGGCGAGGAAGGCGTGCGGGGCGGGATCGTCGCGGATCCGATCGATCGCCTGAGCAATCGCGAGCTGCAAGTGCTCTCCTTCATCGGCCGCGGTCTGTCGTCGCGCGAGGCCGCGAGCACGCTCGGCGTGAGCATCAAGACGGTCGAATCGCACCGCCAGAGCTTGAAGCGCAAGTTGAGTCTCGCGACGAACGCTCAGCTTCTGCAGTTCTCCATCAACTGGTACGCAAGCCGTAGCAAGCCGTGAGCGGCTCGCCGATCGCCTCGGCTCTCATTGCCTGGCACGCAAAGCGCGGTCGGCACGATCTCCCGTGGCAGCTCGCGCGCACGCCCTACCGCGTTTGGATCTCGGAGATCATGCTCCAGCAGACGCAGGTGGCGACCGTGATTCCGTATTTCGAGCGGTTCGTGCGGCGTTTTCCGGATACGGCCGCGCTCGCGGCCGCACCACTCGATGAGGTGTTGCATCTGTGGTCGGGGCTCGGCTACTACGCTCGCGCGCGCAATCTGCACCGCGCGGCGCTTCGCATCCGCGATGAGCTCCGCGGCCGGTTCCCCGAGCGCTTCGAAGAGGTCGCAGCCCTGCCCGGTGTCGGCCGCTCCACCGCGGGCGCGATCCTCGCGCTCTCGCGCGACGAGCGCCATCCCATTCTCGACGGCAATGCCAAACGCGTGCTCGCGCGCTGTTTCGGAATCGAGGGCGACGCGACGAGCCGGGCCGTCTCCGAGCGGCTCTGGGCCTGCGCGGATCAATGCACGCCGCACACGCAGGTCGCGACCTACACTCAGGCGATCATGGATCTCGGCGCAACCGTGTGTGTGCGCCGGCGGCCGCTTTGCGTCGCCTGTCCGCTCGAGGATCGCTGTATCGCGCGCCAGAGCGGCCGCCAGCACGTGCTGCCGTCGCCCCGTGCGGCGCGCACGCGGCGCGAGCGCGAATGCTTCATGCTCCTTGCCCTGCGAGAGGATGGCAGCGTGCTTCTGGAGCGTCGCCCCGTTCGCGGCATCTGGGGCGGCCTCTGGTGCCCGCCCGAATTTACCGCTCCCGAGGGAGCGGCCGACTTCGTCGCGCAACGCCTCGCCTGCACGTCGGCTGAGCTCCGGCCGGAGGAGCCCATACGGCATGCGTTCACGCATTTCGATCTCGCGATCACGCCGCTGAAGCTCGAGTGCAGCGGCCTTCGCACGGTGCTGGAGGGCGCGGAGGTCCTTTGGTATAACCCGCGCAATCCGGCCTCGGTCGGACTGCCCGCCCCCGTCCGGACGCTGCTCGAGCGGCTCGATCGGAGTTGAAATGACACGAATGGTTCAGTGCGCATATTTGAAACGCGAGGCACCAGGTCTCGATCGGCTGCCGTACCCCGGCGAGCTCGGGAAGCGCATCTATCAAAGCATCTCCAAGGAAGCGTGGGCGCGCTGGATGGAGCACCAGACGATGCTCATCAACGAGTATCGACTGACGCCGATCGAGCCGAAGGCGCGCCGCTTCCTCGAAGGCGAGATGGAGAAATTCCTCTTCGGCACGGGCTCGCAGGCTCCCGAGGGCTACCGCCCGCCGTCGTGACAAAGCGTCACTCGGTGTAAAGAAATTCTTGCCTCCTGATCGCAACCTGTCGTGCGACCGCGACGTTTTGCGCGCGCGCCGGAACTCTCGCATGCTGGCATATGTCAGATGCGTCATCCGCTTGCAAAGCTGGCCGTTGAGAGTGGAGCGATTTGCTTGATGAGGAGGAGCGATGGTCCAAGCAATAAAGTTGAGTCCGCGGTCGTCGAAACCGGGCGGCGTGCCGCGGAAAGCAAATCGGGCCTGGGCGGGTCGAGGCACCGGCGCACAATGCGATTTGTGCCACCAAGTCATAGAAGAGGGCCAAGTCGAATACGAAATCGAACTTCCCGAGGTGCGCGACCGCACGCTGACGCTCCATCTCGAGTGCTACGAGCGCTGGACACTTTCACGGGACGCACTCCCGCACGACGTGTTGGACGATCCTGACGACGAGAAGTGGTGAGGAGGAGACGCGCTCGCCGCGAGCGTGTAAGACTCTTGTAAGGCAGGCCTTGCCGAGCGTCGTGCGCCCGGTGCGGGCTCAGAGCCGGACCATGCCCCGCTTGTGTGCGACGGCGACCGCCTCGGTGCGGCTGATCGCATCGAGTTTGGTGAGAATCGCCTTGACGTGAGTTTTCGCCGTGCCTTCGGTGATGTTGAGGCGGCGCGCGATATCTTTGTTGCTGCGGCCCTCGGCGAGCAGCTGCAGCACACCGAGCTCGCGCTGCGTGAGGCTGGGCCTCGCCATGCGCTGCAACGCCTTCGCGGCGATCGAGGATGAAGCGTAGGGACGATCTTCGCTCACCGCCCGGATGGCGGAGAGGATCTCCTGGCGGGGAGCATCTTTGAGCACGTACCCCTTTGCGCCCTGGCTCAAGCAACGAAAGATGTCCTCGTCCCCATCATAGGTCGTCACGATGAGCAGCCGCGCGCGCGGATGCTGCTCGAGCACCTGCTGGACGACCGCGAATCCATCCTTTTTCGGCATCCGCAGGTCGAGCACCATCACGTCGGGCAGGTGCCGCTCATAAGCGGCAATCGCCTCCTCGCCGTCGGCGGCCTCGGCCACCACTTCCATGTCTGGCTGGCGGTTGACGATCGCAGCGAGGCCGTCGCGCACGATCGGATGGTCGTCCGCGAGGACCACGCGGATCTTACGCTGTGACGAAGCATTGGCTGCGCCGCCAGAGCTCGCGCCCGTGTCAGCCCCGTTGCAGGTTTCCGCTTCAATCATCTTTATCTCGCCTTGCGCCGCGCCACCTTCACCGCGACGCGCGTACCTTCGCCCGGGCGGCTCTCGATTTTCAATTCCCCGCCAATCGCGCCCGCGCGCTCCCGCATGCTCGTGAGCCCGAAACCGAGCTGCGCTGCGCGCTCGGGCCGCTGCTCCATTCCGCGTCCGTCGTCGGCGACCGCGAGCAGCCAGTCCCCAGGTTTCCCAGTGAGCGAGATGCGCACGTTACGCGGCCGGGCATGACGCACCGCATTGCTCACCGCCTCCTGCGCGATGCGCAGCAGCTCGTGGTCGTGCTCCGGCGGCAAGCCCGTCTCAACTTCCTGGCCTTCGAAAGTCGACGCGACCCGCCCCGGCACGTTCGAACGCTCCGCGAGCTGGCGCAAAGCGTGCGCGAGCCCGCCCCGCCGCGTCTGGTCCGGCCGCAGCGCCATCACTGAGCGGCGCGCTTCGGCGAGTCCCTCGCGGGCGAGGTCGCGAATGCGCGCGAGGATCACCCCGAGCGGTGTGTCCTGCGCGAGCTCCTGCTCGTGCGTCTCTTCCGCCGCGCCGAGCTGCATCAGAATGCCCGTGAAGGCCTGTGCGAGGCCGTCGTGGATTTCCTGCCCTATTCGGTTGCGCTCCATGAGCACCGCGGCTGCCTGCGCGGAGCTCGCAAGGCGCGTGAGCTCGATGGCGAGCGTCGCCTGCTGCGCGAGCGCGACGAGGAGCTCGCTGCGCTCGATGTTCACCGACTCGTTGCGCGGGAATGCAAGTCCCACGCAGCCGACCGTGCGGCCGCCGAAGACGAGCGGCAGCATGAACAGGCTCGCGTGTCCGTGCCGGCGCAGATAGTCGACTGCCTCGGGCCAGAACACCTGGGAGTCGTGCTCGACATCGATCTGAAACGCACCGCGCGCCTGCTCGAGAAGACCGCTCAGCACCTGCTGCGCCGCGGGCGCCATGGCCGTAGCAAAGGGCGACACGTCGATCTCGCCGTCCTTCACGCTGGCTGTCAACCGCCATTCCTTGCGTGCATCATCGAGGACGACGACGAAGCCGGCCGCCGCATTGAGCTGGCGCGTCGCCTCACGCAGCACGTGACCGAGGAAGCTGTGCAGATCGGGCTCGTTCGCGAGACGCTCGAGATTTGCACGGATCGCGGCATTCGCCTTTGCGAGCTCGGCGACGCGCTCCTCGGCCGCGCGCTCGCGCTCGCGACGCACTGCTTCGATCAGCCGCTCGCGATGCAGGGCCGCTCCAATCACCCCGGCCGCCGTCTCGAGCGCAGACAGCTCCGCCGAATCGATGGCGCGCCGCTGGCGCGTATTGTCGAAGCCGACGACCCCGAAGAAAGCAGTCTCGACGAAGATCGGCACCACAGCCTTGCTCTGCGTGTCGACGCCGTCGAAATCCGCGCGGTTGCAGTCGAGCTCCGATGGCGTGATGCAGAGACTCCGACCCGCTCTCAGCTCCGCGCTCAGTGCATCGAGGCACTGCTCGTCGCACAGTCCCTTCGAAGGATGTCCGAGATGCGGCTTGACGCCATCCGCCACCCACTCGCTCGTGACGACGAGCCAGCGCTCGCCATTTGGACCGGGAAGCGCCTGCATGAGATTGACGCGATCGGCGCCGGCTGCCTCGCCCAGCATGCGCAGCACATCAGGCACGGCCTCCATCACGTCGGGTGCTTCGAGCAGAAGGCGGCTGGCCTTCGCCGAGGCGGCCAGCAGGCTCTCACGATGCTGCAGCGACTCGTTGATCTGCGCGAGCTCGTCCGCGCGGTGCAATTCCGGGCGTGCGGGAGGGGGTTCGATCGCTACCGCGTGCGCATCAGCGGCGGGCGCCGCGTCGGGGCATGGCCCGGCGGCAGGCTCCAGAATGTCTGTGGCGGCAACGGACATAGCCCGCCGATTCTACCTGCCTTCGGCCGCCCGCCGAAGCGACGGGCGGCGCAGAGGTGGCGAGGAGGCGGCGCGACGTTGCGTCCGCCTCGCTAGGGGCCTGCGCTCAACGCATCAGCATGAAAGCCGAGGCGGCGAGCACAGCGATGACGGCCAGAAGGGCCGCCTCCATGTTCTCGACCAGTGATCTCGTCATGACACGCTCCTTTCCGTGGCGCTGGCGGCCGGGCCGGTCGCCATTGCGGAGCTATTCTTCGGGACGAGAGCCCGATTGAACATTCTCCGGTCGAGCTAGCCGCACTGGTTACTGCGGAGGAGGAGCGGAGCTATAAAGGAGCAGGAGGGAACTCTCCCTTTCGGAGGAGGGAATCACATCACCGGCGAGAGAGGGTAGAGGAAACCTGGGTGGGCGCTCAAACGGCGTGCCCCGCCGGCGGGCCGAGGTGGTAACGGCGCTCCAGCTGCCACTCCCGCAGCCCCGCCGCAACGAGCAGGATCCCCAGGAAGATCGCGAAACCGGCAATCATGCCGATGATGGCGATCGCACCCAGCACCGGCCAGGCGGCCACGGCCAGTCCGAACACGATCGAGACGATTCCGCTCAGGAGGAGCAGCCACTCGAGGCCGCGCGCGAGCTCGTGCCGCAGCGTGATCGCCGCGGCGATGTCGAAAACGCCGCGTACGAGCGCCCAGGCCGCAATGAAGATGATGAGAGCGAAACCGGCCGAAGCCGGCCAGAGAATCGTGAGCACACCGATCGCGATGCTCAGCAGCCCGCCGAAGAGCTGCCATCCCCAGTCCCGGTTCGCGATTGCCGAGCCGAGTGAGGTGAAGCCATCGAGGAGCGCGAACGCGGCGAAGAGCGCGATCAGCGCGATGATCGTGATGTGCGGCAGGGCGACCGCAAGGACCCCGAACCCGATCGCAAGGACACCGCGGATGATGAGGGCCCACCAGTGGCAGAGGAGGGAGTTGGTCTTGGTTAAGGTGTTCGCGGGCATCGGATCGTCCTCCCTTGACGTGTCCGGATGTCGCCGGCGCGGCGGCAGGCGGAATCCGAAGCCCATAGCAAGGAGGATGCCCGTAGTTTCGAAGGCGGTCGGGGTCGGCGTTGGGGGTTGGCCGGACGCCGGTTGGGGGTCAGCCGGCCGCCGCGGTGCGTCGACGAAAGCAAGTCCGAACGGGGAGCGGCACTGGCCGGCCACACTCCGAGGGCGCTCGGGCGAGCTGGCGCGCCTCGACGAGAATCAATGACTTAGGCTCAACCTTGCTTGACGCCCCGCCGGATTAACCGGTCTAATACGCGCCCTCCCATCGGCGGCCAGGTAGCTCAGTTGGTAGAGCAGCGGACTGAAAATCCGCGTGTCGGTGGTTCGATTCCGCCCCTGGCCACCATCAATAAAATCAAGAGCTTACTTTCAGTTTGACGCTCGATCGCGGTTTGGTTCCGCTGACCTCGGTCTCCGGACGTTCAAAATCAAAGACTTACCTCTCAGGGGTCGACATTTGGATGGAAAATCCGCGTGTCGGGGTCAACTCAGCAACTGTGGTAATCTGGTCAGCATGACTAGATCGGCAAAGAATCGCAGGACTACCTCGGCAAAACGTCCCAAGCGCACCAACGGGACCAGGACTCACTCCGGCTACTGGCTCCTACAGGATGCGAAGGCCCGCTTCAGCGAACTCGTTCGAAAAGTAAGAAGCGAAGGTCCGCAGCACGTCACCGTGCACGGACGCGACGAGGTCGTGGTCATTGCCGCTGAAGAGTTTCGCCGTCTTAAGGGCGACCTCACCGGGGAGGCGTTGATTGCGGCCATGCAGGCATCCCCGCATCGCGATATCAGCCTCGAGCCGCGGCGCGAGCGGATGCCAGTGCGCGATGTCTCGTTGTGACCGGTTGGCTACTCGACACCAACGTTCTCTCCGAGCTCAGGCGTCCGCGTCCGGAGCCGAAGGTGCTGGAGTTCATCGCCGCTCAGCCCCTGGAGTCGCTCTATATCAGTACCGTGACGCTGGCTGAGATTCGATTCGGCATCGAGCTGATTCCAGACGCCGCGCGTCGCTCGGAGCTGACCGACTGGCTGACTCATAAGGTGCGACCGATGTTCGAACAACGTGTTCTCGCGATCAGCGAAGACGTCATGTTCAAATGGAGATTGCTTGTCGAGGAGGGCCGCAAAAGCGGACACACGTTCTCGCAGCCGGACCTGATCATTGCCGCCACCGCCCTGCATCATGGACTCACGGTGGTTTCGCGCGACACCGCCGAATTCGTGAGGGCCCAAGTCGTTGTGTTCAATCCCTGGCTCGAGCCACTGCCCCGTTCGCAAGATGAATCATGAGCAATACCGCCGTGGCAACGTCATCACTCCGCTTGTCGAGCTCGATATCGCTCGCGGTAGTCCTTGCAGCCGTCATGTCTGCCACGGTTTCGAGACCAGCCCGCGCGGACTGGTTGCAGACGTACGTCGCGACCCGATGTGCTGCTGCGTCCGGCACGGGAATCGTGCAGTTTGGATACGCGGATGCGGTCGATCCCGCGAAATTCGCCGCACTCGATCCATCCACGATGGGGCCTATCTAGGAATCACGTATCCGGTTACGACAAAACCGACGCCAAGTGCTCGTTCCCAAACGGACGAGAGATCAGGGTTAGATACGCATCCGGACAAGGATACCTCTATCGTGCCGTCGACAAGGAGGGGAACACGGTCGATTCCTTGTTCCAGCCGGGGCGCGGAATCGCGGCAGCAGGCCTTTTTCCGCAAGGCGGTGACATCTTCTGCGCCGCGATGGCCGCGCGAAATTACCCTGGACGGCCACAAGCCGAGTCACTTGGGCCGGCGCCGGCTTCGCCGAGAGGATCTGATCGAACAAGATCATCGGGCGATCAAAGTGCTTAAGGTCTGATGAACCAAATACACGCTAACTGCGCATCGCTCCCCTAATGCACCAGATCGGCGGCAGGGCAGAGAAAATCGGGCGCTTGCCCACCACCCGCGAGTTCCTGCGCGAGCGTGCCGGGTCGTCGAAGTCCGAAGACATACTTAGATATCTGCGTCGGGCGCCGAAGGTGCATCGACCGCCGATAATCTGAGTTGAGATACTACGGTTGCCGCACTTTGCGAACGTGAGGCAGCAGACGACGGTCCCCACGTCTCTGCAGACGCATCAGCACGAGGACTGCGAGGCCGACGAGGGAAAGCCGATCTATGGTTCCTCCACCGCCGTGACTACCACCGCCGCCGGCCGCACCACCTCCGCCACCCCCACCTCCCCCGCTACCCGAGCCGGAGCTCGCACCATCACGGTCGCCTGAGTGGTCTGCGTGTCCGACGGGACCTGTCCAATACACGCGAGCGTATATGTGAAGCTGCCGGCGACGGACGCTGTGATCTGCAGCTGACCTCCCGGCAACGCGGGCGAGCCGGTCCACTTGCTTCCGTCCGCGCCGCCGCCCGAGGCGGTGCAGCTCGTCGCATAGTTGGCGAGCCAACTCAGCGTGAACTGTTGTCCGACCGTCACCGATGTGGGTAATACCGTGACCGAGGAATCGAGAGCAGGTACCGCGGTGATCGTGACGTTGGGAGCAGTAGCGTTTTCGTTGGCGACACCCACGCCGCAGCTCAGACCGAAGGTCCAAGTACCGGCGTACTTCAGCTCATAGGTGGCACTCCCGTCTGCAATCGATCCCGAGCTAGCGGTTTGGATTACGGTGTCGGCCGCGATCCAGAACGGATTGCCCGTGAACGTGCAGAAGGAAAGATTGGAATTCCAGGTCACGGTCACAGGCTGCCCGGGCTGCCCGACCTGTCCCGGCTGCCCCGCGACGACCGCTGCCGGTGATACCGTGAGTGTCGCGTAAGGCGGATTGTTTTCTACGGTTACGGTCGCAGTCGCACTAGCCGATACCGTTCCGGCAGTACATGTGATTCCGTAAGTGTACGTCCCGAGGCCCGGGATGCTCGGGAAGAAAGTGCCATTCGCGCCCAATTGCGTCCCGCCCCAATTGTCACCAGGGGCGCCACCCGTCGGCGCGCAAGAATCCGCGAGAGAGGTCCATTGCAGCATGTACGTCTGCCCGAGCAACAGATCGCTGTTGCTCTCGACGAAACCCACCGACGGCGCCACATACAGATCGTCGCGCGAGTCGCTGCCACTGCTGGCATGGTTCGAGTGAAGCCGCGGCGGACGGCAATGCAAGGAGGCGGCGGTTCGAGCACGGGCGGCAAACGGTAGAGTTTCACGCCGCGCGGACGAGGGCGATTCCGGCCGCTCGGTTCGGGAATGGCGGGAAGCCATGGGTCAGGCCCATGCACCCAAGCCCGATGGCGGAGACTTCGAGGTCGCGACCGAGTGTGCGCCTGCTTATCGGACTTATCGCTGCCGGATTCATGATGGGTTGACCATGACCTTGATCGATTCGCGCGCATCCATCGCGCGATAACCGTCCGGCACGCCATCGAGGCCAACCGTGCGATCGAACACGCGGCCGGGCTCGATGCGTCCGTTCAAGACGTCGGGCAGCAGTTCCTCGATGTAGGCGCGTACCGGTGCGGGACCACCACCCACCGTGATGTTGCGGTAGAACATTGGTTGCGCCTGAGGTATCGCATCGTAGTGCGGCACGCCGACACGGCCTACGGCACCGCCTGGTCGGGCGATGCCGACCGCGGTGAGCATGGCCTGCTCCGTGCCGACACATTCGAGAACCGAATGCATGCCGTGGCCGCCGGTGAGCTCGCGTACGCGTTCAATGGCCGCCTTGCCGCGTTCGCTGACCACATCCGTCGCGCCGAACCGCCTCGCCAACGCAATGCGGTCGGGATGGCGCCCCATGATGATGATTTGCTCGGCGCCCAGCCGCTTCGCAGCGAGCACACCGCACAAGCCGACCGCCCCATCGCCGATCACCGCGGCTTTCTTGCCTTTTCCGACCCGAGCGACCTTGGCAGCGTGGTGTCCGGTGCCCATCACGTCCGAGAGCGTCAACAGGGACGGCATCAACGCATCGTCCTCACCGACCGGCAGCGCTAACAGCGTGCCGTCTGCGTGCGGAATGCGCAGCGCTTCGGCTTGCGCACCGCCTGCCTCGGCGCCGATCCCGAAGAAGCCGCCATGAACGCAGGCCGTCTGCAAGCCCTCGTGGCAGAACGTGCAGGTACCGTCGGAATAGGCGAATGGCATCACCACCACATCGCCCTTCTTGAGCGTCCGGACGTCGGCCCCGAGCGCCTCGACTACGCCAATCGCCTCATGGCCCATGCCCTGGCCCTTGTCGTCCGGCTCCTTCAATTTGTACGGCCATAGATCGCTGCCGCAAATGCAGGCGCGGGTGATGCGAATCAGCGCATCGGTCGGGTCTCGAAGGGTGGCATCGGGGATGTTTTCGATCCGCACGTCGCCGGCCTTGTACATCATGGTTGCGCGCATAGTTCGTCTCCTGAATCAGATGACGGTCTCACATCGTGTAGCCGGGCTTTTTGTAAAGCCTCTCCGGTTGGCCAACGATGTCTGGCCTGTAAACCTTTTCGGCCCAGTCCTCGGCCGTGATTTCCTCTATGGCGACTGAAACCGACTCTTCGCCGTATTTCAAGACGCGCATGACGTCTTCCGTGATGGCATCCGCCAGTTGCTTCTTCTGCCGTTCCGACTTTCCGGGCCAAAGCTTGACGATCACGTGGGGCATGACACTCTCTATCTCTCCTCAATTTTTGCCCGGGTATGGCGGGCTGAGTCTGATTCGCGCGCGATGTCGCAACGGCCAGAAATGCGGCAACCAGCAGCAAGATGGCGCTCGCCGCAAAGGTGCTCTCGTAGCCGCTCGAATCGAATAGCACGCCGCCGGCCGTGGAGCCGAAGGCGATGGAGAACTGGACCACGGCCACCATGAGTCCACCACCGGCCTCGGCGCTCGTCGGCATCGCCTTTGCCAGCCACGTCCACCAGCCCACGGGCGCAGCCGTGGCCACAAGCCCCCAGAGGCCCAGCAACACCGCGGTGGCGAGGACCGACCCGCCCAAGGCGATCAACATCACCGCGAGCACGGCCATCAACAGGGGAATGGCGATCAGCGTGCGGTAAAGGCTCACCTTAAGGACCGTCCCGATGAGCGTAGTACCGATGAAGCCGGTGACGCCCATGGCCAGCAAAATCAGCGACAGCGTGCGCAGGTCAACGTGCGTGATCGCTTCCAGAAACGGGCGCACGTAGGTAAATAGCGTGAATTGCCCCATGAAGAAGACGCCGACCGCAGCCATGCCCAGTGCGATCGGGGGATTCTTGAGGAGTTTGGCGACGCTCCTGAAACCCGCCGTGCGCTCGGCGTCCATCGCAGGCAGGCTGATCCATTGCCAGGTGAAGGCGAGTAGCGCCACCGGCACCAGGCAAAGAAACGCGCCGCGCCAGCCGATGATGGAACCCAAGTAGCTGCCGAGCGGGGCAGCCACCACTGTGGCCAGCGCGTTGCCGCCATTGAAGATGGCCAAGGCACGCGGCACGCGGTCGGGTGGCACGAGTCGCATGGCGGTCGCCGCCGACATGGACCAGAACCCGCCGATGACCATGCCGATGAGCGCGCGACCCACGATGTAAATGGCATAGTTCGGGGCCAGCGCAATCGTCGCGCCGGACACGGCCATCAGCCCCGTCAGCCCCAGCAACAGCGTCTTTCGGTTCATTCCGCCGGCCAGCGTCGAAATGGTCAGGCTCGTCAGGACTGCGAGTGCGCCGGACATCGCGATGCCCTGTCCAGCCATCCCCTCGCTCACCCGAAGATCCGTGGCCATTGGGGTCAAGAGGCTCACGGGCATGAATTCCGAGGCGACCAGCGCGAAAACACATAGCG
>Ga0134126_10006177_pt1 | contig 14995 bp, 10 predicted proteins | sample KB31752_FD_96881 | JGI IMG/M metagenome (GOLD analysis project Ga0134126, IMG submission 96881) | Terrestrial soil microbial communities with excess Nitrogen fertilizer from Kellogg Biological Station, Michigan, USA - KB3-175-2 | ecosystem: Environmental > Terrestrial > Soil > Unclassified ...
ACGAGCGTGATGATGATAGCCGGTCAATCCGCAACCTGTGTCCAAAAAGTGACCACCGTCGCAGTACTGTGGCTGGGGGCCTATCGTGTGATCGATGGAAATCTGAGCATAGGCCAGTTGATCGCATTCAACATGCTGTCGGCCCAAGTGACAGGGCCACTTCTGCGATTGGTGAATCTCTGGCAGGAATTTCAGCAAGTGGGCATCTCGATGCAACGGTTGGGTGATGTGCTCAACACTCAGCCTGAGCCGTCTTATAACCCGAATCGAACGACATTGCCTCAGGTCATAGGGCGGGTACGATTCGAAGAAGTCACGTTTCGGTACCGGCCGGATGGGCAGGAAGTTACCAGAAAGATGTCTTTTTCCGTTGAGCCTGGACAGGTCATCGGCATCGTGGGACGTTCAGGATCCGGGAAAAGCACCGTTGCCAAATTGCTGCAGCGTCTCTATGTGCCGGAGCGTGGGCGCATTTTGGTGGATGGAGTAGATTTGGCGCAGATCGATCCTGCATGGCTGCGCAGGCAAGTGGGAGTTGTACTCCAGGAAAATTTCCTGTTCAACGGCTCGGTCCGAAGTAACATTGCGTTGACCGATCCGGGGTTAGCGATGGACCAGGTGATCCAGGCAGCGACAATGGCCGGGGCCCACGAGTTCATCATGGAATTGGCGGAAGGTTACGACACGTTGATCGGCGAGCACGGATGCACGCTCTCAGGAGGCCAACGTCAGCGGATCGCCATTGCACGGGCCTTAATTGCGAATCCCCGTATTCTGATCTCCGATGAGGCGACCAGCGCGTTGGATTACGAATCCGAAGCGGTGATCCAACGGAACATGGCGCAGATTTGCAAGGGGCGTACGGTCTTCATCATTGCGCATCGACTGAGTACGGTGCGGCCCGCGCATCGCATCTATGTCGTAGACAAAGGAGAGATCGTCGAGGAGGGGACGCATGATGAACTCCTTCGCCTTGACGGCTTCTATGCGCGATTACAGATGTATCAGATCGGCAAGGGATAGAGGTCTTTCAAATGGCCTTCGGGGCGCTCGGCAGACATTGGACGGTGTGGAAGACAGCGTGGCAGGCCGAGTCAAGCGGACCAGGCGGTTCCACTGTCTCCGAGGGACAGGCCATGGAATTTCTACCGGCGGTGCTGGAAATCCAGCAGACCCCCCCATCTCCAATTCGGCCGAGCGCTCCTCTGGACGATCTTGGCCGCGTTTACTGCGGCAGGGTTGTGGGCCACGTTGGGGTGGATCGATATTGTGGCCACGGCGCAAGGCAAGATTATTCCCAGTGGCTACTCGAAGATCATCCAGCCGTACGAAGCAGCGGTCATTGCATCGATCCAGGTGCAGGATGGACAAGCCGTGAAGCGGGGCGATGTGCTGATCGAGCTCGATTCGACCCTCAATCGTGCTGACTATGAGCGCGTATTCAATGAATACCGATCGGCAAAAGTGGATGCGGCCAGGTTGAGGGCGCTGATCAAGGGACTGGCAACTTTCGAGATACCTGCCGACGCAGATGGGGCCTACGTCGTGCTACAACAGCAGTTGTTGCGCGACCAATTGGCCGAGTACCAGGCTAAGGGCGCGGCTGCCCAGCATCTTGTGGAGCAATATCAGGCTGTGCTCGAACAAACCAAAGAGAACATCCTCCGTTTGGAAGCCACGGTGCCGATGGAGACGGAACGTGCTGAGGCCTACAAGAAACTGCTTGAACACGAAGCAGTCACCAAGATGGACTTCCTGCAGGCCGAAGGGCAGCGGATCGACAAGACACAAGAGTTGGCCGGGCAAAAGAAGAAGCTCCAACAGGACCGGGCGGCGCTTGCGGAAGCCGAAAAGCACTACCGGGCCATGGCGTCGGAGTTTCAGCAGACGAAACAGGCGGAACTATCGGCTCTTGAAACCAAAGCTGCCTCCCTTGCGCAAGAAGTCATGAAGGCGGGTCAAAAGGCTGGTTTGCAGCGGCTGACCTCGCCGATTGATGGCGTCGTGCAGCAGTTAGCGGTGCATACCGTCGGTGGCGTCGTCACTCCGGCGCAGCAATTGCTCATTGTCGTGCCTCGAGACCATCCAGTCGAAGTGGAGGCGCAAGTCGAAAATAAAGATGTGGGGTTTGTGCAGGAAGGACAGCCAGTCGAGATCAAAGTCGAAACATTCCAGTTCACATTGTACGGCACGATTCCTGGTCATGTATTGACGGTTTCTGACGATGCAGCTCCTCTCGAAAAGATCGGACTTGTCTACCCAGTCAGAGTCAGTCTGGATCGGTCGACGATCCAAGTCGATGGTAAGCAGGTGAATCTTTCACCTGGGATGGCGGTCACTGTTGAGATCAAAACCGGTCAGCGCCGTATCATCGCATATCTACTGAGCCCCTTGCTCAAATCCATGAAAGAAAGTTTGAGGGAGCGGTAACGGATGGCCCTATTGACGGTGCTGCTTGGGCTCTGTCTGTTTATCGTCCCTGTGTTCGAACCAGGCCTGGTCCAGGCTGGCATTTCAGTCGTGGAGTCCGGTGGCTCAGCTCAGTCACCTACACTTCAGCCGCTCAATCTTACCTTGAAAGGGGCGTTGGCCGCGGCGATCAACAACAATCTGGACGTGCTCCTGTACAAGGAGCGGATTCGAGAGGCCCAAGGTCAAGTGCAGACGCAATTGGGCGCGATGCTTCCCAACATTTCGGCCGATGTCAGACAAACCAGGCGGACGCAATTTCTCGGAACGATCGGCCTGTCTCCGGTGCGTACCGATCCATTCAGCATTTTCGATACCAGGATCAATGCGACACAAAATCTGTTCAGCCTCAGCTTGATTCAGCGCTGGCGAGCTTCGCGTGAATCTCTGCATGTGATGGAACAGGAAGCAGAAGCAAAACGGTTGGACACGATGGCCACGGTGGCCCTGGTCTATATGGAAGGGTTGAAGGCCATGGCCATGGTCAATATGCATGAGGCGAATCAGCAGGTCATGAGGGAATTACTCGACACTGTCACGCAGCGACAACGTGGAGGACTCGCCACGGGGCTCGATATCGCCAGACTGGAAGCGCAATTAACGGCCGAGCGGCAACAAGGATCATCGGCACGGTATGACCTTGAACATGCCAAACTGAGTCTCATCAATCTACTTGCGCTACCTACAGAGATGCCACTTCTCTTGACCGATGAATGGATGACGGATGTGCGGACCATACCGACGCCACAGGAGGCGGTGGAAGAGGCATTGAGCCGACGACCGGAGATTCAGGCACAGTACACCCGGGTGAAAGCTTCTGAATTGACGTACTCATCTATTACGGGGGAGCGAGTACCGTCGCTCGTGGCCCAGGGAGATTATGGGCTGGTCGGCAATCGTTGGAACAACACCGGCGATACTTACAATATGGCACTGATCCTCCAGATCCCACTCTTTGATGGAGCCCAGCGTGAGGGCCGTATCGCCCAAGCCCGAAGTCAGTGGCAGCAAGAATCGTTACGCATGAGATCGGTGCTCAACCAAGTCAAAATGGAAGTGCACGATGCCCGCGCTGCGCTCACTGCGGCGCAAGAGCAGGTGAGTATCGCACAGACCGGTTTACAGATGGCGACCAAGGAACTGGACCTTGCGCGAGAACGCTACGCCGTCCTTACCTCCACCAGTCACTTTGAACTCACCAATGGACTGTCGTCGGTGGCCCGTGCCAGAGAAAACCTCGTCACCGCGCTCTTCCAGCTCAACGCCGCTCGAGTCAATCTGGCCCGTTCGACGGGAAGCCTACATGCACTGAACTAAAAGTTGTTTGAGGACGCACACCGGTCAAGCTATTGGGCGGCTGTCAGCCGCTGATTCCATCAGCCGAGATCTACCCGGATCGCCCATTGGCCTGCCGTCGGGTAGCCTATGGGATCCCTTGGTTTGGCGCCACCTGTATGGCTGACTTCCCCGTCGATCGAATCAATGGGTCTGGAGTCTGCATTACCTTGACTTGATCTAACCATTCACTCAGACTCCCAGTATGTACGATCAATCTGAGAGTGACTTGTTGCGCAAGTTGGCCGATCGGACAGGGATTGTTGCCGACTACTACGACATCGCCGGAACGCAGCATGTGACGACCGACGAGACGCGACGAGCCATCTTGACTGCCATGAATCTGCGGGTTGCGAATCGCGAGGAACTCATTGCGGAACTAGAGGCATGGGATAATCGTTGGTGGCTGCGAGGCTGTGAACCCGTCCATGTGCTTCGGTTGGGACGAGACGCAGGTACTTGGTCGTGGTATGGGCCATGTGAAAAGTCGGGCGATTCGGGACTTCACATACGCTGGTCACTCTATGCGGAAAACGGAGAAACGCAATGTAAGCGAGCGGATGGGCCTGGTCTCAGAGTCGAAGAGTCTCGCACGATTCAAGGACACAGGTTTGTTCGTATCGCGTTGGCGTTTCCACAAGGTCTGCCGCTTGGCTATTACTCAGTTAAAGCCCACGCAAAGGGAGGCGGAACGAATACGGAATCCACATTCCGTCTCATCGTCGCGCCTGAGCGCTGTTACATTCCCGATGAACTTCAGCGGGGTGTTCGATGGTGGGGCGTGGCCTTGCAGCTCTATTCATTACGGAGCCATCACAATTGGGGAGTCGGTGATTTTCGAGATCTGGCCGCCGTCATCGAATGGGCGGGAAAGCGTCTGGGCGCTGCGGTGGTCGGGCTGAACCCCCTCCACGCTCTCAAGAATGCCAAGCCCTATCATATCAGTCCCTATTCACCCAGCAGCCGCCTGTTTCTAAACGACTTGTATATCGATGTCACCCAGGTTCCAGAGTGCTGGATGGGCTCAGATGTGCAAAGTCGGCTTGCCGACCCCTCATTTCGTGCAAGGATCGAGGCGGCTCGGCGATGTGAGTTCGTGGACTACGACGCGGTGAAGTCGACGAAACGCGAGGTGCTCGAGCTCTGCTATCGGATATTCCTGCGGGAGAACTTCGACGGCGTCGAACCTGAGTTGAAACCAAAGACCGATCGGGGGAGAAGCTTCCATTGTTTTACGGAGCGAGAAGGGGAATCCCTGGTGCACTATGCGTTGTTTCAAGCTCTGGAGGAGGAGCGGCAGTCCGCATCCTCCACTTCGACGGTCTGGGAGGACTGGCCGGAGGCCTACCGCACTCGGAGGTCGGATGCCCTGGAAGAGTTTCGTCGTCGGCAGATGCCGCGGGTGCGATTCTTTCAATATCTGCAATGGCTGGCCGCTGAACAGCTGTTGGAGGCGGTGAAGAAGACGCACGAGGCCGGTATGCCGATCGGTTTGTATCATGACTTCGCGCTGGGAAGCGAGCGCTATGGCGCCGATGGGTGGCTGAACCAAGACGTATTGGCATTCAAGGCCGATTGCGGTGCGCCTCCCGATGCGTTTGCCCCTGAAGGACAGAATTGGGGAATTTCCCCACTCGATCCATTGTGTCTGCGCGCAAGCGGATATCGATACTTTATCGAATTGCTCCGCAATATTCTCCGCTACGGAGGAGCGATACGGATCGATCATGTCATGACGCTCTTTCGACTGTTTTGGATTCCGCGTGGTCTCCCGCCCGCGATGGGGACGTATGTGCATTACCGGGATGACGAACTGCTGGCGATCGTGGCGCTGGAGAGTGTGCGGACGAAGGCAGTGGTGATCGGTGAAGATCTAGGAACCGTTCCAGATTGGGTGCGCGATCGACTCGGAACAGCCGGAGTCTTCTCGTACCGAGTGTTCTATTTTGAGCGAGAATGCTCGGGAGATTGGAAACCTCCGGCTCACTATCCCGCGCAGTCTCTTGCCGTTGTTACAACCCACGATCTTCCGACGCTGGGCGGGTATTGGGAAGGTGTGGATATCGAAACTCGATCCGCGCTGGGCCTTTTCCCTTCGGAGGAGGATCAAAATACGATGTGGGCGGAGCGGCATCGGGAAAAGGCGGGAATTCTTGCTGCATTGAAGTCGGAAGGACTTCTGCCCTCGGGGGTACCCGATGATCCGACCCAGGTGCCTATGATGACGACTGAGTTAATGGAAGGTGTTCATCAATATCTGGCCCGGACACCCGCGTCCATCGTCTTGGCCAATATCGAAGATGTTATCGGCACCCGATGCCAGACCAATTTCCCTGGGACGGTGGACCAGCACCCGAATTGGTGCAGAAAATTGAGTCTGACGGTGGAGGACTTGGTCCAAGACTCCCGATTTGAACGACTCGCGTCACTGTTGCGTTTGACTCGCCCTCTTGTGTAAGTACTTTCGTGAAGGAACCCACTCGTTATCGATGTTCCCGATTCAGAAGTTGTAATCCTGGGCCAGGCGGAGCGAGTCGATGACTGCTATAACGCATCGTGACCGCCTCATGCTCGCCATCGCGACTGCCTGTTTTCTCATCATCTTGATCATTGAAGCATTCGCTCCGGTCAATGTCGTCGGGGCGTATGGATACGTATTGCCTATCTTGTTGGTGACCACCCTTCGGAATAGAACCATCATGTTGGTGACGGTGCTGGCCTGTGTCGTTGCGACCTATTCAGGGCTACTCCAACCGACGAAGCCGGGCCGATTTCAAGCCGCCGTCATCAATCGGAGCGTCGTCGTCGGCGTCTTGTTGTCGGTGGCGTACCTGGGTGTGAGTTGGGAAGAACGGAAGGCGCGAGAGGAAGCGGCGAGGGCGGCGCTGGCCCGAGAAACTGAGAATCTGCTCAAAGCCAATACGCTACTGATCCAGGCGAAGGATCAGCTGAACCGGTCGGAACGGTTGGCTGCGGTGGGACAGCTCGTGGCATCCGTGGCGCATGAGGTGGGCACGCCGCTTCACTCGATCGCGTGGCATGTCCAGGCTCTAGCCGAGGAGCCTGATGCGACGCCGGAGATGAGAAAGCGGGTGGCCATCATCGATGACCAGATCGCGCGAGTGGTTCGAATCATTCAGGATTTACTATCATCTACCAGGCCACGCCAACCTGAGCCGCAATGGCTTCCTGTGGAGGAAGTGGTCAGCCCCTCTGCGGCTCTGATGGAACCGGCCTTCCATGAGAAAGGGATCGCCCTAATGGTCGACATTCCCAAGGACCTTCCTCTGGTTTGGGCGGACAAGGAAAAAATTCATCAGGCATTGGTGAACGTCTTAGCCAATGCGCTTGCCGCAACACCCGCACAGGGGAAAGTGACCGTCATGGCAGGAAGTCGCGAGGCATCGTCGTCCGAACTGGACCGCGGTCGACTTGTCGCAGACGGCATGTCGCCGTTAATGATTACGATCGAGGTGCAGGACACAGGATGCGGCATGCCGGAGCAAGACGTCCAAAAAGCCTTTGAGCCTTTTTTTACGACGAAGGCGGTTGGCAAGGGAACCGGCTTGGGGCTATTCTTGAGTCGCGAATCGGTGGTGGTTCATGGCGGAAGCTTGGCGATGGCGAGTGAGATCGGGCGAGGCACGACTGTGACAATGACGTTACCGGCGATGCGAAGTGAACCCATTTATATGAGAGAGGAGGCGTAATGCAACCAGCGACGATTCTGGTGGCCGACGACGATGTGGTTGCACGTGAGTTGCTGGCAGAGGCGCTCAGGAAGGAAGGGTATCATGTCGAGGCCTTTGCTGGCGGAGAAGAAGTGATCGCGCGTGGACGTCAGGGGAGGGTCGATTTGGTGTTGACGGACATCCGCATGGGCGCGGTGGATGGGCTGACGGTTTTGCGGGAGTTCAAACGAGTGAGTCCGAATACGGCCGTGGTGGTACTCACCGCATTCGGCTCTCTGGAAGGCGCGATCGAAGCGATTAAGCAGGGCGCCTACGATTACCTGGCGAAGCCGTTCAAAAAAGAAGACATCAAGCTGGTGGTCAAACGGGGGCTGGATCACTGTCGATTGCTCCAAGAGAATGCGAGATTTCGGGAAGAGTTGAAGAGTAAGGGCGAGTGGTCTCCATTGGTCGGAAGCAGCACGGCGATGTTGGAGGTGTACAAGTTGGTCGCACGTGTGGCGGAAAGCAAAAGCACAGTATTGCTCCAAGGAGAAAGCGGTACCGGCAAAGAACTCATTGCGCGAGCTATTCATACGAATGGCCCGCGCCGGGATAAGCCGTTCATCCCGGTCAATTGCGGCGCGTTACCTGATACCTTGCTGGAATCGGAAATGTTCGGATATGAGAAAGGCGCGTTCACCGGCGCAGCGGGGACCAAGGTCGGGCTCTTTGAATCAGCCAATGGAGGGACGCTGTTTCTCGACGAGATCGGTGAGCTCGGACAAGCGTTACAAGTGAAGTTGTTGCGGGTCATGCAGGATCAGGAAGTCCGCCGAGTCGGGAGCACGACATCCACCAGAGTCGATGTCCGGATTATTGCCGCGACCAACCGAGATCTTGAGCAACTGGTGAAGGAAGGAAAGTTTCGGGACGACCTCTTCTACCGGTTGAAAGTCGTTCCGATCACGTTGCCGTCATTGGTCGATCGGCGGGAGGACATTCCGATGCTGGTGCATCACTTCCTACAAAAATGCGCGACAGGCACAGACCATGCGGTACGGGGAGTCTTGCCGGAAAGTATGGCATTGTTGATCCAATATCGATGGCCAGGCAACGTTCGAGAGCTTGAAAATGCGATTGAACGGGCCGTGTCATTAAGCCATGGGCCTCTGCTGACACCTGAAGATTTACCCGAAGTGATTCGCCAGAGTGCAACGACTGAAGCCGATGCACGACTTTCGCAAGTCGATCAGCTTGATGAAGTGTGTCTGACCTTAGAAGAAGTGGAAAAACGTCATTTGACTCGCGTACTCAAGGAAACGAAAGGCAATAAGGTGAAGGCCGCAAAAATTCTCGGTATCGACAGACGAACGCTCTACCGCATGGCAGAGCGTTTCGGCCTGGATCTTGGTGAGGAAGCTGAAGGAGCGGAAAAAGAACCTGTCTAAGGCTTCAATCCGTAGTTCGATCCGTAAAAGGTCTGTGTTGTGTAGGTGTCCTGTACGATTTTCAATTCTTTCTTGATTAAGCGCAATTTGTTTTCCGCACTTTGAGGAACTTGAGGTGCGGTGGGACCCCACCCTTGGAACATTGTTTGCTTACCTTCCGACGAGATTTGCAGATGGAGACGGGAGCTCCGTTCAGTTTCTGGCGTCACGGACACTTCAGCCCTGCTCCTGACGACACCAAGCCGTCCTTTCACGAGCCAATCCCAGATACTGGGTTCTTCATCTCTGTAGTCAGTCTTAAGTTGAGATCCATCTGACCATTCGACATCATAGTCATCCTCTGCCAGAACTTTTGTTACAACTTCCTTTACACGGTCCGCCGGAGCGGGCAATGTCACGTCGACGACATCAGGTTCGACAGTTCGCTGAACGCTGGCACATCCAAAGGCAAACACGGTGAGGGCGACGATGGCGAGACAGTCCTTTCGGATCATTTTGTTCTGGCCTCCTTCAGCCGGTATACGAGGTGAGTATCAGTCTGCGTCACTCCTTCTATACGATGTATACGACTCAAGACCAGTTGGGTCAAGGCATCTTGGTCCGGTATGTCGGCTGTGGCAATGATGTCCGGCTTACCCCAACAGGGATCGATCATTTTTATTTCTTTAATTTCCCCCAGCGCTTTGACTACAGCAGCTGTCTGTCCAGGTAGGACGTTGATCAGCACATATGCCCGGTCAGACATGCCCTGATCTCCCGGAGCGGGACCGTGAATCGTATAGGGAATTGCCCCGGAAGTGGGCTGCTTTATAGCAAAGTCATTTTGCCCTGTCAACTCCGGCTTAGATTTTATAGTCTTCAATGGCGACGTAATAGAAGGGATCCTCTTTAAATTTGGTTTTGCCATGGTCTCACTTTGGCGCAACAAGCACTTCGACCCGGCAGTGCTCGCTGACGCTTGTTAAGGTTGTTTCCAGCCGCTTCGGGCTTCCGATGCGGCCTTCCGGATCGTACATGAAGCAAAACAAGGTAGAGCATCTCCCTTGAGCGCTATAATACGCAGAGTCCGCAGCGACCTGATCGGCGAGTTCCTTCATAGTCAATCCGGATCTGGTCTTCTTCGCCACCACGGCGATCTGATCCCTATTCACAAGGAGTGTCGTTCTTGGTGCGCCCTCTGTATAGGGTGGTGTCCATTCCTCGGTTGCCACCTCCTCAAACTCTACCTTCAATAACGCGCACAACAGGTCCTGTAAGTCATGGTCATCTTCCACCTCGAGCGTCGGACGATAGTCTCTTCGAAGACGGAGGTGACGGGCTACGGCATGGAAACGATGACAGACTTTCCGAATGAGTTGGAGTGTGTCCTGGTCAAGCGCAGTATCGAGTGCGGATTCGATCAATCGAGCGTCGTTCACACTGATCGACTGCTTGTCTACCTGTGGGTCTTGCGGAGCCGGCACAACAGAGTGAGTCGCCTCAGACTGTATCGACTGAGCGCTCAACGCAGATGCTGGAGTATTGGTGTGATGTAGAACCGGTATTGAAGGAGATGCCGGAGCCACTGCCGGTGATGGCAGAACCTGTTTCGGTCCGTCAAGCGTTAATGGCATCGGTTGGGTGAATGGAGTTGACTCCGGTGGAGGAGATGGATTTGTGCTTGGCGCGGGGATAAGAGGAGCATGTGACTCGGATGTCACAGCTATAGACGTCGAAATAGGTGTCGAAGCTGCTGTAGGGATTGGAAGCGGTGTCGGTGCTGGGATCGAAGTCGGAGTTGAAGCCAGTATTGGAGTCGGGATTTGAGGTGCTGGTGCAATAGGTTGTGTCTGCGGCGTGGGCGTGACAAGGGAAATCGACGGTCCCACATTCGTCGTCATGGCCACGGCGACCGTCATCGGCATAGCCGCTTGCGCTGTTGCGATGGTCGGTGTCGTAGGAGAGACAAGCACAAGACGAGCAGTGTTGGTTACGTTTGCCTCATGTGATGGCTCTGGTTGTGGTGGTTGCTTGAGTCCTTGAAGTTCCAGTTTCCTGTCCTCCAGGGTGTGGATAAGATCTTTAATGACGGCAAGGATCTGCGCCACCTCATCCTTGTCTGCCGTGCGAATTTTGAAGTTTCGATACATCTGGAATTCGTGAGAACGCTCTCCGAACGATTGCCGCAGGCATTCACGAAATTGCAGCTCGGCCTTGCTTTGTGCTGCATCACGGTAAGGGAACCCTTCTTGGCTGAGGTCGTTGATCACCGCCAACACCTCCTGAAGCTTCGTGATTCCGAATGTGGCCTGTTCGATAAGAGCGGTTTTCGATCGGGGTCGCTGATGTTCCGATGCGCGTGCGCGTGCCATGGTTGCGTGAAAAAAGTCTAACTGAGGGGATACCGCATGACAAGAAAACAGCAAATTTTGACGAAGTATGCCGTCACGTCCGAGACTGCGAACCGCGACCAGGGCTTCCTGGAAAACCGAGTTTAGATGACGAGGGGGGATCAAGGTAGCAACGGATGGAAACCCTTTGTCTGCCGTCACGGATATCTGCCGTAGGAAGACTACGGATTGATTGGGGATGGAACGTCCACCGCCTTGGTCGGAGGGAACGGCGGCATGTTGTGACTGTGTCGCAGCGAGTCGATTCCGCGCATTCCAGTTGACGAGGACGCTCTGGTGTCTCGGTCCGGCGCCGATCTCAGGGAAGACGAGGGAGCGGGATATGAACAAACCGCGCTCATGCAATTGAGATAGTTTCTTCTATCGAAGACAAGTTGTCCATCCCGATAGAGATCACGCAGGTCCGCATCGTTTGATCGTTCTCTCCACAAGATCCAACACTTTCAGCTCTCATCAGACGTATGGGCGGTATCCAGCCGAGGAATCGGTATTGCACAGTTAGTTTTGCATGCCAGGTGGTCGAATTACCCAATTCAAAGAGAGGTCCTCGCCTGTAAAGAAAGGGGGAATCTATGGAAAAGAGAGGTCACCATGAAGCGTGCAAGTCTTTCGTTGAGTGTTGCTCTGTTATGTCTTGTTGCAAGCGCATGTCAGCGCACGTCGGATGTGATTCCCGATCGTTTGGAGGGACGTGTCGATCGGCATCTCCGTTACGCCGACATCAAGGACCATCCTGAGGCCTATCGAGGAAAGCTTATGCTGGCGGGCGGCAGGGTGTTGTCGGCAAAGGGGACGCAAGACAGGATATGGATCGAGGTCCTGCAGATTCCGTTATCCGAAGATTTGATTCCCACCGGACGCGAGTCCGATTCGAAAGGTCGGTTCGTTATCATCGATCGCGGCGATCAGGTGCCGGATTCGGCTGCGTTTAATGACAAGGAGAAACGCGTGACCGTTGTAGGAGAAGTGCTCGGCACGACCACTATCTAAATCGGCGATGTCAAGCAGCAAGTTCCTGAGCTAGTCGTCAGGCATATCACGGTCTGGGATTGGGATCATATGAAGGGCGGGTATGGTCGGTACTACGGCTACAGCGATTCCTTTCCATGGGGATACCGTGGGTACTACGGAGGTTCCTATTATTGGTAGCATACGAAGCTGCGCCCAATCGACGCACCAGTGGAGTGATCGTGCGGTGTACATTTGCCCCAAGTGCTCAACATAGGCCTTTGGGGCAGCTGGAAGCACCAATATTGGAAGCTTAACAACTAGCTGTCATGCACATTCGCCGTCGTGGCCGCGACTGAATGAATCAGTTTGGTCCGGCTATCCACTCCGAGATGGGCTTTCATGCCGAAATACCACTGATTGCCCTTCTTCGTCGAACTGGGCGCTGCGATGATGGTCGCAGCCACGATGGTGCCCAGTTGATCTGCATCCCCTGCGCGGCCAGATACTCCCAGATCCGCGCAAGGAGCTGTTCCCCAACTGATGGGCTTCCAGCAAGTGCCGAAATTTACAGATCGTCGTCTCACCGGGCACGGGCTGGTGGTTTTTATCCGTGCGCAACAATTACGATAGTTCGATGAAGAGCGTACGGCGCGCGCAAGCGAGGTTTGGTGCCCCCGATACGAATTGAACGTACGACCCGCGGTTTAGGAAAGCCTTCTCGTCGCCCTACTCAGACCTACTCAGACTCATTCAGGCTAAGCCTATCCAATAGTTAGACAAAAACGAGACTTTGGGTGGAATAGGCCTGGGTGGGGCCCAGTGAGGTGGGTTTGAGCACAAAATGAGCACATTTTAGACCGAACCCAATGCAGGAAATCAAAGTTTTCTTCGTATATCCATCATTCTTTGGTAGGTATATCCCACCCTAGTCTGCTGCAAAAAGACGTTGCTAGACTGGCGCACATTTCTAACTCCCAATGACAAGGAGGGACTATAGTGAAATTTCGTCTTTGGCTCTCAGGCGCGCTTGTACTCGGGTTGACCACGGTCGTCGCGGCGGAATCCGACGCCCCTACACATTTCCCGAATCTCTTCCCGTTCCCGAACGCGACCGGCATTCTAAAGACGTTCAACGCGACCGGGAAGCTGGATCTGACCGGCCCTTTTTTTCAAAGCCTCGGGACGAATGGTCGGAGCTGCGCCAGCTGCCACCAGCCCGGTGACGCGTGGTCGGTGTCTGCGGAACACGTGGCCGACCGGTTTGAGCGGTCGCACGGCCTGGATCCGATCTTTCGCACCAACGATGGTTCCAATTGCGATCACAACATTGATACCTCGACGGTGGGAGGCCGCCGTCATGCCTATAGTCTCCTCCGGACTCGCGGATTGTTCCGCATCGCGCTCAGTGTGCCTTCGGGAGCTGAATTCGACGTGGTCAATGTCAAGAATCCCTACGGATGCGGCGAGACGAACACGCTCTCCATGTACCGCCGTGCACTGCCTTCTACCAACCTCCGGTTTCTCAGCACCGTGATGTGGGATGGGCGCGAATCGTCGTCGCAGACCGGTACTCAACCAATCACCTTTGCTACAAATCCCAACGATCTCCTCGCCGATCTGGCCCATCAGGCAGTGGATGCCACGCTGGGACATGCACAAGCGTCCACGCCACCCACGGCGGAACAGCAAAAACAGATCGTTAGTTTTGAAATGGGGCTGACGACCGCCCAGGCGATCGATTTCGGGGCGGGTGCCCTCGATAGTCAGGGTGCAAGCGGTGGCCCGCTGGTCCTCGCCTCCCAGCCGTTCCATATCGGTATCAATGATCCGCTGGGTCTCAACCCGTTTAATACCCCCTTCACACCGGTGGTCTTCACCCTCTTTACGGACCGATGGGCCCAGGCTTCTGGTCATGAGTATGAGGGGGAGTATGCGCACCGTCGGGCGAGCATCGTTCGAGGGCAGGCCCTTTTTAATTCACATACCATCAACATTGCGGGAGTCGGTGGGCTCAACGATGCCACAGGAGTCCCGCTGATTAAAGGCACCTGTGGCACGTGCCACGACACCTTCAACGTGGGCAATCACTCCATTGGGGCGCCACTGAATATCGGGATCTCTGACGTGAATAACCCCTTGGGAGCCGAGTACTTGCCCATGATCACGCTCCGCAACAAGGCGAATGGAACGGAGGTCTCGACAACCGATCCGGGCCGAGCCATGATTACGGGGAAATGGGCCGACATTGGCAAGTTCAAAGGCCCGATTCTCCGGGGGGTGGCGGCACGAGCCCCCTATTTCCACAACGGCTCGGCGGCAACCTTGAAAGATGCAGTGGAGTTCTACAATATCCGCTTCAGCATGGGATTGACCCATCAGGAAATCGCCGACCTCGCTGCATTCTTGAGTGCGTTATAGCGGCGGGGATAGATCTACTGAGGTGCCTGGCGACATCGTACCAGGTGCCTCAGTCCCCTGCGTGACCCTTCGTTCAAAATCCTCCCGAGACATCCAACCCGAACCCGTTGTCATCTTCGACATTATTCTCCTCTGGGAGAGGGAGTCAGAAACAACTGTTTTCGGTGCTTTGAGCAAAGCTCCTCACTGCTGATCTTCCCCCTGAAAACTAGACCATTGGCTGGGAAGTTCCCCTGTGCTGTGATGGGCTCCACAGGAGGGAGCCATGACACGGAAACGGCACACGGAGGAACAGATCATCGCAGTCCTG
>Ga0134126_10006178_pt1 | contig 14993 bp, 12 predicted proteins | sample KB31752_FD_96881 | JGI IMG/M metagenome (GOLD analysis project Ga0134126, IMG submission 96881) | Terrestrial soil microbial communities with excess Nitrogen fertilizer from Kellogg Biological Station, Michigan, USA - KB3-175-2 | ecosystem: Environmental > Terrestrial > Soil > Unclassified ...
AAAACCATGACGCAAATAATGAAATCTTTGTCGCCGGCGAACCGATGGTGCGCGGCTGGGGTTATCATTATCTCCCGCGCCTGCTGACGATCATTTTCGTCTCTCTCATAGTAATCGTACTGATTCACTACTATGGCATTCGCGGTATCGCCCGTTGGTGGGCGCCGCTGATGACGGGAACCTTCTCGGCCTTGTGGGGCATGGGTTTCACCGGGATCATCGGGTACCAACTCGATCCGGTGATGCTGGTCATCCCGTTCATTCTCACCGCGCGCGACGTGAGTCACGGAATTCAGTGGCAAAGGCGCTTTTACAGTGAGATTGAGAGATCGGGCGGCGATGTACACGCGTCGGTGGTTTCGACTACCAACCTGATGTTGCCGCCGGGACTGGTTTCAATCCTGGCCGACATCTTCGGCATCATCTTCGTTTCGTTCAGCGGAATTCCGGTACTGCATCATATAGCCCTCACGGGCGCGGTGTGGGTCGCGGCGAGTTTGCTGATGGTCTTCGTATTTCAGCCGATCGTAATGAGCTATCTGCCGCCGCCCAAGGCCGAGGTCAAGACCGACGAATACCTGGCGGCCGGTTTCGAAGGCATGCTCGAGCGATCGATCGAGCGTTTCGTCGAATTTCCGATCAAGCCGGGTCGCGCGCGCACGCTGATCCTCACGGGTGCGGCCGCGTTCATTATCTTCGGCCTGTTATCGGGGCAGCGCGCGGCAATTGGCTATCGCACAATCGGGACTCCGCTGTATCGCTCCAACGCCAAGGTGAACACGGATATCCAGGCGATCGCCAAGGATTTCCCGGTTGATGAGGCGTGGGTCGTGCTCGAAACGCCGCCGTTTCCGAGCGATCAATCGGTCCTGGGTCCGAATCCGTTGCAGGTCGCCGACGATCTTCGTTACTACCTGCGCGAACGCGATCCGAACGTGATCCAGGTGGTATCGTTCGCGTCGGACATCGAAAAGCCCTTCAACCAGATGTTCCATTACGGGCATCCCAAGTTCCAGCGCATCCCCGAAAGTACGGTGCTGGCGGGTAACCTGTGGTACCTCTACTTGTCGGGGACGGCGCCGGGCGAGATGGAGCGGTACATCCCGACTTCGAGCGCCGAAGCGACCTGCATCCGCGTACTATTGCGCAATCATACGTACGATACGCTGAACCAGCTATTGGCGGAGATCGACGATTTCAAGAACTCGCGAGTGCAACCGGATCATTCGGTGAGCCAGGTTAAAGTACGGGTGCTCGGCGGCATCGGAGGACTGTATGCCGCGGCCAATCAGGTGCTCAAATATACTGACTTCTTCAACCTCACGCTGACCTTGATCGCAGTTGGCATATGTTGCGCGTTTGAGTTCCGTTCGATTCCCGCCGGATTTCTGTTTATTGCGGCGAGCGTATTGGGCAATTTCGGAGCGTTCATTTATATGAACCTTCGCGATCTCACACTGACTATCGATACCATCCCGGTAGTGTCGCTCGGTATCGGTCTCGGAATTGACTACGGCATATATACGATGGCGGCGATCCGCGACGAGGTGATCAGAGGTAAAGATATCGAGGATGCGATCACGACGGCGATGCGCGGGACGGGCGGGGCCGTTCTCAATACTCTGTTCGTGATGATTGGCGGTCTCTCGATCTGGACCCTGTCGCCGGTTGAATTTCACGTGCGCATGGCGCAGTTGCTGATCTTCCTGATGATTACCAACGCGATCACCGGCGTCGTGATCCTGCCGAGCTTCGTCTCGGCGTTTCGGCCGTGGTTCATCCGCCGCTATGTGCCGGTAAACGGGGGCGCAGCCGCCGGGAATCACCACGACGCGGCGGCCTCAACCGGAGGTGCCGGCGCATGAGATCAGCGTTTGTATAGGCAATGGGCCAGCGGCGGCCCGGTCGCGAGTGGGTAACCCGGGACTCGCCAATTCCCGCATGAGGTGCAGGACGATGGCCGTGACGTACACCACTAGCCAGATCGCCGAACTGCTCGAGAGCGTGAGCAACTGGGGACGCTGGGGCAAAGAAGATCAGCGCGGAACGCTCAATTACATCACCGATGAAAAGCGTGCCGCCGCCGCGCGTCTCGTGCAGACCGGCGAGGCGATCTCATTATCCTTGCCGCTCGCCACGCGGCCCGCGCGCGATACTCCCGCGCCGGTTCCCCCCCTGATGATTCGATCGGGGCAGGCCGGCCATCCGCTGGGCTCGTGGGGATGTGCTGACTATTTCGCGATCGAACCTCACGGCCTCGCGATTACCCACCTCGATGCGCTCTGTCATCATTTTTGGCGGGGCAAGATGTATAACAACTTCGACCATCTGGAAGTTGATTTCCAGGGCGCACACAAATGCGCAATTGACGTCGCGCGCCAAGGAATAATCAGCCGCGGCGTCCTCTACGACATCCCGAAAGTCCGCAAGACTGAATGGATCGAGCCGGGCGACGCGATTTATCCCGAAGATCTCGAAGCGGCCGAGCGCGACCAACGCGTGCGGATCGGCGAGGGCGACGTGATGCTGTTGCGCACCGGACGCTTTAAATTACGGCGCAGCAAGGGCGTCGAAGCAATTCTCAGTTCAATGCCGGGATTGCACGCGTCGTGTCTAAAGTGGCTGCATGAGCGCAAGATCGCGGTGCTGGGTTCCGACGCGGTAAGCGACGTGCTGCCGACTCCATACGATGCACCGCTTCGGATGCCGATTCATACCGGCACGCTGGTAATGATGGGAATGCATCTGATCGACAATGCGGACCTCGAACAACTTGCCGAGAAATGCGCACGCGACGGACGCTACGAATTCATGTTCAGCCTGTTACCGCTCGTGCTCGAACGCGGAACCGCGTCACCGGCGAATCCGATCGCCTTGTTCTGATAGCTATATAGGGCGGGCTCGCCGAGTGAGCCGTCCGCGCAATGATAGTTGGATCGGAAAAGTAGCGGCCCGCCATTGCCGGCGGGCCGCAGTGTTGATTAGGCAGTAGTCCAGTTGCGCGCTACTTGCTATTTGCTCGCTCCGACATGGGTCTGACCCAACTTCTCGTGCGGATAGGCGAAGGCCGGATCGTTCTTCAATACCGGCAGCACCTTTTCGGAGAAGAGCTTGAAGCTGCGTTCGAGTTTCGGATAGGGCAAGCCACCGAAAGCGAACGTCCCGATGACATGCTCGAGTGCGACAGTCTGGTGGATGTAGCGCAATTTTTCGAGCACCTGTTCCGGGGTTCCGGCGGCATGCAGGCTACGGAAAAACTCGATGGCCTTTACCTTAGCTTCGGCATCGGCTTGCAACTTACTATAGGTCTTTTCCAACTTGGCATAGAACTCATAGCCCTTGACGCCCCGCAGATGGCCGTCGGAAAAGTGATAGTGGGTGTCGATCGAATCCCACATCGCTTCCAGATGAGTACTGCCCAACTCGGCAGCCTCGCGCGGATCCTCGGAGACCAGTATGTTGAGCAGACCGATCGGCGGCCGCGGCGTGATGTTATTGGCGATCGCGGTTTCGCGATAGCGTGCGTAGTCCGCGGCCGTGTCCTCCCAGCTGCGTTGCGCGATGATCAGCACGCCCAGTCCGAGCTTCGCCATGATCTCGGCTGATTCGGGACTGACGCTCGACGCATAGAAGCGGTTCTCCGGATGAGAGATCGGGCGCGGGCGGATTTGGATTTCCGGAATCTTGTAGTACTTGCCGTCGAACGAAAAGCTCGGCTGCGTCAGGCCCTTGCGGATGATAATCGCGCTTTCGACGAAGCGATCGCGCGCCTCTTCCATATTGATCCGGAAGCCGTTGTATTCGACCGTCGCGGCGCCGCGTCCGAAGCCAAAGATCGTTCTGCCGCCCGAGACAACGTCCAGCAGCGCAATTTTTTCCGCGATCGCCACAGGGTCATGCCAGGGCAGCACGATGACCGCGGTGCCGAGCTGCACGCGTTTGGTGCGGCCCGCAATATACGACAATAGTTGAGTTGGGTCGGGCGACATCACGTAGCCGGTGAAATGATGGTCGAGCGCCCAGACCGAATCGAAGCCGAGCGCCTCGGACATCTCCATCAGGGACAATTCGTCCTGATAGGTCTCGAGATCCGGTTTATCGCCGAAACTGGTCAATTGGAGCGTCATGCCAACTTTCATTTTGCGTCTCCTTTGTCAGCCCCACTGAGTTTTCCCCACTTTAGAGTCGAGGCGGTCCGAAAAGCAAAGCATCCTCGCGTCGCAATGAATAACGGTTCAACACAGCCGACCGCCTTCGTGGTGGGCGAATTTAATACATCGACCGCGAGCACGCCGGATCGGAAAGTCGCGGTTCGTCGTGGCGCCGACGTACTTCGCCGCAGGTGCGGCCGGTCTGTTGACATTTCGCGCACATCGACTAGAAGAATGGTTGAACCAATGAAATCCGAAAGCGACACGGTTTCAGCCGTCGGAGAGGTTATTAGGGCTGCGCATCGGCATCGCGTTGGGGACGGCAAAATCGCGCGGACGAACGCGACCTTTCGACCCGTTCGCGGGGTGCGGGCCTTCGAGGAAATCGCCGCCCAGATCAGGCAAGAGCTGACGGAGCGCCGGTTGCGTCCGGGCGATCGTTTACCGGCCGAGCGACTGCTGGCGGCGCAGTTTGGGGTCTCGCGCAATACGCTGCGTGAGGCCTTGCGATCGCTCGAGAACTCCGGATTGCTGCGGCTGCGGAAGGGGGCGGCCGGGGGCGCCTTTGTGAGTGAAAGCAACGGCGACGCGGTCGTTACAGGGCTTCACGACATGTTTCGGCTGGGCTCGATTCAGCCGGAAGAGTTGACCGAGGCGCGGGTGCTGATCGAATCAATCGCGGTGCGCATGGCGTGCGAGCGTGCGACGGCCGACGACCTTGCGGCGCTCAAGGAGAATATCGCCGCGGCGGAACGCGCCGCGCGAGAGCGCGTGGACTTTTACGAACTGGCGGCGATTCATCTGGAATTTCACCGCGTCCTGGCGCTCGCAACGCACAACCCGGTGATGGTCATCGTAATGCAGGCGCTGGTCGACGTGATGCAGCACTTCATTCGGAGGATCGGTCAAAGCAGGGCCTCGTGGGTGCTGCCGGCGCGTCGCCGTTTCATCCGGCACCTAGAAGCGGGCGAGGTGGATGCGGCGGTTTTGGAAATGAAACAGCAACTCGAGCGTTTGAACCGCCATTATCTGTCATTGATAAGGCAGTGGGATCGTGAACAGGCCGCGAACGGATAGTCAGTCCATATAGTATAAAGGTAATCTCTATAGGTTTTTAATTCTATAATTCAGCGAAATTGGATTGCCGCGGGCTGTGCTAGGTCAATGACTAATATCAGTCAAACAGGAGGACACGGATGTGGGTGAGATTCTCGTGGTTGGAATAACTCACTACCCGCCACTCGCCGGCAAGGACGAAGTAATGTCGTGGATTCTGAAGCGGATGCTGCAGAACCCGAATCTCGCGGAAAAATATCGGCACGCGACGGGGTGGCCGGAGGGAATGCGCGCCGAATGGGGCAACGACGAAGGGGTGAGTGCGGCCCGCAATCATCGCGAGCGGCTGGTGCGTGCACTAAGAACGACGCGCGCGCAAATCGACGCGTTCCGGCCGGATTTTATCCTGATGTGGGGCGACGATCAGTATGAGAACTTTCGTGAAGATGTAGTGCCGCCCTATTGTGTCTATGCGCACGAATCATTTGAATTCGGTTTGCCCGCCAATAATGTGTGGAATGAGCCAGCGGACAAGACATTTAGTGTATTGGGTAATGTGACCGCGGCGAAGTACGTGACCAGCGGGCTGATCGAAGCCGGCTACGATACGGCGTATTCGTACAAGCCGCTGCATCATCCACTGGGGCATGCATTCGCGAATGCGGTACTGTACCTGGATTACGACCGAACGGGTTTTCCGTATCCGATTATCCCATTCGCGATTAACTGTTATGGGAAACGCGTGATCGCCCAGCGCGGTGGTCTGCCGATATTCGAGAACCCGCCCACCGAGGCGCAACTCGATCCTCCGGCGCCGACACCGCAGAGGTTGTTCGATCTCGGTGCAGCAACAGCGCGGGTACTCGCCAAGGGTCCATGGCGCGTCGTTCTGATGGCGTCATCGGGCTGGTCACACGCCTTCCTCACGGCAAAGAATAATTTTCTTTATCCCGATACTCCCGCCGATCGAATACTGTTCGAAGCGTTGCGATCGGGTAATTACGATGCGTGGCGGAACTATCCGGCGGCCTCGGTCGAAGCGAGCGGCCAGCAGGAAATTCTCAACTGGATGTGCCTGACGGGTGCACTGGCTGAACTCAAGCGCAAGCCCGCGGAAACTGAGTTAATCGACACCTGGATTTTCAATTCTTCGAAATGCTTCCTGACGGCGCCTCCGGCGAGCTGAGTCAGTGGCTATGCCTCCGAGCATGGAGGAAAGATGAAACTGAACGGGAAGGTCGGATTAGTGACGGGCACCAGCGCGAACATTGGCGGTGGCATCGCATAGGCGCTGGCGGCCGAAGGCGCCGCGGTAGTGTGTGTTGATTCGCGGGCGGAGAACGCTGCCGACTGCGCGCGTTACATCAATAGTATCAACGCGCGCGCGATCGCGGTGACCTGCGACGTAACCGATGAGCAACAGGTGGCGGCCGCGGTAGTTGCGGCGCGCGAGGCCTTCGGCGGGATCGATATACTGGTGAACAGCGCCGCCTTCTTCAACAAAAAGGGCGTCATCGATATGCCGCTGGAAGAGTGGCAGCGTCAGCTCGCGGTTATACTGACCGGCACTTTTTTGTTTACCAAGCACGTCGCGAAGTTGATGATCGAACAGAAACGCAAGGGCAGTATCCTTAATATCATCTCGACCGCGGGGCATCAGGGCGAGCCCGACAACATCGCCTACTGCACCGGCAAGAGCGGTCTGTTGAACTTTACGCGATCAGCCGCGATGGAACTGGTTAGGCATGGGATACGCGTGAACAGCCTGACGCCAACGGCGACCGATCCGGTGGAATCGATCGAGCGCGCAGCGAGATGGGGTCGCACAATCAGCACCGACGCGAACCAACTCAAACGCATGTTCGAGCCATTTCGCACCCGCGTACCGATGCAGAAGCTACCCAGTCCGAGTGACTATGGGCGTGCGGCGGTATTTCTCGCGTCGGAGGATGCGGGGATGATTACGGGGACCGACCTGCGCGTGGATGCCGGCGCGATCGCGCAATATTGGGCTTGGGATCCAGGCGTCAAAAAGAGTTGACTTACTATTCGCAGGGGGACGATTGACCATGGAAAAATCGAACGAACCCTACATCATTGATGACGAGGCGGCTGGTCTTTTTCGCGTGAACCGCCGGGTCTTCACCGACCCCGAATGCCTCGAGCACGAACGTCGCCGGCTATTCGACAAGTGCTGGATATACGCCGCCCATGAATCAGAGGTACCGCACGCCGGCGATTATCGTTCGCGCAACGTGGCCGGCCGGCCCATGATTCTGGTGCGGGGCGATGACAACGCGGTCCGCATGCTGCTCAATACCTGCACCCATCGAGGCGCGATGGTCTGCCGGCAAAAGGCGGGCAACGCCAAGACCTTTCAGTGTGCATATCACGCTTGGACCTATAACTCGCGCGGACAACTCGTGGGCGTACCGGGCGAGGATTCGTACAGTGCCGCGTTCAAGCGGGAGGAGCTGGCGCTGGCAACGCCGGCTCAAGTAGATAGTTATCGCGGGTTCATATTTGTTTGCTTCGACCGCGCGGCGCAAAGTCTGTATGACTATTTGGCGGGTGCGCGCGAATACCTCGATCTGGTCGCCGATCAATGTCAACTCGGAATGAAGATCGTCGCCGGTCAACAATCATACAGTGCACGTGCGAACTGGAAGTTGCTAGTCGAGAACAGCTATGACGGCTATCATGGGCTGCCGACACATCAACGCTATTTCACGTTTCTGGCGGACGCCGGAATCCAGCTAAAGGGCGGCAATATGTCGTCGCAACGGCAGCGCGCGGTCGATCTGGGTAATGGCCACGCCGTGCTGGAGTACGACAGCCCCTGGGGACGGCCGATCGCGCAGTGGGCAGTTAACTTCGGGGAGCATCGCAAGGCGCATTTCGAAGAGTTGCGGCGGCGCTTTGACGAGCGTTTCGGCGCGGAGCGTGCTCGGCGCATCTGCGAGACGAGCCGCAACCTCGGCATTTTTCCGAATCTCGTGATCAATGACATCATGGCGGTGACGGTGCGCACCTTTTTCCCGGTTTCGCCGGATTACATGGAAGTGAATGCGTGGGCGCTGGCGCCGGCGGATGAAAGTGCGGAAGATTCGGCGCTGCGTCTCGACAATTTTCTCACGTTTTTGGGACCGGGCGGATTTGCGACGCCCGACGATGTGGAAATGCTCGAGTCCTGTCAGCGGGGCTTTGCGAATCGCGAGGTCGGGTGGTCCGATATCTCGCGGGGCATGAAGCGGGAACATCCGTCGATCACGGACGAATTGCAGATGCGCGCATTCTGGCGTCGGTGGAACCAGTTGATGACCGAACCGCAGATTCGGCGTGCGAGAAAAGCAGCGTGAACGCCGTCGAACTTCCGAGCCGCCAGGAGGTGGAAGACCTGCTGTATCGCGAAGCTGCGTTGCTCGATGAATGGCGTCTCGAGGAGTGGCTGGAACTCCTGGCGGCAGATGCGATCTACCAGATTCCACCAACCGACGTTCCCGAGGGCGACGCGCGAAACACACTATTCATTATTGCGGACGACGCGTTGCGAATCCGCTCGCGAGTGAAACAGTTACTAGGCAAGTCGGCGTGGGCCGAGAATCCACCTTCGCGGACTCGCAGGATGATTACTAACGTTCGCGTGTTGGGATGCGAGGACGAGAACATTATCATCAGTGCGAATTTTGCGGTGTATCGGATGCGCTACGAGTCGGTGGACACCTATATAGGACACTACAATTACAAACTCGTCCGCCGAGGAAGCGAACTGCGAATTCGCGAGAGAAGAGCGATCCTGGACAACGAGGCTCTGCGCCCACACGGGAAAATCAGTTTTATTCTTTAGGCACGGAGCACGATTGGCGAGCGAGTCGAAAATCCCATGACCGTCATCGACATGCACAACCACTATGTGGCGCCCGCGGTAATCGATTTCCTGGTGCGAGAAGGGCGGCACTATGCGACGCGGATCGTTGAGCGCGATGGGCGCAGGTTTTTTCTGATCCAGGAGCAGGCGTTGCGTCCGATCGACGGACCGATATCCGATGCGTCGGTGCGTGTGTCCGATATGGATCGCGAAGGCATCACGATGCAGGCGATCTCCGGTGTTCCATTCCTGATGTATCCGGAGGTCGCCTCAGACCTCGGTCTCGCGATTGCGCAGGTGAACAACGACGCGATGGCAGCATTGGGTGCGAGCGATCCGGAGCATTTCGTGCCACTCGCATCGGTGCCGATGCAAGCTCCGGAGGTCGCCGCCACGGAGTTGGAACGCGCCGCGAAGCATGGACTGCGCGGGGTCGAAATCCCTCCCAAGGTCCTCGAACGACAACTGGACGACGCTGATTTCGAGGTTTTCTGGGCAGCGGCGGAAGCGCTCGGGATGGCGGTATGCATCCATCCGTTCGAAGCTGCGCCGAGCGGCGCCCTCGCGCGTTATTTTCTGGGCAACCTGGTAGGCAATCTGTACGATACGGGATTGGCGGCGGCGCTGTTGATATACGGCGGCGTGCTCGAACGCCATCCGAAACTTCGGATCGTGCTTTACCATGCCGGTGGCGCACTGCCATCGCTGATTGGACGACTCGACATGGGATATCGGCTGATAGCGGAATGCCGGAAGGCGATTCCGCGGCCACCGTCAACTTATGTTTCACAATGTCATTTCGATATCATCGCACATAATCGTCAAATACTCAGTCACCTGGTGAATACATACGGCGCCAATCGGTTCGTCATCGGAAGTGACTATCCACTCCCGGCCGGACTTGCTCATCCGGTGGAAGAAGTCAGAGCGCTCGGACTGGGAAGTGACGACGAAGCGAAGATCCTCGGACGCAATGCCAGCGGGCTGCTCGGGCTCGCCCACGGTGAAAGAGAACGGGAGAGTTGCTGAGGAGCCCCGCACTATTTTGAATCGTTCGCTCCGCTGGCGATGCGTGCGTCGCGGACGCCTTTACTCGACTCCGCAGCGCGCCGTCCGGTGCGAAGTTTCAGCCTTCCCTTAGATGCGGGCTCCGCAACGACAGTGACGGGCAATCCGCCGGACAGATTTTGTGCGGTGCGGCGGCGCCTGCTTTAGCGGCGGTCGATGAACACGCGCTCCTTCGCGATCCACATGGCGGAGTGTGCGAAATCGATAAACTTCGACTCGTCCTCGACGGCAATCTCCATCGCGCGCCGTCCTTCCGGAGTATTTCCGATGGTCGCGAGGTCCGCGCGATCGAACCACGCTTCCGCATGACCATAATAGGGGGCGACGCGGGTTCCACGGCTCGCGCGCAGTTGCTGTTCGAGCGGATCCTCGCATCGATGGACTTGCAGGTAACGCTTGAGGCGCATCCCGCTCGCGACGCCGCGGATGACAGGACCGTGATTAGTGCGCCAGTAGAGTTGCGCTTGATCGAGGCTCAGATTCGCGGGATGGCGCAGGCAAAAGAAGAGCTTGACCAAGGCGCTGTGCTCGCGCGCGACGATCTCCTCGGGAGTTGGATTCACTTGAGGGTATTCATGGGCGAACCAGAGGGGCGAATTTGGCAGGTCGATAAACCGCGCCTCATCTTCGAGCAACTCGCGGCCGGCGGCCTGCCCGGCCGCACTACTGAAGCTGCCGGCGAGGGCCTCCCGATTGTCCCACCAGAGTTCGGCGACGCCATCGTACGGCGGTTCCATCTTGCTGCGGGCGCCGGCGAGTTGATCGTTCACCGCATCGTCGAGCGTATGCACTTGCACGTAACGGCGGATATCGAGGGTCGTCGAGTGTTTGGCCACCAGCGGTCCGTGCGCACTGCGCCAGTATTGCTGAAATTCCTCAAGCGACATCCCGGGCTTTCGTCGTAGAACAAATACCAGGCGAATCATTTCATTTATTCTCCTTGCCGCTCACTTCTTCGCTGCGGGTGTCAGCGCCACCGCCGCTTCCGCCGTGAGCAACAGAAAGGTAAGAGTTTCCTGCAAGTAAAGAGTCACGGTTTTATCCGAGTGGCTCGAATAGCCAATCGAAACGTCCTGGCCAATATGTAGATCGAAATCTCCGCCGCGAGTAGTGAGGACAAACGCGCCCGCGATCGCGGGTGCAAAGATGATTTCCTCATTAACCAGTCGTTGAATGTGCTGGATCACTGGATATCCGTGATCGCTGGCTTCGCTCAAGGCGGTGTAAGCGTCCGCACCCATCACGACCGAATAAGGACCGTTGATACCGACGAGACGCAACTGACTCAACGCCTCGGCGATCGCATCGGGATAATGAACGGTGTCGAGTGGCAGAGTACCGATGGGATTGCTGGTCCCTTGCCGGATGCCCTGGATACCGGCCGCGGCGTAACCTTCAAAGATGGCGCGATCTTCGGCAAAGGCGATTTGCTTGGCGGCGTCCTTTAACGGCTGCCAGTCAGAGTCGTTGGCACCGCGTTCGACGTCGTCGATCGCATGGCGCTCCAAAGCGAATGGAACCCGCAACTCGATCAGCGCCTTGACTTCGCGCTGGCGGGCAATGATTCCGTTTCCAGGGGGCTCGACGCTGCGCAGATGGCCGGTACCGACGGCAGATAACATGACTCCGGCGGGTCCGTTGAGGTCAACGACACGCCGTCCGGCGAGGTAGCGTTTGAGCGTGCGCGTCGCTTCCTCTTCAATCTGGGCCCAGGCACCCTCGGAGATTGGGGCGAGTTCGCGATGTAGATTATTCATGCCGGGATTTTCCTTTCAGGGAGCCGATGCCAAGCGAGCCGTCATTGGCCCGCAGGGCAACGGTTGATGAATTGGTTTCGGGAGCGGCGGCAATGGTGACTGCGGGCCCGTCCGGAGTCACCGTATCGAGGAACGATTGTGACGGCACGAAAAACAGGGTTCCGGTGACGGCCCGGCTGAAGTCGAGGATGCGATCGTAATTGCCCGGCGGCCGTCCGACGAACATATTCTCCATCATCTGCTCAGTCGTACGCGGCGAACGGGAGTAGCCGATAAAGTAAGTGCCAAACTCGCCATGCCCAGCCTGACCGAAGGCCATGTTTTCGCGGAGGATTTTGATTTCCTGACCGTTCTCCACGATCGTCGTCAGCGCGTTGTGCGCGGAGGTGGGCTTAACGCTATCGTCCAATTCGACGTCGGAGAGCTTGGTACGGCCGATGATCCGTTCCTGGGCCTCGGTGGGCAGCGCGTTCCATCCGGCCATATCGTGCAAGTATTTCTGTACGATGACATAACTGCCGCCGGCGAAGGCGGGATCTTCGTCGCCAATCAGCGCGGCGTCGATGGCCGCCTGGTTCACGGGGTTTTCGGTTCCATCAACGAAACCCAACAGGTCGCGCGCATCGAAGTAGCGAAAGCCGTGGACTTCGTCCACCGGAGAAACTGCGGCACCCAACTTCATCATGATCTGCGCCGCCAGCTCGAAGCATAGATCCTCGCGCTCGGCGCGGATATGGAAGAACAGATCACCAGGCGTAGAGACCGCATGGCGCGAACCGGCGTGGATCTCGCGGAAGGGATGAAGCTCCGCCGGTCGAGGCGAACCGAAGAGCCGGTCCCACACTTCCGAGCCAAAGCCCATCACGCAGGACAGGTTTCCCTCCTGCCCGCGGAAACCCACCGCGCGTAGCAGCTTCGGCAGGTCTCCGCATAGCGAGCGGACATTCGCCACGCTCTCAGCCTCCGGGTTGACTGTGACGACGAGAAAGATCGTATCGCGTGTGAGCGGTACAATCACCGCTTGTGGCGTCGGAACGGAAGCGGAGGTTGCTTCGTGGCTGATGATCGAGTCTGCTTCAGGCATCGCTAAGCCGGCCAATCAATAAGATGAAAAACTCGCAGGGCAAAACCTTGACGAGTGTATTACGAGGGGCAAGTAATCCGGCGTCATCCCCGGGACATCGTGACACGAGCAATATAGTGAATCCAAACCTGCAACTGGAAGAGGTTTGATCCTCGTTATGGAGTAAAGATAGTCCCCCGCAGGAGCTTGATCGCAGCCCGTATTGGGCGATAATCGCTGCGGTCTTACAACGCTTACGAGGCTCGGACCCTGCGAGGCCGTTCAGACGCAACGTCACGCAGATGGAGGTAACAAGGATGAGCGATGGAATTATTCTGTGTGACGTGGCGCCGCGCGACGGTATTCAGAACGAAAAGACTATGTTGTCGTCGGCGCAAAAGCTCGAATTGATCCGCCGTCTCGCTGCGGCCGGGATGCCCTGGATCGAGGTTGCCTCTTTTGCCAGCCCGAAGTGGGTGCCGCAGATGGCCGATGCCGAGGAGGTGTTCCGGTCGGCGTCGCAGATTCCCGGTATTCGGCCGGTCGTGCTCGTACTCAACGACCGCGGATATGATCGCGCAGTCGCGGCCGGTGCTCGCTATATCCGGTTGGTCGTCGCGTCGACCGATACGATGAATCAAAAAAACGCCAACGCACTGCCCGAGGCGACCATGGCATCGTATCGGCCAATCTTTGAGCGCGCTCGGCACGACGGCGTCGAACTCACGGGCACGATCGCGACTTCCTTCGGGTGTCCGTTTGAAGGGGCGGTCGATCCCGATCGGGTGCTGAGACTCGCGACGCAATTCATCGAGGCGGGAGCAGCGGAAATCGATTTCGCCGATACGGTAGGGATGGCGGTGCCGCCGCAAATCGAACGGATACTGCTGCGCGCGCGCAAGGAATTTGCCGGCGTCCGGATCGGCATTCACGTTCACAACACGCGCAACCTCGGACTTGCCAATGCCTACGCAGCGGTGCGTGCCGGCGCCGACGTGCTCGACGCTTCGACGGGCGGGGCCGGCGGATGCCCCTTCGCGCCCAAGGCCACCGGCAACATTCCGATGGACGATCTGGTTTTCATGCTCGAAGGGATGGGAATCAAGACCGGTGTGGATTTGGATAAACTGGTCGAGACGTCGCGCTGGTTCGAGGAAATGCTCGAACATCCCCTGCCGGCCATGCTGCCGAAGGCCGGGCCGTGCTGGAACTCACCGCCGCCGCTCGCGTGAGATTTTGATTACGGGATTTAGCGGCCGCCACTTTGCCGGTTGGATCATCAACGCGTTCCCGCCTCATCCGGGAAAGGCGCATACTCGTCTCGCGGCGGGCTTCGACGATCGATGTCCTGCGCAATTCGGTTCGGATCATCACAGGTGCTGCTATGGAAACTTTGAAACTGGATTGGGACGGCGGCACCGCCGGCCTGGCGATTTTGACTTTGAATCGGCCGGGCGCACTGAACGCGATGAATACCGCGATGATGACGGAGCTACTCAGTCTGTTTCGCGAACAGGCATACAATGACGCGCTCCGCTGCATGATCATGACAGGCGCAGGCGATCGATCGTTCTCGACCGGCGGCGACCTCAAGGAACGCAACGGAATGAGCAACGAGCAGTGGCGCCTTCAGCATCATTTGATCGAGGATATGTTCGAGGCACTCTGGAATTTTCCGGTGCCGATTATCGCGGCGGTCGAGGGCTTCGCCTACGCGGGCGGCTGTGAATTGGCGATTGGAACGGATTGCATCATTGCGTCGGAAACGGCGGAGTTCGCGGTCAAGGAAATCACCCGGGGCATCATGCCCGGCGGCGGTGGCATCCATCGACTCGTCCGCGCCATTGGGGTGCGGCGCGCGAGCGAGATGATCTATACGGGCCGCGCGATCAAGGCGGATCAGGCGTGCGCATGGGGTCTGGTCAACCGGGTTGTCCCGGCCGGCCGCGCGCTTGCCGTCGCGCTCGAAATTGCCGATGAAATAGTCGCCAGCGCACCAATGGCGGTTCGCGCGGCCAAGGTCGCGATCA
>Ga0134126_10006180_pt1 | contig 14991 bp, 8 predicted proteins | sample KB31752_FD_96881 | JGI IMG/M metagenome (GOLD analysis project Ga0134126, IMG submission 96881) | Terrestrial soil microbial communities with excess Nitrogen fertilizer from Kellogg Biological Station, Michigan, USA - KB3-175-2 | ecosystem: Environmental > Terrestrial > Soil > Unclassified ...
CACGACGCCGAGCGGCTCGTGGCGGATAAAACGGGTGAAACCCTGCTTTGGTTCTACCTCAAGGTCCGCCAGGGCTCCGGCGGCGGCGATCATGGAGCGGGCCCGCTCGTTGAACCCACCTTTGACCTCGTTCGGCGTGTAGCGGATCGGGCGGCCCATCTGCCAGGAGAGTTCCGTGCCCAGCTCGCCGGCCTTGGCGACGAACGCCTCGACCATCGCCAGGCACAGGGCGGCTCGATCCGCGATCGGGACGTGCTTCCACTCCCGTCGCGCCCGTGTGGCCGTGTCCAGGGCGTGGTCGATCTGCTCGGGAGTTGCCAGATCGCGCTCAACATACACCGACTGATCAACCGGGGAGATCGTCTTTTGCGATGTGATCATTTCCCTTGCCTCCTACTCCGCTCCCACCGTCCGGCGACTGGCGACTGTCCGCCTTCCCGGCCAGTGTACAACCTGCCCGTACCAGCCGCCCATCTCCCCGAAGATTTTGACGCAACCACGAAATGGGCCATGGCATGCCGCGTGGCCGTCCCCTATGATGGGACGGTTGTGGCCTGGCCGGCAATCGGGATTCTGGGGTCGCGCCGACCCGCCCGTACGGTACTACCAACAGCGAATAGAGATGAGTTTGGAGCCGGATATGAGTCGTGACCATCTGATGAACGCCAGGGCCGCTCGGTCCCTCTCTCCCGAACGATCCCGCCGATCGGCATCATCACCCATGGGCCGCGCGCTCGCCGCCGCGCTCCTGCTTGGCTCGCTCACCGTCTCATTGACCCACGCGGCAAGCCAGGCGCCCAACTCGACCATCGGAGCGCCCGTACCAACGTGCCTCGGTCCCAACGATCTGCAGGTTGATGGTACGCAATCCTCCCTGCAGGGTGCCCAGACCTTCGACCATGTGTGCGTGGAGCATCATGGAATACTCCTTGCCTCGCGCCTGCATCTCCGGGTGGGTGAGCTCTACGTGGACGCGACCAGCAGCATCCAGGCCGACGGTGGGCCTGGCAGCGTGAGCGCCACCGATTGTGACCAAGCCGGGAATGGTACCCCCACCGGCGACCCCGGCGGTACGATCGTGATCGACGCCCGCCAGGCGACCGTCCTGGGCACGATCTCCGCCGCCGGCGGATCCGGACTGGCCGTGGATGACAACCCGGCGGACAACGGCCCATGTACCGCCTCTCAATACAACGGCGGCCCCGGGGGACCGGGAGGGACGATCACGATTCGGGCCGCGCGTCTCGACCTGGAAGGGACGATCAACGCCGCGGGCGGTCCTGGTGGGGATGTGAGTGATCCGGCGGGCGCCCCGCACGGAAACGCCACCGGCGGCGGCCCCGGCGGTCATGGCGGAACGGCCACCATGGCCTTGCTTCAGCCCCTGACCCCAGGTCAGATCCCGCATGTGATGGCGTCGGGGGGCCTTCCTGGCAAGGGGAAACCGCTCGGACTACCCGGCCACGCTGGAACGGTTACGCTATCGGCGCTCACCGCCGCCGAAGCGGTCGCGCTCCCGCCGCCGCCCGCGCCTCTCGGCACCGTGCTGAACCCAGCGCCGAAGTGGCAACCGATCCAGTCCCTCTCGGCCTTTACGCGAGGGATGGCCTGCGGCGCCGGTGACCTAAACTTGGGCGCGCACACCCGCCGGACTCTCTCGGGCAACCACGGCTACACTCACATCTGCTTGCACGATGGCGCCATTCTGGTGGCCGGCCCAACCCTCACGCTCCATGCCGAAACCATCTACGTGGATGCGCGCTCGCGGATCATTGCCAACGGCAGCGCCAAGCGCACGGGGAAGGCGACCGGCCGTTACGCGAGCGCCGGCGCGCCCACTCGCGACGCGCGCCCTCCACATCCTGGAGTCGCCGGGCCGGACGGCTCGGGGAGCCAGTCCGCCGGTGTCAGTCCCACGCCGCCAAACGATAGCCTTGGCGGGAAAGGCGGGGGCGCGATCAGCCTTCTGGCCCAGCGGATCCTGTTGGCGGGGCCGGTATCGGCCAATGGAGCCAATGGCGACCCCGGCATCGATGGCGACTGTTCGCCTTCCGGTTGCATGGACTACTTCGATGGCGGCTCCGGCGGGTCCGGCGGCGGTATCCTGGTGCGGGCCGGTGACCTGCAACTCACGGGGACGATCTCGGTCCTTGGCGGCGCCGGGGGCGCGCCGGGTACGGCGGAACAGTATTCGGCGAACGGCGGAATGCATGGCGGTCCTGGTTTCGTCAAGATTTTTGCCACTACCCTCCGAGCCGCCAGATCCCTCCCGATTAACGGCCCCTGGGTGCTCGGGAGGCGTTAAGAGCTAAGCCAGCCCATACTCCACGGGCAGGTCGGGTATAGTATCGGTGGAGTTCCCGTGAGACTCTCATTATCCCTCTGCTTGATCCGGACATAGCGCCAGGAGGGCGTGTCATGGCTACCGCCGGGCCACCAGGCGGACCAATCCCACTCGCGGAGATCCAGGCCGCCGCGGGGCGGATCGCCGGCTCGGTCTTGCACTCACCGCTCATCCGTTTGAACCTGGATGACGCGCCGGCGGATATCTATCTCAAGCTCGAAAACCTCCAACCAATTGGCTCGTTCAAGCTGCGTGGGGCCGGCAATGCCATCGCGACCGCGACGCCCGATCAGTTGGCCAAAGGCGTCTATACGGCCAGCGCCGGTAATATGGCGCAAGGGGTAGCCTGGCACGCCCGCCGCCTCGGCATCCCCTGCGCGGTGATCGTGCCCGACCATGCACCGCGCGCCAAGCTAACAGCCATCGAACGCCTGGGGGCGCGGATCATCGCCATACCTTTCGATGCCTGGTGGCAGGTTCTCCTGGATCGCGCGTATCCAGGCATGGAGGGCCTGTTTATCCATCCGGTGAGCGACCCGGCCGTGTTGGCCGGTAACGGAACGATTGGCCTGGAAATCCTGGACGATCTGCCGGGCGTGGAGACGGTACTGGTGCCGTACGGAGGCGGTGGCCTGAGTTGCGGTATCGCCTCGACCATGCGGGCGCTCAAACCGGGCGTGAGGGTGTATGGGTGCGAGGTTGCCACGGCCGCTCCGCTCGCCGCCTCCCTTGCCGCCGGCTCATCGCGGGAGGTTCTGTACACACCCAGTTTCGTGGACGGCATTGGAAGCAAAAGTGTACTCCCAGAGATGTGGCCGCTGGCCAGCAGCCTCCTCGCCGGCTCGCTCGTGGTGACTCTGGACGAGGTCATCGCCGCCGTGCGCTTGCTGGCCGAGCGAAACCATGTCATCGCCGAGGGGGCGGGAGCGACATCGGTCGCCGCCGCGATGAGTGGGCAAGTCCGCGCGGGCCCGGTGGTGTGCATCATTTCGGGTGGCAATATTGATGCCGGCAAGTTGGCGCGCATCCTCGCGGGCGAGACGCCGTAAGTGCTGAACGGTTCTCCCAGCCTACGCCGCCGACTCCCGTGAGCGCGCGAGCAGGGCGGCGATGAACGGCTCGACCAGGGCGGGATCGAACTGCGTGCCGGCGCCGCGCCGCAGTTGCGCGATCATGTGTTCCGTGGAAAGGCCGCGCCGGTAGGGGCGGTCCAGGGTCATGGCCGAGACCGCGTCGGCCACCTGCAAGATCCGCCCTACCAGCGGGGTTTCCGCCCCGTGCACTCCCAAGGGATAGCCCTTGCCGTCGAAGCGCTCGTGGTGATGGGCGATGGCCGCCAGTACCTGGGCGTCATCAAGCAAGCCGCGGACGATCGCCACCCCATAGGTCACATGCCCCTTGATCAACTCGTATTCGTCGTCCGTCAGAGCGCCGGGCTTCCGCAGCACCCGATCCGGCACCGCGATCTTCCCAATGTCATGCAACGGGCCGGCCAGGGCCAGGGTACGCCGATCGGAGGCAGCCAGCCCGAGGGCATCAGCCAGGAGCAGCGCATACCGGGTCACGTCGAGCGAATGCTCGCGCGTATAGCGATCCTTCGCGTCGACCGCCGAAACCAGCCCTTCAAGAACGCCGAAGCTGCTCTCGCCCAGCAGGTCCGCCGCGCTTCGGATCAGGATTGAATCGGCCTGCGATCCACGCTTGGCCGCGTACATCCTTGCATCCGCCACGGCCAGCAGGGCCTGGCGGGTGCACCCGTCGGCCGGAGCCGCCGCCACGCCCACGGAGACGGAGAGCGGGATGATCGCGCCGTCCTCCGTGACATACGGTGAGGCGGCCACCAGGCGGGCCAGGCGCTGGGCCACCGCCTCGCCCACGGCGGTATCCGCGCCCGGCAATACTACCGCGAACTCATCACCGCCGTAGCGGGCCGCCACGTCACCCTCGCGAGCGCAGTTCCGCAGAAGATCGGCGACCGTTCGCAACACCGCGTCGCCGATCGGATGACCGTAGGTGTCGTTGAACAGCTTGAAATTGTCCACATCCACCAGGAGCATGGCCACGCATCCCTCCCGGCCCGCCGGCCCGCCGCTCGCGAGCGCCGTATCGAGGATCTGGTGCAGGGCGCGGTGATTGGCCAGTCCGGTAACGGCGTCGCGCATCGCCTGCGCATGCGTGCGCTCGTAGAGGGCCGCCTTCTCCAGAGCCACGGCCAGGGCGTCGGCAACCTCCAGCACGAAGCGCTGTTCCTCGGCGGATACCGCGGCAATCGAAGCCTGGTAATTGATGAAGATCAGGCCACGCGGTTTCCCACCCGTGAGCACGGGGACGGCCAGGGCGGATCGGCACCCCAGTTGGGCCATGGCCGCCGCCTCCGCCGCGGTCGTGGGATGGGTAATAATCACCGGTATACAGCCCGCAAGGGCCGCGGCGGCGTGCGGCTCGTCGGTAAGGCTGACGGTCACCCCGGCAGGAATATCGCTGCGCGCTTGTCCGTCACCGGCCCGCGTGATCAGAACCTGACGGGCCGCGTCGTAGTCAAAGAGCGTGGCGCTCTGGGCGCCCATAAGCCGGACCAGGCCATCCAAACCCGTACGCAACACCGCGTTAACCTCTACCTGCTGACCCAGGGCATGCAGCAAGGCGCCCACCGCCTCGCTGCGGTAGATCCGGCGCCGCGATTCCGCGAACTGGTTGGCGTTGTCGATGGCCAGCGCCGCCTGGTCGGCGAAAATCTCAAGGATCTCGGCCACCTCCACATCGGGACGGCGACCGTCAGCCGGGTCATCCACCGAGAGAAAGCCGAGAAAGCTATTGCCACGTGGGGCGATGAGCGGTACTAAAAATTCATCACCCGCCCGCCACCCCGAGGCAACCGCCTGGGCCGGAGCCGAGGTCCAGTGGGGAATCGATGTCTGCTGGAGCAAGAGCGATGCTTGCTCGGCTGGGAGGAAGAAGGAGCGCGAAAGGCGAAACTCCTCGCGCAGAAGCAACACTATATCGCTGGCTGGGGCCGATTGTTCCAGGAAACGCCGCTCAACTTCCGGGGCCAACCCGACGGCGGCGACCGCCTGGGTGCGCTGCTCCGACGCCGGGGCTTCCAGATCGGTGATCAGATTGAGAATGGCCAGACGGTAGCCAAGCGCCTCGCTGACCGCCTCGACGATCAGCTGGCCAATCCGCACCGGATCCAGATCTAGGCGCATAGCCTGCCCCAGGGCCTGAACCCGCCGTAAGCGATCAGCCCGGCTCTGCGCCAGGCTCCGCTGCCGCGTCTCGGCTCGGTACAGGCGCATGTTGTCCAGCACCGCCGCCATCTGGCGGACGGCGATCAGGGCGATCAGCACGCGCGCGCCCATGGTGATGGGGTCGCGCGCCGGCCCGGTGGCCAGCCACGGGGCGATCAGCGCCACCCCGGTGCCAAGTACGGTCGGAACCAGGCCCAGCACCACGCGCGTCAATGGGGCGGTGTCGCCGGCCGTCCACGAGACCGAAAGAGGCTGCCACTCCAGCCCAGCGAGTCCTATCGCCAGAAGACCCGCCATCCAGACGAGATCCAGCGCCGTGCCATCGTTAAAGGTATTCTTGAGCAGCAGTGGCACCCAGCCCACGAAACCGGCGCCCTCACACAGCAAGCCAAGCAGCAGCAGGGACATGCCGGGCGCGGAAGCCAGGCCAGGTACCCGGATCATCAGAAGAAAGGCTCCGAGACCGAGGGTCAGGTAGGCAACCGGGTAGGCCAGGGCCACCGCCTTCCCCGCCGCTGGAATGGCGGTCGAGTTCAGCAACAAGTTCTGGACGGCCACCGTGCCGGTCAGGGTCAGGGCGAGGGCCACGATAGCGAGGTCAAGGGCCAGGACGGCCATGGTACCCTGCCGTTGCCGATGCCGAGGAAGGGCGAAAAGGCCCGCCGCGAACCAGGGCACAAAGCCCAGCCAGCCGACATCGCCAGCGGAGGGAAATGGCGGCGCCACTCGTGCGACAAGTTGATAATAGTCCCAGACTATCTGGCCGCACAGCCAGGTGACGCAGGCGGCGGCAAAATAGAGCCACGCCTTCCGACCGGCGCCCCCTTTGCGGGCGGCGGCCAGGCAGCCGGCGACCGCGAATACGGCACAGAGGGTCCAACCTCCATCCGCCCACCAGGGCACGGCGGCGGCGCCTCCGACATGCGTAAGCTCACCCACCGCCAGCACCAGGATAGCCAGACCAGCGCGATACGGGCGAGAGAGACGGATGCCGAGAGGTGGGAGATGAAGCGAATGGATCATGCCGGTCCTTCGAGAGCTTATGTCGCGTACCAGTGCAGCCTAGCATGGAAGAAGGGCGGCAACAGTAGCCCAATGGTCCCGCATGGTTTGATCCCCCCGACTGAGGTCGGGTGGTAGCGCCGAGTCAACGGCGGCGGGTACACCCTTGCGGGTGTCCGCGTCATGGCAAACTGCGCCGGCTGGAAAAGCACGAGGGAGTCCCGCCGCCCAGAGCGAGTCAGTCCGGCGGCGCCAGCTCAAAGTACCTGGAGAGCAGATCGGCGTCGCCGAACACCTCCAGCCGGTCCGCGGGGAGGCGCCGCCAGAGGAAGAGGAACAGATCCGAGGCAATCCCGCGGACAGCCACATCACCCTTCGCGTGCTCGCGGGCTACCACCGGCCCCGCCGGCGCGAAGCGGACCAGCCACTCGCCCGGCCCGTCCGTCCGATGAAAGTGGTACGTCTCGCCGCGCGCCGCCGAACCAAGCTCAGGCGATGCGCGTTCATCTCGATCATATGGCCGACCCGCGAAATTGCCTGGAGTGTAAAACAGTATATCCATCAATCGAATCCCCGCGCATGGACATGGGTAAGAGCCATCCGAATGCTCACCCGGTGCTGGCGAGCGATCTCCGGCGCTCGTTCTCTCGCGCGCTCGGGCCCATCGTAGCGGATAGCCAGACGGTAATCATCCTCTTGCGCCTGAGCCGGATCGTCGAGCAAGGCGGCGAGGCCGTAGAGGGTGACGTACCGCTCTCCGTCTACGACGCAGAGAGTCAGCCGCGGATCCCGCTGGAGGTTCCGGTGCTTGAGGCGACCCACCGCCGTGTTCATCAGCACCGTATCCCCTTGCAGTTCATACCAGATCGCGGTGAGCTGGGGCATCCCGCTCTCGTTGATCGTCGCCAGCACGGCATACCACCGCTCGTCCAGGAAGGTCCGCACCACCGGGGTCAGTCCCGCCGGAGCCATACAAGGGTTCCTCCTTGAGTGATCAACAGTCCCCAACGTGTATGGTTACCATACCATCTGGAGGGGGAGCACCACCGCCCGCGACGGGAAGGTACGAGTTGAGGGTCACGGTTAGGAGAGGAGATGGACCAGCAAATCGAGCCGCGGCCGGGACGCTACCGGCACTTCAAGGGCCGCGACTATGAGGTAATCGGTGTAGCCCAGCATAGCGAAACGCAAGAACTGCTGGTGGTCTATCGCCCCCTCTATGGCGAGCGGCGACTGTGGGTCCGCCCGCTCGCCATGTTCAGCGAGGAGATTGAGCACGAGAGGACGCGGCAGCCCCGCTTCCGATATGTGGGCGAGATGTGACGATCTTCCTTAAGGCGCCGCTTCCTCCAACAGCCCGTAGTACCCGCGAGCGGCGGAGTGGAGGCCGCGACCAAGGGCCCAGAGTTGGACCCGATAGGTGCCGACTTCTCCCCAGTGCAACCGCTGTGTCGTCGCCTTTGACAAGGACACGGACGGATGCCGTTGCCAGACCAGGATCACCGGCAGACCGGAGCGCGCCGACCGTGGATCGGCCTCCGGATCGGCGAGGGCCGGCTGCCAGGAAGCGCACGGCCCCGGCAACCGATAGGGGCAGCCCAGGAGCCTGCCGCGCAGCAGCACCGTGCGCCCGACCCAGGCTGCCGGATCGTGCGCCAGATCCGCTTGCATCGCCGCCACCGCGTAGACCGTGTTCTGGGCGGGCTGTCTCGCCATCGCCGTAGTGGCCATCAGGCCACCGAGCACGAGGGGAAGCGTGACCGCGACTGGGAGAGCGAACCGCATGGGAATCTCCTTCCGACTGATCCGGCCAAGGGTGCCGGTTTGCTCTCTCAGTGTCGGGCCGTCACGGTGCGTACACCAGGCAGCACGCACATACGCGCGAACATATTTACGCACGTAAGCGGAGGCTGTCCGCATGCGGCGATCGGCGTGCTATGATGGCGGCAAGTCAAGCGCGGTTCGCGCACCGGCTTGAGCCATCGCCATGCATGGAGGACGGGTGAACGCAGCGCCGCGCCTATCATTCGGGGAGTTGCTCAAACGCTTCCGGTTGGCCGCCGGTCTGACCCAGGAGGATCTGGCCGAACTGGCATCCCTGAGCCGGCGTGGGATCAGTGACCTCGAGCGTGGGGTGAATCACACCCCCCGCAAGGATACGGTCGCCCTGCTGGAACATGCCCTCGGCCTCTCCGCGCCTCAACGAACCGCGTTCGCCGCTGCCGCCCGGCGGGGCGGCTTTTCCTCGATCGAGAGTACTTCCACGGCTCGGCCCGAAGACGGCAGACCCCCGTTGGTCGGACGCGAGAACGAATGGGAGCGATTGACCCAGCATCTCTCCGGCGATGGGCCGCCCGTGTTGCTGCTCGCCGGCGAGCCGGGCATTGGGAAGACGCGGCTGCTTCAGGAGGTGGCCGCCTACGCCCTGGGCCAGGGATTCCGCGTGCTGGCCGGAGGCTGCCAACGACGAGACGCGCGGGAGCCCTACGCCCCGATCCTGGAAGCGCTCTCCCGCCATATTCAGAGCCGGACGGCCGGGCAGTTACGTCCGGAACTGCAAGGATGCGCCTGGCTGGCGCACATGCTGCCCGAGATCGTCGAGAGCCTGCCTGAGCCATGGCCTCGGGTGACGCTGGCGTCCGACCAGGAGCGCCGCTTGATGTTTGGCGCCGCCGCGCGCTTCCTCCGAAATCTGGCTGGGCCAGCCGGTACGCTGCTCCTCCTCGACGACCTCCAGTGGGCGGGAGCCGACGCATTCGACCTGCTTCAGTCACTGACTCGGCCCCTGTCGGAGGCGCCGCTCAGGATTATCGGCGCCTATCGGGCCACGGAAGTCCGATCCGAGCATCCCCTGGCAGGGATGCTTGCCGACCTGGCGATCTCCGAGGCGGTCGTCCGGATCCCTTTGGGTCCGTTGGCGGACCAGGATGCCGCCAGGCTGCTCGATCATCTGCTGGCGGACCAGGAGGAGACCGCCGCGATCCGCGATCAGGTACTGCGGCGCACCGGAGGAGTACCGTTCTTCGTGGTCAGTTACGCGCGAGGAGTCCGGGCGGCTATCCTGACCGATGGGACGACGCCGCGCGTGCCATGGAACCTGGCCCAGAGCGTGCGGCAGCGGCTCGAGGCGCTTCAAGAGGCGGCACGGGAACTGCTTGGGGTAGCGGCCATTGTAGGCCGGATCGTGCCGCGTCCCGTGCTGATAGCGGCGATGGCGCGGACGGAGTCGGAGATCCTACCGGCTCTGGAAGCGGTCTGTCAGGCACGATTGCTGGAGGAAGCGGGCTCCGCGGGCTATAGATTCGCCCATGACGTGATCCGCGAAGTGGTGGAGGAGGATCTTGGCGCCGCGCGGCGCGCTGCCCTGCACCGGCGCGTGGCCGAGGCGCTGGAGGAAGAATCGGGTCAGCGCGCGGTGGAGGCGCTTGCCTACCACTTCGCGCACAGCGACGCCTGGAGCAAAGCCGCGTTGTACCTGGAACAGGCCGGAGACCGCGCCGCGGCCCAGTATGCTGGCAGCACGGCGGAGCACTTCTACCGATCCGCGCTTGATCGGCTGGATGAGCACGAGCGTGATCCGGACGGGGCGCGGGTCCGAGAAAAGCTAGCCGATGTATTCTCCTATGTCACCCGCTACGAGGAGGCACTGGCGGCGCTTTCCCGGGCAGCGGCCTGTTATCGCTCGGCCGGGGATCTGGAGGGTCTGGGACGGGTTACGGCGCGGCGCGGGATGGTCTTCGCGGACAAGCGCGCCCCGGTCGAGGGACTAGCTTGCGTCGAACCGTTTCTATCCCAGTATGAAGCCGGATTGTCTCACAGTACGCAAGCCAGGCTATACCTGGCCCTGGCGCAACTTAACTTCTACAGCGGGCGGTATGAGGAGCAATTGACCGCGGCCGTCCGTTCCGCCGAGCTAGCCCGAGCGGCCAACGACATGCGGACCTTGATCTCGGCTGAGATGCACCGGAGTTGGGCCCTTGATTCGCTGGACCAACGCCGCGAGGCGGCCCAGGCGTGGGAGACGACGATCCGACTGGCCGAGACGGAGGGCGATCCGCGTCGACTGTGCTCGATCCTTGCCGACGCTTCCACCTTCTACGAGGATATGGGTGAGTTTACCAAGGGTAGGCACTGCACCGAGCGGGCACTGCAAGAAGCCGCGCAATGGGGCGATACGGCGGATTTGGCGTTTCTCCACACTCGCCACGGGATGACTAGCTTCTTCCTGGGAGACTGGTCGGAGGCCCGACAGTACTTCGAGCGGGCTGTAGCGATCTGCCGCCGACTCGAGCCATCTTGGGTCTCGGGATGGGCACTGTTGGATCTGGGTCGGCTCTGCTTGTATGAGGGACGATGGGAGGATGCCGCCCGCTATCTGGTAGAGAGCCTTGACCTCGGTGAAACCCGAACAGACCTCCACGTAGTTCGGGAGGTGCAGTGTGTCCTGGCTGAGTTCGACCTCCTAACCGGCCACCCGGAGGCGGCGAGGGCACGCCTGATCCCGTTGCTTGACCGCCCCGGCATGAAAGAAAGCCAGACCACGCGCCTGCTGCCGCGTCTGGCCTGGGCCCACCTGGAGTTGGGCGCCATGGATGAGGCCACCGCCTGCGCCGCCGAGGCGATCAGCCGGGCGCGGGACGAAGGCACGCGCATGCTACTGGCCGACGCACTCCGGATCCAGGCACGAGTCAGTATCCGCCGCCGGCGGTGGGAAGAGGCCGAACAGGCCGTGGACGAGGGCCTGACGCTGGCCAGAGCCATGCCCTACCCCTATGCCGAGGCATACCTCTTGCACGCCCATGGATCACTGCTGGCCGAACAGGGCCAACCTGGCCCGGCGCGAGAGCGGATGGAGGAGGCGCTGGTCCTCTTCCAGAGGCTCGGCGCCCGCAAGGACGCCGAGCCTCTGGAGCGGGCGATCGCCGCTCTTCCCTGGTAAAGGATATCCTCAGCTGGAACTCCCAACGGTGTACTGGTACGGGATGGCGGCCAGCTCATCCCCGTTGGGGAGAGCATTGGACGGGACGAAGGCGGCCAGGGTGATATCGTCCACGTAGAGCGTCCCCGAGACGATAGTGCCGGGGCCGGCTGACGGGTTTACCTGGACATTGATCATGCCGCTTTGACCGGGCAGTAGGTACAGGAAGTTGCCAGCTGCCAAGCCCAGCTGCCACAAGTCGTCCGTGCTCGCCGTCACTGCCGGGTCGAAGGCTTCCGTGGTGGCGGACAGGGAGGCATTGGCGGTGTCAGGGCTCGCGCCCCCGGCCGGGTACGGCCCGACCTCAGAGGGGTTTACCAGCCAGAGGCCCGGGCTGACCTCGGATGGCTCGGTCAGCGTCAGGCCAGCCGACGACCCGTCAGGACTGGAAGTGTCCGTTACACCTGGCGCGGGCTGGTTGGGCGAAACGTCCGGGTCCCCTGGGAAGTACGACATGTCGAAGGTGACCGGCTGGGTACCGCCCAGCCGCGAGACGTTGGCCTGCAGCTCACTCGTGTGCGTGGGCACGACGTAGTAGGGGAAGCTAAGCCCCGGCGGCAGCGGGATTGGGAAGTTGCCGGCGTTCACAGCCCCGTTCCAGTTCGGCAAGGCAACCGTGGCCGTCTGGTTGTTCAACCGGGCATCCACGAAGAAGGCTTCGGGAGCCACTCCGGTGTTGGTGACGTTGACCTGGTAGGGGTGGGCCGTCGCTGGGAGCGTGACGGAGGGCGAATTCGGCAGGTTGCTGGAAACGTTCACCTGGTTGAACTGGATGGAACCGGTGAACGGCTCCTGGAGCTCGTTACCGCTCACGGGGTTGGCCCAATTGAGTAACAGCGACCACTGCCCGGCCTCCGGGGCCACGTGGTAGATCTGGGCGTACCGTGTCGCCTGGCCGGCACCGAACTCAATTGGGCAGCTCGGCGCAGGCGGCGGTGCGATAGTGAAGTTGCTCGAATAGCCGACCGTCTGGCCTTCCGGGTCGACGAGGTAGGCGACCAGCTCGTCGCATGGCTCGTTGGCCAGGGCCACGCTGATGTCCATATCCGTCTTGCCCGCGGGGACGGTAAAGGAGTAGAAGTTACCGGGCGACTCCACACTCCCTCGCCCATTGCCGCCGGTGAGCACGCCGCTGAACGTGCCCCCGCTGGTCGGGTCGACCGGGATGGTCGTCCTTACGGTGACGGGGATAGTCGTCTGGCCGGCCAGCGAGGAGATGACGATCGACTGATCGCTATCGCCCGCCGCGGCAGGGGTGGTCAGGCTGAGCGTCGCCGTGGCCGTCTGCCCCGGTAAGATGTTCAGGAACGAAGGGCTGATCGACCCGGCTGGGGCGTATTGCCAGGTGCTGGCATCCCACTGCACCGGGCCGCTGGTGCCGACCAGGTGTGGCGCGTCCTGGGCGGTGAAGATCACGGCCGTCCACGTGCCGGCCGGCGGGTTGGCCACCTCCACTTGCGCGTAGTCGGCCAGCCCCTGGGGCAGCGAATAGCCGGCGTAGGTGCCGTCCGGCTCGAACAGGGCGATGTGCGGCAGCGAGTTCTGACCCGTGAACTGGTAGTCGGCGGAGAACAGCAGTCGCGACGGCACTCCGGGGTCCGTCCTGGGGACAGTGAAGGTCTCCGCCTGGTATACCTCGGTGACGCCGCTCCAGATCTGGATGGTCCCGGTATTGGTGGTGGGGTTGCGGGGATCCAGGGTGAAGGTCTGGACGCCGCTGTCCGAGACCTTGGTGGTGAGAGCGCGGGTGGACAGGTCGACGTGGGCGGGGACCGCGCCTGGGTTGGTGATTGAGATCTGCTGGCTCTCCGGGGTGTTGGGCGCGGCCACGATGTTGACCTGGCCCGGGCCGAGGAGCAGGCCGGCCCTGGAGGCCCTGCTGTTGGTGGCCGGCTGGGAAGCCGCCATCTGCACCGCGGCCTGGATATTGAGCAGCCCGGCGCCCTGCTCGCTGGCGGGAGCGTCGATGTCGGTGGCCGTGCTCATCAGGATCTGCTTCACGAGGGCCGGTGATGGGCTGGCACCGCCGTGGGTTTGCGCGTATGCCTGGATGACGTCGGCGGCGGCGGCCGCGGTCAGCGGGGCCGACTCGCTGGTCCCGCCGGACTGCGCGATAGGGCTCGGGGTGCCGGTTTCGGAGGTGCAGACGGTGTAATTGGTCGAGCAGAGCGCCCAGTTGAGGTCACCAGGGGCGACCAGGTCAACGGTGTTGCCGGCCTGGGTGAAGCCGCCGGAGGAGAGAGTCGAGATGTTGTTGTTCACCCAGCTCCCGTTACCGACCGAGGGGTTGTAGAAGCCCCCAAAGTTGTTCTGGGCGTAGGAACGGAACGTCGTCGTGGCTCCGACGCTGATTACATTGGGGTCGCTGGCCGGCGAGCCAATGCTGTTGGTGCTGCCCGCGTCGCCCGAGCTCACCACCACGGTCACTCCGGCCGCCACGGCGGCGTCGTCCGCCGCACGGGTGACATCCAGGGCGGTGTCCGGAAAGTTGTTGGCGCCGAACGACTGGTTGATCACCTTGACGCCGTGCTGGACGGCGTACTGGATGGCCTGGAGGAACCCAGACTCGGTCGTGTCGTTGTTCTGGGCAAATACCTTGAGTCCCATGATGTTGGCGCCCGGAGCCGCTCCGACGATCTTGATCCAGCAGCCGGAAGCGGGCAGGCGCGCCGCCTGCGGAGGGGCGACAAACTGGGCCAGGTTGTAGGCCGTGTTGCCCTGAGCGGCGATCGAGCTGGCGTCGAGGAACGACTCACCGGCGGCATCGCCCGAGAGCACGTTGGTGCCCTCACCGGAGAAGTCGTACTGGGTGACGACGGGCGCGCCGCCGGTGCCGTAGGCGGGGTTGCGCTGGAAGTCGGGGATGGTGGTGTCAATACCGCCGGCCATGTAGGCCACCGTGACCCCCGCACCGTCGAAGCCCTGAGCCAGCGCCTGGGGAGCGTTGATGGCCTGGAGGGCCTCGGGGTCAAGCTCAGGGTTAGCCTGCGTGCCGCACGCTTGCGGGGCGGGAGCGTGTGACGGTCCTCCGGACGGACCACCCTGGCCCGGCGGCGCCGTCTCCGGAGCGCCGTGAGGGTGGATCGGCGTTGATAGCACGCTGTCGGGCACCACCTGGGACACACCCGGGAAACTGGCCAGGGCTTGAGCCTCGGCCGGGGTCATGCGGGCCGTGATAGTGTCCACCAGGGTCGTCGTGGAGATAATCGTCGCGCCGGCGGCCTGCAGCTGCGTGAGGACCGGCGCCTGGGCCGGGCAGCTCTCATTCGGCGCGGTCGATGTGGTACCCTGGGCGCAAGGAGCACTCAGGACGACGATCATCGTCTCCGGCGCCTGATTCCCTGCCGCGGGCGCCGATGCTTGGGCACCAGCACTCCTGCTCTGACTCAGTAGCGCCACTATGAGCATGCCAACGAACA
>Ga0134126_10006181_pt1 | contig 14991 bp, 12 predicted proteins | sample KB31752_FD_96881 | JGI IMG/M metagenome (GOLD analysis project Ga0134126, IMG submission 96881) | Terrestrial soil microbial communities with excess Nitrogen fertilizer from Kellogg Biological Station, Michigan, USA - KB3-175-2 | ecosystem: Environmental > Terrestrial > Soil > Unclassified ...
CGCGACCAGCGTGGTCAGACCGATGATGCTGAGAAGGATGCCGAGGCTCTGTACTACGTTGTTGGCAACTACTTCCGTGAGACTCTGGCGTGCGGTGCCTGGCCAGGCGGCGGCGATCATGGGATGTCTCCGATCGGGTACCAACGCGAACGCAGCGCCAGATTCTAATGGAGATATCGCCGAACCCTGCACGCAGGTTCAGGCGTGAACCGGTCCGGGCCCGTCGCCAACAACAAAAATGGGTGACTCGAAAAATAGCGCGCGATTTGCGTGCTCCGCCTGCTTCGTCGACTAGCGGGCCTTGTCGGCTTCCTGCCTGCGTTCTTCCTGCACGGTGAGGGTCGCCTCGGGCACTGCCAGTAGCCTTTCCTCCGGTATGGGCTCGCCGCTGAGATCGGAGTGTCCGTAGCTGCCTTCCTCGATCTTCTGCAGCGCCCGCTCGATGTTCGCGATGCGACGGTCGTCCACGTCGTGCGTGGCCTGATTGATCTCGTATTGCGACTGAATCTGTGCCCGACCCTCTTCCTCTTCGGCCTCGTCACCGTGCTCCTGCTGGAACCCGCGCTCCCCCGCAAGCGTGCGCTCCTCGCCACCCAGCAATTTCTCGCGCAACACCAGCAGGCGCTGGCGTTGCTGCTCGATGAATTCCCGGCTCAGCCCGAGCTGTTTCGATGACATGGCAATGCCCACTCCGCGCAGCGGACGACGACGTCGGAAAACAATGGACTTCGAAAGGTGAATGTGGCGTCAAAAATCGACCATTCGAGCGAATGCCGAACGGTTTCATTGAACGGGAACGCGCCGAGTTTTATTCTGGTTCGTTCCCGACCGTGCCATCCCATTCCGTGTCATTCGGAGGCGAACGATGGACAGGGACAAGCCCGCGCCCGCCAGCCGACCGGGTGGACGCGCGCCGGGCCCACCGGACAAGCCAGGCCATTCGCCTTGGCGGCCGTTCCTGTACAAGCCGTACCGGGTGATCTGGGCCGCCACTGTCGTCTCCAACATCGGTTACTGGATGTACAGCGCGGCATTGGGCTGGCTGATGACGAGCCTTGATTCGTCTCCTTTGCTGGTGGCCCTGGTCCAGGTCGCAACGGCCCTGCCGATGTGCCTGTTCGTGCTGCCGGCGGGCGCCCTTGCCGACATCGTGGATCGTCGCAAATTGCTCATCATCGGCGAGCTGACCGTCGCCATTTTTTCGGTGGCATTGGCAGCTCTCGTGTGGTTGCAGCTCATCAACCCACTCGGCCTCCTGCTGTTCGCCTTTTTCGTCGCTTCCGGTTCAGCGATCGACGCCCCCGCCTGGGAAGCGGTCGTTCCGCAACTCGTGCCCAAATCCGATTTGGCGCCGGCCGTTTCCGCCAACAGCGCGGGCGTCAACCTCAGCCGGGCGGTCGGGCCAGGACTCGGTGGCGCGATCATCGGACTCTACGGGATCGCGGCGCCGTTCTGGATCAATGCGATCAGCAATTTCGGCGTGATCGGTGCGCTGCTTTGGTGGCGCGAACCACGTTCGAAAGCCCCACGGCTCCCGCCCGAGCACTTCACCAACGCGATCCTTGCGGGACTGCGCTATGCACGCAACAACTCGCCGCTCCGGGCGACACTGGTTCGCGCCATGGCGTTCGCGTTTTTTGCCAGTGCGTACTGGGCGTTGCTTCCGTTGGTCGCCCGTCAGCAGATTGGCGGCGGCGCGGAACTCTACGGGATATTGCTCGGCGCGATCGGTGCCAGCGCGGTCGGGTGCGCGTTCGTGTTGCCGCGCTTGCATGCAATGCTCGGCGCCAACGGCATTGCGTCCCTGGGCACGCTCGGCACCGCCATCGCGACGGCGCTTTTTGGATTGGCGCACGCGCCGGCTCCGGCACTCGCGGCGAGCGTGATCGCCGGAGGTTGCTGGATCGCGGTGTTGTCGAGTCTCAACGTTTCCGCGCAGCTCGCGTTGCCCGACTGGGTGCGCGGCCGCGGGCTTGCCATGTTCGTCATGGCCTTTTATGGGGGCCTCACCGCAGGCAGCGCGGTATGGGGTCAAGTCGCGGGCACGATTGGCCTTGCGTCCGCGCTGTTCATCGCCGCAGCGGGCGCGTTGATTTCCATACCGTTGACCTGGCGACAGAAGCTCGGGACGGCAGCCGGGCTCGACCTGACGCCGTCGATGGCTGGTCCTGTGCGCATCCAGTCGCGCGACATCGAACCGGATCGCGGCCCGGTGCTGGTGACCACGCAGTACGACATCGATCCGAAACATCGCGCCGCGTTCCTGCACGCGCTGAACCGGTTGGCGCGGGAACGCCGCCGTGACGGGGCTTACCGCTGGCGGACTTTTGAAGACCCGAATGTCGAAGGCCGCTTCTTCGAAACCTATATGACCGATTCCTGGCTTGAATTGCTGCGCCAGCGTATGCGGGTGACCAAGGCCGACCGTCCGCTGCTGGAAGCCGCGTATCGGTTCCAGGTCAGCGGCGCACCCGAGGTGACGTATCTGATCGCCGCCGACACGTGACGCGTGAAGATGAAGCTGGAGTCAGGTGGAACCGGCTCGGTGACACCTCAAGAAGTCCGCGTCGGCAGCATGTTTGCCGAGATGCTGGGCTAGACTACTTCGTTGCCATTTTTCAACAACCCCGTCTTCACCTCGACCGGCGCAGGCGTTATCACAACAGATGGATGAACTTTGTTGTCTCCTTGAGCGTATGCATTCTTCCAAAGTTCGTCGCCAGACTCGCACAAAGTTTGTCGCGTCGCGTCGACCGGGATCCTGATGCTGGCACGCGTGGGTGCCTTCACGGCCGGCAAGCCTGAACTAAACGTCTCAGAACGACCTGAGGCGACACTCGCGACCGTCTGCTTTCGGGTGGCCGATCGCCCGTGCACTTCAAACTTGCTGCTACGCCGCTACTTGCGGTGTGGCTTCTTGGTATGCGTGGTACTAGGTCCGTCAATCATCACCCCGTTCACCGCCACGACAGCCAAATCAGGAACGGTTACTGCAAACCACGCGCCAGCGTCCGAATGCGGAGCGACACTCAAGTACGAGTGAAGCCGTCGGCGCTCCACTGTTCCGATCCGACGCCGTGGTGCACGGTGAACAAGCCGTTTGGATCGTAACGCTGCTTTACCGCGAGCAGCCGTGTGTAATTCGAGCCCCAGAACGCGCGCTGCCAGTCCTTCAGCATAAAGTCACTTTCGGAAACGTAGGAGCCGGCGTCGGGGACGAGTTTGTAAATCTCCTGCATAGCCTTCGCGCAAGCGTTAGCTTCCTTTCGCGCGGCAGGGACATCAGGCTCGTGCCCGGCAATGCCCGGAAACGCAGGGGGTTCGCCACTTCCTAGAATGAGCAATGCGAAGGCGTCCAAAACCTGGGGGTTGGTGGCGGTGTCCCGTGCGGACGCAATCGCATCGGGCGGGGCACCGGCCAAGCCTTTGTTGAAATGCAAGGCGAAACCCCATTGCTGGCTCGCGGAGAACAGCGCCTCGGCCAAGTCATTTCTACGCGTCCGCCCCAAGAGCGAAGCTGGCAACCACGCCGAGCCATATGCATGGATGTAATGCCCCGACTGATCCGCGTCGCCGGCCCATACGAAGTTGTCAGTGGGAGCATTCGGGCGCGAATCGGCCACGATAAGCCCAGGAATTTTCCGCATCACGACGGGATTCCAGAACATCCGCGCCGGAACGGTAATCACTTGAAGTGGTGCGGTGATCCGGTAATCCTTCGGCGCGGCTTGCACGAAGTCAAAGAAGGGTTTCCATACAGATTCAGCCTGCGCTTTGTCGAGCCCCTCGAAAATCATATCGATGTGGAGGTGGTTTCCTGAGCGCAGATGCACCTTCTCACCCCAGTGCGGATTGATCAGCGCAGCACGGGCAAACCCGAGAAAATGCGCGATCAGGCGCCGATGCGCGTCGTCGGAATTCGACACGATTACAGCATTGACCCCGCCAAAGAAGTTCGGCACCTCGTGGGTGCGCAAGGTCAGCCGCGTGATCACGCCGAAGCTCCCGCCGCCACCGCCCTTCAAGGCCCAGAACAGGTCGGGATCGTTGCAGGCGTTGACAGTACGGGTTTTGCCATCTTCGGTGACGACTTCGGCTTCCAGCAGGTTGGCTGCGGCTGTACCGTAGCGCTTGGACCAGCTTCCGAAACCGCCGCTGCTAACGAGACCCGCGACGCCGACCGTCAGGCAACCGCCGCCCTGCACGTAACGGCCGGCCCCTGTCGTCACCGCTTCGTAGGTGTGACCCCAGATTTGCCCCGCGCCAACGCTGACGGCCGGCTGCGGCTTGACCTTGCCGTCACAATTCGTCGGTACGAAGGCATCGTGCATCGCGATGTCGTCCATGTAATGCGTCCACACCAGCAGTGAATCCGGCGCGTCTGAGGTGCCCTGATAGCTGTGTCCAGCGCCTTTCACCACAAGGCGCAGCCTGTGCTTGCGCGCAAAGTTCACGGCGGCTGCGACATCGGATGCGCTCTTCGCCGCCATCGCATAAATGCTAGGCTTTGATGTCCACGCATCCACCCAGCCCGACGTCTGCGTCAGGTTGGCGTGGTCGAGGATGAAATACGGATTGCGAATCTGCCTGAAGAAGTGGGCACATACCTCGCCCGTCGGATCCGCGCGGCACCCCGCCAGCGGATCAGTAAGTTTCATCAGCCTTCCGCCAGTCTGCCCATTCAAGGTTTCCCATTCGGCCGCGGTCGGCCAACCAGCCTCGCCCGGCCGCACGCGCTGCAACCTTCGTGCAACAGCGGTGGGTCCGGCGCGCAAGACTTCGGGGAAGGTGACGGCTAGCGCCCCGAACAAGGGTGCAGCACCCACCCACTTCAGCAATTGGCGTCGCTTCATCGGATATGCCTCACAGCTACTGGGATGCAATCGGATCGGGAAAGACGAACGCCTGTTTTCCTGCCCGGAATTTGATGTCGAGAACCGCGGACAGAATCACACCCAGGCCAACCACACGGATGACGGGCGACAGCACGTGGCGGCGTCGGACTACGATAACGCCTGACGCCAAAGCGAGCGCCGCAAAAGTGACGAGCGGAGCGATTCAGGGATGGACGGCGCCGCCGCGATGACTCTCTGCAAGCGGCACGAAGAGCCGTTCGAGTCCAGGACGGTAGCGACGGCTCAAGTTGACCCCGCTTCCGTCCTTCAACACTATCCGGTAGTCACCGTGATCCCAAGATTGGATCTCGCGGACATGGTCAATGTTGACGATCCGGCTGCGGTGGACCTGCACGAAACAGCGTGGGTCCAGCCGCCTCGACAATCCAGTCAACGACCCACGGAGCTGATAGGCCGTGCCGTTGGCATGAATTGCCACGTAATTGCCTTCAGACTCGATCCGGGTAATGTCGGCGGTGTCCAGGATGAACTCTCGATTGAGCCTGCGCACCACGAGCTTGTCGGGTCGGGCCATAGGTTCTGGCGATTGCACTGCGCCAGCTTCTACTTTCCGATCTTCCGATGGCATCTGCGTCTTCACGTTGTGCCAGTAGCGCCAGGCATTGAACGCGGCGAGATAGGCCACGATCAACCAATAGGTCACGAAATCCTTCCTGTACTCATAGACCCAGGTCGACAGCATCGGGCCAAACTGGTAACTGCCTCCGGCCAGCGCGAAGATGAGCTTGCGCAAACCCACCATGCCGGCCACATGGACAATTGAAAACGGCAGCGTGGCAAGCGTATGGAGGATCGCTGGCCGAAACCAACGGCGGGCGTGAAACGGGAATCGTCGGTAAAACCAGGCCAGTGGCGGGAGCAGCACGCCGATCATGAACACGCTGGTGAATTCCCAAACCAGCGGTTCACGCAATGGCAACGAGTCGCCCAGGCTGGCGTAATTGGCTCGTTCGCTGAACGCGTTGCTTAGTGCGATCGCTACCAGAACCACCGCAGCAAACGCGTACATCCAGACCTCGGCAGGCCGAGAGCTCGCCTTGGGCGCAACGGGATGTAATGATGAGGTCATCCGCACACGAGTCTCGCAGTCGCGGAATCTTACCTCAGGCGACCCTCCGTTCCCCGTGCATTTTCCCCGGAGCACCCTACATCGATGCCTGCGGCAGCAAGTGTGCGCTGCACTCAGTGCTGGAGCGCGTCCGCCGAGAACTTGATGCTACGTGTTGATTGCCAGCTTGAGGGGAGGCTTCTGGCCGACGATTTTGCCCTTATTCCAAGGTTGTCGTTGTTGGAGGTTCCATCGAAATCTCCAGTTGGGACTTCGATGGTGCGCCAAGGCCCGATAAGAAGGCGCCAACGCATCAACGACTTGGGCGCTCCTGATGTGAGCGGGTGCAGTGCGACCCGTTGCAGCCGATCACGTGGGGCCGCTTCCGGGTGAGGTTGCTAACTGTACACTTCAATTCCGCCACGGGGTCGGTATGCGACGTTTTGTTCAAGTTCACCGGACCCAGATCGTGCCATGGGGATTACCAGTTCTGCTGAAGTACGGCAGCGTTCCCAGCTGAGCGGGCTCTATTGAACGCGCCTCAATTAGAGGTGGAAGTGCCCAGGACCATTGACCTCGTACCAAGACTGTTTTCATGCCGAAGGAGGACAGCCATGTTTCGCAAGGTTATTGCGGTATTGCTTGTCTTGACCGGGGGACTGTTCAGTTTTGGCGGCATCGGACACAGCTTCATAGGTCGCAAGGCGATCGATATCGGCTTGGCCACCCTGCCGATCGATGCGCATACGGACAAGCTGATCTATCTCGTCTGGTACTTCTGCGGCGGGTGCATGCTCGTTTTCGGTTTGCTCATCATCTGGAGTACGTGGCGGGCGGTTCGGGGCGGCTCCCATGCTCTTTGGGTGTCCGGGACGATCGGCTTGTTCTATGTGCTCACCGGCTCAATCGCGCGTGTCTATATGCGGGAACCGTTTTAGGGTGTATTCGTCGCCTTGGGCAGCCTTTCTTTGGTCCTGTCAGGGTTGCTCCGATTCGCGAGCGATCGGGCAGCATCGGAACGGGCGGTAGTCGTAGAGCAAAATGTCGCAGCGGAACCTAGGGCCAGATGACATGGATTCTGAAGATAAAGCCGAAGCTATTCCCACCAAAGACAGACGCGCCGGCCGCATAAGTTGGGAAGCCATTACTGCGGTGGCAGCTGTGCTCATTGCATTTGCCGCAACACTAGTCTCCGCCTACACGGCATGGGAGCAGCATCAGCAGACGCGTGCACAGGTTTGGCCACACCTCCTGGTGGCGACCTATGGCACGTTGCCCAACGATACGGTTGAAAACGGAAGTTTGAACAGTCACGGAGGCGGTTTGGTTGCAGTAAGCAGCGGCGTGGGCCCGGCGATTGTCAGTCGCGTCGAAGTGCTGGTGAACGGAAAGCCGCAACGTGAGTGGTCGGACGTGTTCCGCGCACTCGGATATAAACCAAGTGAACTGCATGCTCCGCAGTCGATCTTGAGCGGAAACGTGCTCGCACCCGGGACAAAAATGTACTGGTTAATGGTTATCGGGCAGCCGGCGTGGAAGGCTTTCGCACGGAAAGCCGCAGAGGAAGTTGTGATTCGCGTGTGTTACCGCTCCGCACTTCGTGACTACTGGGTGACCACCGAGAAAAGTGGCGGGCTCTGGACCAATGAACCAGTCGCATCTTGCGCGTTGATACCCCGGGAGAATGCGTTCAACGACTGAGCCAAAAGCTGGATGCGGCGAAATCACCGCTCGCCAGCCCTACAGGAAGAGCCTGTTGTCGGCGTTTGCAGAGTCTCTTGGCCGTGGCGGTGCGGTCCAGCCACGGACCACCAACTCTTGATTGAACCTCTCGCTGTCGATGGCTTCGCCCCTAATCCGTGCGATCAACATGCGCGTCGCACGCTCGACGATGATGTCGACGCGCTGTCGTGCGCTGGTGAGTGGCGCCTCGAATTCGTCCACGCCGCGCGCCGGTACAGCAACCGCCGCTGCCGACCCTAAGTGGCTTGTCGCGCCGATCATTCGAACGGCAGCTTTGACTACATGTCTGAAGCGTCGACGCTCCCTTAGCCGTCCGTTTGCCCGAACATCGATCCAGGCAGGGCGGATTTTTACGTAAATTTTATTCCCCTGCCTCGGGCTGATATCCACTTCTTACGTCTTCGTTCTCAGACTGTGCTCTTCGAAAAGGGGCTGCACCGCCACGGGCTGCACGGCTGCCGTCGGCACTCATCGTAGGCGACAGAAATGAAGACCGAACAACCCACCGGTCGGCGCATTCTGCCGCTGGCCTTGGCGGCCGTCGGCGTGGTTTACGGCGATATTGGCACCAGTCCGCTCTACGCGATCAAGGAGATTTTCGGTCCCTTTGGCGTGGCGCCCTCACCGTCGAACATACTCGGAGGCCTGAGCCTGGTGTTCTGGTCACTGGTGATCGTGGTGTCGGCCAAGTATGTGCTGTTCATCATGCGGGCCGACAACAAGGGCGAGGGCGGCATCATGGCATTGATGGCGCTGGCCCAGCGCAGCGTGCGCCAGCTACCGCGGCTAGTCCCGATCGTGGCAATCCTCGGGATTTTCGGTGCTGCCCTGTTCTATGGAGACGGCGTGATCACGCCGGCCATCTCGGTGTTGTCGGCGGTCGAGGGGCTGGAGGTCGCCGCGCCGAGCCTCAGCCATTTGGTGGTGCCACTGACATTGCTGATCATCGTCGCGCTGTCCGCATTGCAACGACACGGTACCGCGCGCATCGGAGCCATTTTCGGCCCGGTCTGCGTGGTGTGGTTCGTGAGCATCGCTTTGCTCGGGATACGCGGCATCTTGCAACATCCGGCAGTGCTGAAGGCGGTCAGCCCGACGTACGGATTCGGATTCTTCCTGCATAACCGGATCGAGGCATTTTTCGCGCTGGGAGCCGTGGTGCTGGCCATTACCGGCACCGAAGCGCTGTATGCCGACATGGGGCATTTCGGTAAGCGGCCGATTCGGCTGGCCTGGTTCGCATTCGTGCTGCCGGCGCTGCTGCTGAATTACTTCGGACAAGGCGCGCTGGTATTGGCGAATCCAGCAGCACGGGCCAATCCGTTCTACCATCTGGTGCCCGGGCCGCTGCTCTACCCGATGATCGTGCTCGCCACGGCCGCTACCGTAATCGCTTCGCAGGCGGTGATTTCCGGCGCCTTTTCGATGACCCGTGAGGCCATGCAGCTGGGTTACATGCCGCGCATGCGGGTGGTACACACCTCCGAGGAGATGCCGGGGCAGGTCTATATCCCTTTCATTAACAAGGTGCTGCTCGTGCTGATCGCCATGGCGGTGATCGGTTTCGGATCGTCCGACAATCTCGGGTCGGCTTACGGCATCGCGGTCACCGGCACCATGGTCACCACCACGCTGCTTGCGCTCATCGTGGCGCGCTACCAGTGGCACTGGCCACGTTGGGCGGTGCTGGGGATCGGTATTGGGCTGCTCTTCGTGGACGTGGGATTTTTCAGCGCGAACGTCATCAAGGTCGAAAGCGGCGGCTGGTTTCCACTGGTGCTGGGGCTGGCCGTTTTCGTCGTGCTGACAACCTGGCGCCGTGGCCGTGCATTACTGCAACGTCGCATTGAGATGGACGGCTTGGCGCTTGATTCGTTCATTGCCAGTTTGAACCGATACCCGATTCCCCGGGTACGAGGGACTGCGGTATTCATGACCGCCAATGGCACGTCTGTGCCGCGTGCCCTCCTGCACAATCTCAAGCACAACAAGGTGCTTCACGAGCGCAACGTACTCCTGACCGTGCAGACGTTGGATACGCCGCACGCAGAGCCGGAAGAACAACTGGAGCTGACCCCTCTCGCCAGTGGCTTTGCACGCCTGATCCTGCGAGTCGGCTTCGCGGACGATTCGGACGTGCCGCGACTGCTCACGCGTTGTAGCCGCTTAGGCGAATGCTTCGACCTGATGGACACAACGTTCTTCCTGTCGCATGAAACCGTGGTCCCGCACCGTCGCGGAGCTGGCATGGCGCTATGGCGCGAGCGCCTGTTCGCGTTCCTGGCGCGCAACGCACTACCGGCCACCACCTTCTTTTGCATTCCCGGCAATCGAATCATCGAACTGGGCGCACAAGTGGAGATCTGAAGATCATGACGGCGAAGCCGCGCGCCATGCCAAATGCGCCCTCTGCAAGTGGCCACCCGGAGCGGCCGCGCAACGGAGAGACCAAGGCAGGCGATCGCCGCCACCAGTCCTCGCGCGCCACGGATTCGCGTCATCGCTTCACGCGGTTGGTCCCGGCCGACAGATGGGCAGCGTACGGTTATGCGAGCGCGGTGATCGTGCTCGGGTTCGCGTTGGCGTTCGTGGCCGACCGATACTTGTCGGTGGCGAATCTGGGGCTGATCTTTCTCACGGTGGTGCTGATTGTCGCCGTGCGCACGCACATGAGCGTGGCGGTCTATACCGCGGTGGTGTGTTTTCTCGGTTACAACTACTTTTTCACAGAACCCCGGCATACCCTTGCGATCTCCAATGCGGGCGACGTGTTGGCAGTCGTGCTATTTCTGGTGGTGGCCCTCGTCAGCGGGCACTTGGCAACACGGCTGACCAGACAGGTGGCGTCGCTACGTGCAGCACAGAGGCGCGCCCGGGATTTGCTTGCGCTTGGACAATACTTGGCCGTGAGCACGGAAGTTCAGGCGATCTGCAACGCCGGCGTCACAGCATTGGCTCAAGCGATGGATGCCGAGGTTGCGGTGCTTGCACCGACTGATGCAGGAGCTTGGGACGTGCGTGCAGCGGTCCCCGCTGAGTTCTTGCCGGAGGCCGCAGAAATCGCCGCGGCCAATGGCGCGGATCAAGCTGACGGAGACGGATTCCGGACGGCAGCAAGCCCAGCATCTCTGGAGTCGTGGGTGATGCCACTGGGCGGCGCCAGTTGGCGCGCCGGAGTGATCGTCATTCGCCCACCAAGGCAGTCCCTGGAGGACGCCGACCGCTCCAGCTTGGCGCGGGAGATGGTGCAGGATATCGGCTTGGCACTGGAGCGCAGGCACCTTGCGGAAGCGCTGGAAGAGGCTCGCATCCAAGGTGAAACCGACCGATTGCGCAACGCGCTGCTGGCTTCCGTCTCGCACGATTTGCGCTCGCCACTGGCTTCGATGATCGGTGCGGCGAGCACACTTGCCAACTACGAATCACGACTGCCGGTTACCGAGCGCCGCGAACTGCTCGAATCGATCTTGCATGAGGGACAGCGGCTCGATCGATATATCCAGAACCTGCTCGATATGGCCCGACTCGGGCACGGCACCCTCACATTGCGCCGGGACTGGGTTGATGCGAACGAAATAGTGTTGGCCGCAGTGGCGCGACTACGCAGGTACTATCCGGCCCTCGCCGTCCAAACCCGGCTGCTGTCGGAGACATTGTTGCTCTACGTGCATCCGGCGCTGATCGAGCAGGCACTGTTCAACATTTTGGAGAACGCCGCGCATGTTTCTCCGCCAAGGCGGCCGGTGGTGATCGCGCTATGCCCGATCGAGAGCACGCTCCGCATTGAGGTCACTGACGAGGGGCCCGGCATTCCCGAAGAGGAACGAAGTCGCGTCTTCGATATGTTTTTCTCCGTCTCTCGCGGAGACCGCGCGACAAGGGGCACGGGGCTCGGACTGTCGATCTGCCGCGGGATGATCGGCGCGCACGGTGGTAGTGTCGAGCCTCTTTCGCGCGAAGGCGGTGGCACGGTCATGCGGGTGATCCTTCCCGTACCGGCGCCGCCGGAGAGCAGCACATGAACCCGAATGCAGCTCGCGTGCTGGTGATCGATGACGAGATCCAGATCCGTCGTTTTCTCGACATCGCTCTGCGGGCGGAGGGCTACCGCGTGCTGCAGGCAGGCACTGCCGAAGAGGGGCTCGCCCTGGCGGCGACCGGGACACCCGATCTCGTGATTATCGATCTGGGCCTGCCTGATCGGGAAGGCCATGAGGTATTGGCCGAGTTGCGCCAGTGGAGCGCTGCGCCGGTACTGATGCTTTCGGTGCGCAATGCTGAAGCTGAAAAGGTACGCGCGCTGGACAACGGCGCCAATGACTATGTGACCAAACCGTTCGGGGTGCAGGAGTTGATGGCGCGCCTGCGCGCTCTGCTGCGCGACCGCGCGATCGCCGCCTCCGGTGAGCCCGATCTGCGCTATGACGATGGGCACCTGATAATTGACCAAGCCCGACGCGAAGTTAGTTTGGATGGGGTGACGCTGACGCTGACTCGAAAGGAATACGCCGTCTTGGTCATGTTGTTGCGCCACCTGAACCGGGTGGTGAGTCAGCACCAGCTCCTGCGTGAAATCTGGGGAGCCAGTCACGTCCAGGATACGCACTATCTGAGAATCGTCGTCGGGCGCTTGCGCCAGAAGCTTGGAGACGATCCGGCAGCACCGCGCTGGCTCAAAACCGAACCCGGGGTGGGGTACCGCTTTCTGACGAAGGACACATTGCGAGAACGTTGAGGCGGGTTCGAAGTGCGCCGAGGGAACCAGGGCTAGCCGATTGCAATCACGGTGCGCGATCTAATCCCTGGTATCTCCACGACAAGCGGTCGTTCGCGGCAACCGTTCAGAGTTCCGCTATGGGCCGGTCACCGACTTGGATGGTCGATTGTTGATGTCATGACCTGCTCCTTGCAGCCGCCAGCCGGACAGCTTGCAGCGGACCAACCATTACAATGAGCGGATGTCTCTCGTCCAATTGCAACGCGTCGACTTCAGCGTCGGCGGCCCGCTCCTGCTCGAACGTGTCGATTTATCCATCGAAGCGAACGAACGGGTGTGTATTGTGGGGCGCAACGGCGAAGGCAAATCCACCCTCCTGAAGCTGATCAGCGGCGAGCTGCGCGCCGACGACGGCGAGGTACGCGTACAAAATGGCGTTGTCATTACGCGCCTGGCGCAAGAGGTGCCGCAGGACACCGCCGGCAGCGTGTTCGACGTGGTGGCAGAAGGGCTGGGTGACCTCGGCCGCTTGCTGGCCCGCTACCACCACTTGCTGGCCATCGGCGACCTTGACGCACTGGCCGACGCCCAGGCGAAGATCGAAGCGCAGCGCGGTTGGGACGTGAATTGCCGCGTCGAAGAAGTCCTGACCAAGCTGGGACTGCCCGGCGACATGCATTTTTCCGCGCTGTCGGGTGGCATGAAACGACGCGTGTTGCTGGCGCGAGCGCTGGTTCGCAAACCGGACATCCTGCTGCTGGATGAACCCACCAACCATCTGGATATCGAGGCCATCCGTTGGCTGGAAGGCTTCCTCAAGCAGTTTGCCGGCAGCCTCGTCTTCATCACCCACGATCGCGTCTTTCTGCGCGCCCTGGCCACGCGCATCGTCGAAATCGATCGCGGCGCGCTGACCGACTGGCCCGGCGACTACGACAACTATCTGCGCCGTCGCGAGGAACGCCTGCACGCGGAAAGTCAGGCAAACGCGTTGTTCGAAAGAAGCTCGCCCAAGAAGAAGTATGGATTCGCCAAGGCATCAAGGCGCGGCGCACGCGCAACGAAGGTCGGGTGCGCGCATTGAAAGCGCTGCGCAACGAGCGTGCTGAGCGGCGCAACCTGGCCGGCAATGTGAAGATGATGCTGGGCAACGCGCAGGCGTCCGGCAAGAAGGTCATCGACCTCGAGCACGTGACCCACGGCTTCGACGGCCGCATGTTGATCGACGACCTGAGCACCACGGTAATGCGCGGAGATCGCATCGGCATCATTGGCCCGAACGGTGCCGGAAAAAGCACCCTGCTGAAGATCATGCTGGGCGAGTTGATTCCGCAGCGCGGCACGGTCGAGCTCGGCACCGGCCCGCAGATCGCGTATTTCGACCAGCACCGCCTGCAACTGGACGACTCACTCAACGCGATCGGGAACGTCGCCGGCGGCCTCGAGTTCGTCGAAATGAATGGTCGGCGCAAGCACATCATCGGCTATCTGCAGGATTTCCTGTTTTCGCCGGAACGCGCACGCGCGCCTATCACCCGCCTGTCCGGCGGCGAGCGCAATCGCTTGTTGTTGGCCAAACTGTTAGCGCAACCGTCCAACCTGTTGGTGATGGACGAACCGACCAACGATCTCGACGTGGAAACGCTGGAACTGCTGGAAGAATTGTTGCTCGATTACAAGGGCACTTTGCTGCTGGTGTCACACGACCGCGAATTCCTCGACAACGTCGTCTCCAGCACGCTGGTCCTGGACGGCCATGGCCGGATCGGGGAATACGTAGGCGGCTACAGCGACTGGCTGCGCCAGCGCCCGGCCGACCAACCTGCTGTGCCCAGTGCCAAAAAGCACGCTGCGAAGGTCGCCAGCCCGCCGGCGACAGCAAAACGCAAGCTCGGCTTCAAGGATCAACGCGCACTGGAGCAGCTTCCTGGGCGGATCGAGCAACTGGAAAGCGAGATAGCCACTCGGACCGCGGCAATGAATGATCCTGCATTTTTCCAGCAAGACAGCAGCGCGATCGTGCAAGCCAACCAATCGCTGGCGGCGCTGCAAGCCGAGCTGGATACAGCCTACGCATGCTGGGCCGAACTGGATAGCTAGGCGTTGCGGCCATCATTGCGTACGTCCTTTGTCGGACGCCAGCGACGGGCGCGATGCGACCCCAAGCCGTCCTTGACGGCCGTCGGCTTTCGGGAAGGCCAATGGTTGCCAGCGGGCCGTTGCAAAGCCGCCTTCTACGCCACGCCCCCGGATTGAGTACACTGCCCGCAGTGGAGGCCGGCCTGTCGCCGGCGGGGACCTTGGGGTTCGCGTGGCGGAGAAGTCCGGTCTCTTCGAGGAACTGAAGCGCCGCCATGTGTGGCGCGTCGCGGTCGCCTATGCGGTGGCAGCGTGGCTGCTGGTGCAGGTCGCGACCCAGGTCTTTCCCTTCTTCAACATTCCCGACGTCGATGTGCGGCTCGTGGTCGTTCTGCTCGCGATCGGGTTTCCGGTCGCGGTGGTGTTCGCGTGGATCTATGAGGTCACGCCCGAAGGCATCCGCCGTACTGCGCCTGCCGATTCACCCG
>Ga0134126_10006182_pt1 | contig 14990 bp, 9 predicted proteins | sample KB31752_FD_96881 | JGI IMG/M metagenome (GOLD analysis project Ga0134126, IMG submission 96881) | Terrestrial soil microbial communities with excess Nitrogen fertilizer from Kellogg Biological Station, Michigan, USA - KB3-175-2 | ecosystem: Environmental > Terrestrial > Soil > Unclassified ...
GCGATTGGACGGGCTGGCCCTCGGTGCTAGAATCGCGCGCCTTGCGTGGGGCGGTAGCTCAGCTGGGAGAGCGTCGCGTTCGCAATGCGAAGGTCGAGGGTTCGATCCCCTTCCGCTCCACCAATTTACCCAATAAAATCAATAACTTACGCATTGCTGATTAAACGCAACACAGTGCGTGTGGAAGATTGGCGGAACTCTGTGAGGACATTGGCTGCCTTCACGAGATTTGCTACTTCCGCTGAACTGTAGTGCGTCGTCACGCGACCCGACTCGTGTCCTAACAAGTCCTGCCGATCCTCCAAGCTCACGCCCGCGGCACGCAGACGTCGTCCGAACGTGTGCCGAAGGTCGTGCGCCCGGATGCGCTGAAATCCTTTCGCTGCTTCCTTACCGAGCTCGTCTCGATACCTGACAGAGGCTCTGCGGCGAGCTGCGATCCAGCCGCTGTTGCGCAGCGTCCCGAGCCGCGTCCGCTCCCCGCTGAAGTCCAGGTACGTGAACACGTACCTCTCGTGCTGACCCCGTTGGCCCTCCACGATCGACTGTGCCACATCGTTCAGGATCGCCAGTCGCGGCCGGCCGTTCTTCGTGACGGTTGCCGGCAACAGGAAGACGCTGCGCTTGATGGTCTGCGTATCGAGTTCCGGTACGCGCTGCTCCCACGCCCACTCCAAGCCGCACAGCTCCTGGTCCCGCAGCCCCGTGTTCACGTCGAACAGGGCCATGGTGCGCAGATGTGTGGCTAGCTCGCTGAAGAGGAGCTTCTGCTCCTCCCAGTCGAGGGGATAGGGAAGACGCTTGTTGTACTTCCTCTGGTACTCAATCATCGGCATCTCGACGAGCCACGTGAGATTCGTGCCATCGTCGCGCCACTTCCGTGCGGCCTCCTCGAGCACTCGCGCGGCTGTTCCGATGTCGCGGTCCACGCTCCCGATCGACACACCCTCGGCTTCCCGGTCCTTCCGGAACTGATCGAAAGTTCCATCGTGGATCTCATCGATGAACCTGGGACCTATATAGGGATCCAGGTTCTTCAACGACGTCGCATCCCTGCTGATGCCTCGCCGGCGGGTGTGGTCGTTCAGGTACTTGGTGGCGGCTTCTCGGAACGTCCTCTTCGGTCTGACTCCATAGACCGTCGCGGCTCGAATCTCCTCGAGCCTGCGCGTGAAATACCTCTCTGCTTCGTCATAGTCGCTCGTTCCAGTGCCCTCGCAAATGCGTCCATACCGCGCGACGCGCTTATCGATCTTCCATTCGAAGCTGCCGTCGGTACGGATTCGTTTGTAGAGGCCTGGCATTTTTCGTCTCGACATAGTCGTCCCTCCTCGCGGGTGGGACGGCCGTTGCGACGACAGTATTCCTCTGTCCATGCATCCAGTTCAAGTCGATCGAAGGCGATCGCACGCTTCCCGAGCGGAATCTCGTGCACTGACGGACGTACCAGGCGATTGAAGTTGTTCTTATTCATGCCGAGGTATGCAGCAGCGAGTGGGGGTCGCAGGAGCCGAGGCGAGATCGATGAGAGCAGTTCGGTCACAAGACCACCCTGCGACGCGTGCCGGAGAGGCTATCCCGTCGCTGCGTACCGTGCGGCATTGCGTCGGGCTTGCACGTCGGAATGCTTACTGGATCGTATGTCACAGCCATGTCCCACAAGAGACTCCGAACTCCGCTGTCGAGATCTTCTCCTCTCTCCTCGAGGACTGATTAGGGTGGTTCCGCCAGAGGAGGCAAGTCAGAAGCCCGACGCTCGAGAACCGCGGCGATTAGCTGCTCCGGGAAATCCTGCCCGTCGAGGGACCGGTATCGTTCCCACGCAGATACGCGGAACGTCAGTTGTGCGATCGCAAGCGACTGCGCTGCTTGAACCGCGAGCACCTCTGCGCTATCCACATCAGATTGACTGGCTTGGCGGGCAGCGAATCGGTCCTGGGTAAGTTGCACGTTATGTTTCGCGAGGGCCACCGAGCGGAATGCGATCTGGACAGCATCTTGCGCCTCACGCAGCCTCTCACTTGCGGTCCCAATTCGGGTTGCGGCGCTTACCTGAGCATCGCGATACTGTCCCTCCGCGCTCTGCACCCCCGCGTGGGCGATATCAATTTCCGATCGCACATTGTATAGGGGCAGCACCGGCACTGTGACCTGAATTCCAAAGCTGTAGTTGTTCGCGCGGGTGTCATGCCAGGCGCGCCGCATGGAGGACGGGTCTATTCCGAGATAGTTGTATTGCCCAAACAGAGAGATGGTCGGGTAGTAATCCGCGCGCGCGGCCATCACCCTTTCTTGTGCCGCAATCAAGGCTTCGCGAGCCGATCTTACGGCAGGATCGCCCCCGGGAGGCAGCAAGTCATGTGTGAGTGACGGTGGAGCTGAGGGGACCCATTCGTCGACGGAGAGGTCAATCGCGGTTTTGGCCATTCCAATGTCTGTGTATACTTTCTCGAGATCGCTGACGCGCTGCCCTCTCGCCTCGCTCGCTTGCAATCGGGCTTGGAGGAGTTGCTGTTCGGCTTTGATGACGTCCAATTCGCTTGCGATCTTTCCATGCAACCGCAGCCTTGTCAGGGAAATTAGATCCTCGTTGAGACGCACAATGCGTTCTGCACCCCTCAAGGTAACCTGATCGATACCTACTGCAGTGAAGTCGGTGAGTAGCTGATCGAAAACGGTATCCAGGGTTGCTGTTAGTGCAAAGTTGGCGGAGCGCAACGCATTGAGGCTTGCATGCAAATTTGCCGTGTCTTTGCCGCCGGAAAAGAGAGTCAAGCTCACGTTGGCAGTGGCGACGTTGGCGTTGTAGCCATGTCCGCTTGGTACCACGACACCACCAATGATGCTGTTTCCAGACGCAACCAGTGGTGTGAATACCTCAGAGGATTCCGTCAGCGAGAGCTTCGGCAACAGGGCGGCCACGGCGCCGAGCTTCGCACCCTGAGCATCAGTAATCGAGGACTTGGAAGAGATGATCGACGGAGAGTGATCGAGCGCGTAGTGGAGCGCCTGGGAAAGTAACAAAGGAGGCCGGCTTGAGGCTGCGATTGCAGCTCCATGGTAGCGCGTGACGGCCACCAGTAAGGTGAGGAGCAATCCAAGTAATCTTCGCATGTTCCAAAGCGAAACTAAGCTGCGGGCGAGCCGCTTACGGAGTAGGGATTGCGGCGGGATCGGCGGCAAAACGGACCGCCAGCCCTTCTGCGACGCGGATCTGCTGCGGGCTCAACTGACTGCGCGCGCGAGCGATTTCCAACGTCATTGGCGCGAACTGCATATGCCGCAACGCAGCCGCACGCATTAATGCGTATCCCAAGAGGGGATCGGCTGGCGCTCCCCGCCCCCCGGCTATCGTGCTGCCGATGTTAAAGAAGGCAGTTGCGATACCAGCATGCGCAGCTCGCAGCCACCAGGCTTGCGCGGCTCGTGGATCCATGGGCACGCCCCACCCCCGGTTATACATGGATCCGAGAAACGCCTGTGCTTTGGGCTCACCTGATGTAGCTGCGGAGATAGCCCATCGGGCGGCGGCGGCGTTATCACCGACACCGTGTTCAAATTCGGCGAGGTTAGCCTGCGCGTCGATATCCCCGGATTGCGCTTTCGCCTCCAATTGGCGGAGCGCCTGCCCACTACCTTGAAGGGCAGTTCGCAGTAGTTGGCCATCCTCAAGGAATCCCTGGGTGGGATGGAAAAAGGCTGGCTGGCGAGTCTCTTCGAAGTTCTCGGTATTGCTCGCAGTGGCTTTTAGCACACCGGCCGCGACTGCGGCGGCATCGGCATCGATGAGGCCATAGCCGTAGTGCGGGTCCCAGCCGTGCGAGTCGGTCTGAGGTATAGCGGTATGTTCGAGCAGATCGAGAACCCGATGAGCAGGAACTTTCGCGGAAAGGAGCAGTGCGGTCACGGCGGCGGCCGCCGGGCCTGCCGCGGAGTCGCCAATGAAGGGGCCGTATCGCTCACCGTCGGGTCTAAACATGAGCACCTGGGCTCGATCTGGGACGACAAAAGGAGGCTGCTGGATACATTGCTGGCCAGGCAGGCGGGTCCATCCGCCGGAGGCGTTCGGGGCATAGTCCTGGCATTGAGGTCCTGAGTTCGCGAACGTCTCGTAGAGATACCGATCATGCCAACGACTGTTCGGGTCAATAGCCGCTACCGCAACGAGATCGCGAGTGGTGGCCGAATTCCCCGCACTTCCATCCGTCCGGTATTTGAGCGTGAGGGGCGAGACACCTTCGTCGGCGAGCATTGCTATCAGCTTAATTCGCAATCTCTGCGGATGGCTACCCTCGGGCAGTAACAGGGCAATCCGCAGCGTTTGGGGCGACGAGCCGACGAAGGGTAAGTGTCCGGGGGGGGGACGAAGGCACCTGGCGGGGAGTAGTCGCGCGGGGATAGGTCAATTGAAGGACCGGGCAATTCCCATTTGTCGAATCCACTACGTTGCCTTGGCCATCGACCAACGCAAGCATCACATTGACATCGTTCCCTTCACATCGCGAATCGCCGTTCGGATCAGCGCTCGTGCCCAGCATCACGTGAGCGCCGTGTCCGCCAGGAAGGACGAGTGAGTCATAGGGGTCTGTTGGGTCGCCCAAAGACCTTCCGAAATCCTGAGCCAGATAGGTCGTACCGTTCAGCGAGAGCCGTTTAGGAGTCCACGGGCCCTCGTAATAGCCTCCACCGTTGTTACCGGCACCCGTAAAGAACAATACCTCAGGGTATTCACGGGCGAGTTCGGTGAGCCCGAGCGCCTTTGTGGTTGGAAAATCGAATATCGGCTGTGGATTCGTGTCATCGACGATGAGGTCCGCGCCAAATCGCTTAACAAGCTCACGTGCGCATGCAACGGTCCGGACTGGCGGACCGCCCGGGCAGAAGGCTAGATGCGCCCGGGGAGCCAGCTGATGCACGACTTGCATCATCCAGTCGCCCTCGTCGTCTTGACTCGGGTCGCCCCCGTAAAGCTCTATGTCGGGCGGAAGAACTCCTCTCCTTGCGAGGGCGGCGTAATTGGATGCGCCACCTGAGATTACGCCGATACGTACGCCCTGTCCCTGATCACCTGCTTGCAGGAGTCGCTGCGTATGCAGCAGCTTACCTAGGTCCGTTAGTGCGAATACTTGGCCAAGGGCGCAATCGAGGCGGATGGTAAGTGCGGCAGAAACTATTGCTAGTAAGAAGCCGCCGGCCTTCCTCATGAGGCGCAGGCTTCCGTCTCAGTCGTCTCAAGGTGCGGTGCGAGTTCCCGCAAAAGAGGGCCAAGATGCGCTGCGTATGCCTTCCAGCGGCCGACTGCCCGTGTGTAGAGTGGCTCACGGACCTGCTGGTAGCTCGCTGTATGCACCACACGGCGTGATGTATGGAAGCTTATGCACGCTGGATCCCAATCGAGCTCACAGAACTCAAGCAGGCGCCGCACGGTTCCTTCCGGCTCGGCCACGAGCTCTTCGTAGTGCAGCTCCATAATTGGGTAGGACGGAAGGACCTGCTTCCAATGGTCCATCAACTCACGATGGCGGTTGTAAAACCAGCCGCAATCCTCGAGGCTGTTGCTGAATGCATTGCCTTCTAGGAAGTCTTGCAGGTAGCACGAAAAGGTCGTATCAACGGGATTGCGATTGCAGTGAACAATACGCGCGCGCGGAAATAGGAGCGCGATCATTCCGAGATGCAAAAAGTTGTATGGCATTTTGTCAGTGACACGGGCATGGTCGCGCGCGCCTGGTGGCAGACGGTTCAGGTACCGATAAGCGATCTCCGTGAGGCCAGAGGTGTCGATATTTGGAAAGTAACCTGGGTAATTGACGGGCGGCCGAGTGTCGTCTCCATCTGGCCACCATCTAGCGATACGGTCGAGAGTGGTCAGTTCGCCGGAACCGTAGGCATGGGGGTGCGCCGAGATGATCTGCTCCGTCAGGCTTGTACCCGAGCGCGGCATTCCGACGATGAAGATCATCTGGTTGCCATCAACTTGAGATCGGGGTGCGTTGCGCAAGAACTCGGCCGTAAACACGTCAGATATTGCCCGAAACTCGGCGGCTGTCCGGGTCCGATCAAATGGGCGCGTGCTACGCCGGTAGGCGTTTGCATCCCGCAGGTGGACAAATGCCTTGGAAGGGTTGTCTTCCCGGTCATGAAGCGCGGCGAGGACGAACTGCAGTTGAGCCTTGGTATCCCGCGAAAGAGGGGGATCCTCCACGAGTCGCCTCTCTATTCGCTCTATCGCTCGGTGGCGGTCTTCAGGAGTCTTTGGCATCCGTCCAAGGAGCAAAAGCAACTGCGGATGCTTGGGTATCTCGACAAGCGCGGAATCAACAGCGGACCTGGCAGCCTCGAGATCCCCTCTTCGTTCGAGCATCACTGCCTGAGAAATGCGCGTATGGGCATTGGCAGGATGCATACGTAGCGCATTGTTGAAGCACTCGTCCGCCTGCTCCATTCGTCCTTGGCTTGCATACAGCTTACCCAAAAGCACATGGGCGTCGGTCAGGCCGGGCGTCAGATGCACAGATCGGAGGGCATGGCGGATGGCTTCACCGATGATCCCACGAGAAAAGAGAGCAGACGCACGCCGTAGCCAGAAGTCCGCATTCTGCGGAGAGAGATCGATGGACCTCTGAAAGGCCGCAAGGCCCTCGTCGAACCGCCCGAGCTCGCAGAGCACGGCCCCCCGACTGATATGTGCCCGCTCGTCCAGCGGAGATAGACGAAGCACATCGTCGAAGTGCTGAAGAGCCAGCTCATGCTGATGGATTCGCTGTGCGCCAATGCCGAGACGCAGGTGAATCAGTGGGTTGGTGGGAGTTAGCTCCAAACCTTTGCGTAGCGGAGCCTCTGCCTCAGCATTTTGCCCGCTTTCCTGAAGAGCGATGCCAAGCCTGATGTGATATTCCGCAATGTCGGGACGTCGGGTCGCTGCAACCCGCAGATGCACTAACGCCGTTTGCGCATCGCGAAGAGCCATCGCCGATGCGGACAGTGCGTGGTGGACCCAGGGCAAATCTGGCCCGAACGCAAGGGCCGCGCGAAAGCCCTCGATGGCAGATCCGTGCGCGCCCCGCCGTTGGCGCAAAAGCCCTTCAATCGCCCAAAAGCCGGCGCCCCGAGGCTCGGCTACAAGATGAGGCTTGCACAAAGCCGAACACTCCTTGTCACGGCCCTCCCGATAAGCCGTCCAAGCGGCTAGTAGCGGACTTTGAACCCCCGGCGAGGAATCTGGCGCGGGCATCTCTCCCAGCACCTTGCTGCCCGCGGCCTCGCCGTCCCAGCTGTCGAGTTCCGCTTCACCAACCTCCATAATAGGCCCCTCTCCAAGTTTTAAGTCTACGAATGCTTGGCAAGGCCCGCATTCAAAGCAGCGCAGGAATCGCTTTCACTAGCTATGAAACAGCTCCGAGGAGTTTCCCTGCAGCTGAAGCAGAGTATCCGGAGTCTCCGACAACCCAATGTCCTCAAATGGGACGGGAAGGAACACGAGATCATGGTGTTGTGTGCTCTGCTTACTCGCGGTCTGACCAAAATAGCTAGTGGCCGCCAGCACAGATGATTGGTAAGCTCCGGCTGCCGTCTGTGAATAGGTTCTATCGAACGTTGCAGAATTGGTGTAACTCCGGAACTCGGTGCTTGGTGGCCCAATTACCTTAACCGCGCTCGATGCCGAGTAAGCGCCGCTTGGTGTCTTGGTGGTCTGGCTATGGAAATAACCACCAGAGGCCGTTGTGTCGTTATATGTGCTCGTAAACTGGCCGTGAGCTGTTCCATGCCATGCGCTCGAGACGGTCTTTCCTGACGCTGCTATGTTTAAAGACGAACCGCTATAGGATCCCGCATACGTCCTGGTACCTTTTGAAAAGCCGCCGTTCACGGTAGTGCCCGACTCATGCGATGCGTATGCCCCTCCCGTCGTCCTATGGTAGGTCCTCGTACTCGCACCACCGGGACCCTGATCTATAGTGGATTGCGAGTAAGCTCCGCTGACGGTGGAGTTGTCCGAAGTCTTGGTATGGTCGCCGCTTACCGTACTGCTTGAATGCGTCGTAGCATGTCCGCCAGCGCCGGTGTTGCGATAAGTATTTGTGGTGGTATCGCCTCGGGCGGTCACATCCCTGCCGCCATCGTAAGCGTCACCATCAGAGGTTCGGCCGCTAAAATTCTCGGTATATCCTCCGTGGGCGGTCGTGGTACCCGTGCCTTGTTCCGTGCCGCCGTGGGCGGTCGTGGAGACAATGGAGGATCCCACGCCTCCGCTTGGCGTTGGCGAATACATGGTCGAAGAGTGGGCTCCTCCTGCAGTCTCGCTAAGCACGGTCTTGTTGTATGCGCCTCCATGGGTTCCACTCAAGGTGGTGGTCGTCTTTGCGATGCCCGCTGCAGTGCTGTGGTGCGTGTTTGCGTGTGTATCGCCCTGGGCAGTCGTTTCGGACCATGAGGTCGTATGGCCGCCGCCTGCCGTCAGGCTATTAACGCTCCTGACTGCGACACCGCCAGCAGTCGCATTCATGATGGATGAAGTATGCGCGCCATTCTTAGTTTGTTGGTAAGCGGAAGCATACGAGTCGCCTTGCGTATTAACATCGGAAAACGAGCTCCTATACCCACCACTTGCGGTCGGACCTCCATTTCCAGAAGTGGTATAGGCAACTCCACTACCAGTCGTGCCACTCCCTTTAGAGGTGTAAGCGCCACTTTGAGTTTGTTGACGAGAGGAACTTGTCCAGCCGCCACCAGTAGTCGGGCCGTGCGATCCGCGCGTGTAGGCGCCTTCGGCTGTCTGCGCATAGTGCGAGGTCGACTGTACCCCACTTGCCGTTCCAGTTGATATTCCGCTGCTGTATCCTCCCGCCCCGGACCCTCTGTCGTAACTGGACGTTGATGTGCCCTTGGCATTTACGCTGTCACCGGACTCGGCGTATTGACCGCCGGTAGTGACCTTGTATGCCGTCTGAGTGTGGCCGCCGTTAGGGGTCTTAACAAGGGAACTCTCAGAGTACCCGCCCTCGACGGTGGGTCCGTAAGTGTTCTTGTAGGTATTGCCATTGACGGTTCGACCCGCGGTCGAATCGGAATATGCGCCGTTCAGGGTACCATTCGCGGTTCGTGTGTTATACGCACCGCTACCCGTGGTGTATTCCGTTTGAACTGTGTAGGCGCCGTTCGGTTTTCCTTGCTCAGTCCACGTATAGCTGCCGCCGCTGCTTGTACCCGAATCACTCGCGGTGTATCCGCCGTTTGGCGTTTGGGTGAAGTTATAGGGTGGCGGCAAAGGTACGCCGTCCACGGGGACAATTTCTCCCGGCCTGTAACCCTCATGGTTCATGATCGCTTGTGCGAGCTCCTGGACCTGCGTTTGGTTCAGGCTGGATATCGCAGCAGACGCCGTAACGCCTAAAGATTTGGTAATGTCTCTTATGTATGCGCCGGTGTCGTTGGACTTCGGTGGTGCATAGCTATCCATCATGGAGCTGATGGTGGAGTCCGCATATGTCTGGGTGATCTCCGCCTGCAATGCCTGCTCGCCAGTCTGCAGATTTGGGAAAACCGCAAACACATGACCGCCAGCTGTGGGGGCCACACCGATTGCACCGTGTTCTTTGGCGAAGTCGCTATTTCCGGTAATATTCCCGGGATTGTTATTCCGCCAAGATAAACTGCCCCCAAGCATATCAAAGGTGCCGCCAAGCGACGTTTGATAAACGCGCACAAAAGTGCTTGGCGCACTGACAAAGTATGCGGGCTGCATGCCACTCAGCGGGGTAGGGCTTTGCATGGAACCGGTTGCCATGGCAGCACTCTCTCTCTTGATAATTACGTGGAGGTGGCGTTAGCTGTCGCCGTCGGGTAAGCAATATGCGAACAATTTGAGCTATCGAGGCGGCGCGTGGGTTGCGGCCAGTTCCGCCTCAACATCAGAGGCCGTACATACCGGGCGCTGAATTAACTTGCTGTGAGTCCACTTGAAATATAGCGGTGGATAGCCGGGCGTCCCTTCGGAGTTGCGCGTCAGCTGAAACACATCAATTGTCCGTGGGAGCGGCGTGTTTTGTGGTGGAAGCGGACCGGTCTTGAATGGAAATCTCTTGATCACGAGAAGCTCGACAAGCCCATTTCCATTGCTCCGTAGTGCGAATGTTTCGGCTGAGCAATCTGGCGTGGAAACCACGGCTACCTCAATTGGCTGATGGCGTTTGTATACTGGAATTGAGCTCCAATAGACTGATCCGTGTTGAAAAAATCGAACAGGATTCCAGTAGCCTGTCTGTATGGTACTGGTTGGCTCGTCGGAGGTTATTTCAACTATTTGGAGCGGGCTAAAGTCGGCTGGTAAGTGGCTGATCGTCTGTCTGAGACTCTGGGCGCTCACGAAATCATCAGCCGAAGCGACGCAACATAAGATGATGCCGGCCAGGAACGCGATGGCGCGCGCGGTCGTTCGGCGCATCGTGAACTTACGCGCGTCCGTCCACTGGATCCTCAGTGAGACCCCGCGGTAGTCAGAATTAGGCTTCAGTTCGAGATCGCGCCTTCGCTTTGCTGAAGGCGCCGGGGGGAGCGATCCAAGTCCCGGGCTACCCCGCGCTCTCATGCTACCAAATGGTCCAAGCAGCATGCGGATCAGCACGTTGCGTCGCACTTTTAGATCCCACCCTGTTTTCGAACATCGTGATCGAATTGTCCACCCGCTGACGCCGAGCAGTTTCTTTGGGCGTCAACGAACCGTTAGACCCGTGCGTAGATATTTGATAACCGGATCCAGGAAAAAGTCAAGCACTCGTCGACGCCCCGTCACGATATCTACACTGACTGTCATCCCAGGGCGCACGCTGCGATGCTGTCCGTCTATGTTGAGCCACGTCTGCTCCGGTTGTACCTTGATCCGGTAGTAGAGTGTAGGTGGGGCGGCGGCCTTTGTTTGGTCGTCTGCAGGCGGTCCTTGCGTGCGTGACGGCTGGGTTACGGGCTCATGACTTTCGCCCTCCGGTAGCGACGTCAGAATTGAGTCGGAGTCTGCAGTGGGGCTTACCCAGAGCACCTTACCTGGAATAGAGCCATACTGTTCAAAGGGATAGGCCGTAATCTTAATTTCAGTCTTCTGTCCAACCCTTACAAAACCCACGTCTTGGGCGGGTAGGTCGACCTCGACGACCAGTGGCGCATTTCTTGGCACGATGGTTGCCACGGTTTGGCCCTGCTGCACTACCGCCCCGAGGCTCGCGATCTTAACTGTCTGCACGGTCCCAGCGACGGGCGCGCGTAGTCGGTCCATAGTTGCTTCCCTCGCGGCCTCGACGTATTGACTCTTCAGGTCGTAGCTTTTACCGATGGTCGATTCGAAGTCCTGATAACGGTCGGACCTGAATGTCAGCACGTCCTCCTGAAGCTGCTTTCGAGCCGCAACGAGCGCGGAGACAAGCTGATGGACTTGTTGGCCCTGCGCACCGAATTGACCCTCGTCCACCGTGGTTTGATTGGCGAGTTGTGTGTAATCCTCGCCCGACATGGCACCTTCGGTAACGAGCGGTGCGGCCGCTTGGGAAAGGTCGCGGTCGCGTGCGGCCTTGGTCGCGTATTCCGCAAGAAGGGCCTTACCTGCCAGAAGATTTGCGATCGCCTCATGGACTTGGGCGCGATCCACAGCGAGCTTGCTTCTTTGCGCACCGGTCTGAGAAGCGGCCAAGCGCTCTTCCATTGAGGTAATGACGGGTATCGCGCCGGCCGTGTGGCTGGCCTCGTGCTCACCAAGCTCAGCCAGGATGCGCCACTGTTGAACTTCGTTGAGTCCGAGGTCTTCCTGGGACGAGGCGAGCTTCGCCAGGTCGACTCCGGAGTCAAGCGTAACGAGAACTTGTCCTGCTGATACCGTGTCGCCCGGTTTGATGAAGATGCCGTGTATGGTGCCGGCATTCATCGATTGCACGATCTTAGTGTGTGCGTCCGTGACGAACTTCCCGGGCGCGGTAGTCATGATCGGTAGTTCGCTAAAGTATGCCCATATGAGGGCCGCGAGCAGGAGGCTGGTAAGGCTCCAGAGGAGTATTCCCGTAAAAGGAGAGGGCGGAGTCTCTTCGATCGCAAGCGCGTGAGGCTGAAAATCACGCAACGGAGGGCTGCCTTGCGCGCGCCGCTTGCGACTTGGCGGAAGGCGGCGAACCTTGGGTGGCTCGAGGCAGGGATCTGGCTCGCGGCCGATGGGCTTGAGACTCACGCCACGAGCCCTTGTTGCTGGTAAAGATGGAGATAGATTCCCCGCCGGTCGATCAAATCGTCGTGGCTCCCGCGCTCCACCAGTCTTCCTTGATCCAGTACCAGAATGCAGTTTGCCGCCCGCAGCATCGAGAGGCGATGGGCCACCAGAACTACTGTGCGCCCTTCCGACATGCGGCCCAGGTTCCCCTGGATTATGCGCTCGGATTCGTAGTCAAGCGCGCTGGTCGCCTCATCCAATATGAGGATCTGCGGGTCGGTGATGAGTGCACGGGCCAGGGCCAGGCGTTGGCGCTGTCCGCCGGAAAGCGCGGTACCGCGCTCCCCCACAGGGGTGTCATAGCCCTCTGGCATGGCACTAATGAATTCGTGCGCCCCCGCGAGCTTTGCTGCTGTGATGATACGCGCCATAGGCGCGTTGGGCGCACGCACGGCAATGTTCTCGCGGATCGAACCGCCGAAGAGAAAACTCTCCTGGGGAACGACAGAGATCTGTCGGCGCAGCCACGCCGGATCGATCTGGGTAATGTCATGTCCGTCTACGAAGATGCGGCCGCTTTCCGGTAGGTAGAGCCGCTGCATTAGCTTGGCGAGAGTGCTCTTGCCTGAGCCGCTACGCCCCACGATCCCGACGGTCGTCCCTGGACGAATATCGAAGGAGATCTCGTCTACCACCCGAGGGGAATCCGGGAGATAGCGGAATGACACTCGCTCGAATTGAATGGCACCCTTCAAGGGAGGCAGACTCGATTTCTGGGGGTTCATGACGGGTTCGACCGGCGCATCCATAAGATCGCCCAATCGGCGCACCGAAATGCCGATCTGCTGAAACTGCTGCCAGAGCATGCTCACCCGAAGTACGGGTCCCATAGCGCGGTTCGCGAGCATCTGAAAGGCAATCAACGCCCCTACTGTAAGTTCCCCGGATAGCACCCTCTGCGCGCCGAACCACAGGATCGCGAGCGTGGTGAGGTTACGTAGTACCCTGCCGATGCCGCTTGCAATGCTGCCGAGGCGATCGACGCGGTAGTCGGCGGTCACACTCCGAGCGAGCATCCGATCCCAGCGTTGGGCCATAGTGGGCTCGAGCGCCATGGCCTTTACGGTTTCCATGCCTGTTACGGCTTCGACCAGAAACGCCTGAACATCCGCGCCCGTGTCGAATCGCTCCTCTAGGCGTTTCCGTAGCACGGTACGGAAGGACAGCGTCGCTCCTGCGATTAGAATGAGCGCCAAGAGGACGATGCCGGTGAGCTCTGCGCTATAAAAGAGAAGGATTCCAATGTATACGAATACGAAGAGCCCATCGACGAACGATAGGAGCGCTTGTCCGGTGAGGAAACTGCGAATGCGCTCGACCTCCCGCACCCGCGCTGTGGTGTCGCCTACGCGACGCAGCTCGAAGTAACGCAGAGGGATGCGGATAAGGCGTCGAAAGAGGGCGGTTCCGAGCGTCACATCGATGCGGTTGCCAGCGTGGGCGAGAAGCACGCTCTGGACGATGCCAAAGGTGCCCTCGAATACGATTACCGCCAGCATTCCCGCCGACACTACGACGAGTGTAGACTCGTTCCGGTAGACGAATACCTTATCGACAATGACTTGGATGAAAAGCGGCAGGCCCACTCCCAAGAGCTGGAAGAACAGTGCTGCCACCAAGACTTCCGCGAGTTCCTTGCGAAACTTTCCAAGCACCGGCAGGAACCAGGCGAATCCGAAGGCTCGATTGGGGTTTGAGAATGAGAGGCGTTCGTTGACGACAATGGCGGTGCCACTGTAAAGAAGCTCCCAATCGGCTCGCTCCACCCACCTTGGTTGCGGATCGCGTTGCTGCGTTAGCGGGATTCGATCATTGCGCATCCGGCCCGCTACACCGAAGCTGCCGTCCTTGAGGAGGACGATGCAAGGTAGCTTGAACTTTGAAAGATCGTCCCATCCTACCCTGACCTCCCGGCTTTTGAGGTGCAGCTCCGCGCAGGCGAGAAGTATCTCGGTTACTCCTACCGGCTGACGCTCGAGTCCGAGTGCACGTAGGATCTGATCCGCGTCGACTGGGCGCTGATGAAATGAGGCGATTCGGGCGAGTGCCCATATCCCTGAAGGAATCGCTAGGCGGAGCGATTCCCCGCTGATTGTAGGGGGAACGTTCGGATCGGCTTCCATTGTGGCCCTGTTCAGGTGGTTCGCTACCACTGAGCCAGATTCCTCGCTTCTTTCCTCTCGACGACCGAAGGCACCGTTTCCAGGTGCCGAGCGCGATATATTAGCCAACACACCCACGGATGATGCTGACATTGGAGAAAATGCTCCAACAATCTAGTATTGTCAATCGGAACCTCGCAGCATCCGCTTGATGCTGGTTGCGCGTCGCGGGACCCACAGCGGGGACGGCCTTGATGCGTTCCGAATCATTTTGCGTTCTTGCACTCCGAGTGAGGCATAGATGTGGAGCGTGAACTCGTCGCAGTCTCTGCCCAGCGCTGCAACAACGAAAGGCACCTTGTGCTCCATTAGCCCGGCAATGAAGTGCACGTTGCGCGAAAGACGGTCGAGTCTCGAGACGATGAGTGCGCAACGCGCCGCCCGAGCTTCTTTGAGCGCCGCCGCAAGCCCAGGGCGTAGGTAGTAGGAGCGCATCGGCCTCACTGCCGGTCAGTACATTCGCAATGCGAAGGTCGAGGGTTCGATCCCCTTCCGCTCCACCACCATCCCTTCCATGGGCTTCCAGCCAGCGCCAGCGAAGTTCATAAAATCCGGAAGATACGCGAGCTGCGGCCCATCAC
>Ga0134126_10006183_pt1 | contig 14989 bp, 13 predicted proteins | sample KB31752_FD_96881 | JGI IMG/M metagenome (GOLD analysis project Ga0134126, IMG submission 96881) | Terrestrial soil microbial communities with excess Nitrogen fertilizer from Kellogg Biological Station, Michigan, USA - KB3-175-2 | ecosystem: Environmental > Terrestrial > Soil > Unclassified ...
CCATCGGCGTGGTGACCCGGCCGTTCACCTTCGAGGGCCGGCGGCGTGCGGCCCAGGCCGAATCCGGGATCGCGCAGCTGCGCGAAGAGGTCGACACCCTCATCGTCATCCCGAACGACCGGCTGCTTTCCATCTCCGCGCCGGGCGCCACCGTGCTCGACGCGTTCAAGTCGGCCGACCAGGTGCTGCTCTCCGGTGTCCAGGGCATCACCGACCTGATCACCACCCCCGGCCTGATCAACCTGGACTTCGCCGACGTGAAGTCGGTCATGTCCGAGGCGGGCTCCGCGCTCATGGGCATCGGCTCGGCCCGCGGCGACGACCGCGCGGTCGCGGCGGCCGAGATGGCGATTTCCTCCCCACTGCTCGAGGCGTCCATCGACGGCGCCCGCGGCGTGCTGCTGAGCATCTCCGGCGGCTCCGACCTCGGCCTGTTCGAGATCAACGAGGCCGCGCAACTGGTCTCCGAGGCGGCGCACCAGGACGCGAACATCATCTTCGGCGCGGTCATCGACGACGCGCTCGGCGACGAGGTGCGGGTCACCGTCATCGCGGCCGGTTTCGACGGCGGCCAGCCGGCCAAGCGACGCGAGGGCAGCCCCCGCCGCGCCGACGAATCCACCCCGGCCCCTAATACCACCGTGCACAACGCAATGCTCGGCGCGCTGCCCCGGCCCGAGGAGAACGAGGACCCGCTCGCGGCCACCATCCCGGGTACCCGCACCGAGGACGCCGCGCTCGCCGCCGATGAGCTGGACATCCCGGACTTCCTCAAAGAAGGCAATTAACACAGTCTCAAAGCGGACAACTGGCCCGGTCTTCAAGCGGACGACCAACCCGCTCCCGGCCCAGGGCTGACGGTTCGTCGGAAAATGATCACCGCCGGGCTCGCGGTTGGTGATCGCGGGCCGATCTGACAGGCTCGGGGCATGACTGTCGCAATCAGCGGCCCGCTGCGCTTCACCTTTACCGACCGCCGCGGCGGAGTCAGCCAGCCGCCGTACGACTCGCGCAACCTCGGCGACCACGTCGGCGACGATCCGCAGGCCGTGCGCGCCAACCGCGCCCTGACCGCCCGCGAGTTCGGCGTCGCCCCCGAGCAGGTCGTCTACATGAAGCAGGTGCACGGCACCGACGTCGCGGTAGCCCGCGAACCATGGCCGGACGAGGAAGCGCCGAGCGTGGACGCGCTCGTCACCGACCAGCCCGGCCTGGTGCTCGCCGTGCTCGTCGCGGACTGCACGCCGGTGCTTCTCGCGGACGCCGCCGCCGGTGTCGTCGGGGCAGTGCACGCAGGCCGCGCCGGAATGGCCGCCGGTGTAGTGGACTGCGCGATCGCTGCGATGTGCGAACTTGGCGCGGAGCCGTCGCGCATGCAGGCCTTCACCGGCCCTGGCGTATGCGGGGCTTGCTACGAAGTGCCTGAAGCTTTGCGCGCCGAGGTAGCCGCCAAAGAGCCCGCGTCCTGGTCCGCCACACGCCAGGGCACGCCGGCGATCGACGTACCCGCAGGAGTGTCCGCGCAGCTGCGGCGCGCGGGCGTCAAGGAGACCGTGACGCGCGTCGCCGACGGCTGCACGATGGAGAATCCGCAGTACTTCTCCTACCGGCGCGACGGCCGCACCGGCCGGTTCGCCGGCTTCATCTGGCTCGACGAGGGCTGAGGCACGGTGGTTGACTCGCAGGCCCTATCCGAGCTCGAAGACGAACGCACCCACGAGCTCGCCGCGAATCTCAAGGCTCTGCGCGACCGGATTTCCGCCGCCTGCGCCGCGGCCGACCGACCGGCCGCCGAGGTCGCGCTGATCGCGGTAACGAAGTTCTTTCCCGCCGATGACGTGCTGCGACTGCTGCGGCTCGGCCTGACCGAATTCGGCGAGAACCGTGATCAGGAGGCTGCGGCGAAGGCGGCCCAAGTCGCTGACATCCAGCTGCGCTCTGCGCGGCCGCGCTGGCACTTCATCGGCCAGTTGCAGACCAACAAGGTCCGTTCGGTGGTCGCCTACGCCGACGTGGTCCAATCGGTAGATCGACTCAAACTGGCCGCCGCGCTGGACCAGGCGGCGGTCCGGTCAGGGCGCACGCTCAGCTGCCTGGTCCAAGTGAATCTGGATCCTGATGCCGCGGGCCGCGGTGGCGCCGAGCCCGCGGACGTCGAACGGATCGCCGACGCCGTAGCCGGCAGCGCCGCGCTGCGCCTCGGCGGCCTTATGGCGGTCGCCCCGCTCGACGCCGATCCGCGCCCCGCGTTCGAACGGCTCGCGCAGTTGGCCGCCAAAGTCCGTGGCGCACACCCGGAAGCTGTGTCACTCTCAGCGGGGATGAGTGGGGACCTTGAACCGGCGATCGCGGCAGGCGCGACACACGTACGCATCGGCTCCGCCTTGCTCGGTCGGCGACCGCCGCTGCGGTAACGTCTGATCCAGTATGTGAACGAAAGCGCCGATCGCTCATTTCAAAGCTCCGCCAAGGTTCGCAGGGGGAGTCACGGCGGAGACCGGCGACCGGTTGACCGTCAGTTCGAACAAGGAGGGACGGGCATGCCCGGATTCATGAAGAAGACGGCCGTCTACCTCGGGCTGATGGAGGGGGACGACCCCTACGCGTACGAGGAGTACACCGAAGAGGCGGAGGAGGAGCGTCCGCTGCGCCTCGACGACGACGAGGAAGAAGACGAGCGCTACTCCGCCTCGCGCTCCGAGTCCGCCGCCGAGCAGGAGGCGCGTCCGCTGTTCCTGTCCGAGCCGCGGCGTCCGCGCGACGCCGAGCGGCCCGCCGAGCGCACCGAGGTCGTGCGGCGTGACGCCGGCGACTCGGGCTTCCACGGCGGCCAGTCCGGCAACTACCCGTCGGCCCGGCCGGCCCAGATCTCGCTGCTGCCCGAGCGCACCGAGCGCTATGAGCGCCCTGCGTCCGTGGCCACCGCGATGGGCAGCGTCGGGCACGGCTTCGGCGGCGGCGACGGCGGCAACGGCGCCGGCGGCTCCTCCAGCGACGCCTACCGCATCACCACCCTGCATCCGCGCACCTACAACGAGGCGCGCACTATCGGCGAGCACTTCCGTGACGGCACCCCGGTCATCATGAACCTGACGGAGATGGGCGACGGCGACGCCAAGCGGCTCGTCGACTTCGCCGCGGGCCTGGTCTTCGGCCTGCGCGGGTCCATCGAGCGAGTGACGCAGAAGGTGTTCTTGCTTTCACCTGCTAACGTCGATGTGACGGCCGAGGACAAGGCCCGCATCGCCGAGGGCGGGTTCTTCAACCAGAGCTGACAGGCGGTGCCCGACCGGGTGCCGCCGGTGACCGCGGCAATCTGGACGGACGGACGATTTCTCGATGGGACACCTGGCGATCCAACTGGTCACAGTGGTTCTGTGGGCGTACTGGGTCGTGCTCATCTTCCGGTTGATCATGGAGCTGGTTTTTCAATTCGCCCGCTCCTGGGACCCGCACGGTGTCATGCTGGTGGCCGTGGAGTCCGCATACACGGCCACCGATCCCCCGCTGAAGTTCCTGCGTCGGCACATCCCGCCTCTACGTCTCGGCGGTATTGCGCTGGACCTGGCGTTTATGCTGCTGTTGCTCATCATGTGGCTGCTGATCGGGGTGGTGGGCCGTCTGTGACACGACAAAACCGCCAGGAACCGAGATATTGTCTGTCCGGTACGCCGACGATCCACGCTGAGGTGAAGAGATGCCGTTGACCCCCGAGGACGTGCACAACAAGCAGTTCACGACCGTCCGGCTCCGCGAGGGATACGACGAGGAAGAAGTCGACGCCTTCCTTGACGAGGTGGAGGCCGAACTCACCCGGCTCTTGCGGGAGAACGAGGAACTGCGCGCGAAGTTAGCCGCCGCCACGCGCGCCGCGGCCGCCGCGCAACAGCAGCCGCCCATGGACCGTCCGCCGATGGATCGAATGCCGGCCAGACGAGAACCGGTGCCGATACCCCCGCAGCTCCCGGCACCGATGCCGGTGCCCGTACCGCAGCCGCAGCCGCCGCAGTTCCAGCCCGGCGGCGACTCGGCGGCCCGGGTGCTCGCGCTGGCTCAGCAGACCGCCGACCAGGCGATCGCCGAGGCGCGCAACGAGGCCAACAAGATCGTCGGCGAGGCGCGCACCCGTGCGGACGGCATGGAGCGCGAGGCCCGCGGCAAGGCCGACGCGCTTGAGCGGGACGCGCAAGAGAAGCACCGCGTGGCGATGGGCACCCTGGAGCAGGCTCGCGCCTCGCTGGAGCGTAAGGTCGAGGACCTGCGCGCATTCGAGCGCGAATACCGCCAGCGGCTCAAGTCGTACCTGGAGAGCCAGATGCGGCAGCTGGAGTCCAACAGCAGCGACGACCCGATGCTCTCGGCCTCCCGCGGCGGCTCGCCGTTCCCGCAGCTCGGCGCGGGCGCCCCGGCTCCCGCCCAGGCTCCGGCGATGGCCGGCGTCGGAATGGCTCCCGGCATGTCCCCGGGCATGTCGGCCGGGCCGCAGCAGGGGGGCTACCCTCCGCCGCCGCCCATGCCGGCTCCGGCGATGGCCGGCTCCGCGATGAGACAGATGACCCAGACCATGGCACCGATCCGGCCCGGCGTGCCCCCGCAGCCGGCCCCGGTCTATCCGCAGGCGCCGTCGCCGATGCGCGGCTTCCTGATCGACGAGGACCCCGACTCCTGATCAACGACTGAGAGAAAACACACCGGCAGGCGTACCCGCGGCCCCGGTCCCCTCGCAGGGACCGGGGCCGTTCGCCGTTCAAGCCTCGAATCCGCGAGGCCTGGAAACTTTCAGATCGGGCAACCTGCTACAGATCTCTTACCGCACTGGTGCGCGGGGCTCTGTTCCGGTTGACTTGGCTCCCTGGAACATGAGCACGCCTCGGACGACTGGCGGAGAACCGCCACGTGGCGGCCTCGGGTCGGAGGGGTTTCGCGAATGCGGCCGACGGAGCGGGTGAACGGCGAGGAGGCTCGCCGCAGTGTGCTCGCCGGTGTGCTTGAGCAGTACCGGGCGATCGTGAGCGATCCGTCCGCGCTGTCGGCCGGAGCGGGAGGGCCCGACCCCATCTCACAATGGGCGGCGACCGAGTACAGCGAGGGTCCGCCGCTGGCCGCGGTCGTGGAGCTGACCGGCCCGATGTCGGCCGAGGCCATCGCCGCGCTGGCGCTCGACGCCGTCACGGAGCTGACCGAGCTGCACGCCACCGGTGTCGTGCACGGCGACCTCAACCCGGCCAACCTGCTGCTCTCGGACGGGGGAGTGCGGCTTATCCACTCCGGGATCGCTCACACCATCGACGGGGCGACGCTGACCGATCTGCGCGGGAACCCGCGCACCGTCGCCTATCTGACGCCGGAGCAGATCCTCGGCCAGCCTTTCGACGCGTCGGCAGACGTCTTCGCGCTCGGCGGGCTGCTGGCGTTCGCGGCCGTGGGTGTGCCCCCTTTCGGCAACGACGAGCCGAACGCGGTGCTGTACCGCATCGTGCACGAGGAAGCAGTGCTCGATTCGGTGCCGGATTCGCTGCGCGGACTGGTGAAGGCATGCCTGAGCAAGGACCCTGCACAGCGCCCCTCCTTGCAGACCCTCGCCGACCGCGCGTGCGGCGTGTTCAGCGACGCGGTCGCGTCGCTGCCGAGGCAGGAGGAATCCGGCGAGTCGGCGGACGTGTCGGGTGCGGCAATGGCGACGGAGGGTGCGGCCTTCTTCGCCGAACCCGCCCCCGGTGAGCGGACCGCCTCGTTCGAGCCGATATTCGACCCGATCTTCGAGCAGGCGACGGATCCGCGCCTGGAGCCGGTGTATGACGCACCGCCGGGCACGCCGTTCGAAGCCGGGCGCTTCGACGCCCCGCCCTTCGAATTCGAGGCGGCGCCCTTCGAAGCCACGCCCTTCGAAGCCGCGCAGTTCGAAGAAGAGCCGTTCGCGCCGGAAGCATTCGCCCAGGAAGCATTCGCGCAACCGTCGTTCGACACGGCTTCGGCCGAGCCACGGTTCGAACCGGACCTCGGCCCGGCGCTCGACGCGGCGTTCGAATCCATGGCCGAACCCACCGGCGAACCGACCACCACCATCGTGTCCTTCCCCGCCGCGTTGACCCGCACGGACGTCACGCTCACCGAGGTGCCGCTGCGGGATCCGTTCGAGGAGCCGATGCCCACGAGTCGGCAGCCGCGTTACGAGCCGCTCTCGAAGCTGAGCCGGGAGGCGACCGCCGAGTCGACCATGACCGCCGAGCCGATCGGACTGGATGAGCGGCCGCGGCGGCGCAGGTCACGGTCGGTCAGCCTCGCCGCGCTCGGCACCGTGGTGATCATCGGCGTGGTCGCGGCGCTGGTGGTGCGCAGCATGACCCATTCGACCGCGCCGGCCACCGCGCCACAGGCCAGCGTGCCGGTGATGCCGACCGCGCCGCTGCCCGGCACCTTCCTGACCGGGCCCGGCTGCCCGCTGAGCGCCTGGGCGGCGGTCACGCAGACCGTGGCGCCCTCCGGCGGCCTGGTGCAGAACGCCGGAGGCGGCGCTCAGGACTGCGGCGGCGCGGCGATCGCGTTCATCAAGTCCGGCACCACGAACCCCGGCCCGTCCAGCTACTCCTGGACCTTCCACCTCGGCTGGTCCGCGCGCTGCACGCTCTCGGTCTTCGTCGCCAACGCCGCGCCCTCCTCGGGAATCGCGACCTATCAGCTTTACCTGCCGACCGACGGTCAGATGGCGCCCACGGCCACCTTCAAGATCAACCAGGGCAAGATGAAGGGGCAGTGGGTCTCCGCCCCCGAACTCACCGGCGTAGCGCTGCCGGGCGGCTCCATGCAGCTGCGGCTGACGGATATCGGCGCGTTCACCGGTGACCGGTTCCACGTCACCGCGTCGGCGGTCAAGGCCGCCTGCTCCCAGGTCCCCTGATCCGGACTGAGAGCAGGCGCACCTCCTTATCAGTGCTCGACGAGCCTGCTCCACGGCTTTACTCGCTGGCTCACACCTTTGCGAGCGCGAACGCCAGGCCCAGTTCCTCGTCGCGGAACGCCTGCGCGGCCGGATCGAGCGGTCCGTCGCCGCCGGTGAACTCGACCGCGAGCACATCGGCCGCGATCGATTCGCCATGCACGCGCAAGGCCTCGAGCGTCTCCGGCTTCGAGCCGTACCACACCAGCCGGATCCGGTCGGCGACGTCCAGGCCGCTGTTCTTGCGCGCGTCCTGGATCAGCCGCACCGCGTCCCTGGCGAGCCCGGCCAGCCGCAGCTGCGGGGTGATCACCAGGTCGAGCGCGACCGTCTCGCCGTCGGCCGTGGCCACCGCCCAGCCTTCGCGCGGGGTCTCGGTGACGATGACCTCGTCGGCGGTCACCTCGACCTGCTCATCCTGTCCGGCCTCGTCTGGCACCGTGACCGCCGCCGCGCCGCGCTCGCGCAGCTCGGCCGCGAGTGACGCCGCGTCAGCTGCCGCGATGGCGTTGGCCACCATCGGGGTGCGCTTGCCGAAGCGCTTGCCCAGCGCCCGGAAATTTCCCTTGGCGTGGTACTCCAGCAGATTCTGCCCGTCGACACCGTCGCCCGCCTCGGCCAGCGCCCCGGTGCTCTCGACGTTCAGCTCCTCCGCGACATGCGCGCGAAGCTCGGCGCTGAGCGAGGCCCAGCCGGTCGCGCCCACCAGGGCCCGGCCGAGCGGCTGACGGGTCTTCACTCCCGACTCCGCGCGAGTGGCCCGGCCAAGCTCCACGAGCCGGCGCACCAGTGCCACCTGCTCGCCGAGCCGCGGGTCCGTGACCGACTCGTCCACCACCGGCCATGCGGCCAGATGCACCGACTCCGGCGCGTCGGGAGTGACCGGCCGCACCAGGTCCTGCCAGACCCGCTCGGTGACGAACGGGACCAGCGGAGCCATCAGCCGGGTCACCGTCTCCAGCACCGTGTGCAGCGTGGCCAGCGCGGCCGGCTCGGCGTCCCAGAACCGGCGGCGCGAGCGGCGCACGTACCAGTTCGAAACGTCGTCCACGTACGCCGCCAGCAGCTTGCCGGCCTGCTGCGTGTCGAACGCCTCCAGCGCGGCGTCCACGTCGCCCACGAGCCGGTTCAGCTCGGCGAGTACCCACCGGTCCAGCACCGGCCGGTCCGCCGCAGCCGGGTCCGCCGCCGACGGCGACCAGCCGCCGGTGCGCGCGTAGAGCGCCTGGAACGCGACCGTGTTCCAGTAGGTCAGCAGCGTCTTGCGCACGACCTCCTGGATGGTCGCGTCGCCGACCCGCCGCGCCGACCACGGCGAGCCGCCGGCCAGCATGAACCAGCGCAGCGCGTCCGCGCCGTGCCGGTCCATCAGCGGGATCGGCTCTAGGATGTTGCCGAGGTGCTTGGACATCTTGCGCCCGTCCTCGGCCAGGATGTGCCCGAGGCACAGCACGTTCTTGTACGAGGACTGATCGAACACCAGCGTGCCGATCGCCATCAGCGTGTAGAACCAGCCGCGGGTCTGGTCGATCGCCTCACAGATGTAGTCCGCCGGGTAGGCCTGCGCGAACTCCTCGACCGAGCCGGGCGCGTGCGGGTAACCGAGCTGCCCGAACGGCATCGAGCCGGCGTCGTACCAGCAGTCGATGACCTCGGGCACGCGCACGGCCGTCCCGCCGCAGGCCCCGTCTCCGTCCTGAGCCTTCGCCGGGCAGCTGAACGAGACCTCGTCGATGTAGGGCCGGTGCGGATCGAGTCCGGACACGTCGCGCCCCGCCAGCTCGCCGAGCTCCGTCAGCGAGCCGACACAGGTCAAGTGCCCCTGCGGGCAGCGCCAGATCGGCAGCGGGGTGCCCCAGTAGCGGTTGCGGGAGAGCGCCCAGTCGATGTTGTTGTTCAGCCAGTCGCCATAGCGGCCGTTCTTGATGTTCTCCGGGAACCAGTTCGTCCGCTCGTTCTCGCGCAGCAGCGCGTCCTTCACCGCCGTGGTGCGGATGTACCAGGACGGCTGCGCGTAGTAGAGCAGAGCCGTGTGGCAGCGCCAGCAGTGCGGATAGGAGTGCTCGTATTCCAGGTGCCGGAACAGCAGGCCGCGGGCCTTGAGATCGGCGGTCAGCTTCTCATCGGCCTTCTTGAAGAACACCCCGCCGACCAGCGGCACGCTCTCCTCGAAGGTCCCGTCCGGCCGGATCGGGTTCACCACCGGCAGGCCGTACGCGCGGCAGATCTTCAGGTCGTCCTCGCCGAACGCGGGGGCCTGGTGTACCAGGCCGGTGCCGTCCTCGGTGGTGACGTAGTCGCCGAGCACGACGAAGTGCGTGTCAGGGCTCTGCCCGTCCGGTGCCTTCGGGAAGGCGACGAGCTCGAACGGCCGCTGGTAGTGCCAGCGCTCCATCTCCTGGCCGGTGAAGGATTCGCCGGTAGCCGTCCACCCCTCGCCCAGAGCCTTGGCCAGCAACGGCTCCGCGACGACAAGCCGCTCGTTACCGTCCGTCGCGACGACGTAAGTCACGTCCGGATGTACGGCCACCGCGGTGTTGGACACGAGCGTCCAGGGCGTCGTCGTCCACACCAGCAGCGCGGCCTGCTCCGCGCCGTCGCCACCGGCTAGCGGCCCGGAGGTTAGCGGGAAACGCACGAACACGGATGGGTCGACGACCGTCTCGTACCCCTGCGCGAGCTCGTGGTCGGACAGACCGGTACCGCACCGCGGGCAGTACGGAGCGACGCGGTGATCCTGGACCAGCAGGCCCTTGTCGAAGATCTGCTTGAGCGACCACCACACCGACTCGATGTAGCCGGGGTTCATGGTCCAGTACGCCTCGGACAGGTCGACCCAGTAACCCATCCGCTCGGTCATCTTCTCGAACTCGCCGACGTGCCGTTTGACCGATTCGCGGCACTTGGCGTTGAACTCGGCGACGCCGTAGGCCTCGATGTCCTGCTTGCCGGTGAAGCCGAGCTCCTTCTCCACCGCCAGCTCCACCGGCAGGCCGTGGCAATCCCAGCCGGCCCGCCGCTCGACCCGGTAGCCCTTCATGGTCTTGAAGCGCGGGAAGATGTCCTTGAAGACGCGAGCCTCGACATGGTGGGTGCCGGGCATGCCGTTGGCGGTCGGCGGTCCCTCGTAGAAGGTCCACCGCGGGCCGTCGGCGGTGGCCTCAAGGGACTTGTGGAAGACGGAGTGGTCACGCCAGAAGCCGAGCACCTCGTGCTCCAAGGCCACCAGGTCCACTTGGGCGGGTACCGGGCGATACATGTCTCAAGTCCCTCTCGCGAGCGTATGTCTCGGTCGCGAAGGGACGAGGCGCCCGCGCCGTGTCGACGAACACTGCGTCCGAAAGCGCAGCGTTCGAAACCCACAGCCGCAGGGTTCCCGCGGTACCACCCTTCTTGGCCAGGAAACGCTGCGGCGAGCAGCTCCAGGCCCTCTCGTTGTGCTGCCCGGCCGGGTCTACTGAGCGCCGCTGCGCGCCGTGATGGCGGCAGCTGCACGGTTCTTCCGGCGGCTCCGGGGTGATCTTCGCGCCGTACCCGCCACCAGGCTCACACCATCCCTGGCTCGCTCGCGGCTGCGTGCGGCGTTACTGTCCCCATCCACGCCCATTCGGACTGCGGCTCATAGTGTAGAGCCATGGCTCGACCGCAGCCGCATCATTTGCCTTCTGGGCACGACGGACCCGCTCCCGCCATGCGCATCGCCATCCGCGTGAAGCCCGGAGCGAACAGGACCAGGGTCGGCGGGACCTATGGCGCCGACGCCGCTCACGCCGCGCTGGTGGTCGCCGTGCCGGAGCGCGCGGTGGACGGCAAGGCGACCGAGGCGGCGCTCAAAGCGCTCGCCGAGGCGCTCGGCGTCCCACGGCGCAGCGTCCGGCTCGTATCCGGCGCCACCAGCCGGGACAAGGTGGCCGAAATCTCCGACCCGCCGGCCGGTACGAAGGAGCGGCTGAACACTTATCGCGCAGGTTAAACCGGGTGCCTCGGCTGGTCACCCGCGCGGCGTACCGCTCCGGCGGAAAAAGTTCTTTGCCGTTTCGTGATTAGCGATGGAGAGGGCCGGGCACCAATCGCACGCGTAACCCGTTGTGCGGAATGGGTGACGGGCGTCGGAGCGCTTCCCCACCCGCACCGCAACACCCGCACCCGAGCCGCCCCGGTAGCTTCCCTTTCGCCGTCCGGAGCGGCCGTTTCCGATCTGAGAGCGAGGGATGCACCCGTGAGCAGCACCGCGCGCAATTCCGCCCCCGCCGCGTCACCGGCGATTTCCGCTCCGGCCGCGAAGAAGGCCGGTAAAAAGACGGCGGCCAAGCCTGCGCAGCGCCCAGCGGCCTCCGGCCCGGCGAACAAGGTGCCCGCCTCGCGAGGTGGGCGGGCCGCGGCCGCGAAGCCCAAGACAGAGGTGCCCACGCCCGAACCCGCGCTGGTCGCGGCCAACGGCACCGCCGGTCGCGGCGCCCCGGGCGCGCTGCCGGTACGTCCCGGTGAGGACCCGTGGACCGAGGCCGAGGTCGCCGAGGTCGAAACCGACCTGCGCGCCGAGGTCGACCGGCTGCGCGCGGACGTGACCTCGGCCGACAACGCCCTCGCCGACCTGCTGCGCGACGCCAGCGACGGTGCCGGCGACGACCAGGCGGACGCCGGGTCGAAGAACTTCGAGCGCGAGCACGAGATGTCGATCGCGGCCAACGCGCGGGAGATGCTGCTTCAGTCCGAGCGGGCGCTGGCCCGGATCGCGGCCGGAGCATACGGCGCCTGCGAGACCTGCGGTGAGCCGATCGGCAAGGCGCGCCTCCAGGTCTTCCCGCGAGCGACGCTGTGCGTCAGCTGCAAGCAGAAGCAGGAGCGGCGCTACTAATCGGGCTGTCACCGGTCACCGCCCGATGCGCGTCTTTCTCAGCTCTCGCTGAATGCACCGGGCGCGACCAGGTAAGGTCGCCGCGTGGAACGTATGGACACTGCACACGGGCAGGAAGCCGCGCCGGCGGCCGAGGACGATCGCTCATCGGCCGCCGACCAGGCGCATTCCCCGCAGCCCGAAGCCCCAGCCGCGCAGGCCGAGAGCGCGGCGGGCGACGTTCCTTCCGCCGCTTCGGGACGGCGGGTGCGCCGCATAGGCGTCCTGATCGCGGTCGCCACCGCCATCTACGCGCTGGACGTGGCGAGCAAGGCGATCGTGGCCGCCACGATGCACTATGGGCAGCCGATCAACCTGCTCGGGCCCGCGCTCAAGCTCGACTACACACGCAACCCCGGCGCCGCCTTCTCCATCGGAGCGGCCTACACGATCATCTTCACGGCCATCGCGGTCGGCGTGATCGTGGTGATCCTGCGCCTGTCCCGCCGCCTGTTCAGCCTGCCGTGGGCGATCGCGCTCGGGCTGCTGCTCGGCGGCGCGCTCGGCAACCTCACCGACCGGCTTACCCGGGCGCCTGGGATCTTCCGCGGCTGGGTGGTCGACTTCATCGAGCTGCCGCACTGGCCGATCTTCAACCTCGCCGACTCGGCGATCTGCGTCGGCGGCGCGCTGATGGTGCTGCTGGCGTTCCGTGGCCTGCACCCGGACGGCACCGACGAGCGCGCCGTGCAGCAGACCCAGGCACACAAAGCCGGCCAGGCTCCGCAGGAGCGGACCGAGCCGGGCGACGAGACGGACGGAACCACCGCGTGAGCACCGGAACCCTGCGCTCGCTGCCGGTTCCGGACGGCCTGGACGGCGAGCGGGTCGACGCCGCGCTGTCGCGGATGTTCGGCCTCTCGCGCACCAAGGCCGCCGACCTCGCCGCGGACGGCCGGGTCATGATCGACGGCTCGGTCGTCGGCAAGGCGGACAAGGTCCGCGGCGGCGCCTGGCTCGAGGTGGAACTGCCGCCACCTCCGGTCCCGGTCGAGCAGACCATCCCGGAGCCGGTCCCCGGAATGCGGATCGTGCACGACGACGACCACATCGTCGTGGTCGACAAGCCGGTCGGCGTCGCGGCGCATCCGAGTCCCGGCTGGCTCGGCCCGACCGTGGTCGGCGGACTTGCGGCGGCTGGTTACCGCATCTCCACCTCCGGCGCGGCTGAGCGACAAGGCGTCGTTCACCGGCTCGATGTGGGTACCTCCGGCCTGATGGTGGTCGCCAAGTCTGAGCTGGCCTACACGCTGCTCAAACAGGCGTTCCGGGACCGCACCGTGGACAAGACTTACAACGCGCTCGTACAGGGGCACCCGGACCCGATGAGCGGCACGGTAGACGCACCGATCGGCCGCCACCCCAAGCTGGACTACAAGTGGGCGATCACCGCTGACGGCAAGGACTCGGTCACCCACTACGACACGATCGAGGCGTTCCGGCACGCGACTTTGCTGGAGATCAAGCTGGAAACCGGCCGCACCCACCAGATCAGGGTGCACATGTCCGCACTCCATCACCCCTGCGTCGGCGACCTGACCTACGGTGCCGACCCGGCGCTCACCAAGCGCCTCGGCTTGGCGCGACAGTGGCTGCACGCGGCCAGGCTCGCGTTCGAACACCCGGGCACCCGCGAGCGCATCGAGTTCTCGTCGCCGTACCCTGACGATCTTCAGCACGCGCTTGACGTAATCGCCGCAGAAAGCTGACGTGGTGTCAGAAGAGGCCGTCTCAGACGAGTCCGCCGGGCCAGGCGCGACCATCGCGGAGCGCGCCGACGCGGCGCCCAACGGCTGGCTCGTGCTCATCTATCGGATCCCGTCCGAACCGACCCGGCTGCGCGCGACCGCCTGGCGCCGCCTTAAGGGCTTAGGCGCGATCTACCTGCAGAACTCCGCGGCAGCGCTGCCCGCCAGCGCGGCTGCAGAGCGGGCGCTGCGCAAGCTGCGGCACGAGATCGGCGAGATGGGCGGTACCGCAGTGCTGCTCTCGTGTACCGCACTCGCTGGCGAGAGCGAGGTGCTAACCGCGTTTCAGACCGCGCGAGACGACGAGTACGAGGAGATCATCGACAAATGCCAGGACTTCCTCGGGCAGCTCGACAAGGAGTACAAGGCCGAGCACTTCACCTACGCCGAGCTTGAGGAAAACGAGGAAGACCTCGTCAAGCTCCAAGGCTGGCTGGCCAAGGTGACCGACCGGGACGTCTTCGGGGCACCGAAACGAGCCGCCACGCTCGAAGCGCTCGGCACCTGCGAGCGAGCCCTGGAGGAATACGCGGCCCGCGTTTACGCGGAGGAGGGCGAGGGGCAGTAAGCCCCGGCGCTCAGCTCCGCGCGCAGCGGACGGCTACCGCTTCCGGCGCGCCCGCCAAAGGCTCCACGGCAGCACGAGCGCCACCGCCGCCGGCACGATCCACCACGCCGGGACAGAACTCTTACTCACTGCGAAAGTGATCGCCAGCGCCGCGACGACGAACACCGCGACCCGCCAGTCGTCGCCGACGACGAAGTCGTACCAGAAGGCGCCGAAGGCCTTCAGCCTCGTGATCATGACTGCTCCATCCGCAGGGCCGCGACCGGCGTGGCTGCTTCCCGCGGCGGCGCCGACTGACGCAGCACCGCGACAAGACCGAGCGCGAACAGGGCCACCACCGGCGCGATCACGAGCAGCGCCGCGTCCTCGCCGGGCCAATGCGCGTCCGCGCCTTCCGCGCCCCAGAACATCCCGAAGCTGGTGAGCATCACGCCGACCACGAACTTCAGCGTGTTCTCCGGTACCCGCGAAAGCGGCGCCTTGATCGCGACGCCCACCAGGGTGACCACCACGATCGCACTGAGCGCGGCGAGCGCGGCCAGCGGCACGTCGTGCTGGTTGCCGCCGAAGGTGATCGCGATGAACGCGACTTCGAGCCCTTCGAGCAGTACTCCCTTGAACGAGAGCGTGTAGGCGTACCAGTCGGTGACCACCCAGCGCCGCTCGGCCTGCGCCTCGCGCGCCGCGGCCAGTTCCCGGTCGAAGATCGCGTCCTCGTCGTGCAGATCCTTGTGCCCGCTCGCCCGCAGCACCGCCTTGCGCAGCCACTGCAAGCCGAAGATCAGCAGCAGCGCCCCCACGATGAGCCGCAACGCGCCGAGCGGAATCGCGGTGAGCGC
>Ga0134126_10006184_pt1 | contig 14985 bp, 12 predicted proteins | sample KB31752_FD_96881 | JGI IMG/M metagenome (GOLD analysis project Ga0134126, IMG submission 96881) | Terrestrial soil microbial communities with excess Nitrogen fertilizer from Kellogg Biological Station, Michigan, USA - KB3-175-2 | ecosystem: Environmental > Terrestrial > Soil > Unclassified ...
AGCACGTTGCGGCCGACCAGTCCGAGGTCGCAGACATCCTCCTGCACGAGGTCGGGGATATCGTCGTCGCGCACGAAGAGCACATCGAGCGGCATGTTCTCGCCGTAGGCCATCAGCTGATCCTTGCCGCGCGAGATCTTCAGGCCGCAGCGTGCGAGCAGGTCGAGCGAGGGGTCCGTCAGCCGGCCCGACTTCTGGATGGCGAGCTTCAGGCGCAGCTCATCCATGACGCGGCGCCTCCGTCTGCGCGCGTGACTTGTCCAACCTGGAGACGGCGAGGGCGTAACCGCCGTTGCCCGCGGCAAGAAAGCGCGCCACGCGGCCGATGGTCGTGACACTGACGCCGGTCAGGCGATGGATCTCGCGGTAGGGCAGGCCGCGTCCGAGGTAGTCCACCACGGCCCAGCGGTCCGCCATCGCCTGCAGCTCCGCCGGCGTGCAAAGGTCGCGAAAGAACGAGCGGACTTCCTCTCCGCTGCGCAGGCTGGCGATCGCGGCAAAGAGGTTGCGCTCGGCGAGCGCCTCCTGGCGGGGCGTGAGGCTGCGATGAGTCTTCATGGCGTCTCAATGTAATAGCGTGCTAGTACATTAGCACGAAAACCGGCCACGGGCCAGTCCACTTGCCCGGATCCGCAGGCAATCGTGAGCTGGATCTCGGGCCCCTCACTTGACGTGTTGCGTACGCGCACCCTAAACTGCCGCTCACTCATCGAGACCGGCTGAGGGATTAGGCCCTTAGACGCCGGGGCAACCGCCAGGACTAACCATCCTGGAAAGGTGCCAACTCCTGCGATCCGAGCCGCACGGGCGGCTGGACGATAGATGAGCGGTCTGCGTAGCCTTGCCGTGCCGCCACTTGGGCGCGACGGGGATGGACGCGACGAACCCGCCAGGTTCCTGGTGGGCGCTCCGCAGGATAACCGGTGAGCCGGGTCAGTTTTGCGGAGCCACCGATGAACGCCATTGCAGAGCCGGTCCTGATCCCTCCCGGGATTAGCGCGCCCGTGCTCCCGGCCGCCGATCCAGTCGTCCGTGAGGGGGTGCTCGAGATCCCTGGCGAGATGGCTCTGCATCATGGCGGTCACCTGAGCGGGGTACACCTCGCCTGGCGCATGATCGGCCCTGCCAATGCTCCCGTTGTGTGTGCCCTCGGCGGTATTTCCGCCGGCCGACGCGTGTGTCTCGGCGAGGAGCCGCGCCAACAGCCCGATGGCGCCGGGAACCGGCACCGCGAGCGCGAGCTCGCCGGCTGGTGGTCTGACGTCTGCGGGCCGGACCGCCCGCTCGACACGCATCGGTTCAGGATCCTGAGCTTCGATTACCTGGGTGGCAGCGGCGAGACCACCGGGCCGCGGGGCTCGCAGCCGTTCCCCAGCGTCTCGACCTACGATCAGGCCGAGCTCCTCCTGCGGCTTCTCAACCATCTCGGCATCAAGGCCATGCGCGCCATCGCGGGCGGCTCCTACGGCGGGATGGTCGCGCTCGCGTTCGGTGAGCGGTATCCGGAGCGGGTAGGGCGGCTCATCGTGCTGTGTGCCACCGACCGGCCCCATCCCCTTGCCACCGCCTGGCGCAGCGTCCAACGGGAGATCGTCCGCATCACCCTGGAGAGCGGCCGCGCCGCCGACGGGCTGAAGCTGGCGCGCGCACTGGCGATGTCGACCTATCGCAGCGGCGAGGAGCTCGCCGCGCGGTTCGCCGGTGCGCCGGTGCTCGAGTCGGACCGATTCGTGTTCCCGGTGGAGCGCTATCTCATGGCCCGCGGCAGCGACTTTGCGGCGCGCCATCGGCCGGAATCCTTTCTCTGTCTGTCGGAATCGATCGATCTGCATCGCGTCGATGCGGAGCGGATCTTCGTTCCGACCCTCGCGCTCGCCGTGCGCGAAGACCAACTCGTGCCGGTGGCGGATGTGCGCGGCATGGTCGCGCGCCTGGGCGCCGGCCGCTACCACGAGATCTCTTCCATCTACGGGCATGACGCCTTCCTGAAGGAATCACAGCAGCTTCGCGGCGTCTTCGCCGCGGCGTTGGAGAGCAACTGAGTCATGAGCAAGCCGATACGCCGCCACCCCGCCGATCAGGTCACCCAGACGGTGCGCGCTGGCCTCGAATGCGACGATGCCACCGGTGCGGTGGTGCCGCCGATCCACCTGACATCGACGTTCGCATTCCGAGCGTTCGGAGAGAAGCGCGCTTACGACTACACGCGCTCGGGAAATCCGACCCGGGACCTTCTCGGCGAGGCGATCGCGAAGCTCGAATTGGGCACCGGAGCCGTCGTGACCGCGACCGGCATGGCCGCGATCACTCTGGTCGGTTATCTCATCCCGGTGGGCGCACGGATCATCGCGCCGCACGACTGCTACGGCGGCACCTACCGCTTATTCGAGGCGTGGCGTCGCCGCGGTGAGCGGGACGTGGAGTTCGTCGACTTCGGCGACCTCGCGGCGGTCAAGGCCGCTCTCGCCAGACCCGCAGCGCTCCTCTGGATCGAGACGCCGAGCAATCCGCTGCTGCGGATCACCGATGTCGAGCATTTCGCGGCGCTCGGGCATGCTGCGGGCGCGCTCGTGGTGGTCGACAACACGTTCCTTTCCCCTGCCTGGCAGCAGCCGCTCACTCTGGGCGCGGACCTCGTCGTTCACTCGACGACGAAGTACCTCAACGGTCACAGCGACGTAGTGGGCGGCGCCGTGGTGGCTCGCACCAAGGAGATGCACGAGCAGCTCATCTGGTGGGCCAACTGTCTGGGTATCACGGGGGCACCGTTCGACAGCTACCTGACTTTGCGCGGGCTGCGCACCCTGCACGCACGGCTGGAGCATCACGGCCGCAACGCGGCGAGCCTGGCGCAGTGGCTGGTGGAGCAGCCCGGTGTCAGGCGCGTCTACTACCCGGGCTTGGCGACTCATCCGGGACATGAAGTCGCGCGGCGTCAGCAGAGCGGCTACGGCGCCATCGTCAGCGTGGAGCTCGAGGGCGGCCACGAAGCCGTTCGTGCCTTCTGCTCCGACCTGAGTTGTTTCTCGCTGGCGGAGTCCTTGGGCGGCGTCGAGAGTCTCGTGGCCCATCCGGCCACCATGACCCATGCCGCGATGGATCCGGCCGCGCGTTTGCGGGCCGGGCTCGCGGACGGGCTCATCCGTCTCTCCATCGGTATCGAGGGGCTCGAAGACCTGCGAGCTGATATCGCCGCCGGGCTGGAGCGCGCGGCGCGTGCCTGTCAGCACCCGACGAAAGTGCTAGCGGCCGCCTGCTGAGGGGCTGCAGAGCCGCAGACCGCGGCAGCGCGCCGCCCGCAGCCGGGCCGGCTCGGGACGCGGCGATTCGGCTCAGGAGGCCGCGCCGGCTCAGGCCGTGCCGATCCGGCTCAGCACGGCGTCGCCGACCTGATCCGTGCTGAGCGCGCGATCGCGGCTGGCGGCAACATCCGAAGTCCGTGCGCCGTGCTCGAGAGCTTCCGACACCGCAGACTCCAGCGCCATCGCCTCCGCCTCCAAGCCGAGCGAGTGGCGAAGCAAGAGCGCGACACTCAGGATCATCCCGCAGGGATTGGCGATCCCCTGGCCGGCGATGTCCGGCGCCGAGCCATGGATCGGCTCATACACTCCGCGCGTGCCGTCACCAAGTGAAGCCGAAGGCAAGAGCCCCAGCGATCCCGCCAGCATCGAGGCCTCATCCGTGAGGATGTCGCCGAACATGTTCTCCGTCACCAGCACGTCAAAGTCGCGCGGCCGCCGGATGAGGTGCATGGCCGCCGAATCCACCAGCATGTGCTCGAGCGACACGTCGGCGAATTCCGTCTTCATCACTCGCGTGGTCACTTGCCGCCACAGCCGCGACGTCTCGAGCACGTTCGATTTGTCGATCGACACCAGCTTGCGCCGCCGCTGCCGCGCCAATCGCCCCGCCGTCCGCACGATACGTTCGACTTCCGCCACACTGTAAGTGCAGACATCCGTAGCCGACGCTGTGTCCCGACGCTTCTCCCCGAAATAGATTCCGCCGGTCAGCTCGCGAACGAAAACGAGATCGACGCCTTCCAGAATCTCTGCCTTCAGAGTGGAAGAGGAGAGCAGGGCAGGGTGCACCTTCACCGGCCGCAGATTGGCATATACCCCGAGCGCCTTGCGCAACCCCAGGAGCCCCTGCTCAGGCCGAACCTTCGCCTCCGGCGCCGACCACTTCGGCCCGCCAATCGCACCCAGAAGAACGGCGTCAGCTTCGAGGCACGCTTTCAGGGTCGTGTCCGGCAGCGGATTTCCGCAAAGATCAATGGCCGCGCCGCCGAACGGCAACTCGGTCAGCTCGAACTGGTGCCCGTGGATCTGCGCAACGGCACGCAAGCAGCGCAGTCCCTGTGCGGTGACTTCCGGCCCAATCCCATCGCCCGACAAAACAGCAATCTTGGCCTTCATCTGAAAGTCTCAAATATACGTTTGGCGAAATGTGCAAAGCGGAGCATCGGTCGCAAAGGCGTCTGCCGGGGGCTTCTGGAGTCAGGGACGACGGAAGAGAGCCTACATGGATGAGTCGAGCAGCTGGGAGGCTGCGACAAAATCGCCAGGAGCGATTTTGGACGGTGCGAAGCGCCGGGCCAGAAGGGCCGAGGCCCAGGATGGGCCGAGCAAACCGTATTCACGGCGTCCCCCGGCAGACGCCTTTGCGACCGATGCTCCGGCGTTTACGAGTCATTGGTCGATTCTGACTTCAGACCGCCCGCCGCGCCTCGTACGCCTGAATCTCGTTCTCCCGGCCCAGCAAAAATCCCAGCTCATCGACGCCGTTCATCAGGCAATACCGTGCAAACGGCTCCAGCGGAAATCGCACGCTCTGTCCCGAGGGCAGCGTAAGCGTCGTACTCTCGAGATCGATACTGACATCCGCCCCCGGATGCTCCATCAGCCAGCCGTGCGCCGCCGGGTCCACCATGATCGGCAGCAAGCCGTTCTTCAACGAGTTGTTGCGGAAGATGTCCGCAAACTGCGTGCTCACCACCGCGCGAAAGCCGTAGTCGGTGAGCGCCCAGGGCGCATGCTCGCGTGAGGACCCGCAGCCGAAGTTGTTGCCCGCGACCAGGATGGTGCAGCCCTTCGCCTCCGGCCGATTCAGCACGAAGTCCGCTTGCGGCGCGCCGTCGGCGCCGTAACGCCAATCGGCGAACAGATGCGCGCCGAGTCCGGACCGGGTCGTCGTGGTGAGAAAACGGGCCGGGATGATCTGGTCGGTATCGACATCGCTCGCGCGCAGCACGACGGTGCGCGAGCGCAAGGTCTTGATCGGCTCCACTGCAAAAGCTCCTACATCAGCTCGCGAGGATCAGTGACGCGTCCACGGACGGCAGAGGCTGCGGCAGTCAGCGGGCTTGCTAGTAGCGTACGTGCACCTACGCCTTGCCGACCTTCGAAATTGCGATTGCTGGTGCTGACGGCGTATTGCCCCTTCGGTACGAGGTCACCGTTCATGCCGAGGCACATCGAGCAGCCGGACTCGCGCCACTGCGCGCCGGCTTCCAGAAACACTTTGTCCAGGCCCTCCGCCTCCGCGTCGCGCTTGACCTGCTGCGATCCGGGCACCACCAGCATCTGCACTCCGGGCGCCACTTTGCGCCCGCGCAGCAGCGAGGCCGCATCGCGCAGGTCGGAGAGACGCCCGTTGGTGCAGCTGCCGACGAAGACCACGTTGACCGGGCGCTCGGCCAGTGGGCTGCCCGGCTCGAACCCCATGTAGGCGAGGGACTTCGCGAACACGGCATCGTTCGGGCGCTGCGGAATCGTTCCAGAGATCGGCATGACCATGCCCGGGTTGGTGCCGTAAGTGACCATCGGCTCCAGACCCGAAGCGTCGATGTCGACCTCCTTGTCGAAGCGCGCACCGGGATCGGTCGGAAGCTGCCGCCACTGCGCGAGCGCTTTCTCCCATGCCTCGCCCTGCGGCGCGCGCGGGCGGTGAGCCAGATAGGCGTAGGTCGTCTCGTCGGGCGCGATCATGCCCGCACGCGCGCCGGCCTCGATCGACATGTTGCAGACCGTCATGCGCTCGTCCATGTCGAGCGCGGCTATCGTTTCGCCCCGATACTCGATGACGTGCCCGGTACCGCCCGCGACGCCGATCCTGCCGATGATCGCAAGGATGAGATCCTTCGCGGTCACACCGGCCGCGAGCTTGCCGCTGACGTTGATGGCCAGCGTCCGGGGCTTTCTTTGCAGCAGACATTGCGTGGCGAGCACGTGGCCGACCTCTGTCGTGCCGATGCCGAATGCCAGCGCACCGAGCGCCCCGTGCGTGCTCGTATGGCTGTCGCCGCAGACCACGGTCTTGCCGGGCTGGGTCAGGCCGAGCTCCGGCCCGATGATGTGCACGATGCCGCGGCGGTCGTGACGAAGCCCCAGGAGCTCCACGCCGAAGCCGGCGCAGTTGACCTCGAGCTCGCGGACCTGCCGGGCCGCGGCCTCGATGGCGATGGGGGCACCACCGAAAACCTGCTCCGTGCGAGTAGGGGTGGAGTGGTCCATGGTGGCGAACGTCAGGTCCGGCCGCCGCACGGGCAGCCCGCGCTCGCGCAGCACCGCGAAGGCCTGCGGCGAGGTCACCTCGTGAATGAGGTGCAGGTCGATGTAGAGGACGGCAGGCGTATCGGGGGTTTCCGCCGCCACTTCGTGGCGGCGCCATACCTTCTCGAACAGTGTTTGCGGGGGAGGCATCGGCGAGTCTCTCCTACACCGCCGCTTGCGCCGCGCGCGCCGCGCTGCCGCGTTCCTCGCGCGAGCGGGTGCCGGCCTGGGCCAGCTCGATGCGGTTGATGACCTCGAGGAACGCCTTCGTGCTCGATTCTACGATGTTGGTGCTCACGCTCGAGCCGCGGTAGGTGCGTTGGTTGTATTCGACGTAGACCACGGCTTCGCCCTGTGCGTCCTCACCCTCCGTGACGCCGCGGATCTCGAACTTCCGCAGCATCACGCTGATCCCCGTGGCTGCCTCGATTGCCTTGAAGGCCGCATCGACCGGGCCGTCACCGGATGCCTTGCGCTCCATCGTCCGCCCATCGGCATGCCGCAGCTGCACCATGGCGGTGGCGGGAGCGTTGCTGGCGGCCATGGTGTCCAGGCTGGTGAGGCTCCAGGGTCCGGCCGCACTGCCCTCGGCGCGCAGCACCAGCGCTTCGATGTCGCCATCGAACAGCTCCTTCTTCTTATCGGCGAGCGCTTTGAATTCCTCGAACACGCGGTTGAGCTCGGCCTCATCGAGCTCGAACCCGAGGGCCTTCACGCGGTCCCGGAAGGCGTGGCGGCCGCTGTGTTTGCCCAGCACCAGGTGACTGCGAGAGAGACCCACGTCCTCGGGACGGAGGATCTCGTAGGTCGAGTGGTGGCGCAGCACGCCGTGCTGATGGATTCCGGCCTCGTGGGCGAAGGCGTTCTCGCCTACGACGGCCTTGTTGCGGGGCACCGGCATGCCGGTGATGCTCGAGACCAGGCGCGACGTCGGATAAAGTCGGTTCGTCTGGACGCCGGTGGTGACGTTGAAGAATGCGGCGCGCGTCTTCAAGGCCATGACCACTTCCTCGAGCGAGCAGTTACCCGCCCGCTCGCCAATGCCGTTGATGGTGCACTCCACCTGCCGCGCGCCGGCCACTACCGCGGTGAGGCTGTTGGCGACGGCCATCCCTAGGTCGTCGTGGCAATGTACCGAAAGCCGGATGCCCTCGATGCCGCGCACGTTCTTACGAAGGTAACGAAAGAGCTCGGCGAATTCATCTGGCACGGTGTATCCGACGGTATCGGGAATGTTCACCGTCGTCGCGCCGGCCTCGATCGCCGCCTCGACCACTTGCGCCAGGAATTCGAGCTCCGTACGCGAAGCATCCTCGGGAGAGAACTCCACGTCCTCGCAGAGTCCTCTGGCGAGCTGCACCCCTTCGATCGCCGTGCGCAGGATCTCCTCCTGCGCCATGTTGAGCTTGTACTGGCGGTGGATGGCGCTGGTCGCGAGGAACACGTGGATCCGCCGGCGCGGCGCATCCGCGAGCGCGCGGGCGGCGAGCTCGATGTCGTCCCGATTGCAGCGGGCGAGGCCCGCGATGATGGGACCGTGGATCTCGCGTGCGACCGCCTGCACGCTTTCCCAATCTCCCTTGGAGGCGGCCGGGAAGCCCGCCTCGATGACATCGACCCCCAGCTCGCCCAGCGCGCGTGCCACGCGCAGCTTCTCCGGGCGCGTCATGCTGCAGCCGGGGGATTGCTCCCCGTCGCGCAGCGTCGTATCGAAGATCAGCACTCGGTCAGGTTGGGGAGCCATCGGACGTCTCCTAAAATGTGGCGCCTGGTCTCAGGCACGCTTGTCGTTGAGCCAGGGCATGCGGGCGCGCAACGCCTCGCCGACTTTCTCGATCTGATGCTCGATATCGTGCTCGAGCAGCTTCTGGTAGCCCTTGCGGCCGCTGGCGTTCTCTTCGATCCACTGGCGCGCGAACTTGCCCGTCTGCACTTCCTTCAGCACCTTGCGCATCTCGTTCTTCACCCGGTCGTTGACGATGCGCGGACCGCGGGTGAGATCGCCGTACTTCGCGGTCTCGCTGATGAACTGGTGCATCTTGCGCAGCCCGCCTTCGTGCAGCAGGTCGACGATGAGCTTCAGCTCATGCAGACATTCGTAGTAGGCGACCTCGGGCTGATAACCGGCCTCGACCAGCGTCTCGAAGCCCTTCACGACGAGCTCCGTCGCGCCGCCGCAGAGCACCGCCTGCTCGCCGAAGAGGTCGGTCTCGGTCTCTTCGGCGAAAGTCGTCTCGAGCACGCCGCCACGCGTGCCGCCAATGCCGTGGGCGTAGGCGAGTGCCTTGGCGTGCGCCTTGCCTGTCGCGTCCTGCGCGACAGCGATGAGGCACGGCACGCCCCGGCCCTGCTGGTATTGCCGGCGCACCAGATCGCCGGGACCCTTGGGCGCGATGAGCACCACATCCAGGTCCTTGCGCGGCTTGATCTGCTTGAAGTGGATGTTGAATCCATGCGCGAAGAGCAGCGTCGCGCCGGACTTCAGCGCCGGTTCCACGCTCTCGTAGAGCGAGTTCTGGGCGAGATCGGGCACCAGCATCGCGACGAGATCCGCATCGCGCGCCGCGGCCGCGGGGTCCGCGACCTCGAGGCCGTCCTTCTTCGCCTTCTTCCAACTCGCGCCCGCCTTGCGCACGCCGACGACGACATCGAAGCCGCTGTCTTTCAGGTTGAGCGCATGTGCGCGGCCCTGGCTGCCGTAGCCCAGCACCGCGATGCGCGCGCCGCGCAACGCCTTCTTGTCGACGTCTTTCTGCGAATAGAGCCTCATCATCATTCTCCCGACATTCGAATATGGAATCCCGACATGCAAAACTGGAATCACAGACAGCAAAAACCCCGCAGCGGCTTTCTTGCCGGTGCGGGGTTTGGTGTCTTTCTCACTCTGCCTGGTCTGTCCTCAGGCGCGCGCGAGTTCCCCGCACCGGCTGCTCGCAGGGAGCAGCAGTCCGATCAGCAGTACCAGCAGAAAATGCAGCGTGGCGTGCGGCGCTCTGGACGCTGCGCAGCTCACGTCGATGTCTGCTTGGAGTGCCACGGTGAGGTGCCCGGGGTTAAAGGGGGTGAATGCCAAAAAGGCGAATGATGATGTGATGTCAGCACATTCGCCGCAACTTTGTCAACGTGAAGGCGCCTCCGCTATGCTCGTCCCGTGTCTCAAGAGATGTTGCTGAGCGCGGATGCGGCCGACAGTCGGCCGCTCTGGGTCGTCACCGAAGGGGAGCTGCCGGGCTGGCTGGTCAGCCAGCCGACTGCCGTGGTCGGCTGGGTGCGGGCGCACGGCTTCCAGGCGGAGCGGCACCGCGTGTTGAGCCTGCCGTCGGCGGAAGGCGGTATCGGCGGCGCGGTCGCCGGCCTGGGTCCCCTGGCATCCGCTCGCGACCTCACTCTCTGGCATGCCGCCGGATTATCCGACAGGCTGCCCGCACAATCGTGGCATCTGGCCACGCCGCTGCCGCCGCCTGCCGCGACGCGTTTCCTTCTCGGGTGGCTCATGGGTGCCTACCGGATGGACCGCTATCGGCTGGACGGGCCGCAAGCGGCGAGGGCAGCGCTGGCGCCGCCGGAGGGAGCCGACCTCGAGTATGCGGATGCTGCCGCCCGGGCCACGGCGCTTGCACGGGACCTCATCAACACTCCCGCCAACGATCTCGGCCCGGAAGAGCTGGCGGAGGCAGCCCTGGACCTGGCGCGAGGCCACGGGGCGCGCTGTCAGGTGCTCGCGGGCGGCGAGCTCGCGGGCTTCCCGATGCTGCGCGCCGTCGGCGCCGCGAGCGCGCGCGAGCCGCGGCTCATCGACCTGCGCTGGGGCGAGCGGGACGCGCCGCGCGTGACCCTGGTCGGCAAGGGTGTGTGCTTCGATTCGGGAGGCCTCGACCTCAAGCCCTCGGCGGGCATGCTCCTCATGAAGAAGGACATGGGGGGCGCGGCTTGCGCGCTGGGCCTCGCCGATCTGCTCATGCGGCTGCAAGTGCCCGTACAGCTTCGTGTATTGATTCCAGCGGTTGAGAACAGTATCGGCGGCGCAGCTTACCGCCCCGGCGACATATTGCGCTCGCGCAAGGGCCTCACCGTGGAGGTCGGCAACACCGACGCCGAGGGGCGGCTCGTGCTCGCGGACGCGCTCGCGGAAGCTGACGCCGAGCGGCCGGAGCTCCTGGTCGATCTGGCAACACTGACGGGCGCCGCGCGCACGGCGCTCGGCCCGGAGCTGCCGGCGGCTTATTCGCCGGATGCCGCGCTGCTCGAGGCGCTGCGCAAGCAGGCGGAGGAGGAGTGTGATCCCGTCTGGCCGCTGCCGCTCTGGTCGGGATACGACGAGGAGCTCGCGAGCAAGGTCGCCGATCTCGGCAACGTTGCGGCCACGCCCTTCGCGGGCTCGATCATCGCCGCGCTGTTCCTGAAGCGTTTCGTCACCGAGACGCCGAATTGGCTGCATCTCGATCTTTATGCGTGGAATGGCAAGGAGCGTCCCGGGCGGCCGGTCGGCGCCGAGGCGCAGTGCGTGCGCAGTCTCTACCGGCTGATACGCTCACGCTTTCGGTGCTAAGCTTGAAGGCTCGCATTTTTATTTCAATGGTCGATGAGGGGTATGGCGAAGTCCCGGGCGTTTGATCCGCGCGCGCATTCGCGGTTGGTCGTCGATGGCGTCAAGCAAGCCCCGTCGCGCGCCATGCTGCGGGCGGTGGGCTTCAAGGACGAGGACTTCGCCAAGCCGCAGATCGGCATCGCATCGACCTGGGCGAACGTAACACCCTGCAATATGCACATCGGCGAGCTCGCCCGCGAGGCGGTCGCCGGGGTCGACGCGGCGGGCGGCAAGGGTGTGCTCTTCAATACGATCACCGTCTCCGACGGCATCTCCATGGGCTCCCCCGGGATGCGCTATTCGCTGGTCTCGCGGGAGATCATCGCGGATTCGATCGAGACGGTCGTCGGGGCGGAGGGGTTCGACGGCTTCGTCGCGATCGGCGGTTGCGACAAGAACATGCCCGGATGCGCCATGGCCATGGCACGACTCAACCGTCCGGCGGTGTTCGTCTACGGCGGCACCATTCGTCCGGGGGCGCAACGCCGTGACATCGTGGCGGTCTTCGAGGCCGTGGGCGCCCGCGCCGCCGGCAAGCTCTCCGACGAGCAGCTCGCCGAGGTCGAGCGGACGGCCATTCCGGGACCTGGAAGCTGTGGCGGCATGTACACCGCCAACACGATGGCCTCCGCCATCGAGGCGTTGGGGCTCTCCCTGCCCGGCAGCTCCGCCCAGGAGGCGGTCAGCCCCGAGAAGCGGGTGGACTGTCGCCGCGCCGGCGCGGCGGTTGCGGCCCTGATCGGGCAGGGCATCCGGCCGCGCGACATCCTGACTCGCAAGGCGTTCGAGAACGCGATCACCGTGGCGATCGCCCTGGGAGGCTCGACCAACGCCGTTTTGCACCTGCTGGCCATTGCGCACGAGGCGGGGGTGAAACTTCACCTGGATGACTTCACTCGTATAGGTAGGAGAGTGCCGGTGCTCGCGGATCTCAAGCCGAGCGGGCGGTACCTGATGTCCGAGCTCGTGGCCATCGGGGGTATCCAGCCGCTCATGAATATGCTGCTCGAGGGCGGGCTGCTGCACGGCGATTGCCTCACGGTGACGGGGCGGACGCTGGCGGAAAATCTTGCCGAAACAGGCACGTATATTGCTGGACAGGACATCGTGCGGCCGCTCTCGCAGCCGCTCAGGAAGGAGAGCCACCTGGTCGTCTTGTACGGCAACGTGGCTCCCGAAGGGGCGGTAGCCAAGATCTCGGGGAAAGAAGGTGAGGCCTTCAGGGGCACCGCCCGAGTGTTCGACGGCGAGGAGCAGGCGACCACGGCCATTCTTTCCGGGCGCGTGCGTGCGGGCGATGTCGTCGTCATCCGCAACGAGGGTCCGGTGGGCGGTCCGGGCATGCGCGAAATGCTGAGTCCCACGGGCGCCATCGTCGGGCGCGGCCTGGCTGACAAAGTCGCGCTGATCACCGATGGGCGCTTTTCCGGCGGCAGCCACGGGTTCGTGGTCGGACATATTGCGCCCGAGGCCGCGGTCGGTGGCCCCATCGGACTGCTGCGCAACGGAGACATTATTACGATCGACGCGGTACGGCGGCAGATCCGGGCCGACCTTTCCGCCGGCGAGCTGCGTCGGCGCCGCACAGCGTGGAAGCCGCGCAAGCCATTCGCCACCACGGGCGTCCTGGCCAAGTATGCGCAGCTGGTTGGCAGCGCCTCGGCCGGTGCGGTGACCGGACAAGCTCCTGCGGCAGCCCGACCCAGGGCGCGGTAGGTCGAAATGCAGCTCAGGCATCAAAGCGTCATGCAGTTGTCACGTCGCAAAGCAGCGGTTAGAGTTCGACATCGCATCCACCGATGCAGGTGGCGCGCGCCAATGGCTCCGTGCCCTCGAGGCGCTGCGACGCTGAATTACTCAGGGGGATTGAGACACACGTGCGCGTCAGCCCGGGGACAGGCGCACGCTCGTATCACAGGTATGCACGCGCCGGCGGACCGCACCGCCGACGAGGTCGGATCCGGATTGGAACGCTTGCGGGCAGATAGAAAGACGGTTACTTTGCACCGCTTACGTTCCGATTCAGCCACTGCGGATTTGCAACAGCGACGCCTCAACAGCCAGTCATGAGCGCTTACGTACAAGATACCCAGTTCTTTACACGACGCACGGTCGTCTTCGCCGCCATCATCGCCTTGCACCTCGCCATCATTTGGGTGCTGGCGACCGGACTGGCCACTCGGGCCATCGAGATGGTGGCGCCACCCATCCAGACACAAATCGTGCAGCAAACGAAGCAGACGGTGAAGCCGCCGCCGCCGCCGCCGCCGGAGCTGCAGCGGCAGCAGGTGGAGGTTCCGCCCCCGGTGGTCAACATCCAGATCCCGGCGGCCGAGCAGACCCACGCCATCACAGTGGTGAAGAAGGTCGTGCGCGCCGCGCCCGCGCCGGCACCGGTGCACGTGACGCCGCTGTCGATCAAGGGCGCCCTGCCGCCGACCGATGACTACTATCCGGACGCGTCCCGCCGCCTCGGCGAGCAGGGCACCGCGCTCGTCAAGCTCTGCATCGGCGCGGGCGGCAAAGTCGTCGGCAGCCCCGCGATCCAGAAGAGCTCCGGCAGCTCGCGTCTCGACCAGGCTGCCCTCAGGTATGCGCTGGCCACCTCGGGCCACTTCTCGCCGGAGACCCGCAATGGTGCGGCCGTGACGGTCTGCACGGCTCTGCCAATAAGGTTCCAGCTCACCGACTCGTTCTAACCGTTTCCTGACTCTCCACCATGTCTGTGTCTTTCGAAGCCGCAACTTCCAACGCGGCCCTTTCGTGATTCGAGGAATTTATGGGCAATCAATCTGTCACCTCCGTCAACAACCCGTACGGCCTGGCCGGTATGTGGAACTCGGGCGACATCGTCGCTCGGGGTGTCATCATCCTGCTGCTCATCATGTCGCTGATGTCCTGGTACATCATCCTGACGAAGCTGTGGGATCAACGCCGCCTGAAGCAGTCCGCGCGAGCCGCGGAAAAGCAGTTCTGGTCGGCTCCCTCGGTCAAGGACGGCGTCGACCGCCTGAAGAAGGGCGATGACTTCCGCGCTGTCGCGGAAGACGGCCTGCGCGCCGTGTCGCATCACGAGGGCCGCCTGACTGACCGCATCGACATGCACGAGTGGGTCACCATGTCGCTGCAGCGCTCGGTCGACCAGGTCAACAGCAACATGCAGAAGGGCCTCGGCTTCCTGGCCACGGTGGGCTCCTCGGCGCCGTTCGTCGGCCTCTTCGGCACGGTCTGGGGCGTCATGACCACGCTGATCACGATCGGCCTCTCCGGCCAGCCGAGCATCGACAAGGTGGCGGGCCCGATCGGTGGCGCGCTCATCATGACCGCGCTCGGCCTCTTCGTCGCGGTGCCCGCGGTGTGGGGCTACAACTGGCTGCTCGGCCGCAACAAGATTCTGCAGGACGCGCTGCGGAATTTCGCGGGCGACCTGCACGCCTATCTCGTCAGCGGCGCCCGCGTCAGCGCGGCGGCCCCCGAGGTGGGTGGCGCGCGTCCGGCGGCAGCGCCCGCCGCTGCGGTCCGCAAGTGAGAGAGTCGATATCACGAGAGTGCCGCAAGGCCGGCTCCGCGCAGCGCGCGGAGCCGGCCGCTCGAGCCGGCTTGATTGGTTTTGCTGATTTGCTTATCGGCACGCGTGCGTGTGCTGCGCAGCGCGTGAGGAGCCTTTCCCTATGTCGATGAATGTCCAAAGCGCGGGCGAAGAGCCTGGGGTGATGGCAACCATCAACACGACGCCGCTCGTCGACGTCATGCTGGTGCTGCTCATCATCTTCCTCATCACGATTCCGGTGATCACCCACACGGTGCCGGTCCATCTGCCGAATGCCAACAACATTCCGACGC
>Ga0134126_10006185_pt1 | contig 14984 bp, 14 predicted proteins | sample KB31752_FD_96881 | JGI IMG/M metagenome (GOLD analysis project Ga0134126, IMG submission 96881) | Terrestrial soil microbial communities with excess Nitrogen fertilizer from Kellogg Biological Station, Michigan, USA - KB3-175-2 | ecosystem: Environmental > Terrestrial > Soil > Unclassified ...
GCCGTATGGATCCAAAACGCCCGAAGAACTATTGGGGTTAGTAGTGCACGGCCTCGGACTTTTGCAAAAAGAGGGCGCGACAAAAATTGTATCAGCCTGCAACAGCGTGTCGGCATCGATGGCGCTGTCGCTGTTTGATGCCACTGGTTTGCAGGTGCTCGATATGATAGAGATGGTCGGTCCGACCGTATCGTATTTTAAAGGAGCATCGCTCAAGATTGCGCTGTGTGCAACGCCGGCGACTATTCGATCGGGGATTTATCAAATGGGCTTTAAACTTTCAGGGCACGACATAGGCGCATTTGCCGTGCCCGAGTTGGCTGCCGCGATAGAGTTTGGTGCGCCGCGCGAAGAGATTAAGAAAATTATAAGCGCTGCGCTTACGCCCGACATGTTGGCGCCCTACGACGTGTTACTGCTTGCCTGTACACATTACCCGCTGGTTATCGATGTGTTTGCCGAGCTGTTTCCAGATCTTGCGCTGTTTGACCCGGCCGTGGCGGTTGCCGAAAGGGCACAGCAGCGCTTTTGGCCGCAAGAAGTAGGCAACGGCACGACGCGGTTTTTAATAAGCAAAGACTCGCCGGAGTTTCGCGCGTTGGTGGCACGCTTGCTGCCAAACAAAAACTACACTATTGATGTTGTGTAATCTTTACGGCTGCGTTCTTTCAGGGCAGTACTGTCGGTTTGCCAGGAAGCGCCATCCCACCACTCTAGCGGTGCAAAGTTAGTTTTGTATAAAGCTTTTTCGCCGTACACCGTGCCAAGGTAGTAGTACTGTGTACCGGCAGATTGTGCGTCGCGGATGCAGTCGAGCATAAGCCACATGCCTAGCGACTGTTTGGCCAGTTTAAGGTCATAGGCAGAGTACCAATAGTGGCGCATCTTGCCGTTCTCAACTTCTAATACATACCCGACTGTCTCGCCATCTTTTTGATAGTGCACGACCGTAGTGATAAGTCCGCTCGCGAACAAAAGCTCAAGCCGCTCGCGTGGCATCACGTTGGGCCCCAGGCGCTCTCTAAAATAGTTGAGCACAAAGGTATAAAATGCTTCATCCGCAACAAACTCATGTGCGGGTATGCGCTCTTTGCTAAACTGCCCGTCAAATTTTTTGGCAATGCGGCGATTTTCGCTCGTTAAGGTAAATGCCGGCAACACGATGCGCGCGTTACGTGCATTGTAAAACACATCTACAACTCCTGCGGTGCCCGAGTAGGGCGCGTAGCCCGCATCATATATTTCTGAAAGGTTGTCGCCGCTTTCGCGGCTGGCAAACCGTACGCCGTCGCGCACTACGTATACGTCAAAATCCGGTGTGGGCGCAGCGGCAAGAAGTTTCATACTAAAACGTTTCGTCCACTTTGGGCGGAAGTTCTTTTATAATTCCGCCCAAGTCGCCCGAGGTAAGCAAAAGTACGACCGAGTCCGATGTGAGCGATTGCATAATAAGGGCGATTCCTTCTGCGGCGCTGTGCAGCGCTTCGACCTCAAAACCGGCGCCTTTAACCCGATCGACTATCTGCGTTTGGGTCAGCTGCGCGTGCGTACCGGCACCTTGCTGCGCGGGCTCGTAGATAAATACTTTTTCGGCCCCGGCAAATACGTCGTCATACTGCGGCAACGTCGCCTCGTTGCGCCAGCTAAAGGTGTGCGGCTCAAATACCACGACCAGTTTTTTGTCAGGGAAGTGCAACTGCATAGCCGCCATCGCCGACTTTGCCTTTTCATAACTCGACCCAAAGCCTTCGTACACCGGCACGCTGCTTGTGTTGGTTAACAGTTCCATGCGGCGTTTTACGCCCAAAAATGTTTTGACACCTACAGCCAATTCGTCGGGGGTGAGCAGGTTTTTTTCCAGCAGCATCGCGCTGATGCCGACAATATTTTCGACATTGTGCGTACCCAACTGCGAAGTGGTGAGTGTTACTACTTTGCTCCCGTTATGCATCAGGTCAAACGTCGTTTCCCGGCCGTAGACAATATGTTCAGGGTGCCACTCAGCTTCATGCATGCCGTACGTTACCGTGCGGCCGGCGTAGGTGGTCGACAGCGCTAGCGCATGCGGCTCGGTATTTACCACCAGCAAGCCGTCTTTGGGGAGCGACTCGAGTAATTTTTTAAATGGTGCCAAATAGTCTTCGTGCGTGGGGTACACGTTGACGTGGTCATGCGTTGCCGAGGTCAGCAAAACGTTTTTGGCATTGTAATGCAGAAATTTTGATTGCGTGTCCCAATTGGCCGACGGATATTCATCACCTTCCAAAATAAAAGTGTTACTTTTGCCCAAATGCGCGTGCGCATCAAACCCGCGCGTAATTTCGCCGACAAAATAGCTCGGATCTTTTTTTGCATGCAATACACACCATGCCAAGAGCGCGGTCGAAGTTGATTTGCCGTAAGAGCCCGCAACCACAATGTTGTCGGTGTGCAGGGTTAGCTCTTCTAAAATGTCAGGAAAGGAAACTATTTTTTTGCCGGAGTCAAAAGCGGCTTTTGCTTCAGCGTTACTTTCGGGCACCAGCTTGGCGTTTTTACCGATAACAATCACGTCGGCGTCGGCAGGGATATGCTCGGCACTGTAGCCGTTGTTAAAAGGGATGTGGGCGGCAACAAGATAGTCGGACACCGGCGGATAAAAGCCTTCGTCAGAGCCCGTAATGTCGACCCCAGCCTCGCGTAAAAGCAGGGCAGTGGCACTCATGCCTTTGCCTGCAATGCCTATAAAATGAGCCTTTTTGTACTCCATGTATGTCTACTATAACAAAAAGCCGGCATCTTTCGATGCCGGCTGACCGTCACATATCTTCGCCGTGGCGACGTTTGTTGGTTTCCCAGTGTTTTTCACGTCTTTCGATTAATGCCTTTACTTGGTCTTTGAATATTTGGCCTGACTTTCTTGGAGTGTCGCTCAACATCAGTAGCGGTGTATGTGGTGCTTCAAACAAAAAGAGCCGGAGCATGCATTTGGGGCATTGAAAGGTCGCAAACGGTGCGGGAGTAACATAGTAATGGCAGTGCATCCTCTCCATTTCTACTTCGCAGTGTGCATTTTTACACGTCTGATCGAACTTGATTGGAAGCGGCAGCTCCGGCGGCTTTTCTTTTTTGGGAAAGATTTTTTCCAGTTCGCTGTCATCCTTTAGAGTCAACAACTCGTTCATTACTTTCTCCCCTTGGTGAGCGTCTGTACATAAAGTACTACCATTTTACTAAATTTGCAAAATGTGGTATCGTATTTTTATATGGAAGGTACCGGTGTAGGAAAATTATCAATAGTGGCAACGCCAATCGGCAACCTCGAGGATATTACGCTTCGCGCGCTGCGCACGCTCAAAGAGGCGGCGGTGATTTATTGCGAGGACACGCGTGTCACTTCTAAACTCCTTGCACGCTACGAGTTGCACACGCCGCTCAAGCGTCTTGATGCCAATGTTGAAGCAAGCAAAGCTGTTGAGGTTGTTGAGCGTTTGCAAAAAGGCGAGCATGTCGCGTACGTAAGCGACGCCGGTACGCCAACTATTTCGGACCCCGGCTACCGGTTGGTTGCAGCGGTGCAAAAGGAGTTGGGCGACAGCGTTGTCGAAGCAATACCGGGAGCTTCGGCGTTGGTTGCAGCACTCTCCATTTCGGGCATAGCAGCCGATGAGTTTTTATTTTTGGGCTTCCCGCCGCACAAAAAGGGCAGACAAACTTTGCTTAAAAGGATAGCTTCGACTGAAGGCGTGGTGGTGCTGTACGAATCTTCGCACCGCATTTTAAAATTACTTGAAGAGTTTGCAGATGCAATACCCGCGCGCAATATTGTGGTTGCGCGCGAAATAACCAAAAAGTTTGAAAATGTACAAAGGGGAGTGGCAGTCGACCTATTGGCCCATTTTGAAAAAGAGACCGGCGAAGTCCGCGGCGAATTTGTCGTAATTGTTGAGGCAGAGTAGTATATAGATATGTCTAAAGAGATGAGCATTATTGCTCTGGGGGTTTGGGTCATCATTATGCCGTATCTCGGCATTTATCGCTCATGGCTCACTATATTGATGGTGCTAACCGGTATCGTGCTCATGGTGCTGGGCTTTCTTTTGCGCGGCGAAGCAATAGCAAAAGAGCATCACGACCTTCCTCCCAATCCTAAAGCGCCGCGCCGTCCGCGCAAATCGCACGTTACCTTTGAAGAAAGCGTACCCGTGGTAAGTCACGACTACTCATCCGATCACTCAACCATAGGCTCGCTTAACTAAAGCCATGTTAGTTATATAAACGAAAACACCGCCTTTCGGCGGTGTTTTCTGTATTCGATCCTTCCGGCTCCAATTACACGGGACGAGACTTGTCATTTATGAGTATATCATTGAGCTTAGTCTGACTAATCTCACCTTACACTTGTGTTTGCATTTTGAGATTAGTCAGACTAAGCTCATCTTGCTATGCGAGTTGAGCCTTATACTGTCGGGTCCTATGTACATGTTATCAAGCGCGGCGCGCGGGGTGTTTTTATTGTGAATGATGAGGATGACAAGTGGCGCTTCATACAATCGTTGCTGTACATGAACGATGAGTTTTTCGACCATAATTGGGAAAGGGTTACAAAAGAACTGGGATTTTTACAACGTCCAGACACTTGGCCAGAGCAAAAGCATTTAGTAAAAATACTTTGCTTTACGCTCATGCCGAACCACTTCCACCTTATACTAAAAGAAATAAAGAAAGGCGGCGTGTCGGAATTTATGCAAAAGCTGGGTCAGAGTATGACCAATCACTTTAACCAAAAATATAAACAGCGGGGTAGTATATTCCAAGGTTCTTATAAAGCTAAAAATATAGGAAGGGATGAACATTTGCGATACGCAGCCGCCTATATAATGGTCAAAAATGTTTTTGAGTTATATCCGAATGGAGGCCTGCGCTGTGCAACTAAAGATTTTGATAAGGCATGGGAATGGGCGATTAAATATTCTTTTTCAAGTTTGGGCGACTATGCAGGAGTAAGAGAAAATTCAGTAATTATAGAAAAAGAAATTTTAGGAGAGATCTGTACAAAGCCATTGCAGTTTAAGAAATTTGCCCGCGACGTAATTTTAGGCGGAAAGTGGCTACAAGCTGAGTTGGAGTAAAATGACCTTAGTCAGACTAAGTTCATTTATATGAGAGTAGTCTGACTAAGGTCATTTTACGGGTCATAAAAAATTGGCTATATACTTACCGCATGAGCGTTATCGGCGGATTTTTTATAGGCCTGAGCCTTTTATTTGGCTCTCTGTACGTCAGTACCTTAAACCTTTTGCATATTTCAAGCAATAATCAAAATTGGGTTCCAATTTCTAAAGCAATTCCACTAGGAGGATATTATATGGATTATACTATCGTGAATAATCGTGTGGAAACTAATCAACCTCAAGGAGCTGACCCAAGTGCTTTTCAAATCTCGACTATAGATTGGCAATATTCAAAAGATATCAATAATGTATATTACTATCTTACAGAACCTACGCTCATGCTTGGTGCAGACCCAAAAAGTTTTTTCTTAATTAGTCAGCAATATAAGGATGGAAGTTCCATAGCTATTTATTCTAAAGACAACCTACATGTCTATTTTCAAGGACTTTTGATTGTTGGGGCAGATCCAGCAAGTTTTATTCCACTTGGGACAGGTTTTGGCGGTGTAACTAATCCTTACTCTAAAGATAGTAGATATGTTTTTTATGATGGCATTATCTTGTCATCTGATGGGTTAGGTAAAAATCCTTTGACTGGTATTGATTCTTCAACCTTCGAGCCTCTTATCGATACGAACGGAGAGATTAGCTTATATGCTAAAGATTCAAAACAGGTATATTTCAACGCTTGGGATCATGGAGATGGTGCGCCTAATCCATTTCAAGTTATTCAAAATGCAGACCCTTTAACTTTTCAGGTAGTTTCTGGACAATCTATCTACGACGCACAAGACAAAAACCATAAATATTTGCAAGGGCAAATCGTGCAGCCTGTTTCTCGAACTTTTAAATGGATCCCATTCACCTTAGTGAATGATTCTTTTTATAAATTTGTAGAAAAAAGTGACGGTCTCCATTTGCAGGCCACACTTCCTTCGCATACTTTAGATAGGCTTTTTCCTGAAGCTAGTTCATCTAATTTATTAATCAATGTTGATTCTGATGGAAAATTAACTCAATTTGCAAAAGACAATTCGCACGTTTTCTATTTTGAAGAAGGAGACGCGTATGGAGGCCTATTGATCCAAACAATTTTAGGAGCAGATCCGGCAACGTTCGAAATACTAAATGATGAGCTTTTCAATATTTCTGCAAAAGATAAAAATCATTCATATGGTTGTTTGGAGGAATATGATGGATGCAATGTAGGCATTGTTCAGTAAATACTTGACTAGAGTGGTATAATTACCATATGCCGCAAGATCCTGATAAGATAACGTATTTTGCCAGTACCAACTCGCGCGGTGAGTCGGTGCCTTTTGGCATTAAGCGCAAAGACCGCGCGCGCCACATGTATGTCATTGGCAAAACGGGCATGGGTAAATCAACTCTGCTCGAAAATATGGCCATACAGGACATCCGCAACGGCGAGGGCATGGCGTTTATTGACCCGCACGGCGGCACGGCCGACCGCATCATGGAGTACGTGCCCGAGCACCGCAAAAAGGACGTGGTGTATTTTGCGCCGTTCGACATGGAGCACCCTATTGCCTTTAACGTGATGGAGGATGTGGGCTATGACAAGCGCCACTTGGTGGTATCGGGCCTACTGTCAGCATTTAAAAAGTTGTGGGTCGACTCATTTTCGGCCCGCATGGAATATATTCTTTCCAATACACTGCTTGCATTGCTGGAGTATCCGGGCGCAACGATGCTCGACGTTAACCGCATGCTGGTAAATAAAAATTACCGCAAAAAAGTGGTCGACAATGTAAAAGACCCAATCGTTAAAGATTTTTGGAACGGCGAGTTTGCCAACTACAGCGACCGCTACACTCAGGAAGCGACGCCGGCAATACAAAATAAAGTGGGCCAGTTTACTTCGAACCCCTTGATTCGCAATATTATCGGCCAGCCCAAATCGTCTTTTGACCTGCGTGAATTAATGGACCAAAAAAAGATTCTTATCATCAACCTTTCTAAAGGCCGCGTGGGTGACACCAACACGCAGCTCTTGGGTAGTATGCTCGTAACCAAAATTTATTTGGCAGCAATGTCACGCGCCGACGTATCTGCCTCTACGCTCGCGCAGTTGCCGCAGTTTTACTTTTATGTGGACGAATTCCAAAACTTTGCCAACCAGTCATTTGCCGACATTCTTTCGGAAGCGCGCAAATACAAATTAAATTTAATTATTGCACACCAATATATTGAACAGATGGAAGAGGAGGTGCGCGATGCGGTGTTTGGCAACGTGGGTACGACAATCGCATTCCGCGTGGGGCCGTTTGATGCCGAGGTTTTGGAAACTATTTACCAGCCGGTGTTTATGGCAACTGACCTGGTTAACCTTGGCTTTGCGCAAATTTATTTAACATTGATGATAGACGGTGTCGGCTCGCCGCCGTTTAGCGCCACTACGCTCGCACCGTTTGACGCGCCGCCGACAAGTTATGTCGAAGAGGTCATTGCAAACTCGCGTAAACAGTATGGCAAGAGTCGCGCTGAGGTAGAAGCTGCAATACAACAAGTGCAGGACGACAATCCTCTGGTGATGGATGCGCCTAAACCTAAAAAGTCAGCGTCCTCCTCCTCGAGTTCGAGCGCGCCGAGGCCTCAAAGCGCTAACGTAAATGTAACCAGCACCCCTCGTCCGGCTGCGCCTGCTTCCGAGAGAATGTCAGTGCCAGCGCCGGCAGTATTTGAAGAGCAAATTGCTGCAGAAACTGCACCCGCTCCAATGCCGCTTAAAGAGCGAGCTGCCGAGGTAAAAGAACAGGTTGCCAAAGCTGCCGACCATGTCCCGCATGAACCGCGTGGACAGTCGCCCCAAGTCCGCCGCGAAAATGAGCCGCGTCCGCGCCCCAAAGCACCTGCGCCAAAACCTACCGTTGCCAAACCGCCTCTTAGTGGAGCCACGAGCCTTCGTGATGCACTTTTGCAGGCTCAGGCACACGCTGCAGCTCCTACAGAAGATACGCCGACCCCGGCCTCCTCTTTCGCCAAGGCTTCGGAGGACAAGCCTGCGCCGCGCATACACGCCCCTGACCTTAAAAACACCCTCCACACTATTGCTCCTCAGGCCGAGGCTCGCTCAGTCCCAGCCCAATTGCCAGAAGACGAAATCCGCTCTATGCTCGACATCGATGACGATATCGAGCTGGACCTCTCGTAGGATATTTATAACTGCCGCGGCCTTTTTTATTTGCGCACTCCCGACGAGTGCGCTGGCTGCCGTTAAGATCACCGATGTGATGTACAACCCACCGGGTACCGACGAGGGTCACGAGTGGATAGAGGTTGCAAACACTGGCGACTCTCCGATTAACCTCGCCGGCTACCGGCTTTTTGAAGGGGGAGTCAATCACAAACTTACGGTTGCAGTCGGCACTTCTTCGCTGCCGGCAGGTGCTAAAGCAATTATCACCACCGACCCGTCGCAATATGTGGCAGACTATCCAAGTTTTGCGGGCGCTGTATTTAAAAGCTCCTTTTCACTTTCAAATACCGCCGAAACTATTTCACTTAAAGATGTTTCACTCAACATTGTAGACACGTACAGTTACACCGCGCCGCCTGTTATTAAAGAAGCGGCACTTGCAAAAGTACCAAAAGCCGCCAAAACTTTTGCTACTACAACTAAAACAAGTGCCACTAAAAAATCTTCGTATGTTGCTGCGGGTAATCAAGCCGCGAGCCTGCCGCTTGCGTTGCCAACTTTACCCGCAATACCCGGCATGTCACTGTACAGCATCGGACTCGTTGCAGTCCTATTGCTAGGCGCCGGAGCCGCGCTGTATGGCAAACCTTCAGCTGTAACTAAAGGCACCGCAGGGGAGTTTGAGTTAGAATAAGCTTATATATGAAGACAGTTTTGGTAACCGGCGGAGCGGGGTTTATTGGCTCGCACTTGTGCGGGCGTCTTGTTAAAGATGGTCACAAAGTTATTTCGCTCGACAATTATTTTACCGGTTCAAAAGCTAATCACGTTGAAGGAGTCGAATATCGTGAAGGGCATACTAAAGATATTGCTACGTTGATTTCTGAAACACCCGACCTTATTTATCATTTAGGCGAATATTCGCGTGTAGAAATAAGTCTCACCGAGCCCGCGTTGGTTTGGGATTTAAATAAAGACGGCACATTTGGTGTGGTTGAATTTTGGCGAAATAAAAGTACCAAGGAGAAAAAAATAAAACTAATATATGCCGGTTCATCAACCAAGTTTGGAGACGGCGGTTTGGGCCGTATACAAAGCCCTTATGCGTGGACAAAGGCAAGCAATACCGAACTGGTGCAAAATTACAGCGCCTGGTATGCATTGCCATATGCGATAACGTATTTTTACAATGTATATGGTCCGCGCGAGCGCCCCGCCAATGAGTACGGCACTCTTATCGAAACATTCCGTCGCCAAAAAAAGGACGGCAAGCCGCTTACGGTAGTGTCCCCAGGTACTCAAAAGCGCAATTTTACCCACGTTGATGACATAGTAGATGGGCTCGTACTTGTTGGAGAAAAGGGCGAAGGCGATGAGTTTGGTCTGGGTGCGCCCGAATCATATTCGGTATTAGAGGTCGCACAGATGTTTGGTGGAAGTATTGAAATGCTCCCGGAGCGTGCAGGCAACCGCATGGATGCAACGCTCGACTCAACCCGTGCCGCAGCGCTGGGCTGGAGCGCCAAGCGTAAACTTGTCGATTACATTCGCGAAGTCTCTCAGTAAACAATGAAAAAAGTTTTGATTTTTAGCCTGGCATACTATCCGCATGTGGGCGGCGCGGAAGTGGCTATTAAAGAAATCACCGACCGCATTACAGACGTGGAGTGGCATATGATCACATTGCGGTTTTCCAAAAGCGATGCTGCAGTGGAGAAAGTCGGCAATGTCGTAGTGCACCGCATTGGCAACGGCACTTCATATTTTTCTAAAATACTCTTTATTCCAAGCGCAGCCGCTGAGGCATCGGTACTCCACCGCAAAAACAAGTTTGATGCGCTGTGGGCGATGATGCTGTATATGACCTTTCCAATTACGCTTGCGCGTCTGCTGGGTGTGCGTGTGCCATACGCGCTTACGCTGCAGGAAGGCGACCCGTACGAGTTTGTGTTTGAACGCTGGTATATAAAACTTTTCTCGCCGCTGCTGAAGATTGGTTTTAAAAACGCGGCGGTTATACAAACCATCTCTACATACCTCGCTGCGTGGACCAAACGCCAAAACTATTTTGGTCCGATCGAAGTTATTCCAAATGGGGTTGATACGAAAAGATTTGTTGGCGAGTCTGTGCCGCATGAAGGAGTTGTACTTATTACTACTTCGCGCTTGGTGCACAAAAATGCGATTGATGTCGTAATCCGTGCACTCAAACTTTTACCCGATTCAGTTACCTTTCAAATTTTAGGCACCGGCGCAGACGAACAAAAGTTAAAGATGCTCGCCGCTAGCGAAGGTGTTGCAGGTCGCGTGCAATTTATGGGGCACGTTGACCATGCGGATATGCCTGTGCTTTTGCATAAAGCCGACATATTTATCCGCCCCAGCCGCTCTGAGGGCATGGGCAACTCTTTTATCGAGGCTTTTGCAGCAGGTCTGCCGGTTATTGCAACGCAAGAGGGCGGTATTGCCGACTTTTTGTTTGATGCAAAACGCAACACCGACAAACCGACCACCGGTTGGGCGGTAGATGTAGACAGTCCCGAGCAAATAGCCGTCCAAGTGAAGGAGATTGTAAGTAACCCCGAGGCCACAAAAAAGGTTATAGAAACTGCCCGGAATCTTGCACAACAAAAGTACGACTGGGATTTGATAGCCAAAGAGATGCAGACAAAAGTGTTCAATTTTTAACTCTAAACTCAAGTACAATAAAGGCATGAAGATATTGCTGGCCACTCCGCTGTATCCGCCCGATTCGGGCGGACCTTCTACCTACGCCAAAATGCTTGTTGATGAGCTACCCAGACGAGGCATTGAAGTAACCTTAGTAAAGTTTGGTGACGTAAAACATCTGCCGCCGGGTGTGCGACACGTTGTGTATTTTTTCAAATGTATAAGTAATGCCCGCGATGTTGATGCAGTGTATGCGCTCGATCCGGTGTCGGTAGGTATGCCCGCAGCGCTTGCGGCAATGCTCATGAGTAAAAAGTTTTTATTGCGTGTGCCCGGTGACTACGCATGGGAGCAAGGCCGGCAACGTTTTGGCGTAACCGAAGAGTTAGATGAGTTTCAGACTAAAAAGTACAACCCTGGCGTTGAGCGCCTGCGTCGCATACAAAAGTTTGTTGCACGCCATGCAGTTAAAATTGTTGTGCCAAGCCAATACATGCAGCGCGTCGTGTCTGGTTGGGTGGCCGATGCAAAAAAAGTTGAAGTGATTTATAGCAGCGTACAGCTGCCGGTCGAGTACGAATTGCCGCCGGCACTGCCACAGGGCAAGACAAAAAAGTTTGAAGTGGTAACCATCGCGCGCCGTGTGCCATGGAAGGGGATCGAAGGCCTTGAGCGCGTGGTTGCACGCCAGGAAGGATGGCATTTTACGCTTTTGGCTGACCTTTCGCACAAAGAGGCTATGGGTTTGGTAAAAATGGCCGACGTCTTTGCGCTCAACTCCACCTACGAGGGCCTCTCCCATGCGCTTATAGAGGCTATGGCGCTTGGTACGCCTATTGTGGCCACCAATGTGGGCGGCAACCCCGAGCTTATTACCTCGGGCCAAAATGGTTTACTCATTCCGCCCAAAGATGACCAGGCGCTATACGAAGCGCTCAAACAAATTGAACTTAATCCCGAAGAGGCACGGCAGCGCGCTGAGCGTGCTAAAGAAAAAGCCCAGCAATTTTCGATTGCTATAACGATAGAAAAGCTCGTCTCTCTTTTCAAATCTATATAGAAAATATGAAAGTACTAATTATTACGGGCGACAAAAATTTTAAACCGGGCAATGAGCGTTACGATCTGCAAAAGAGTGCCGTTGAGGTGCTTGAGGTGGTGTACTGGGGTCGTGGCAGCTTGTGGCCAAAGATTCCATCAGGGAAATTTGATGTAGTAACTACGCAAGATGCCTTCTGGCGTGGGCTTTTTGGCATGCGGGTTGCCAAACGTCTCGGTGCCAAACTTAATGTGCAGGTACACACGGATCTTTCGGCATATAGAGGCATCAAACATATCCTTCCAAAAATTGTGCTGCGGCATGCCGACACTATCCGTGTTGTTTCAGAAAAAATAAAGCAGCAAGTTGAAGAGATTGGAGTTAAGGCAAAAATAACAGTGCTGCCGGTGTTTGTTGATATTTCAAAATTTAAAAATGTAGTTCGAAAAGAACATACCGGCAAAAACATTTTATGGGTTGGCCGCTATGAAGGAGAAAAGGATCCACTTACCGCTATTGCAGTGTTTGAAAAGGTGCTTCAAAGTGTGCCCGATGCCAAACTTATAATGATCGGGCAGGGTGGTTTGCAAAATCTACTTAAAGCCCGCGCTCAAAGTAAGCCGATTGAGATACACGGGTGGGAAGACCCTGCGGCATATTTGGCAGTTGCCGACGTGGTACTGTGCACCTCACTGCACGAAAGTTGGGGGGCCAGCATTGTAGAGGCCCTTGCCGCAGGCGTACCGGTAGTGGCACCAGATGTGGGCATTGCCAAAGAGGTTGGGGCTATAGTTGCCGATAGAAAAGACTTGGCAAAAGAACTCGTAAAAGTGCTCCAATCCGGAGTGCGGGCAAATCTGCAATTATCTTTCTTAACAAAAGAAGAATGGGCAGCTAAATGGAAAGAAACGCTACAATAACTGTATGAAGCTGCTTATTTTTACGCAGGTAGTTGATCAAGACGATCTCTTTTTAGGGTTTTTTCATGCGTGGATAGAAGCACTTTCAAAAAAGTTTGAAAAGATTACAGTCGTTTGTTTGAAAGAAGGTAGGCACGAGCTACCGCCTAATGTGCATGTACTTTCGCTCGGCAAAGAGCACGGCACTTCACGGCTAACGCGCGCATTGCGGGTTTTAAGGTATAGCTATCAATTGCGTAAAGAATATGATGCGGTGTTTGTGCATATGAACCAGGAGTATATTTTGCTGGCAGGTTGGCTGTGGAAGCGCTTAAGTAAAAAGATATTCATGTGGCGCAACCACTATGCTGGCAGTAGTTTGACCGACCGCGCGGCAAGTTATTGCGAGAAAGTATTTTGCACCTCACAATTTTCTTATACTGCCAAATACGCTAATACTGTACTCATGCCTGTTGGTGTTGATACTGCTATATACAAACGTTTGAGTGATGTCTCGCGCGACCCCAGATCAATTTTGTTTTACGCACGTCTAGCGCCGTCTAAAAATCCGGGTCTACTAATAGACGCGCTTGGAATATTACATAAAAAAGGAATAGATTTTTCAGCAGATTTTTATGGCACGCCGTTGCCACAAGATAAAGCCTTTGCCGACAGTTTGCTGCGAAAAGTTGAAGATATGGACCTCGGTAGGCAAGTGCGTTTCTTGCCGGGTCGGCCGCACGAAGAAGGTCCGTCTATTTTTAATGCGTATGCGATTTTTGTAAACGCGAGCCGCTCGGGTATGTATGACAAAACTCTTCTAGAAGCCGCCGGTTGTGAATGTATTGTGGTGGCTGCAAGTAAAGATTTAGCAGAACTAGTGCCAAGCCGTTTTATTTTTGAAGAGGGAAATGCTAAAGATCTAGCCGAAAAACTCGAGCCGCTACTCAAAATGCCGTTACAAGAGCAACAGGGAATAGGGTCTCAAATGCACAATGTTGCTAAAGCACAAAGTCTAATTGAACTCAGTAAACGGCTCTCTGAAGAAATCACCAACTCGTAGCGTTTAACACTCATATTTGGTAAAGTGGCTCCAGAAGTACCAAACACTTGGCAACCGGAGATATGGCCATGAACATCGTGACTAAGCCTCCTGAGCAACAGCTTTTGGAGACCGTAATACCTAAGCATTTGTCGCTCTGCAACCCGCCCTCGGCTTTTCTTACCGACCAGCGGGTATTTGTTAACTTGGGCATCCTTAAGGTTGCCTCAAGTGCAGAAGCGGAAGGTGTAGTAGTTGAAGTGCTCGACTGTTCGGGCATTCGCAATTATCTCGAAGTGACCAAAGCTTTTGCTTCAGTCTCAAAGTCTCATATCTTCGGGTTTACGGCTACCACGCCGCAACTCCCGCAGACGGTCAAAATGATTAAGGTTGTGCGCAAAGCACGGCCTGACGCCAAAATCATTTTGGGCGGGCCCCATGTAACGCTTGCCAACGGTGCCTGGAGGATCGAAAAGAAAAAAGGTATCACCAACGGCAGAGCCGATCGGGCAATGCGGCAGCTTATGCGACTTGCTGATGTTAACGTTGCCGGCGATGGCGAGGATGCCATTTTTGCAGCGTGTCATCCCAATGCGCCCAAACTTATCGACGCCGACATCCTTAAAGGTCAGTTCTTTATGACCGAGGATAGGCTCAACAAGACCTCGTGGCCTGCGCGCCACTTGGTAGACATGGAGAGTTATCGGTATACTATCGATGGCGCTCCGGCACTTTCGCTTATTGCCCAGCTCGGATGTCCTTATATGTGCGGATTTTGCGGAGGGCGCAACACCAGAATGTTGCGTGTCCCGCGCACCCGCTCAGACGAAGACATCATCGCTGAAATGGAATACCTCTACCGCGCTACCGGCAAAACCGGCTTTATGTTTTACGATGATGAACTCAACGTAAATCCGGAATTGGTTAAGTTAATGCGCGGCATCCGTGCTCTGCAAGATAAGCTGAGCGCAGAAAAGGGTACTCCGGTGGAGTTTAGGCTCCGCGGCTTCATCAAGTCGAA
>Ga0134126_10006187_pt1 | contig 14983 bp, 12 predicted proteins | sample KB31752_FD_96881 | JGI IMG/M metagenome (GOLD analysis project Ga0134126, IMG submission 96881) | Terrestrial soil microbial communities with excess Nitrogen fertilizer from Kellogg Biological Station, Michigan, USA - KB3-175-2 | ecosystem: Environmental > Terrestrial > Soil > Unclassified ...
CCCTGGAACCTCACCTGGCCGAAGAGCGGTGCGGGGTGGTATCGAACGTGGTATTCCCCACCGCCGTGGATCATCATGCTACTCATGTGGATGTCTATTACGGCATGGCGGACTACTGCATTGGGGTGGCACGCATGGATCTTCGCCCACCAATGACCCTGGCTCAACTGTCGGATCGCGAGGAAAGCGACGAGGCATTTGAGGAGGAGCTCTCCGCCTAAACCGGTGCCGTCGAGAGCCGCGCCTTCTCCTCCTGGATGATATTGCCCCCGTCCACCACGATTGATTGGCCAGTGACATAGCTTGCCGACTCCCCGGCGAGGAAGGCGATGAGGGCCGCCACCTCCTCGGGGCGTCCCGCGCGCCCGACAGGCGTCGCGCGCCCTCCTTCCACCACCTCTTCAACCGGCTCAGGGTCGGTCGCGATCCATCCCGGAGCTACCGAGTTCACCGTCACTCCTCGTGGGCCAAGTTCGAGAGCCAGAGCGCGCGTCAAGCCGTCCATCCCGGCCTTTGCCGCCGCGTACGCGCTGCCACCCGCGTACACGACGTAGGGGCCGGAGACTGACGAGACATTGACGATGCGGCCGTACCCTCGCTCGGCCATCAGCGGCGCGATCACTCGGGTCACATTAAAGGTCGTGGTGAGATTGCGGTCCAGGGTCCGGTGCCAGTCCGCAGGGTCCATTTCAAGAAACAGACCGGACGAGGACGGCATGCCAAGCTGGGCCAGCCCGGCGTTGTTGACCAGGATATCGATCGGCCCGAAGCGGTCACGCACCGACTGAATCAGGGCTGCTGTCTGGTCCATATCGGTCAGGTCCGCCGTGAACGAAGCAACCGTATAGCCAGCCGCGGTCAACTCGGCAGCCCGATCACCAATACGGGCGGTGGTCGAGGTGATCGCCACCGTGGCTCCCTGCTCGGCTAGCGCCCGCGCGGCAGCGAACCCAATGCCATACTGGCTGCCACAACCGGTAACCAGCGCGATCCGTCCCGCCAGAGGTGTGCTTCGGTACCCGTTGACCATCCATTCCGTCCTTTTCACACTGACTCGGCGCACTTCACCGCGCTAAGTTCCCAGTCCCACTCGATTGGGCGATGGTACGTTTTAGGGGCGCGGATCCCACGGTGGCTTTGGTTTAGACAAATGGCTGGCCATACCGCTCTCGGAAGGCTATTTCGCCCAGCGGCTTCCGGTTCTTCTTGCCGCGTCCCACCGCCTCTACCGGATAACCAAAAGACACCACGGCCAGCAAATCGAGTTCGGCGGGGATTACCAGGAAGTCATGTATCTCGTCGAGTCCGCCAAAGCCGATCCAGTTCGACCCGACCCCCTCGGACCAGGCAGTCAGCATCATGGACTGGATAGCCCGGCTGGCGTCCGAGACGGCGAACTTCGACTTCTTTTCAATCGCCACCGCGATGGCCAGGGGCGCCTCGGCGGCATAGGGCCCAGTCTTCGCCAAGCCACCGAGGGTTTTCAGCGCCTCCCGATCCTGAACCACGATAAACCGCCAGGGCTGCAAGTTCATGGAACTGGCCGAAAGATGCCCAGCCTCGACGATTCGCTGGACCAGTTCAGCTGAAATCGGCGTGTCCTGGTAACGGCGGACCGCCAGCATGGTGCGCACTGCCTCGAACGTCTCCATGGTCATGGACTCCTTTCATGCATCGGCGCTGGCTGGCCACATAATTCGCCATCGAGCGTCAAGATTCCTGCCTCCGCTAGATCCAGATATGCCAGGAGGTAGCACACGATCGATTCGGCGCCCATGTTCAGGTTGAGGCCGATCCTGGTCAATCCATCGTAGCACCCTCCAGTCAGAGGATCGAGCAGCGACAGACCGTGAACGTTGCGCCCGTGTAACCACTCAAAGGCCGCCAGGGCATGCTCGCGCCACCGGGGTTCATCGGTAAGGCGGAAGGCAATCAGGGACGCTTCGACCGTGCCCTGGGCGTCCACGCATTGCTGATCGAAGATGGCCCGCGTCCCCCCGCGCGGGTACCAGCCATCCTGGCCTACCAGATTCAGGTCGCCATTGCCGGCGAATAGCTCGGTGAACAGCCAGTCGAGGGCCTCCAGGCCAATCGCGCGGTATCGACTGTCGCCGGTGATTTCGTGAGCCAGGAGCAGCGCGGCTGGGAGACTGCCATTGCAATAGGTGAGCCGCGGCTCAAACCAACGCCATTCCGGCCCGGACACGGCCTCGTAACTGCTCACGAGCCGGCCGGCGAGTTCGTGTAGGAGCGTCAGTTGATCTACTGACGGGCTCAATTGTTGGCGGTGATACAGGCCGAAGATGGTATTGGCCCAGGAGCGCGGCGACTGGAGGCGGGACGCGGCCGCGATACTAGTGTCGAACAGCTTGGCGGCGGCATAGGCGAACCCCGGTTCCCGACCAAAGCGAGCCGACTGAGCCAGGGCCCACCACACTCGGCCCTGCGAGTCATCCGAGCCGCGATCGTCCAGCCAACGACGGTCAAACGAGAGAAAGTTATGGAAGGAACCATCTTGGTTGGCGGCCAGCCTCAAGAAAGAAAGGTACGTGAAAGCGCACCTGGGGGATCGTACGTCGCCGGCCAGGCGGGCATGGGCAACCGAGACCATCAGGGCACGTGCCTGGTCATCCACGGAGTAGCCGTGCACCGGATCCGGCACCGCGAACAAAGCATGCTGGATGATCCCGGTATCGTCCGTCATCCGCAAGAGATGGTTAAGGGTTACAGGAGGATAGGCAGTCATACCGTACCTTTTGCTACGTGGAAGGGAGTATCCCCGAAACATCGTAGCACCCATCTCGCCAAGGTGCCTGCCGGCCAGTGGAAGAGGACGAGCCCTGCCCGATCTCAGCGCGTGGCGAGCCCAGCGGCGAGTCTCAGGCCCTGAGTAGGGGAAAGGCCAAGCTCGGTCGAGACAAGAGTGGCGAATGCCCTATAGACGCCCAGAGCCTCCTCTTGGCGGCCCAGGCTCCCGAGGATTTTCAGGATGGCCTGCTGGGGCTGCTCGTCATACGGATCGAAACCCGCTGCCCTCCGCGCGGCGGCCAGGGCCAGTTCTTGCTGCCCGAGCGTGTCGTACGCCTGGGCCAAGGCCAGGGCCATGGTCAACCCTTCGCGAATCGTGCGGATTCGCGCTGCCTCCACCCAGCGATTGTCGCACCAGTCTAGGTATCGACCATCGCCCAGGAGACCGAGGCCCAGGGTTGCCTGGTCGATCACCTCGTGGGGGCTGGACGCTCGCTGACAGGCCAGAGCATGGGCCGCTACCTCGGTCTCGGCGGAGCTTACTGGCTGGGCAAAGGTGCAGGCGCCGGCCCGAACCTTCCAGCTATCCTTACCGAATACGCGCCGCAGATGACGGCCGGCCTCCCAGAGCCAGCGCATCGCCTCTTCCCCTTGCTCCGGCCATACCGCTTCCACCACCTCCTCGTCTCGCTTCTGGCCCCCGCCAAGCGCGACGTAGAAGAAGGCTTCGCGGCTCCGCTCGCCAACAACTTGTAGCAGATCCACCTCCATATCACCCACGCTTACTATTCCGTACCCATAGGGCGACACGCGCACAGCGGTGGGGCCCGGCTCGGTTCCAGCCAGCTGATCCAGGAGGGTGCGGGTTGGTACACGCAAATGGCGGAGGGCGTGGTAACGCTCCGCGACCCGGCGGGCAAGGCGGAAGGTGGGCCGGAGATACAGCGCGGTCTGGGGCTGAAGGCAGCGGCTCGCCCGATCCAGAGCCTGCTCGGCCTTCCCCACCACGCCACGCGCCAGGTAGGCGTCGGCGGCCAACAACCAGGCACGGGCCGCGATATGGGGCCGCTGCACCCGCGTCAAGTCCTCGGCCGCGTCGGTGAGCTGCTGGGCCGCCAGCGCGTACGCCCGCGAACGCAAGGAGAGCTGTCCCTGGCCAAAAGCCAACAGCGCCTGGTCAATGAAGGTGCGGGCGCGTGGAAGAGCCTCATCCAGGAGCAATCTCGCCTTTCCTCGTTCACGGCGCGCCAACGCCGCCGCCAGGCGCGCCCGCTGGGCCCGGTTCCAGACATCAGGCAGTTGCAAACCATTCGCACGCTCCAGGGCTTGGTCGGCAATGTCGGACGCTTCGCCCGCCTGCCCTTCATCCACCAGAACCTCGGCCAGCCCGGCCAGGCAATTCGCGGCTACTATCGCGTGACCGGCTCGTTCCGAATCGCGCAGGGCCTCACGGGCGTTCGCCTCCGCTGTCACGAGATCCCCTTCCAGCATATGAAGCTGGGCTCGCACCTCGGTCAGATAGATAGCCATGATCCGGTTGTCCTGCTGATGCCAGAGGCGGCCCGCCACATCAAGCTGCAAGGCAGCATCGCCCACTCGGCCACTCTGGATCAGTCCCTCAGCCAGGTTATAGGCGGTCCGCGCCTCCCCTGCCGTATCACCTTGAGTTCGGTAATAGAGTAAGGCGGAGCGTAGATCGGCCTGGCCTTCCTCTTGGCGTCCAAGTCGCAGTAGGTTCGCCCCCCGAATTTCCAGGGCCTGGGTCTGAGCGGCCGTTGATCCGCTCCGCCGCGCCCGCGCCAGTGTAGCTTCGGCGCCAGCTACTGTCTCATCCATGCGCCCCGCGAGATGGAGCCCCTGAATGTGGAGGAGGGCTGGTTGCAGCCAATCCGCGTCCGAGACCGCCTCCCGCATTCCGCGTTCCGCCACCTTTATCGCCTCCGCATACTCGCCCCGCTGTATACGGGCGAAGCCGGCCAGAGTCAGCAGGCGGGTTGATTGGAGGTGAGCCGGCAGCAAATCCACAAACCGCAAAGCGGTCACCCAGAGGCCCGCGTCCCAGAGGAACCGCCGATGCTCGGTCAGGGCCTCCGCCAGTAAGGACCAGGCTCCAGCCTCGGCAAGGAACGCGAGACCACGCGGTACGTCCCCTCGGTCCATCCAGTGGCGGGCCGCCCGCGTCCGAATCAGGGCCAACCGCGCCGGATCCTCCATCTCCAGGGAATCTCTCAAGAAGATCGCGAAAAGATCGTGGTAGCGGTAGGTCTCGCCATCGAAGCTGAGAAAGAAGCTCTGGCGTAGGGCCTCCCCGAAGAGGGCTCCGGTATCCTCCCGATCCAGGATGAGCCGTGCGTCGTCGACGCTGATCGGGCCAAGAACCGCGCTCTCCAGAATGAAATGGCGGAGAAGCGGGGGGAGGGGTTGGAGGAGTTGCGGGCCAATCTGAGCCAACATGTGCTCAGCCCCTTGCAAGACCGCTGGCCCATCGCCTTCGGTGCGGGCTAAGAGGACCAACCCGGTAGCCCAGCCGCCGCAGCGCTCCACGTAGGCGCGCGCGTCCGCCTCGCTCACCCCCAGGGGATTCAGCAGATGATAGGCCTCCTCGGGGGTAAATCCCAGGTCGGCATGTCCGAGACCGACCACGGCCTCCAATGCGGTCAGGGCCGAGAAACCGAGCGCGGGAACGGTCCGGGAGAGCACAATCAGGCTCAAGGTTGGCGGCCGGTAGCGGAAGAGGTGATCCCACAGAGTGGCTACGCCGCCAAAATTGCCAACGTGATGGAAGTCATCCAGGACCAATACCAGCGGCCGATCCTCCAGTTCGTTCAGGAGCAAACCCAGGACCACCGGCTCGGTCATCCCAGCCGCCAGCGCCGCGGCGGCGGCAGCGGCGGCGTCCGGCAGCAATCGCGCGACCGCCGCGCACATGCCTCCTACCAGGCGCCGGGGGTCTCCGTCGGTCTCGTCCAGGGTATACCAGGCCACCGGATGAGGGCTGCCGCTCGCCCAGGAGGACACCAGCGAGCTTTTCCCCGAGCCGCCAGGCGCTACCACGATCGTCAACCGCCCACCCAAGATGGCGGAGGTGAGTTGATCCTCGATGCGCGGACGGGCCAGCAGGCGCGTTGCCTCGGGTGGGGTCAGCTTCCGTTTGGGAAAGCCGGAACCCCGCTCATTCGGCACTTTTACCACCTACTCTCTCTTGAAGCCAGCCCAACGTATCCCAACACACCCATGCTACGCTATCGCCATCGGTTCATACAAGCACCAAATCCTGCCATGGATGGGGGGATGTAGGTGGCGGCCGTAAGCCCTGTTAGTTCACCCGAGCGGAAGGAAAATCGATCATGAAAAAGACACGGCGAATCCTGGCGATTCTGGGCCTGGTTGGCATGGCGGTCCTCTCGAATGGAGCGATTTCGCAGCACCAAATGATGCACAATCAAGCTACGACAATCTTGCCCGGCCCGCTGTCCGGCAGCAGTACCACAATCGTCGGTTAAAACCAATGACTGCCTTGACCATGTACTTCGATGGGGTCACTCGCGCCTGACTAACCGGAACGCTCTATAACGAACCCAAGGGAAAAGACCATGTATGCCCTGACCACGCCCGACTCGCTTTCCGCTTGCCGCCAAACCCTGCAAGCGCATGATACGCTGCACCATGACTTTGAGCGGCTCCTGGGCACCGCTCTAATCGATCCCGCCTGGCGCCATCGCCTGCTTGGTGACCCCGCTGGCGCCGTCCTGGCCTTTGGCCTCTCGGATGCCGACGCCAGGATGGTAGCGCATATCAAAGCCGCCGATCTCCCGAGTTTTGTCCGGTCCGTTCGCTCTCTGCTCTATGGCGAACCAGCGCGGAAACGATTGGCCGGCTAGTGTGCCTCTCCGTGCCGGCATTCCGAGATACCCGGTCCGCAAGGACGCGGCTGCCCCAGCAAGGCGGTGGCGACGATCGGAGGTCAGTGACCGCTCAAGCCGAGCGTAGCATCGTGCTTCCCGGTCAGGCCACCGCCGCGAAATCCGTCTTGGTGGTTGATGACGACCCAGACATCGTGGACCTCCTGACCGTCGCCTTGCATTCGGAGGGATACAACGTGATGTCCGCGGTTGGGGGACAGGCTCTCACTCTGGCTCATGAGTGGCAGCCAAGCGTGATCCTCCTTGACCTCATGATGCCCGATATGGACGGCATGGAGATGAGCAAGCATCTCCGTGCCGATCCACTGACGGCCGGCATACCCATCATCGCCATGTCGGCGCAGGAACAACTGGCGGACCTTGCCACTCAGATGCAGGTGAACGATCAACTGGCGAAGCCGTTCCACCTGCGCGTCCTGTATGACACGATCGCCGAGTGGTGCGGCGGTCCCTCGCCTGGGAATTCCGGCCCGTCACGGCTCGTGCCGACTCCCTAGCCAATATTGCCAGCACACCGACCGGACGGCTATAACAAAGGGTAGCGCCTGCCACTGATCCCATCCGCGAGGATCGGTGTGATCGTCGGGTCGTGGAGGCAGGCGTGCTAGCCGCTACCAAGGAACCGCCCACGGTCGAGGAGCGCCATCGTTCCAGTGTGGTCACTGGCGTCGCGCTCCTGTACATCCTCCTCTGGAGTTCGGCCTTCATCGCCACCAAGGTTGGGGTGAGTCATAGTCCACCGTTGACCTTACTCTCCGCTCGCTTCCTGGCCGCTGCCGCCCTGCTCACCGCCCTGGCGAGGGGACGTGGGCTTCCCTGGCCCCGTGAACGATCAGAGTGGATGACCCTCGTGTGGTTTGGCCTCCTCAACTCCGGCCTCTACCTTGGCCTGTCGTACGAGGCGATTCGGCACCTATCCGCCGGAATGGCCACGATCATCGCCGCCACGAATCCCCTCCTTCTCACCCTCCTGGCGCCGCGCCTGTTAGGTGAACGGCTCAGCCTCCCCCGGCTGCTTGGCCTTGCCCTGGGCTTTGGCGGCGTGCTCTTCGTGGTGGGGGCGCGACTGAGCGGCGCCAAGGGAGCGGACACCGCCGAAGGCATGATCATAGCCTTTATGGGAGTGATATGCTTGGTGGCGGCCACGGTACTCTACAAACGGCGTCCACCCCGCCAGCACCCGCTCATCGTGAACACGGTGCAACTCGGCTCGGCGGGCATCGCTCTGATTCTCCCCGCGGCAGTGTTCGAGCATCCGAGTAGTATTCGGCTTGATGCTCCGCTTGTCTGGTCTTTCCTCTATTTGGTACTGGCGGTGAGCATCGGGGCCTCGTTGCTGTGGTTTTGGTTGTTGGAGCGTGGCGAGGCCAGCGTAGCCAGTTCCTATTATTTCTTGACCCCTATTTTTGGTTTAGGCTTGGCGGCGCTGCTGCTCGGTGAGCCGGTCGGGCCGCGCGATGCCCTGGGGCTGCTCGCGGTGGCGGGCGGCATCGCCCTAATAAGCCGGAAGTGACACCATATCCGTATGGGGTTCCGAGCCGCCATGGAGGATGGCGCATAGGCGCGTGGAGGACGCATGCGGATCGAGATCGTGGATGATTACCAGGCGGTAAACCGCGCCGCGGCCTCGCACATCGCCGCCGTCGTGGCCGCGAAGCCCACCGCGTCCATCGTGCTGGCCACGGGCTCGTCCCCCATGGGTACCTACCAGGACTTGGTCGCGCGCCACGAACGGAACGCCTTTGACGCCACCCGTCTCCGCGTGTTCCAGCTGGATGCCTACCTGGGCCTGGGGCGCGAGGATCGCCGGTCGCTCTATCGTTGGCTGGCCGAATCGTTCCTGACTCCGCTCGGGGTGCCGGACGACCATGTGGTCGCCTTGCCGGGCGATACGACCGATCCAGACGCGGTGTGTCTCGCCTTTGATGCCGCCGTGCGGGAAGCGGGAGGATTTGACCTATCCGTCCTCGGCCTTGGTCCTAATGGGCACCTGGGCTTTAATGAGCCACCGGCCGCTCCAGATTCGCCCACCCGTGTAGTGGACCTGAGCGAGGAAAGCATCATCAGCAATGCGCGCTATTGGGGCGGACTCGATCAGGTGCCCCGGCGCGCCTTGACCGCCGGTTTGGCATCCCTCCTCGCGGCCCGCGAGACCCTCTTACTCGTTTCAGGGGCGCATAAACATGGGATTCTGCGCCGAACCGTGGAAGAAGCGCCAAGCCCCGACGTGCCTGCCTCGTACCTCCAAGTGGCCGCCAATGTCACCGTGATCGCCGACCGCGCGGCCTGGGATGGAGATGGCGCCCACTTGGGATCGAGGAGTGGAGACCGATGACCCGAGCAGCTCCGGATAGCGGTCGCCGAACCGCCGGCGAACTTCCCGAGGCCCGCGCGCCGGCCAAGCCCGCGGAGACCCAATCGCACCGCGGGTCCGACTTCGCGGAACAGGCGCGGGGGGAAGGAGGCCGCGCGCTGGAGTGGGCCAAAGCGGCTTTCGACAAATTCAATAACGACTGGACCATGAACTGGGCCTCCTTGGTGGCCTTCAACGTCTTGATTTCCGCCTTCCCCATGTTGGTCGTGCTGTTCACCTTGCTGGCGTGGATTCCTGACCAATCCGGCCATGCAGCCGACTTCGCGATCCAGATCAATCAGATATTGCCGGCCGAGGTTGCGCGGAACCTCGACGTGATCGGCTGGTTATCCCGCGTACGCGGAAGCTTCGGGGCCCTGGTTCTGATCAGTGTTGGGGGTCTGATATGGGGCGGCTCTAACCTGTTCGGGGCGATCGAGAATGCCTTCGCGGTGATCTACCGGGTCCGCACCCGAACCTTCCTCCCGCGACGGATCATGTCGTTGGTCATGATGTTGCTCTTCGCCGTTCTGCTCCCACTCTCGTTCGCATCGTCGCTCGCCCTGGGAGCCGCCACGACGGCCCTGGGCCGCGTCATGCCCCAGACTCTCACGGGGCCGTTACCGCTGCTGCTGGGAATGCTGACCAGCCTGGGATCGCTGTTCGTACTGTTTCTCGCGATCTACGTGGTGGTTCCCAACGTCCCCATCTCCTTAAGGTATGCCTGGCGCGGCGCCGTGATCGCGGCCATCGTCATGACCATCGTAAACACGGTATTTCCGTTCTATACCGCTCATTTTCTCGGTACGCGCCAATATGGCGCCGCGCTGATCGGCACCGTCCTGGTAACCGTCACCTGGTTCTGGTTGTTTTCCCTGATCCTGCTGGCTGGCGCGCAGGCGAACTCCCTGGCCATGAACCTACGGCCGTGGCCGCATGACGTCTCCCGCATGGTGACGGAAGGCATCGATAGTTAGAGAGGAATCAACCCCAACTCACGTCCCCGCCCGACCGCTTCCGTGCGAGTGGTCACCCCTAGCTTCCCGAATATGCTTGCCAGATGGGTCTTGATCGTACTCTCGCTCAGGCCGAGTTGAAAGGCGATCTCCTTATTGCGCAGCCCACTGGCCAGGGCATGGAGCACTTCCACCTCCCGTTCCGTCAGGGTCTCCACCATGTCACCCTGGCGGGCCAGGGCTCCAAACCGCTCCACCAGTTTGTGGGCCACCACCGGCTGCAAGAGCGACTCATTCCGAGCCACGGCGCGGACCGCCTCCACCAGTTCCTCCGACGTCGCGTCCTTCAGAACATAGCCTTTGGCCCCCGCCTTGATCGCCTCATAGATTTTGTCATCGTCGTCAAACGTGGTTACCACCAGGCAACGAATATCCGGGAAGTGCGCCCGGGCCCGCGCGATTACCTCAGTGCCGGCGATGTCCGGCAACTGAAGGTCGCACAGCACCACATCCGGCCGCAACTCCCCGATCAGCCGTAACCCTTCCGCGCCCGTGCTCGCCGCCCGCACCACCTCAAGGTCCGCATGCTCCGAGAGCATGCGGACCAGACCGTCACGCACCATGGCGTGATCGTCGATCAGGACGATGCGCGTGAGGCCACTGGATGCGCTCTCGGACTCGGGCGTTGCCGCGGGCTCTTCAGGCGTGGGGCGCGGCCGCGGCAGCGGCGGGGCGGCGGTGAATGGCAGTTCGAGATGCACGCGGGTACCGTGACCGGATGCACTCTCGATTCGAAGGGTTCCACCTACCTGGCGGGCCCGCTCTGATAGGCCGGCCAGACCCAGGCGGCCGGCAGTGACATTGATAGTCTCGGGATCGAAGCCATGTCCATCGTCTTCTATTTGCACGGAAAGCCCGTACAGCCCGTAGTGGAGGAGGATCTGCACATGCTCGGCCCCGCTGTGACGAGTCACATTTTCCAGGGCAACCTGAGTCAGCCGCTGGATCACCGCTCCTATCTCGGCGGCCACGGCCCGGTCGTCGCCCACGACCGACACCTGAGGCCGCAGACCTTCCCGGCGCTCAAAGCGCTTCGCCTCCTCCGCCACCACCGTATGGGCCTCCCGCAAATCAATGGCGACCGGCCGGAGATTCCACATCAGGCGTCGCGTCTCCGCCGCCGCGGCACGAGTCATGGTCCGAACCTCCTCCAGCCGTTCGCGAAGCGGCGCATCCTCCGGCACGGAGGACGCCAGGGCGTCGATACTCATGACCACGCTGGTGATGGTCTGGGCTAATAGGCTATGGATCTCCCGCGCCAATCGGTCCCGTTCATCGCGGAGCGCGGCGTCCAGGCCGGCGCGCAAGAGATATCGGCGCCGCAGGGCGAGGCCGAGAACCAAGGTGAATTGAGCCAGACGCTTCGCCTCTTGCTCACTGAAACTCCCCGAGCGGCGGGCCAGAAGAACCAGCCCGAAAGGCTCTTCTCCCACCGGAACCACCGGCGCGGCCACGATCGAATGGAAGCGAGCCGCCCTCAAGGCATCGCCGACCTTATCTCCCGCCTCAAGACCCCCAGTATCCACTCGCTCGACCTCACCCGAAGCCTTCAGGCGCGGCCCGATCGCTTCGGCTATAGCCGCCAGGGGCGGATCCCCAAGCGTGGCCAGCGGCTCCCATGTTTCCTCTGGAGCGGACGAATCGGCAACCATGGCGCTATCGAATCGAATAAGCGGGGCGAGTGACTCGATGATTGTCTTGGCCGCCTCCTCAATTTCGCTGTTCTGGTGCAGTCCTCGCCAGAGGGCCTGGAGCACGGCGGTTCCTACTAGCCGATCGGCATCCAGGACAGCCACCCGATCGTGCAACCCGCGAACTAACTCGGCCCGCGCCAGGGCGCCGCCAATGTCCCCGGCGGACTGTTCAATGAGGAGGACGTCCGAGGAGGTCCAGGTTGGGCTCTGATTACAGAGGAGAAGGATGCCAAAAACGGTGCCCTGGTAGGAGATCGGCGTAACGACCAAACCGTTGACCTCGCACGAAAGGAGGGTTTCGCGGTTTGTTCGGATTGCCTCCTCGGGGCAGGGGTCAGCGGCAACCGTCGTGGCGGCCACGGTCCGTCTTTGTGCCTGACAGGTATCAATGAGCGACTGGAGCACCACCTCGGCTCGGGCGTCAAGGCCCGGATTGCCCCCCCACCAGGTGACCGGGGTACCGAGGCCACCGGTCTGGTTCCGGGGAAAGATGGTAGAGATCGAAGCCCGCGCACGGCGGCCCAACCCCTCCACGGCCTCGTGCAAAACCGCGCCGGTGTCAATGGTCCCCCGGAGTCCGGCCTCAATTTCGAGTCTCACCTGGGCGCGGCTGCCATTGGCTGTACTCTCCGCCAGGAGGGTAGCATTCCTCAGGACCGGGGCGGCGCTCGCGGCGAACCGCCCGATCATACGCACCTCCTCCTCTTTGAGATCACGGAGGCAGTGAAAACCGATGCCGAGGAAGCCGATGAGGCGCCCGTCGACCGCCATCGGTACCCCTAGCCAGCTCCGAATGCGTTCGGCCCCCGTGAGGCTGGGCGTCAAGTCAATCCAAAACGACTCGACCCGCGTATCGGGGACCACCACGGGGCGCGGATCAGCCTGCATCTGTCGGAGCGGCAGCCAGTGCTCAAGGACCGGCAGGGCGCCCACGATCTTGGCGTCCGGCGCGCTGGGGCTGGTCACCGCCACGCAGCGATAGATCAGCCCATCCTGGATGTAGAGCGCGGCATTGTCGCAGCGCGCGCATCGCAGAGCCGCGTCGGTGATAGTCTGATACAGGCGGGGCAAGGTAGGGTTGGGGATAATAGCGGTAAGCGCCTCCAGCAACCGATCTTGCAGCGTCGCCGTCTCGGGTAGATCGGCCTGCTTTTCCACGCTCATCGACAAGCTCATCTTTCCCATGTCCTCACTGTGCTCGACATCTCCACCAATCCACAATACAGGCTACCACTCTAGAGGTTAAGGCGCACCAAACAGGCGAACAACGAGGCGCATCCTTCAGCGATTCCAGATACCATCAATGCTAATGGTAGGAGCCTGACGATAGAGAGAAGGGAAACCGATCGTGCCCAGGTATTCACTCCCCCTCGCGGTTGGCGCCGTTCGTGAGAAGGTGGGCTCACGACGGCGGCGCGGCTATGAAACGTGGGGCCCGATGCCCGATCGTCCGCTGCCGGACTCGTCCTGGTGGGCCGTCGACCCTCAGTGGTTTCCCGCCGGTACGCCGCCGCGCGACAACGCGAGGGTCCAAATCCTCATTGACGGTCACGAGACATTCCGCGCCGCCTGGGAAGCGATTCAAGCCGCCCAGGAGTCCGTCTGGCTGGTTGACTGGGCAATGTCCGTGGCCATGCCGCTGGTAAGGGGCGACGATACGCGGAAAGTTCCTCCCGCCACCGGGGCACACGGGCCGGGCTACACGGTTTTCGATCTCCTTACCGCGGTAGCTCCGCGGCTGGATGTACGAGTGCTCGTATGGAGCGGATCGCGCCTCTTCCGCCCCAAAGCCGCGTTGGCGCGGAAGGGGATGGCGGAACTGCGCGAGGCGAACCCACGCATCCGCGGAGTTGAGGACAGGCACAGGAAATTGTCCCACTGCCATCATCAAAAGGCGATCGTGGTGGACGGAAATATTGCCTTCGTCGGTGGACTGGACATGACCGATTTCGACGTGGACCGGTGGGATACTACCAGCCATCAGATGCGATCTGGACTCAATTGGCACGACCTCTGCCTACGCCTTGAAGGGGAAGCGGCGCGGGATGTGGCGCGTAATTTCATTCAACGATGGGAGGCGGCCACCGGCGAACCACTGGCGCCTCCGACTCCCATGAACGAACAGGCGCCGGCGGTAGGATCCAGCAAGGTCCAGATCGTGCGCACCGTCTGCGCCGATGCCTATTCGTACGCCCCCAAAGGGGAGTTTGGCATCGCCTGGGCCTACCGGGCCGCGATCCTTGAAGCCCGTTCGTTCATCTACCTGGAGAATCAGTACCTGTGGTCCCCGGCTGTGGTGGATGAACTTATAGCCGCGCTTCATCGCGTCCCGGATCCCGACTTCCGCGTCGTCCTGGTGCTCCCGGCCCATCCAAATATCGGGAAGGGCGATACTGATGTACACGTCAGGAAACTGTTGGCGGCCGATCCGACGGGGAGGGTGCGGGTCTTCACCCTCTATACCGCGGCGCCGGGAACGAAGGGAGCCTGGGTGTACAAACCGATCTACGTGCATGCCAAAGTGGCGATCGTGGATGACCAGTGGTTCACCGTGGGATCGGCCAATCTCAATGGGCGAGGATTGGAAAGTGACAGCGAACTGAACGCCCAGGTACGCGATCCAGAACTGGCGCGCGCTCTCCGCCTCCGCCTTTGGTCGGAACATCTCGGGCTGCCGGAGGCGACCGTGGCAAGCCTGTCGGCGGCTCAAGCGGTGGACAAGCTCTGGACGCCGTTAGCCGCGCACTCGCGACAGGTAATTGATGGCCGCCAAGGACAATTGGGGTGCATGGCCGTTCGCTACGAAACGGGCGCCATGCCCGGCGATTTCAGTCTAGGAGAACTCGAGGCGCAGATCCTCGACCGTTAGTAAAGCGCCGTACCGCATACTCCAGCGCTTCCTCAAGTTCCTCCATGGCGTAGGGCTTGGCGACAAATACCTGGGCGCCGGCTTCCAATGCTTCGTCGTCGGGATCGCCGCTGGACAGATAGCCGCTCAGCACCACTACCGCGGTAGGAGCTTGCTCGGCGATTTCACGGCTCGCCTCGAGCCCGTCTAACAGCGGGAGACCGCGATCAATGACTGCCGCGTCTGGATGAGTTTCCCGGACCACGTTCACGACTTCTATGCCGGTAGTCGCGACACCCACGACCACATGGCCCCGCTCGGAGAGTTGCTGGACGAGAAGGTCGCGGAGCACTTTATTGTCCTCGGCCACGACCACCCGATATGGAGGCAACTTGTACGAG
>Ga0134126_10006188_pt1 | contig 14983 bp, 18 predicted proteins | sample KB31752_FD_96881 | JGI IMG/M metagenome (GOLD analysis project Ga0134126, IMG submission 96881) | Terrestrial soil microbial communities with excess Nitrogen fertilizer from Kellogg Biological Station, Michigan, USA - KB3-175-2 | ecosystem: Environmental > Terrestrial > Soil > Unclassified ...
CATCGGGAACAAGGCGTTTGAGCAGGTTTTCGATACCTGCCTTCAGGGTAACTGTAGATGAGGGGCAGCCGCTACAGGAGCCTTTGAGCGCCACGGTAACAATACCATCCTCGAAGGATTTGAATTCTATATTGCCGCCATCCATTTCTACAACCGGTTTGATGCTGTTAGTAAGGATTTCTTTGATTTTGGCGATGATCTCATCCCCCACTACTTCTTCTTCATGCTCCTTGGGCGCCAGGGCCTCCTGCATTTGAAGTGAGATAATCGGGTCTCCTGCCTGGATATATTCTTTTAAAAAAGTGCGGATAATTGGGATTAGTTCCGCCCACATACTATCTGATAACTTACTTACCGTAACAAAATTCTGGCTGATATAAACACCCTTTACAAAACTGAATTTAAACAGCATGGCAGCCAATGGCGATTCCTGGGCAGACTGCTGGTCAGGAAAGTCAAAGCTATAGCCGGGAGGCAAAAGTTCTTTATTGAGGACAAATTTTATGCTATCGGGGTTCGGAGTTCCTTCAGCATATACCGTTATATATTTTTCTGTGGTCGTTGTTTCCATGTTTTTGATATTCACTGCAAAGGTAGAACAAAATAAGGGAGGGGATTAGTTCTTTTGGGGAAATGTTTGTTGGAACATGGAATCTCAAGGTATATTCATAAACTTGTGCGTCTGCAAAGAAATCCGCCATTCCGGGTGAGATTTAACATATTCCACGATAAGCGGCATCATTTTATCCTGCTTGCTCCATTCGGGCTGGAGCAATAGCTTGCAATCTTTGTTGACTAAAGCCGCTTGCTCTTCCGCCCATTTGAAATCTGATTTATTGAAAACAATGATTTTAAGCTCATTGGCGGCTTTATATATTTCAGGAAGCGGCTTTTTGAATTTTTTGGGTGACAAACATATCCAGTTCCATGCGCCACTCAAAGGATAAGCGCCGGAAGTTTCAATATTGGTCTCAAAGCCTGCATTTTGGAGTTGCACAGTCAATTCATCCAGGTTATGCATGAGTGGCTCGCCGCCAGTGATAACTGCAAGACGCGCAGAGTGTTCCGACGCTTGTTTTACAATATCCTTAACAGGAACAAAAGGATGTGCTTCCACCGGCCAGGATTCTTTTACATCGCACCACACGCAGCCTACACCGCAGCCGCCCAAACGGATGAAATATGCCGCTCTGCCTATATGAGACCCTTCCCCTTGAATCGTATAAAATGCTTCCATTAATGGAAGCGAAGCTTCCTTTTCTTTCAAATCAGTCTTTGTTTTTTGCAGCCTGTAATGTGTTTAACATCAAACTCGCAATCGTCATTGGCCCTACCCCACCGGGGACAGGCGTTATGTATGAACACTTAGGCGATACATTCACAAAGTCAACATCGCCCGAAAGCCTAAAGCCGCTTTTTTTAGTTGCATCAGGAACCCGGGTCGTACCAACATCTATAACCACCGCACCGTCTTTTACCATATCGGCGGTAACGCTATTTGGTTTTCCCGTAGCTGAGATAATAATATCTGCATTTAAAACATGATCGCGCAGGCTTTTGGTTTTGCTATGGCAAAGGGTTACGGTTGCATTGCCCGGGTTTGTATTTCTTGACATGAGGATGCTCATAGGTGTCCCCACAATATCGCTCCTGCCAATTACCACACATTCTTTTCCGGCCGTATCTATTTTATAATGCTCAAGGATTTTCATGATGCCATTGGGCGTAGCGGGCAGAAAACAAGGCAATCCCTGTACCATCCTACCAATATTTACGGGATGGAAACCATCCACATCTTTTTCAGGGTCAGTAGATTCTATTACTTTTTCAACGCTGATATGTTTGGGCAAAGGCAATTGCACAATCAACCCGTCAATATCTGGATTGGTATTTACTTTTTTAATTTGGGCCAACAGTCCGGCTTCAGTAATTGAATCCTCAAACCTGAGCAGCGTAGATTTATATCCTATTTCTTCGCATGACCTTATTTTACTGCCGACATATGTTTCACTCCCGCCATCGTTACCTACTAATATTGCAGCCAGATGCGGCCGTTTTTTACCTTCCGCAACCCTCTGGGTTACCTTTTCTTTGATTTGGGATTTGATGAGGTCAGAGAGCGCTTTTCCGTCAAGTAATTGCATGGTGTTGTTCTGTTTTGAGTGAAGTGCAAATTTAAGGTAAGTTATTTGGGAATTTGAGAATTTGGGGATTTGGGAATTGCTTCGCCTGCCCATTCTCTTAGATTATTTCGACTTGGCAGTGATGATGATTTTGCTAATAATGTTATCTATATGTGATATTTGCTCTAACAAATTTTCAACTTGAGGCAAAGTTTGAGAATGCTTTATCAATTCAAGCCAATAGATTGTTTCATCGCATTCCTTTGCAGCAATCTTGAATTTATGAATAAAATCCGCTTTGCTTTCTGCATTTTGTGCTTCCCTGATGTTTGCCCCAATTGAGGTTCCTGATTTCAACAACTGATTGCTAAGAACCCATTTTTTTCTTTCGTCCAACAAGTTACAATAATTAATAACTGACAAGGCAAAATCAAAACTCATTTTCAGGATAATATTATCTCCATCTTTCCTTGACATCTAACTTAAATTTTATTTTTTTGAAGTTAATTCACTTGCGGAAGCCCATTCCCAAATTCTCAAATTCCCAAATTCTCAATTACTTCTCCCCTTCATCGCCTCATAAAAAACAATTCCCGCTGCCACCGATACATTCAAAGACTGTATCTCCCCGGTCATTTTGATTTTGGCGCTGTCATCTACGATCTTCAATAATTCAGGGTCTATCCCTGAGCCTTCTGATCCCATAATAATAGCCGTGGGCAGGTTGAAATTGATTTCAGATATTTCTTTGGATGCTTTTTCTGTAATGGCAATAAGTTGTAAACCTGAGTTTTGTATGTTCTCAATAGACCGCATGAAATTAATCTCCCTGCAAACCGTAACTTTATGCAATGCTCCCGCAGATGCCTGCAAAGCATCGGCATTGAGCATGGCGCTGCCAACGGCGGGAATAACCAGGGCATGTACTCCGAAACATTCTGCGCTACGGGCGATAGCCCCGAAATTACGAACATCAGTTATCTTGTCTAATAAAGCTATAAAAGGTGTTTCCCCGCTTTCAAAAACCTGGGGAAGTACATCATCTATAGAAGCAAAATCTACGGCTGAGCTTATGGCAATAATACCCTGGTGCGCTTTCGTAGTGAGCCTGTTGAGTTTTTCTTTGGGCACAAACTGGAAAGGGATATCATATTTTTTGAGTTCCAGGATAATGTCCCTGATGCCGTCATTATGAATATCTTTCTGGATAAAGACCTTGGCAAGAGATGTCCCGCTATTGATAGCTTCCTGTACGGAATGGATGCCGTATATTTTTTCTTTACTTTGCATATTATTTTTTGGTACGGGCGAATCCACGTGTCCGCCCCGGGCACGCAAAGGGCAAACACACGGGTTTGCCCGTACCGTCGCAAATTTCGGTTATTAATGGCTCGCAAAGACGCAAAGACGCAAAGAAAAAACCGTAAAGGATGCAGAACTGAATAAATTAATAACTTCTTTGTGCTCTTTGCGAAACCTTTGCGTTCTTTGCGTGAAACTTATTTCGTGAAGAAAATAGGCATTATCAGTGATACACATGGGTACTTAGATGACAGGATCATCCATTTCCTTAGCGACCGCGATGAAATATGGCATGCAGGGGATTGGGGCGATATAGAAGTTTCTGATAAATTGGCAGCAATCACCACGGTCCGGGGAGTATATGGTAATATTGACGGGCAGAAGATCCGGTTAACCTATCCCAAAACATTGAGGTTCAAATGTGAAGGCGTGAATGTTTTCATGACCCATATCGGCGGCTATCCCGGAAAATATTTTCCTGATATCCGCGAAGAATTGAAATCTAATCCCCCAAACCTGTTCATCTGCGGCCATTCACATATTGTAAAAGTGATTCGCGACCCAAAACTAGGTCTTCTACATATAAACCCCGGCGCCGCAGGACGAAGCGGCTTTCATCATGTGCGGACGTTGGTATTATTGGATATTGAAGGTCCGCAAATAAAAAACTTAAGAGTGGTGGAGTTGGGAAGCAGGACAGAATTATTTGATGATGTGCTGAATCCAATTACGAATTAGGAATTAAGAATTAGGAATTGCCTACCGGCTGAAACTAATTAAGAATTAATAATGAAGGATGCCTGTCTGACTCCTGATTCCTGACCCCTGATTCCTAATTCCTAATTCCTAATTCCTAATTATTAATTCTTAATTTTGTACCGCAAACCGTTCTATCGTCCCGCCGCAGGGCGGGAAGGAAAGTCCGGGCAACACAGGGCGCCGCGCTTTTTAACGAAAAGGATCATCCCGCCATAGATGATACGGAAAGTGCCACAGAGACAAGACCGCCAATCCTTCTGAGCGATCGGGAGAAACGGTAAGGGTGAAAGGATGAGGTAAGGGCTCATCGCTGCTGCTGGTGACAGCCGCAGATGGTAAACCCCGCGGGTTGAAAGACCAAATAAACCGGCAATTCCGGGTGCAAACCCGGATAAAGGCTGCCCGCCTGATGCCGGAGGGTAGGTTGATAGAGGTGATTGGCAACAATCATCCCAGATAAATGATAGAAGTCCCGGTTTTATTACCGGGATACAGAATCCGGCTTACAGGTTTGCATTATGGCATTATTAGAGCGAGTGTGGAGAGCGGAGAGCGATCCGTCGCAGCTAAAGCTATGGCGGATAAAAGCGGAGAGCGTGGAGAAAGGGTGGAGAGCGATCCGCCGCCGCTAAAGCTATGGCGGATAAAAGCGGAGAGCGGCTTACGCGAGTGAGATGCCACCAACAACGCCGTCCTTGCGGGCTTGACCCGCAATCCCGTGGAATTAAGAACCCGAACGTGATAGAACTGCCGCCCACTTCCAATTGCCCATAAAAGTGCTATCGGCACGACATATTGGTAGAAAAACGCAACCCCTACCCTTTCCAAGTGCCATCGGCACGAAATTACACATCCTTAAAATCTTAATTACTTTTGCATTAACAACAAAATCACAGAACAATGAAAAAAGTTACCGGCATTGGCGGCATATTCTTTAAATGCGATGACCCTAAAAAGATGAAGGAATGGTATGTCAAAAACCTGGGCCTGCCCGTTGGCGATCATGGAACGGTGTTCACATGGCATCCCTTAGATGATCCGGACAAAGAGGCCCAGACAGTATGGAACCCGGTTGCCAAAGACACCAAATACTTTGAGCCCTCAAAACGGGATTTTATGATCAACTACCGCGTAGAAAACCTTGAAGCGCTGGTGGAAGAACTGAAAAGCGCCGGGGTAACCATTGTAGATGACATTGCATCATACGACTATGGCAAATTCGTGCATATCCTTGACCCCGAAGGCAATAATATTGAATTGTGGGAGCCTGCCGGGGAGTAAGGGTTTAAAGTATTTGCAGTCTGGAGGGTATGGGATTCTATCCGCACCAGGCCACCGCGTTGCTAAAGACCTTGGGCGAGCTTGGTGAATTTTGAACGCACGAGCATTGTTACGATTAAGACCTGAGGTGAGCCTGGGTCAATCTCTATACCCGTGTTCATTGTATACCATGTTGATTTGTAATTAATTTATAAAATTGACATAGCTTTGCAATTCTCATATCTTAATGACTGAAGGACTAGTTAATTCTATTACTTTTTGAATATAAACATGGATTTATTAAAGATAATCGTTTGGCCATTAGTAGTTTTAGTTGCTGCAATTATCATAATCTTTGCCTTTAAGAAAGCTATTTTGGATTTGTTAAAAAACATAAATGCAATAAAATACGGTGATTTTGGTGCTGACATATTGAGGTCAGCAAAAAGTCAAGAAACTCAATCAAATTTAAAATCTGATTACTCAAAACCATACAAAAATGAATTAGTGGAAAAGGTACTTGGATTACTTAGCGTAAACACCCATCAAAAATTTATTGACATTGCTGAAAAGGAAGTGGAATTATCAAAATTTTCTAATCTTCAAGAAAAATACGATAACCTTTATAATTATGCCATCGCACTTTGTATGGTGGTTACGTACGAAAGAATTTATAGTTTGATATTTGGAAGTCAAATAACAATTTTATCAATATTAAATGGTAATTCTAATCAAACCAAAATAGGACTTAAAGTACATTATGATCGAGTTAAGAAGCAATATCCTACTTTTTATGATGCCTATTCGTATGATGAATATTTTAATTTCCTCATAGTAAATGAACTTATCGGGCTAAATAACGACGGTGTGTGCCATATCACATGGAACGGACGTGATTTTTTAAAGTATGTGATTGCAGCAGCTAAACCATTTGAAAAACCTTACTAGTTATGGCCAAAGCGAGTGGGGTTCTTGCGGCGCTAGGTCCCGCTGCCCTCAGACTTAGACGTGTTAATATATTCTTATGTTTTGTACAATATTAAATAATTTGTAATTTGCGTTAAATACAAAAAATCTTATATCGCAAATGCTTTTTTGCATATCTAACCTAGAAGATTGGTCGCATTTTGGTGAAACGTTTGGCGGTATTTTAGGACCTGTCATTGCAGGGATTGCGGCCATTTTACTTTTGAAAACTCTTAATTCGCAGAACGATGCAATTAATCTACAACATGAAATGATTAATTTGCAACATAAGTCTCTTGCACTTCAAATAAGCGCGAATGATTTTAATACCTGTTTAACACTTTACCATGATATTTTGGATTACATTGACGAGCTTAAATATATAACCACAACCGGAAAAACATTTGAGGGTTTTGAAGCTGTTAATAAATGGGTGGATCTAATTATTTCTGCGCATAAGCAATTTACTCCTAATTCAGGCTTCGGATTAGAAGTCACTTTGTTGGGTAAGGACTTTGATGAATGTTCCAGAAAAATTGAGGAATCTGATTTATCTATACAAGACAAAAACTTTTTAATGGATAAAGTAGGATACTTGTACTATGCTTTTCTTAAATCTAACTTAGAAAAATTAATTGATTTTTTTGCACATTCAGTTGAAAATGAAGTTGCTATAAAGTATTACACTAATATAAACAAAAACATAATAGAAAGGCGTGAAACTTATCATTTATAAGCACCTTTTGCTTTAGGCTCAATTGTTGAATTACAAAATTAAGGTGGCATAGCAGAGATATAAGGCAAACGTAAAAGTTAATATTTGAGCAATAAATGGATAATGACTGGAAAGAAAGGTATTGGCAACTTATGGTTTCCGAAAAGTTTGAAGAGGCAATTCCTTTAAAGAGTGAAAATTTCCCAAAGTCATTTTTTAAATATAAACCTTTAACGGAAAAGGCAATTGAAGAAATTGAGCATAACTACATTTGGATAGCTGATATTGCGTCTTTAAATGATCCCTTTGAATGCTCAATCCAGTTTGATAATGATGAATGTCTTAGGGCATATTATTCTTCCAATGAATTCAACACCCTTTTTGCAAAAATTACGGGTCAGAGACTAACAAAAAATGATATTACCGTATTAACCTCATCTGAAAAGCCATTTTTGAAATATATAGAGATTTGTCATAATAAGTCCATTCCATTTAATCTAACGCCAGAAGAACAACTTTCTAAAATTCAGAATCGCTGGTTGGAAATTATTTCAGAGACAAATAAGCGTTTGAGAATTTGTAGTTTTAGTGTGACAAAAAGCTCTCTTTTACTGTGGAGTCACTATGCATCAGAGCATAAGGGAATAGCTATAGAGTATGATTTTATTGATACGGGAGAGATTAGAGCTTTCATACAACCAATAATCTACCGGGATAAAGTACATAAAATTGGAATTTTTGAAGAGTATTCAACAATGCAAATGGTCTGCTCAAGCCTAATAAAATCTAAAGAATGGGAGTATGAGAAAGAATGGAGATTAACGATATTTAAGCAGAGGAATGCTTTCTTACAAAGAATAATTGCTCCGAGCCCAATTGGAATTTACCTTGGAACCAAGTTTGAATCTAATGATAACTCCCTAAAAGACAGATTACATAAATTAGCAGAATACCGCAAAATTCCAGTCTATAAAATGGATAAACATCCTAATGAATTTAAACTAATAGAATCAAATTACAAACCTAATAGTTGAATTTTTCTTATAGAAGAACCCGTCTACGCTCGGGTTCCGTGTGTGCTTAGGAATGCCACCTTTTAAACTCGGGATCATAAACGTACATGTACTCTCCCTTTCCAGGGAAAAAAATCGGGAGTTTTCCACCAGCTTTTTGAGCAGTTGCGGCATATATTGACCCATATTCGTTTTTAGCCCGGATCATTTCATTGTATAGCATAATGACGCCATGAATGTATTGTTCCCAATCATCAAAGGAAAGTACTCTCAAGGGTTGTGTTCGTGGTTCCGTATTGGTAAAGTGCATAATTCTGCTCATTGGGTGAAAAGAGTATTGAGTATGTGCGGCCGCGTTTCTAAGCTGTGAGCGATATATAGATTTAATAAAAGAATACATTTTAGGGCAGACTGTTTTTAATTCATCTCGAACTTTTTCCCGGATCAGTGCTTGCCGACTAGAAAAATTGTTAATACTAAATTCCCACTCATATTGTTTTCCAAGAGCTAACTGTGTGAGTTGATATAAACGTTTCAATATTAAATCGGTTTCCCAAAATTTTTGATAAATCATTAGTTCTAATTGAATTGTCATTTCTTCCATTTCAATTACTTCTTTATCCTTCTTGTTAAGCCGTTCATGAGTTTCTTGTCTGGGATATACCTTTGTTCTATACGAGTGGTAAAAATCATACATTGTTTGTTCACAGAATCCTTCCTCAGCAGGGCCAATAACATAAGGCAATAATGGAGTAGGTTTAAAATTTAGCATGTCTGGTTTATAAGAGCCATTTTCAATAACAATAAGTAAGTCTTGAGCGTGAACTTGATTTTTGAAGGCAATGTCAAATAATTCATTGATCGCTTCTGCTGCAATGGGTCTTATCAGGTCAAGAGTTTCCTTATAAAGCATATGATTTTTAATTTAAAAATAAAAATTTACCCAGTTCGCTGTGGCAACAGCGCCTTCACCAGCATCAATAAAAAAGGCAGGCACTTAGCCATTCTTAATTCATAGTAATTGAGGCCGATATGAATGTTCTGGTAATACTGTGCTTTATGTTTTGCATAATATTCTTCAGAAGGAATGCCCCAGGCAATTTCGCCAATTTTAGAGGACAGGAACCATTTTTCCAAAAGCCTGCCTGCCCTGCCGTTGCCATCCATAAATGGATGTATCTTTTCAAAAAGCAGGTGCATCATGGCTGCATAGTAAAATATTTCAGGCAGGGATAATTCCTGCCCAAGCAGGGTTTTAATGTCGGCAAACAATTTCCCAAATTCAGCCTCAAGGTTTTCAGCTTCAATGGCCATGTATTCCAGTTTCCCCTGGCTGTATATCCCTACCGCCTGCGTCCTGAGCTTGCCGCGCTGGCTTTTCAGGGACAGGATATGGCGGCTGAGCAGGCTGTGAGCCTGCATGAAATTTTTCTCATTCAGGGGGTTGCTTATGGCATAGTTATATGCCGATACAAGATCATCAATTTCAGAGGTTTCCTTTGGCTTGCTTTTTATTTTGAAGCGCTTGTTTTTAAGATACGAATCAAAATCAATACTGTTGCCCTCAATATTAGAAGAATACACCGCCGATGACTGGATATAGTATTCAAAGTCAGCTTTTTCAAAGCTGCTTCTTGCTTTTAAAGCAGCAATGGCTTCATCCCAGTTAATTTTTGCCCGGTGCAGGTATTCTTCAAGGTAGTCATTGGTAAGTAGTTGCAGGGGAAAGTCCATTTTGCGTAAGCCTGATTTTTAAATCAAAATCTTATACAAATATAAACTTATATCCTTAACAAATAAAGCTAATCCCCACCCTAACAGGTTTCCGGCGTACAAAATGCCCCTTCCTCCGGATCATTGGCTAACAATACTTTACCGGGCTTATGTTCTGTCCAGGCCTGGTTGAGAGCGCCTAAGAAAGTGGCAGGTTCCTGGGCGCCTGATACGGCATATTTGTCATCAAACACAAAAAACGGAACACCCTGTACACCTATCTGGCGGGCTTCATAAATGTCGTGTTCCACATCTTCTGCAAATTCATCCCCGCTAAGGGTATGCCTTATTTCGGCTTCATCCAGGCCGATCTCAGTCCCTAATTTCACCAGTGTTTCTGTATCTGCAGTATTTTTTCCTTCTGTAAAATAGGCGCTGAAAAGCCTTTCTTCCGCCTCATTCTGAAGGCCGTGTTTTTTGGCGAGGTGTGAAAACCGGTGCGCGTCAAATGAATTGGCAACTACCGCCTGGTCAAATTTGTATTCAAGCCCGACCTGGCGGGCAATATTGGTCACATAATCATTCATTTCCCTGGCGCGCTCCAGGGAAACGCCCTTTCTTTCTGCGAGGAATTCATACACTGTCTTTGATGGATCGGTGATGATGGTTGGGTCCAACTGGAAACTTTTCCATTCTACTTCAATATCATCTTTATGAGGGAATTGCGCCAGCGCGTTTTCAAACTTGCGCTTGCCAATATAGCAGAAGGGACACATCACATCACTCCATATTTCAACTTTCATCGTATTGTATTTTGTTTTTAGACTTTAACAGTTATATACCCTCAAACATAAAATTTTTAGGAATGGTTGCGGAGAAATAGAGAGCGGAGAGCGAAGGAAAAGAGCGAGTGCGGAGAGCGAAGAGCGGGAGAAAAGAGCGAGTGCAAAGAGCGGAGAGCGAAAGAGGGACAAACCATTGTGATGAAAATCGAACGCAAAATGCTATCTTCGTGTTTGAGTTGTAACAGTGTAACCAAATATAGCTAATGTCACAATCTGTAAGTATAAACGATTATATCAAGATTTTCCTTTCATTTTCTAAGGCTGATAAATTAAAAATCGCAGAAAAGATTAATGAGCTTACCTTCAAAGAAAGGTGGGATATACTTGACCATGACCTTCCTGATGCCCGTTTGCCTGAAGATGAAATAATGGAAGAGGTATATAAGGTTCGATATGCGGGCAAGAATTAGGATCATTCTTGACAGCAACTGGTACATCTCTGCCACTGTTAACAGCAAATCGCGACGTAAATTATACAATCTTATCACCAATAAGAATTTGACAATTTTGTACTCCAAAGAATTGTTCCTGGAATATAATGCTGTGATCCAGAGGGATAAATTTAGAAAATACCTGGGTTCATCGCAGGTTAACAGGTTTCTGCCATTGGTGCTAAGCGAATTAAAAAAAATAACAATTAAGCGCTCCATAATAAAAAGCAGGGATCCTAAAGATAATTATTTACTAGCCCTTGCCCTCGATGGTAAAGCGGATTATTTAATAACAGGAGATATTCATTTGCTTGAATTAAAAGCTATCGGCAAGACCGCCATTATCACGCTTTCCCAGTTTGATTCAATATTAGCGGCAATTTGAATCCCAAGCCCCCGTTTCCTGATTACCTCCCATAATTTTCCTAATTTTCCGCCTTCAAAATCTTTGATCAGAAAATGTACACCCCCGAACAAATACAGGACTTCAAAAACCTGACCAACAGGCTACTCAGCCAAATTGATTTCAATAACTCTATAACTCCAGAACTCAATAACGCCTCCAGCGAAGCGGGTGACCTCCGCGATGTGATCAACTTCCACGACCACATGTACTATGTGCAGAGCGAGCCTATCATTACTGATTTTGAATATGACAGGCTTTTTAAGCGCCTCAAAGCCATTGAGGACCACTTTCCTACCCTTGCAACTGATGATTCGCCAACGCACCGTATCGCGCAGGGATTGACCAAAGAATTCCCAACGGTGTCGCACATTGTACCGATGCTGTCATTAGACAATTCGTATAACGAAGAAGACCTGGTGGACTTTGACCGTAAAGTAAAGGACCTTTCCCATCTCGATAAAGTAGATTATACCGTAGAGCCTAAATTTGACGGCGGCAGCATTTCGCTTGTGTATGAAAACGATAAACTGATCCGGGCGCTGACAAGGGGCGATGGCATTATGGGTGAAGAGATTACACCCAATATCAAAGCCGTAAAATCCATTCCCCTTAAAGCAAATTTTTCAAAGTACGGGATCAAAACTATCGAGATCAGGGGGGAAGTAATTATCCAGAAAGAGAAATTTAAAAAATACAATAAGGACAGGGCGGAAGCCGGCCTCTCCGAACTTGCCAACCCGCGCAATGCCGCTTCCGGCTCCTTGCGGATGCAGGACGCGGCTGAAGTTGCCCGCAGGAACCTGGATGCTGTATTGTACCATATCAGCTATGCGGTGGATAATCAAGGGAATGACCTGCTGGGTTCCAGATTCAAAAAGCGGTCGGAGAATATAAACATGCTGAATGACCTGGGTTTTAAAACGCCGGTCAAGGAACTCAAAATATTAAACTCCGGAAAGGCTATTGTGGACTATTGCGAGGAATGGCATGTAAAACGGGATGGGTTTTTGTATGAAATAGATGGCATGGTGGTAAAGGTGGATAATATTGACCTTGAGGAAGTCCTTGGCGCTACCTCGCATCACCCACGTTGGGCAATTGCTTATAAGTTCCAGGCCCGGCAGGCAAGAACGACATTGTTAAAAGTAGAATTCCAGGTCGGCAGGATCGGGACCATAACACCCGTGGCAAAATTAAAACCGGTGGCGCTCGGTGGGGTCACGGTATCTTCGGCGTCCATGTTCAATGAGGATTTTATAACAGACAAGGACATCCGTATCGGGGATGAAGTGGTAGTGGAAAGGGCCGGGGACGTGATACCGTATATTGCTTCGTCCATCAAGGAATCAAGGAGCGGGAATGAGACCGTTATTCATTTCCCAACCCATTGCCCATCCTGCGGACATACATTAGTAAGGTCAGAAGAGGAAGCGGCCTGGCGCTGCGTGAACAATGAATGTCCTGCCCAGGTTTATGAACGTCTCGTACATTTTGTATCCAAGGATGCGATGGATATTGCAGGCCTGGGCCCAGCCAGTATTGACAGGTTCATGAAAGAAGGCTGGGTGCGGTCTATCCCGGATATGTTCAAGCTGCCTTATGATGATATTTCAAAACTGGAAGGATTTGGGGAAAAGTCGGTTGAGAAACTGAAAGTTGCCATTGAAGCGGCCAAACAAAAACATCCTTACCGGCTCCTATTCGGGCTGGGAATCAGACATGTGGGAGAAACCACAGCCAAAAACCTGATGGAAGAGGTGAACTGTATTGAAGATTTTGAAAAATGGAGCCTGGAAGAATTTAATGCGCTCTATGATGTTGGTCCGAAAGTGGCCCAAAGTATCTATGAGTTTTTTCATTCAGATGATTCTGTCCAATTGCTCAATGAACTGAAATCCATTGGGCTGCAAACCTGCAAGCCTCAAAAATCAGCTTCGGCAGCTGAGGGTAAGCTAAGCGGGCAGACGTTCCTGTTTACAGGTACTTTAGCAACCATGACCCGCCCGAAAGCCGAAGAAAAAGTAGAAGAACTGGGGGGCAAAATTGCAGGGTCGCTGAGCGCCAAAGTTAATTATCTGGTTGTCGGCGCCGACCCGGGCAGCAAAGTAGAAAAAGCAAAGAAACTGGCTGGGGTAAATGTGATTAGCGAAGTGGAGTTTTTGGGGATGATCCAATAAAAAAGGCGCCCCGCATGGAGCGCCTTCTATCATAAAAACATTTATTTACAAAACTTAGTTTTTATAAACAGCTTGGTTTATTGGGGCATTGTTGCCGGATATTATTTGCACATAGTACAAACCATCTGCAAGGGTACTCATGTCTATTTTTTGTTGCATGATACCGGTTCCGCCCACTGTTTGTTCATAGACGTTTACGCCATTCATGTCAACCACTCTTAAAACTGTATTTGCCCCAGTCGTGCTTGTCCAGTTCACATTCAAAATGTTCCTGGTCGGGTTTGGATAAGCAGAAATTGCGGATGGGTTTGTAATATCAACCGAACGGATCATGGAGTAAGCGGAAGCTCCATTATAATCCACTTGTTTCAGCCTATAGTAGAATGTGCCTGAAGGAATAACGCCTTCCAGGTTATCTATAGTAGAATATTTGTTCATTTCATCTGTTGTTCCATGTCCTTGTACCTGGCCAATAGTTGTCCAGCTTGCAGCATCAGTAGAACGTTCAACGTTAAAATACGCATTGTTTTGCTCAGAGGCAGTAGCCCAGTTCAGGTTTACGTGACCGTCCTTGTATAAAGCTGTAAAATTTATAAGCGAAACAGGAAGCGGGTTTACACCGCTGTTGTCGCCAAAAGTATAGAAGCCCAATGTTGGGTCCATATCTGCAGCCGGTACAAATGCAGTAAGGGTACCAGAACTTGCACTACCAGTATAGCCCGTGCTGCCAAGGTCTGTCCATGGCGAACTTGTAGTGTAATATACTGTAAGATCGGCCGGAGTTGTAATCCCGGAAAATGATCCATCTAACCAATATAAGGTTACATCGGCTGAAGAAGTACCCGAGTTTTCTATCAATGTCCAGTATTCAACTGCGCTTGCAGTAGGATTTGAGCCGGAAATACCAGAAGTGCTGGCTGTGTGTTTGGCTTTAAAATATTGAACGGTATAGCTTGAGGCCGAAGCAACATTGCTTAAAGCAATAGGCGCATATTTGCCTGCATTACCAGTAGGAAATACGAAAGAAGAATTGGTAGAATTAAGTCCTGTATTTTCTACAGGCCCATCAATAAAACTTTCATTGCTGCTGGTGGTATTGGCCAGGGTTACAGGAATGGCAGCAGAGCTAAGCATAAGCACATCCGATGCGTCAGAAAATATAGTCCCGCTGGTGAGTGTAAGTGAATCCCCAACCGTAGTGTTTCCGGATACCAGGGTTACCCCGCCGCTTGTGTTATCCATAATCAGGTCATTAAAAGTAATGGCAACTACC
>Ga0134126_10006191_pt1 | contig 14982 bp, 13 predicted proteins | sample KB31752_FD_96881 | JGI IMG/M metagenome (GOLD analysis project Ga0134126, IMG submission 96881) | Terrestrial soil microbial communities with excess Nitrogen fertilizer from Kellogg Biological Station, Michigan, USA - KB3-175-2 | ecosystem: Environmental > Terrestrial > Soil > Unclassified ...
ACGTACTGGCTCTATGTCAGTGTCCACGTGCTCGGCAAGGCGCCCGTGTGGCTCACCGTGGCGATCATGCTGGGCCTGATCGGCATCATGGCGCTCTACAACGCGCTCATCGGCTACGCGGCGGCGCGCTGGCTGCCGCGCGGCGGCGCCTGGCGTTGGCTCGTCGGCATGCCGGCGGCGTGGCTGCTCGTCGAATGGTGGCGCGGCTGGTTCCTCTCGGGCTTCTCCTGGCTGTCGCTCGGCTATTCCCAGACGGACACGTGGCTGGCACCCCTTGCGCCCATCCTGGGTGTCTACGGAATCAGCCTGGTGATTCTGTTGAGCGCGGGTGCGCTGGTGGCGCTGGTGCGCGGCACCGGCCGGGTGCGGCTCGCCGCGGTGCTGATCCTCGTCGTACCCTGGATTGCCGCCGCGTTGCTGCGGCCGGTCCAGTGGACCCATCCCTCGGGGCCGCCGGTCTCGGTGGCGGTGATCCAGGCCGACATCCCGCAGCAGGACAAGTGGGACGACAGCTTCGCGGGTCAGATCCTGGAACGTTACCGCAAGATGACCGAGTCGGCGCTCGGCGCGAAGCTCATCGTCTGGCCGGAGGCGGCACTGCCCGACCTCGCCAACAACCTGCTGCCCTACATCTCGCTCGTCGATCGCGAAGCACAGGCGCGCGGCTCCTCACTGGTGATGGGCCTGGTGCGCGCCTCGGAAGATGGCCAGCACTACTACGACTCGATCCTGGCGCTCGGCAACCCGCCGAGCTGGTACGCCAAGGATCATCTGGTGCCGTTCGCGGAGTTCTTCCCGGTGCCGCATTTCGTGCGCGAGTGGCTGCGCCTGATGACGCTGCCGTATGAGAGCTTCAGCCGTGGCGGCACGGACCAATCGCCGCTTCCAGTGGCCGGGCTCGAGCTCGGACCGACGATCTGCTACGAGGTCGGGTACGGCGGCTACATGTTGCACATGCTGCCGAAAGCGAACGCCCTGGTGAGCGTCACCAACGACGCCTGGTTCGGACACTCCAGCGCCCGCTATGAGCAGTTCCAGATGTCCCGCATGCGCGCGCTCGAGGAGGGCCGCAGCATGATCGTCGCCTCCAACGACGGGATCTCGGCGGTCATCGGGCCGCGCGGTGAGATCCTGGCGTCGGCGCCCCCCTACGAGCCGTATGTCCTGCGGTCTTCCGTCACGCCCAGGGCCGGGCTCACACCGTTCGCGCGTGTTGGAAACTGGCTCATCGTGAGCCTCGGCACCCTCGGCCTCGCCGGCGCACTGTGGATCGGCGCCCTGCGCCGGCGCACGGGCACGTCCGGTGCTACTCCTTCCCACTCCGGAGTCTGACATGAGCGTTTTAAGGCTTGCGCGTGCTCGCGCGGCAATGAAATCCCGGATCCTCGTCGCGCTCTCCGCCTTGCTGGCGCTGGGGGCGCAGGCTGCACCGGCGGCAAGAGCCGCCTCCACGGTGCAATGCACGCCGGGCACGGCGTCCACGCTGCCGGATTTCTCGCCGCTGGTGGCCAGGTACGGTCCCGCGGTCGTCAACATCGAGGTGATCGAGAAGGCGGAAGGCGGCGGCGGACCGGGCGATGATCCGCTCAACGATTTCTTCAAGCGCTTCGGCATTCCGGCGCCAGGCGGCGGCGGCCCGCCGCGCCACGAAGAGCCGGTGCGCGGTGCGGGCTCGGGCTTCATCGTGAGCTCTGACGGGTACGTGCTCACCAACGGTCACGTGGTGGCGGGCGCGACCCAGGTGACGGTGCGCCTGGTCGATCAGCGGGAGTTCCGCGCGAGGGTGGTCGGTACGGACGAGCGCACCGACATCGCCGTCCTCAAGATCGCGGCGGCCGGGCTGCCGGTCGTGCACTTCGGTGATCCCGCGAAGCTGCGGCCCGGCGAGTGGGTGCTCGCGATCGGCTCGCCGTTCGGCTTCGACAACAGCGCCACGGCGGGAATCGTGAGCGCGATCGGGCGCTCGCTGCCGACGGAAAACTACGTCCCCTTCATCCAGACCGACGTGGCGGTGAACCCGGGCAACTCGGGCGGCCCACTCTTCAACCTGCAGGGTGAAGTGGTCGGCATCAACTCGCAGATCTTCAGCCGCACGGGCGGCTTCATGGGCGTTTCCTTCGCCATTCCGATCGATGTCGCGGCGAACGTGGAGCGGCAGATCATCCAGGTCGGGCACGTGGTGCGCGGCAAGATCGGCGTCACCATCCAGGAAGTGACGGCGGACCTCGCGGACTCGTTCGGCCTCGGCCGGCCGCGCGGTGCGCTGGTGAGCTCGGTCGAGAACAAGAGTCCCGCGGCCGTGGCCGGTATTCGTCCGGGCGATGTGGTGCTGGCGGTGGACGGACATGTCGTCGACCACTACGGGGATCTGTCGACTCGGATATCGGCCATGCGGCCGGGTTCACGGGCCACCCTGACGCTGTGGCGGGACCGGACGGATCACACGGTCCAGGTGCGCGTGGAGGAGCTGAAGGAGCCGCAGACCGCGGCGGCGGGGCACGCGGCGCGGCCGACGCCGGCGGCGGTGCGCAAACCGAATGAGCTGGGGCTCACGATCCGAGCCCTGGCACCGCAGGAGAAGGCGGAGGCGCGGACCACGGGGAGCCTCGTGGTGGAGGGGGTGACGGGGGCGGCGGAGGTCGCGGGCGTGGAGCCGGGGGATATCATCCTGGGGGTGGGGGAGAGGCGCATCAGGACGGTGGATGAGCTGGAGGCGGCGGCCCGGAGTGCGGCTCATAAGAGCATTGCGCTGCTCATTCAGAGGGAGTCGGCGCAGATCTACCTGCCGGTCCCAGTACCCTAATCAAATTCGGACGCATCGCCTCGACTGCAAAGGGCTTTCCCCGGGGACGCCGTGAATCCGGGCTCGCGGGCTCGCGCCCGCTCGCCTGATCCCTGGAGGCTCTGTTCCGCCGTCCCTGGCTCCACAAGCCCCGGGGAAAGCCCTTTGCAGCCGAGCCGCTGCTCGTTCGTGTACATTGGCGGGCTTTCAGAGGGCGGAAATCCAGGCGTTTTTTGAGATGGAAGAGCATTACGATCCGGCGGCGGTGGAGAGGGCGGCGCAGGCGCATTGGGAGAAGAGCCGCACTTTCGAGGTGAAGGAGGACGCGGGGCGGGAGAAGTATTACTGCCTGTCCATGCTGCCTTATCCGTCGGGGCGGCTGCACATGGGACACGTGCGCAACTACACCATTGGCGATGTGCTGGCGCGCTTCATGCGGATGCAGGGGCGGAATGTGTTGCAGCCGATGGGGTGGGACGCGTTTGGGTTGCCGGCGGAGAATGCGGCGATGAGCAATGGAGTGCCACCCGCTCAGTGGACACGGCAGAACATCGCGCACATGCGCGCGCAGTTGAAGTCGCTCGGATTCGGCATCGATTGGAGCCGGGAGATCGCCACCTGCGATCCGAGCTACTACCGCTGGAATCAGTGGCTCTTTCTGCGGATGCTGGAGCGGGGGATCGCCTATCGCAAGACGGGGGTGGTGAACTGGGACCCCGTCGATCAGACGGTGCTCGCGAACGAGCAGGTGATCGAAGGGCGGGGCTGGCGCACGGGGGCTCTCGTGGAGAAGCGCGAGATCCCGACCTACTACCTCAACATCACCCGCTACGCGCAGGAGCTGCTCGAGGATCTCGAGCAGCTGCCGGGCTGGCCGGAGCGGGTGCGTCTGATGCAGGCCAACTGGATCGGCCGCAGCGAGGGCTGTGAGATCTCTTTCCCCTACGCGCCCGATACGCGCGCGGCGATGTCGGCGCAAGGGGCGCTCAAGGTGTTCACGACTCGCGCCGACACGCTGTTCGGTGTGACCTTCATGGCGATCGCCGCGGAGCATCCGGTGGCCCTCGCGGCTGCGGCTTCCAATCCGGCGCTGGCCGCGTTCATCGACGAGTGCCGCCGCGGCAGTGTCATGGAAGCGGACGTTGCGACACAGGAGAAGAAGGGCATGCGCACGGGATTGCACGTGCTGCATCCTTTCACCGGCCAGCCCATCGAGGTGTGGGTCGCCAACTACGTCCTCATGGGCTACGGCGAGGGCGCGGTGATGGGCGTTCCGGGGCACGACGAGCGCGACTTCGAGTTCGCCTCGAAGAACTCGCTGCCGATCGTCATGGTCGTGCGCCCCAAGAGCGGCGCCTACGATGAGGTGCGCGCGCCCTGGATCGCCGAATACGGCGAGTATGGGATCACCGTGAACTCAGGGGAGTTCTCCGGGCTCGAGTTCCGCGCCGCCGTGGAGGCGATCGCCGTGGGTCTCGAGCAGCGCGGCCTCGGCAAGAAGCGGGTGCAGTACCGGTTGCGCGACTGGGGCATCTCGCGGCAGCGGTATTGGGGCTGCCCGATCCCGCTCATCCACTGCGCAACCTGCGGCGAAGTGCCGGTGCCGGACGAGCAGCTTCCCGTCGTGTTGCCGGAAGACCTCGTACCCGACGGCAGCGGCAACCCGCTCGGTAAATCGGCGGCGTTCTACTCCTGCGCCTGTCCGAAGTGCGGTGGCCCCGCGCGGCGGGAAACCGACACGATGGACACTTTCGTCGACTCCTCCTGGTACTACATGCGTTATGCGTGTCCCGACCAGGATCGCGCGATGGTGGATGAGCGCGCGGCCTACTGGCTGCCCGTCGACCAGTACATCGGCGGCATCGAGCACGCCATCCTGCATCTGCTCTACTCGCGTTTCTGGACGAAGGTGATGCGCGACCTCGAGCTCCTGCGCATCGACGAGCCGTTCACCCACCTTCTGACCCAGGGCATGGTGCTCAGCCATATCTACTCCCAGACCCAGGCGGATGGCCGCCGGCGGTACTTCAACCCGGCTGATGTGAGCTCACGGCGCGACGCGTCGGGTGTGGAAGTATTCGAGGCGGCCCTGCCGGGCGGCGGGACGACCCCGGTCGAGTACCAGGGACTCGGCACGATGTCGAAGTCGAAGAACAACGGCGTCGACCCGGAGGGGCTGATCAAGCGCTTCGGCGCCGACACGGCCCGGCTCTTCACGATGTTCGCTTCGCCGCCGGAACAGACGCTGGAATGGTCCGATGAAGGCGTGCAGGGCGCGTCGCGGTTCATCCGCCGGCTCTGGACCGCCGTGTACGAGCACGTGAATCGAGGCCACTCCTCGCGCTTCGCGGGCGGCACGCTCACGGATACACAGCGCGAGTTGCGCCGCGCGGCGCACCAGGCGCTGGCGAAGGCGGCCGACGATATCGGCCGGCGCCGCAACTTCAACACGGCGATTGCCGCCAGCATGGAGCTTCTCAACACCGTCGGGCGCTTCGACGACCTGTCAGACCAGGGGCGGGCGGTGCGTCACGAAGCGCTGGAGATCGTCACGCTGATGCTCGCGCCGATCGTCCCGCACGTCACCCACGAATTGTGGCGCGCGCTCGGGCACGAGCGGGCGGTGATCGATGAGCCGTGGCCCGCGGTCGACGAGACCGCGCTGACACGGGAATCGATCGAATTCGTGGTGCAGGTCAACGGCAAGCTGCGCGGCCGGGTCCGCGTGCAGGCGGGCGCCGATGAGGCCGTGGTGCGCGATGCGGCGCTCGCGGACGAGCACGTCATGAAATTCGTCGGCGGCAAGGCGGCCGTCAAGCGGGTGATCGTCGTGCCGGGGCGGCAGATCGTCAACGTGGTGGTGAGCGCGCCGACGGGCGGGCAGAAGGATGGCTGACGCCGGACCGGTGGGGGGACGGACAGGCTGGCTGCTCGGCGCCGCGCTGTGCCTTTCCGCGTGCGGCTTCCACCTCGAGGGGCGCGTGCCGCTGCCGCAACCGATCCGCCAGCCCTATATCGAAGCCCAGGATGAGCAGAGCGATTTCGTGCAGAGCCTGCGGCGCCAGATGTTGATATCGGGCGCCCGCCCGGTCGACTCGCCCGGCCAGGCGACCGCCGTGGTCCACATCCTGAACGATGCCGTGACGCCGCGGGTGCTGTCCGTCTCGGCGCAGAACCGTCCCACCGAATATCAGGTGACCTACACGGTGCGCTTCTCCGTGACCGCGGGCGGCAAGCAGCTGCTGGCGCCGCAGCAGGTCTCGGCGCAGCGTTCCTACAGCTTCGATGAGAGTCTGCTCCTCGCCAAGGAGCACGAGGAGGCCATCCTGCAGCAGTCCATGGGCCAGGACCTCGCGGACATCGTGATGCGGCGCCTCTCCAGGGTGACCGTCGACTGAATATGTTGCTCCTGGGAGGGGTGGATCGCGTGTCGGTGGCGGCGCTCCTCGAGCGTTATGGGCTGAGGCTCGGGCTGATGGCTCCCGAAGAGGTGATTGCGGGCTCTTACTGGGGGGAGAGCGAGGCGGGGCTCAAGGGCGACCGCCTGTACGCGCGGCTCGATACGCCGATGCACTCCGTGCTGCACGAGGCCAGCCACTACATCTGCATGACGCCGGAGCGGCGGGCGGGGTTGGATCGGGATGCCGGCGGCGATGACCTGGAGGAATCGGCCGTGTGTTATCTGCAGGTGCTGTTGGCCGGTGAGCTGCGGGGAGTGGGGGTGGAGCGCGCTTTCGCCGACATGGATGCCTGGGGCTACAGCTTTCGGCTCGGGAGCACGCGGGCGTGGTTCGAGAACGACGCGGCGGATGCGCGCGCCTGGCTGCGGCAACACGGCGTCACCGACACTGATGACCGCCTGACGGGGGCTTGCCGGGACTGATGTTCAGGGTGAGGCACCAGCTTTGCTGCTCGGCAAGCGATGGCTACTGCTGAGCATCACGCGTGGGTGGCATGCCCGGATTGCGGGCTGGTCCAGCGGCTGCCGCCCGTGGGGCGCGGCCACATTGCCGAGTGCCGGCGCTGCGAGCGGGTGCTCGCCGGGGCGGCGACGGGACGGGTTGATGCTCCGCTTGCGCTCGCGCTGGCGGCGCTCCTTCTGCTGATTCCGGCGACCGTCGAGCCGTTGCTCAGCGTGGCCTCGCACGGCGCCGCCAGGACCTGCTGGCTGTCGAGCGGGATCGCCGGGCTGTGGCACGAGGGATTCGCGGCCCTGGCGGTGATCGTCGGGGCCTTCTGCCTCGCCTTCCCCTACATCTACCTGCTGGCCCTGATCGCCGTGCTGACGACATTGCGGCTGGGCGGGCGCGCCCGCATGGGGCCGACGTTTCGCTGGATCATGCGGCTGCGCCCGTGGATGATGCTCGAGATCTTCCTCGTCGGCTGCTTCGTTGCCTACAGCCGTCTGCGGCTGGTGGTGGGCGTGCAGGTGCTCGTCGGGGGATGGTGCCTCATGGGGGCGACCCTGGCTCTGCTGCTCGCACTGACCCAGCTCGATGAGCGCACCGTCTGGGAGGTATTGCCGCTGCGGCGCGCGCGACAGTACTCGAGGTGGCATTCGGGCCGGCACGCCGGCGCGCGCGTCGACCTCGCTCGCGCCATCGCCTGTACCGCCTGCGAGCTGCTGGTGAGCGATGCACATGCGGGCGGCGCCTGCCCGCGCTGCGGAGCGGCGCTGCATGACCGCAAGCCGTTTGCCTTCCGGGCGACCGCGGCCCTGGTGGCCGCGGGCTTCCTGCTCTATATTCCGGCCAACGCGCTCCCGGTGTTGACTCTGGTCAGCTTCGGCAACGAGCAGTCCAACACCATCATCACCGGGGTGCTCGAGCTGATCCGCAACCGCCTCTGGCCGCTGGCGCTGATCGTCTTCCTGGCGAGCATCGTGGTGCCGCTGCTGAAGCTCTGCGGCCTGACCTGGATGCTGCTTGCGACCTATCAGGGCACTCCGCGGACGCTCCTCGCGCGTACCCGCTTCTACAGACTCATCGAGACGGTCGGATCCTGGTCGAACATCGATGTATTCGTCGCCTCCGTGCTGGTGGCCCTGCTGCAGTTCGGCGCCATCGCCCAGGCCCGGGCCGGCCCCGGGCTCACGGCCTTCGCCGCGGTGGTGATCCTCACGATGATCGCCACCCGGACTTTCGATACGCGCCTCATGTGGGATGCGCAGCAAGGGGAGATCAACCGCGATGCCTGATGATCCGCAGCATCCGCAGGTGCAGGACCACCGGCATGAGCCGGCGCGGCCGCAGGAGCCCGTCGAGGCGCGCGTGCGGCGGCACCGCTGGGTGGCGTGGGTCTGGGTCGTGCCGATTGCGGCAGCGGCGTTGGTGGCGTGGCTCGCGTACCGGGCGATCGCGGAGCGGGGCCCCGAAATCACGATCTCCTTCAGCGCGGCCCAGGGACTGTTGCCCGGTCAGGCGACCATCCAACACCTCAATGCGGTGGTCGGGACCGTGACATCGCTGCAGCTGACGCACGACATGCGGCGCGTGATCGTTCACGCGCGGATGAGCCGGCAGACGGCCCCGTATCTCACCGACTCCACGATTTTCTACGTCGTCACGCCGCACCTGGGAGTCCAGGGGATCTCGGGACTTTCCACGATCGTCTCCGGCGCCTACATCGAGATGTATCCCGGCAAGTACGGCAAGCCGCAGACGCGCTTCGTCGGTCTCGACAGCCCGCCGATCGTTCCCCCCGGCACGCGCGGCAGCTCGTTCACCCTCCGCACGCCGGATCTGAGCTCCTTGAGCCGCGGCTCACCCGTGACATACCGCGGCGTCGAGGTCGGCGTGGTGACGGGTTATTCGCTTGCCGGCGACGGACACAACGTGAGCGTCACGGCGTTCATCCGCGCCCCGCACGACGAGATGGTGCATCCGGGCACTCGCTTCTGGAACGCGGGTGGTGTCGCCATGACGCTGGGGGCCCAGGGCCTGCAGGTCCGGGCGAACTCCTGGCAACAGCTTCTCGCCGGCGGCGTGGCCTTCGATACGCCGCCTGCCGCCATGCAGGGCGCGCCGAGCGCGGCCGGCAGCGAGTTCCAGCTCTTCGACAACGAGCAGGCCGCGAAAGGCACCCCGACCGGGCCGCCGCTGCTCACGGAAACACTGCACAACCTGAACGATGTGCTGCGCAATCTCAATCACGCCACGACGGGGCCGGAGCTTCACGACGCGGTGGTCTCCCTCAACCACGTGCTGACACACCTCGATCGTCTGGCGGTCGAAACGCGACCCAACCTCAACGAGCTCATCAAATCCATGCGCGCCACCTCCGATGCCGCGCAGCGCACGCTCGCCCTCATCCAGAACCGGGCAGGCGGCAACGCACCCGCCAACACCGACCTGCCCGAGTTGATGAATGAGCTCAGCCAGGCCGCGCGCTCGGTGCGGGAGCTGGCGGATTATCTGGATCGGCATCCGGATGCGCTCCTGCGCGGGCGCAAGGGACAGTCGCCCTAGGGACTCTCGATGTGTGCGGGTTGGGCGGCCCGCTGGCAATGACGCCGGATATCGCGTGCGGAACCCCTGTTCATACCCCTGCTTGACACGAGCTGATCTGGTGATATAGTTACGTAGAACACCAAATCACAGGAGGGCCCGATCCATGAAACCCGCCGTCCGCATCCTTCTGCCGCTCGCGCTGCCGCTGCTCCTGCTGGCATGCTCGCCGCCCGCGCGGGCGCAGACTCCCGCACAGAAATCCTTCGCGCAGATCAAGTCGCTCGCGGGGACGTGGGAGGGCACGCTCACGACTTTCCCCATCGCGAAGACTTATCAGGCCAAACACCTCCAGGTCACGTTGCGGGTGACCTCCTCGGGAAACGCGCTCCTCCATGAAATGAGCGTTCCGGGCGAGACCGATGACCCGATCACGATGCTGTACGTGAACGGTGACCGCCTGTTCCTGCAGCATTACTGCGACGCCGGGAATCGCCCGCGGATGGTCGCGAAAGCTTCTGCCGACGGCAAGACGATCGCATTCCAGCTCGTCGATGTATCCGGCAGCAGGAAATACGGCTACATGGAGCACGCGGTGTTCACCACCATCGACGCCAAGCATCACACGGAGGACTGGACGTTCCTGGAGCCCGGAAATCATCCGGTCCGCGCGCATTTCGATCTGCATCGCGCGCAATGAGAGCACGGCAGCGGCGCAACGGTCACGGCGTAGAGGCGTAAACGGGTGGGCAACGAATGGAACGACAGTCAGCCGATCTACCGCCAGCTGCGGGATCGCGTGATCGCCATGATTCTCGATTCTGAGATCAACGAAGGCGACCCGCTCCCCTCGGTGCGTACCGTCGCGGCCGATTACCGGGTCAACCCGCTCACCGTGCTGAAGGCCTATCAACAACTGGCCGACGAGCAGATCGTCGAGAAGCGCAGAGGTGTCGGCATGTTCATCAAGACGGGCGTGCGCCAGCAATTGCTGCGGGACGAGCGGCAGCGATTCCTCGAGGAGGAATGGCCGGGCGTGCTCGCCACACTGCGGCGCCTCGGTCTCAAGGCGGAGGATCTGTTGGGTAACGGGGCGGCCAGCCGGCCCCCGGATGACCGGAGCGCGCCGTCAAAGGGGAGGCGCTGAGCCATGGCGGTAATCGAAGCAAGTGGTCTGCGCAAGGTGTTCGGCACGACCGTCGCGCTCGACGGTGTCGACCTGCGGGTCGATGAAGGCCGCATCCTCGGTCTGATCGGACCGAACGGGGCGGGCAAGAGCACCGCGATCAACGCAATTCTGGGCCTGGCGCCGTATCAGGGTCAGCTGCGGGTGCTCGGACGCGATCCCTGGGCCGCTAGCGATCAGCTCATGCGCGATGTCGCGTTCATCGCCGATGTGGCCGTTCTCCCCCGCTGGTTGCGCGTCTCCCAGGCTCTCGACTACGTGCAGGGCGTGCACCCGCGATTCGATCGCGCGAAAGCAGAGGGCTTCATCGCGAAGACCACGATACGACGCGACAGCCGGGTGCGGGAGCTGTCGAAAGGCATGGTCACGCAGCTGCATCTCGCTCTCGTCATGGCCATCGATGCGAGATTGCTGGTGCTCGACGAGCCGACGCTCGGCCTCGACATCCTCTTTAGGAAGCAGTTCTACGACGCGCTGCTCAACGATTATTTCGATCGCAGCCGGACGATCGTGGTGACGACGCATCAGGTCGAGGAGATCCAGAACGTGCTCACCGATTTCATGTTCATCCACCGCGGCCGGATCGTGCTCACCTGCAGCATGGAGGACTTCGAGGCGCGGTATGCGGAGGTGACCGTGCACCCCGAGCGCCTGGCCGCGGCGCGTGCGCTCAAGCCGCTCCATGAGCGTCAGCTCTTCGGCCGCAGCACCCTGCTCTTCGAGCGCGCGGATCGCGCGCAGCTCGAGCAGTTCGGCGACGTACGCACGCCGGGTATCGCCGATGTATTCGTTGCGGTGTTGGGCGGCAACCCACCCGCTGACTCGCCACGAGGGGCCCGTTGAACATGGCTACCAGCGACCCGACTGCAATGCCGGACCCGAGTCCCCAGCCGCAGGCGGATGGACCGCCGGCGCTCGGATCCGCGGTGATGTCACCCGCCCAGCTCGTCTACTGGTCGTTGCGGCGCGAGCTGTGGGAGAACCGCTTCATCTACGTCGTGCCGCTGATCGTCGCGGCCGTGTTCCTCAGCGCCTTCACGATCGGCGCCATCCGTGTCCCGCTCCAGCACTACGCCGCGTCGCGCCCCCTCACGCCGGCGCGCCTGCTCGAGGGAGCGCTCCAATTCGCTTCGCTCGTCATGATGCTGACTTACCTGGTCGTCGCGGTGATCTACTGCCTGGGGGCGCTGCACAACGAGCGCCAGGACCGCAGCATCCTCCTGTGGAAGTCACTGCCGGTCTCCGACCTGACGACCGTTCTCGCCAAGGCGGCCATCCCGCTCATCCTCCTTCCCGTGATCACTTTCCTGATCCTCGCCCTCACGCAGGCGATCATGTTGTTGACCGCGAGCGCGGTGCTGCTCGGCAGGGGTGGCAGCGTGGTCGAGCTATGGTCGCAGACGTCGCTGTTGCCGATGTGGGCCGCGATGCTCTATCACCTCCTGACGGTCCATGCACTCTATTACGCGCCGGTTTACGGCTGGTTCATGCTCGTGTCCGCCTGGGCGCGCCGCGCGGTATTCCTCTGGGCCCTCCTGCCGGTCGTGGCGGTGCTGATCATCGAAAAGCTGGTCTTCAATACCGCAGCATTCGCTCACATGTTGTTGTCGCGCCTGGAGGGCGGTCCGGCGGCGATTCCTTATCCGCCGCACGCACACATGCCCATGGTGGCCCCGACGCTGGCCAATCTCGCCTCCTTCCTGATCAGCCCGGGACTGTGGATCGGATTCGCGGTTTGTGCCGTGTTCCTGGCCGCAGCGGTCCGGCTGCGCAGGTACCAGGGACCGATCTGATTCCGAGGCGATCGGTCATGATCCTGGAACCGGCACAATCGCTACTCCCGCCCGCGCTGACGCGGTTGGCATTCGGACTGCACATCGCCGGCGGCACGGTGGGACTGCTCGCGGGCGCGGTGGCCGTATTGTCGGCCAAAGGCGCGCGCCTGCACCGGGTGGCGGGCACCGTTTTCGTCGCTGCCATGCTGGTGATGGCGGGCTTTGCCGAGTATCTGGCGGTCGCAATGCCGGACCAGATCCCGAATTTCTTCGTCGGCACCTTCGCAATCTATCTGGTGGTGACCGCCTGGATGACGGTCCGCCGCAAGGAGGGCACCCTCGGGACCGCCGAGAAGATGGCGTGCGCCGTCATCGTTTGCCTCTGCCTGCCTTTTGTGGTGCTCAGCGTCGAGTTGGCGGCCGGCCTCAGGCCTTCGCTCAGGAGCGCAGTGCCGCTCGAAGGCCCGGTGCGGATCGCCCTCTATAGCTTCACGTTCCTCATCGTGCTCGCGGCAATCGGGGATGTTCGGATGCTGTGGGCCGGCGGTATCAGGGGCGTCCGGCGCATCGGCAGGCACCTGTGGCGCATGTGCCTGGGCCTTGCGATGGCGGCAGGGTCGGCCTTCACCAACGGCTTGCCGCGGCTGTTGCCGCATGGCGCGCACCTGCCGCTCGTGCTCCTCTTCCTGCCGCAATTTGCCGTGCTGGCTCTGCTGGTGTTCTGGGCCGTCCGCGTGCGGTTCACGGGCTGGTACTCCCGCATGGCGCCGACTCCTGCCTGAGGCCTGCGAAGCCATCGGTCGCCATGATGAGCTCATGCAGGTTGCCGCGCTCGAAGGCGGAGTGGCCGGCGTCCGCAACGATGCGCAGGTCGGCTTCCGGCCAGGCGCGATGCAACTCCCACGCGGTCTTCATGGGACACACGATGTCGTAACGGCCCTGCACGATGACCGCCGGAATGTGGCGGACGCGGTGGACCTCCTCGATGAGTTGGTTGTCCGTGCGCAGGAAGCCGCCGTTGATGAAGTAGTGACATTCGATGCGCGCGAACGCCTCGGCGTAACGATCCTTGTCGAACTTCGCTACGTAATCCGAGGCCGTGCGCAGGTAACTCGTGGCGGCCTCCCAGACGGACCAGGATTTCGCCGCGCTTTTGCGCAGTCCGGCATCCTCGCCCGTCAGGCGCCTGTGGTAGGCGCGCATCATGTCGCCGCGTTCGGCTTGCGGAATCGGCGCGACGAAGTCCTCCCACAGATCCGGGTACAGTGCGCCGGCCCCATCCGGATCCTGGTAGAACCATTCGAGCTCCCAGCGACGCAGCATGAAGATGCCGCGCAGCACGAGCTCCGTCACCCGATCAGGGTGCGTCTCGGCGTAGGCCAATGCCAGCGTGGAGCCCCATGAGCCGCCGAACACCAGCCAACGCCCGATGCCGAGATGCTGCCGCAACCGCTCGATGTCATCGACGAGGTGCCAGGTGGTGTTGTCGACGAGACTGGCGTGGGGACGGCTCTTGCCGCAGCCGCGCTGATCGAACAGCACGATCCGGTAGCGGGCCGGATCGAAGAAGCGGCGCATCTTGGGGTCGAGCCCTCCGCCCGGCCCCCCGTGCAGAAACACCGCAGGCTTGCCGTGAGGGTTGCCGCATTCCTCGAAGTAGAGCTCGTGGACGTCCGAGACGCGCAGAAAACCCGTGCGGTAAGGTTTGACCGGTGGATAAAGGCGCCGGCGCGCGCCTGTTCGAGGTAGTGTTGCCATGCGAGGCAATCGTACCTGCAAAGCCCGGTGACTTCGATCCCGTCTCCGGCTCGGGCGTCTCGCCGGAACGAGCCGCCGACAGTAGAGTCGCGCGTCGGTACCCTGCTGGATCTCCGGAGAGGCAGTGTTGAACACGCGGATAGTCTGCGCTCCCGTGCTGGCCGCTCTCGCGGCAGCGGCCACTGCGGCGGCGCATGCCGCCGATCCACCCCCTTCCTGCGGCGGACCGGCGGCTTTTCTGGCGGTGATCGGCCGGCCGACCGTCGAAGACTCCGGCTGCGTGGTTCCGCAGGGGATGTCCGACCTCGAGGCGGGTGCGACGGCAGGCAACCTGTACCCGGCCCCCGGCGGCAGGTTCTACACGATGCCCAATCTCACGCTGCGCTGGGGCCTGCCGGACGATTCGGAGTTCGTCTGGCTGCCGCCCGGCTTTCAATACCAGTCGGTCAATGGCGGACCGGGTGCTGCAGCGGTGACGGCACGCGGCTTCGGCCCGACGACGATCGGCTTCAAACACGTGCTCGGTTGGAACGACACCTGGCAGTGGACCGCGGAAGTGCTGACGACACTTCCCTCGGGCGACAGCACGTTCGGCAGCCATGGAGTGGGCGGTGCGCTCAATGCGATCGTCAGTTACGGCAACGGCCCGCTCGGGCTGGCGCTGATGATCGGCGAAACCTCGCAGACCGGGCCCACATCGGCAGGCGGTCGGCGCCTCCAGAGTTTCAATCCTGATCTGGTGATGACGTGGGCAGCGACCTCGCGGGTGCAGCTCTTCGGCGAGATCTATGCGCAGTCGCACTCCGGCTACCAGCAGGGCTGGGGGACCAATGCCGACGGCGGCGTGCAGTATCTCGCCACTCCACGTCTCGTGGTGGACGTGGAGGAGGGCGTGCGCATTCAGGGTGCCCTCGGCGGGTTCTCCAACTACACCGGCATGGGGCTCGGGTTGCTGTTCTGACGGCATGGCCTCTCATTGGGGATCCGATCCAGCCATCAGAACGGTAGTGAGACGCCCACGAAGAAGCCCCGTCG
>Ga0134126_10006193_pt1 | contig 14981 bp, 16 predicted proteins | sample KB31752_FD_96881 | JGI IMG/M metagenome (GOLD analysis project Ga0134126, IMG submission 96881) | Terrestrial soil microbial communities with excess Nitrogen fertilizer from Kellogg Biological Station, Michigan, USA - KB3-175-2 | ecosystem: Environmental > Terrestrial > Soil > Unclassified ...
GCAGCACCAGCGCGACCGCATCCGGCCGCTTCAAGTCAAGCACCAGGACAGGCCGGTTCCGCAGCAGCAGGTTGTACCGCAGGGGTCGCTGAATGCCGAGCCCGGAGGGTGTCGGTCGATCAATGCGCAGCACCGTCGCGCCCAGATCGGCAAGCAACATCGCAGCCATCGGGCCGGGGCCGATGCCAGCAAGCTCCACGACCTTGAGACCGGCAAGAGGTCCTTCCGACATGGCCACTAAGCCCGCATTTCAGAGCGCGGCGAAGGCTCAATGGCCGCGGCAGGCCGCCCCGGCCACGTGGGAAGGCTGGTGACGTTGCGCGGCCAGTCGCGGCGAATGCGGCCGAGGATAGCGAGCAGGGCCGGCACCGCCTCGCGCAGAGCGTCGGCCGGGCCGGCGAGCGCGAGTACCAGGGGTTCCTCCTTCGGCTGCGACGGCACTTGCCCCGCGAGCACGCCGTCCGCGTCACCGCAGGACAGCGCGTACCCATTCTGCCGCACGCCTGCAACAGACGATACGACATGCTGCGCCGCGACGATCGCCTCGGGGCTGGCATGCGCATTAATCCGCCGCACCAGCCGCCGGATATGCTCGTCATCGAGATTGCTGAGCAGAACGTGGCCGGGTGCCGACGCAACCAGCGGCATGCAGCCGCCCGGCGCAATAGTCCCGGTCGCGCCGCCGCTCCCGTTTACGACATGGATGCATTGGGCTTGGTCCCCGAGGCGCATCATCAACATCGCAGTGCAGCCCAGGCGGTCGGCCAGTGCGCGCGCAAGGCGCGGCACCAAACCTTCGGAGACCAGGCGCGAGGATACCCAAGAACCGAGGACCGGGACACGCTGCGACGGTGCGTAGCGCCGGCCATACGGCGCGTAGGTGAGATAACCCACGGCCACCATGCTGCGCAGCAGGGCAGACGTTGAAGATTGCGGCAGTTGGAGCGCGTCGGCGATCTCGCCCACGCTTTGGGATGCTCGGCAGCGGTCGAAATACTCCAGGATCGCGAGCACGCGTGCGGCGGACTTCACCACCGCCGGCTTCGCCGTTGCGCGCGAGGACCGTCGGGCCGGGCGCGGGACTGACACCACGTTTTCCATCCGCTTCCTCCGAGAAAGCGATCTTTGCATCTAGGCGCCATGCTGAACGGCGTTCTATATTTCGAACGGGAGACGCAGGCTTGTCAACGCCTGCAATCAGTGACGGTGAGGCCGCGCAGGAGAGGGAGGAAAGAGCCATGCGAGGGTTGGAAGGGCGGCGCGTGCTGCTGACAGGCGGTGGCAGCGGCATCGGACGCGCGACGGCGGTGCGTCTTGCGGCTGAGCGATGCCATGTCGGAATCTTCGACATCGACGCGGGGGGCGCAGAGGCAACCGTCGCAGCATGCAACGGGCGGGCCACCAGCTATCGCGTGGACATCTCGAATCGCGCGGAGGTGGATGCTGCGGTCGCGACGTTCGAGGATAAGGTCGGGCCGATCGATTTTCTCGCCAACGTGGCGGGCTGGGACCGGATCAGCAGCTTCCTCGATACGGACGTCGCGTTCTGGGACAAGGTGATCGCGATTAACCTCTATGGGCCGCTGCACATGCATCACGCGGTGCTACCGCGCATGGCCTCTCGCGAGTTCGGCCGGGTGGTGAACATCTCCTCTGACGCAGGGCGGGTCGGCTCGTCGGGCGAGGCGGTCTATGCCGCGTGCAAGGGTGGGATCATCGCTTTCACCAAGACGATGGCGCGCGAGATGGCGCGCAAGAACATTACGCTGAACGTCATCTGCCCGGGACCGACGGATACGCCGCTGTTCGATGCGGTGAAGGCATCGTCGTCGGCCGGCGCTAAAATCGGCGAGGCGATGGCACGCGCAGTTCCGCTGAAGCGGATCGGGCAACCTGAGGACTACCCGGGCAGCATCGCCTTCTTGCTCTCCGACGACGCGGCGTACATCACCGGCCAGACACTCAGTGTCTCCGGTGGGCTCACGATGTCCTGAGGGGAGTTCACAATGCAATTAGCGACGGACGCCATCGCCGGCAGTTTCAGGCTGGGCGATGAGGCACGCGCGATCCAGGACATGGTGCGCCGCATCGCGGCCGAGCGTGTCGCCAAGCGCGCGGACGAGATCGACAGGACTGCGGATTATCCACAGGACATGTTCGATCTTCTGCGCGAGGTCGGGTTGTTCACGCTGCCATTCCCCGCGGCCTACGGCGGCTCCGACAGCCTCCTTTCCGCCTGTGTCGCGATCGAGGAGCTGGGGCGTGTGTGCTACAACACGGCCTATCTTCTGCTAGTGCAGTGGTCGCCGATCGGCGCCATTCTGGCCGGCGGCACCGAGGAGCAGCGCCAGCGCCTGCTGCCGGGCCTCGCGAGCGGGGCTCTGCGCGCCGGATTCTCCCTTACCGAACCGCAGAGCGGATCGGACGTCAGCGGTATCCGCACGCGCGCCAAGCGTGACGGTAAGGGCTATCGTCTCAACGGCAACAAGATCTGGTGCACCAACGCCGCGGTCTCCGACTTCATCCTGGTCGCCGCCCGCAGCGGCGAGGAGGAGCGCGGGGCAATCAATTTCTTCATCGTTGAGCGCGGAATGGAGGGGTTCACCGTCGGCCGCAAGGAAGACAAGATGGGCGCGCGGGGCATCCCGTCGTCCGCGCTGTTCTTCGACAACCTTTATCTCCCGCCCGAGAATATGCTCGGCGAGGAGGGGCGCGGGTTCAAGCAGGTGATGGAGGCACTCAACTCGTCCCGCCCGCTGATCGCGGCGCGGGGCGTGGGCCTCGCGCAAGGGGCGCTCGACCTCGCCACGGCCTACATCGCCGAGCGGCGGGCCTTCGGCCAAGCCGTGAGCGACTTCCAGGGCGTGCGCTGGATGATCGCCGACATGGCTATCGCCGTCGATGCGGCGCGGCTGCTGACGTATCGTGCCGCATCGATGATCGACGAGGGCGTGCGCGGGCCGGAGATGGGGCGTGCTGCCGCTGTGGCCAAGTGCTTCGCGTCGGACGCGGCGATGAAGGTGGCAACAGACGCCGTGCAGCTCTACGGCGCGGCCGGCATCTCCAACGAATATCCGATCAACCGGTATTTCCGCGATGCAAAGGTGCTGCAGATCATTGAGGGCACCAATCAGATCCAGCGAAACATCATTGCGCGCACCATTCTGGGCGGCGCGGGGAGGGCAGCGTGAAGAAGGAAATCGGCGGCTACGAGGTTCTCGGTCTTGGTCAGTTTTTCGAGGACCTGCCGGTCGGACGGAAATTCCGTACGATCGGCCGAACGTTGACGGAGGCCGACCTCGTGGCATTCGTCGGCTGCACCGGGATTACCGAGGTTCTGTTCACCAACCTGGAGTTTCTCAAGGAGGAGAGCGACATCAAGCAGCGCGTCGTTCCCGGCGCGATGGTCTATTCCTTCGCGGAAGGCCTTCTGGTGCACGCGACGATGCAACATACCGGCTTCGCGTTCCTGAACATGGAGCTGAACGTGCATGGCCCGACCTTCGCGGGCGACACGATTCATGTGGAGTGCGAGGTAGTGGAAGGCCGCCGGAGCACGAGCCGTCCGAATCGCGGACTGGTGCGGACGGCAAACCGCGTCGTAAAGCAGGACGGCAACCTCGTCCTAACCTACAACCCATTGCGGATGGTGAAGGCGCGACGCGACCACGACTGAAAGCGATGTCACCCGGACCGAAGCGGTCCGGGTGATCGCGAACCCGGGTTCCTCGGGCAGTAGGGGCCGGTCAAGTCGGTGAGTATCCCGGACCGCCTCAGCGCGCGCGAGCCAGGCGCAGCGTGCCCACTGCGGCGCCGACGGCAGACGCGCCAAGCTCCTGACAACGGGTCAAGCTCGACCTCTCTTCGAGTGCTACATTCGCCGCGGCGTCAGCGTTCCACGAAACGCGGTGGACGCTTTTCGAGGAAGGCTCGATAGCCTTCCTTGAAATCGTCCGACATGTTGGTAACAAGCATGTCGCGGTTCGCCATGGCCACGGCCTCGGCGAGCGTCTGGAACGGCGCCTCGTAGACCTGCTCCTTGATGACGCGGAGCGAACGCGGTGAGCAGTCGCGCGCCATCTGGCGGGCGTAGGCGTAGGTATTCTCTGACAGAGTGGAAAGCGGATAGACGCGGTTGACGAGGCCAAGACGCTGCGCCTCCTCGGCCGGCACGCGTCGCGCGGACAGAAGCAGATCGAGCGCATTCGCCTGCCCGACGATGCGGGCGAGTATCCACGCCGTGCCGTATTCGGCCGTCAGCCCAAGCTTGGCGAAGGCGGTCGTGAACACGGCTTCCGAGGCCGCGAAGCGGATGTCGCAGAACAGCGCGTACAGCAGCCCGAGCCCGGCGGTGGCGCCGTTCAGCATTCCAACAATGGGCTTCGGCGCGGCCGGGAACAGGCTGTGGCGCGTCTGGTAATCCGCCCGGCGGTTCATATCGAACGGACGCGCCATCTTGGTGAGGAGATGGTGCGGATCCTGGCCGCCGAAGCCGCCGACATCTCCGCCGGCGCAGAAAGCGCGGCCGGCGCCGGTCAGGACGACGACACGCACCTCCGGGTCCGCGCAGGCGCGGCCGACGGCAGCCCAGAGTTGCTCGATCATCGCGTCGTTCAGCGCGTTCATCCGGTCCGGCCGGTTGAGCGTGACCGTCGCCACAAGGTCGTCGACCGCGTAGAGAACAAGATCGCCGGTCGTCACGCTGGCAGCCCCCCCTGTGAGCATCATTCAGCGTACGCAGACGCGCGGATCCCTGCGAGATCCCGCGCTGTAAGATCACATCCGTGCTTGATGGCGGCTTCGCGCGGTCCACGGTTTCCCGCGCCGCGGCGGCGGGCGAGTGTTCCGGTACACAGCTGAAGGCAGGGCAATGACCCGAGCGCTGATCTGCGATACACTCAACGGACCGGACGCACTGCGCCTCGAGACCGTCACGACCCCCGATCCGAGGCCGGGCGAGATTCGCGTTGCGATCCACGCTTCCGGCCTGAACTTTCCCGACCTGCTGATGAGCCGTGGCCAATATCAACTCAAGCCGGATCTGCCGTTCGCACCCGGCTTCGAAGCTGCCGGAGTTGTCGATGCGGTCGGGGTTGGTGTGACGCGCTTCCGCGAGGGCGATCGGGTGATGGTCCGTCGCTGGTGGGGATGCCATGCGGAGGCGATCACCGTGCCCGAGGAAGCCGGGTTGCTGCTGCCGGCCGGCTTCAGCTTCGCCGAGGGCGCCACATTCATGGTTGCGACCTCAACCGCCATCAATGCCGTCATGCAGCGCGGGCAGCTGCTCGCGGGTGAAACCTTGCTGGTCCACGGGGCCGCTGGCGGCGTCGGACTGGCGGCGGTGGAGATCGGCAAGCTGCTGGGCGGCCGGGTGATCGCGACCGCGTCATCCGAGGAGAAGCTCGCGGTGGCACGCAGTCGCGGCGCCGAGATCGGGATCAACTACGCGCGCGAGGATTTCCGCCAGGCGGTGCTCGACGCCACCGGTGGCCAAGGCGCGGATGTCGTGTTCGACCCGGTAGGCGGGGACGTGTTCGAGAAATCGCTGCGCTGCATGGCGTGGGGCGGACGCATCCTGGTGATTGGTTTCACCAGCGGCCGCATCCCGGAAATTCGGGTCAACCAGGCGCTCTTGAAGTGCATTAGCGTCGTCGGCGTGCGCGCGATCGAGCATCTTGTGCGCAAGCCGGCGGAAGGTGTCGCGTACCAGAAGCAGATGCTCGAATGGGCAGGCCAGGGCCATCTGCGGCCGAACGTCTCGCACATCTACCCGTTCGAGCAGTGGCGCGACGCGCTGGCCGCGATGGAGAGCCGCGCCGGCATCGGCCGCATCGCCCTCGCGATGCGGTAGACGCTCAGCCGCGTGCCGAGGGGAAATCCGGCTGGCGCTTACCCTCGAATGCAGCGAGCCCTTCGATGACATCGTCGCTCCGCAGCGCCGGTACGACTTCTCGTGCTTCGAGGCGAAGGCCGGTTGCCAGGTCGGCGTCGAGCCCGGCGCGCGCGAGGCGCTTCATCAGCGCCACCCCCGGTGCGCTGCGGCTCACGAGCTTCTGGCAGAAGGCCATCGCTTCTTGGTGCAGCGCGTGGTCGTCGACGACGTAGTTGACCAGCCCCCACCGTTCCGCCTGCTCGGCCTCGATCCACCGCACGCTGAGGAACAGGTCCATCGCACGGCGCAGGCCGACGAGGCGCGGCAGGCGTTGGCTGCCGCCCCAGCCCGGCACGAGCCCGAACTGCCCATGCTGGTCGCCGAACCGTGCCGAGCGCGCGGCGAAGACGATATCGCACGCCATCATCGTCTCAAGCCCGCCGGCAAGGCAAAGTCCCTGCACCGCGGCGACGACCGGCAGACGACTCTCCTCTAGCGCGGTCAGGACAGCGTGGCCGTTATCAATGAAATGCGACAACCCGGCATGGTCGCCTCGCAGCGCCTTTACCTCGCCCAGCTCGGCGCCGGTGCAGAAGTTCTTCCCCTGCGCCCGGATAAGCAGAACCCTGATCGCCGCGTCCGCCTCGAAGCGGCGGAGCGCCGCGCGGATGCGGTTGAATGCCTCGACCGAGAGGCAGTTGAAGACGCGCGGCCGCGCCAGCTCGACGATGCCGACCGCGCCCTCCGTGGCGATGACGACGGGGTCCTCGCTCATCAGACGGCTGAGTCCGGCGGGAAGGACGGCTTCCGCTTCTCGAGATGTGCGGCGAGGCCTTCCTTCACCTCGGGACCGCCGAAGCCGAGGAACTCGAGGCCGAGCGAGCTGTCAAAGGTCGGGCCGGCCTGCCGCAGCCAGTTGTTCAGCGCGTATTTGGTGAAGCGGATCGCGCTCTGCGCGCCCTCGGCGAAGCGCGTCGCGATTTCCAGCGCCTTCGCCTCCAGTTCCTCGTCCTCGACGGCGAGGCTGATGAGGCCGATGCGCTCCGCCTCGGCGCCGAGCACCTGCTCGCATAGCATCAGGTAGTATTTCGCCTTCGCCATGCCGCAGAGCAGCGGCCAGATGATCGCGGCGTGATCGCCGGCCGCGACGCCGAGCCGCGTATGACCGTCGATGATGCGGCAGTCCTTCGTCGCGATTGAGACGTCGGCGAGGATGCCGCAAACGAGCCCAGCGCCGACAGCGACGCCGCGCATGGCGCTCACCACCGGCTTCGAGCAGTTGATGACGTTATAGACGATGTCCCGCGCTTCCCGCCACTGGCCAACGCGCGCGCCGAAATCGTCGATATTTTCCTGGATCATCTTGAAGTCGCCACCGGCGGAGAAGACCTTGCCGGCGCCGGTCAGCATGACGGCGTTGACCGTCGGGTCGCGGTCCACGTCCCGCCAGATATCGGCCAGTTCCGCATGCATCGGACCATCGGCGGAATTCATCTTGCCGTTGTCCATCGTGATGCGCAGCACGCGCGGATGGGGCCGGTCAAAGCGCAGGCGGGTGTATCTCGCGTACGGGTCGGTCATCGTCAAACCTCAACTGTGAAAAAGCGGACACTTGCTGTCGGCTTCGGGAATGACCGTCTGTTCGCCCGGGATGCGGTGAACGAGCTTGTAGCAATCCCATTCCCCACGGCTCTCCGACGGCTTCTTCACTTCGAACAGATACGTATCGCGCACGAGCCGTCCGTCGATGCGGATACGGGCGTCGTGTGTCATGAAATCGTCGACAGGCGTGCCGCGGATCGCCTTCATCACCGTCTCGCCATCGGTTGTGCCGGCGGCCGCGACGCATTTCAGGTAGTGTTGAACTGCCCCGTAGATTGCCGCCTGCGTCTGGTTCGGCATGGCGCCGTTCTTGGCCATGAACCGCTTGCCGAATGCGCGCATCGGATCGTCAAGGTCCCAGTAATAGGCCTCGACAGCGAGCGTGCCTTGCACAGTCTCGAGGCCGAGCGCGTGCACGTCCGGTAGATAGATGATCATCGGAGCCATGATCTGCTTCGACCGTGATATCCCGAATTCGTGCGCTTGTTTGATGAGATTCTCGGTACCAGCCGTATTGGTCGCGAAGCCGATCACCTTTGCGCCTGATGCCTGGGCCTGGACGAGATAGGAGCTGAAATCGGTCGTGTCCGTGGGATAGCGGATGCTGCCGACCACCTTGCCGCCGTTCTTCTCAATCAGCGCACGCGCGCTGCTCTCCAGTGAGATGCCGAAGGCGTAGTCGGTGACGATCAGGAACCACGTGTCGCCGCCGCGTTCCATCGCCGCACCGACGGTCGACGCCGCCTGTGTGTAGGTGTCGAATACCCAATGGACGCCGAAGAAGGAGCATTGCGCCTCCGTCAGCTCCGTCGTGCCGGCGCCGGTCTGCAGCGCGATCTTCCGCCGCTGATTGGCCAGCGACTGCACGGCGAGCGCGACGGCGGAGTTGGGCATGTCGCAGATCATCTCGACGCCATCCTCGTCGAACCACTGCCGGGCGAGACCGGCACCGATATCGACGCGGTTGCCCATGTCGCCCGATACAATCTCGATCGGACGGCCGAGCACCTGGTTACCGAAATCCTGCGCCGCTATCTGTGCCACCCAGACCGCGGCGGGGCCGGAGATATTAGAAAGGGGACCGGCCATATCCGCCAAAACGCCAATGCGTACTGGCTGCGCCACTGCAGCGCGCGCGCGAAACGCAGGCGCGGCCGCCGCACCCCCGAGCATGGTCAGAAGCTGACGTCGCCTCACTGTTCCCCTCCGTGCGCTTGGTCGGATGCTGGTCAGAGGCGGTACGAGGGTCAACGAAGCGGCGGATATGAGCACATCCGTGATAGACGCGCGACGCGGCAACCCGGCGGCTTTGAACCGTCATAGGCTCAGGCACATGAAGGACCGCCACGATCCCATGCCGCCCAGCCTCGACCGCTTGCGCAGGCGCCTCTCCACCAACCCGTTCACGATCTGGCTCGGTCTCTCGCTAACCGACGTAACCGACGGTGCCGTCGCCTTTTCATGCCCCTGGCGAGACGAGTTTCTCGGCAATGCCGGGCGCGAGGCGATCCATGGCGGGATTTACGCCGCGATGATCGACTCCGCCGCGATCTACGCCGTGATCGTGGGGCTAGGGCGGATGGCCACCACGATCGACCTTCGGATCGACTTCCACACCAAGGCCCGGCGGGGTGTGTTCACCATCGTCGGTTCGCCGGTGCGGATCGGCCGGACGATGTCCACGGCCGAGGCCCGGGTCCTCGATTGCGAGGGGCGTCTCGTTGCCAGCGGCCGGGGCGTGTTCATGGCCCTGCAGGAGAGCCTCGAGTCCGACGTGGACAGCGGCGCCGGCTGACAGCTAGAACGCCGCCGGCCACCCTGAGAGAGAGATGCCGCGCACGACCTCGAAGCTGCGAGAGCCCGCCGAAGGCGGATCAGACTCGCCGCGGGCGCTGGGACGGTTCCTCGGGCTTTTCGAGGCGATCGCGCGGGCTGCCAACGGGATGTCGCTCGCTGAGCTGAGCCTTGCGCTCGACTCGCCCAAGAGCAGCCTGCTGATGATGCTGCGCCCGCTCGTGGGGACCGGACATCTGACCCACGCCGACGGGCGCTATCGTCTCGGCCCGACGATCTTCACCCTGGCCGAGACGCTGCTGCGCGCGCGCCAGTCCTCGCCGCTGATCCGGGACACTATGCGCGGATTGTGGTCGGAGACCCGGGAGACCGTAATCCTGACCGCCATCGATCGTAAGGCGCAGCTCGCGGCTTACGTTGAGTGCCTCGATAGCCCCGAATTCGTTCGCTATGTCGTGCCTGCCGGAACCACACGACCGCTGTATTGCTCCGCGGCCGGGCAGGTGCTGCTAGCGTTTCAGCCAGAGTCTTGGCGGGAGGGATATCTTGCCGCCGTCCAGCTTCGGAAGCTGACGGCGAAAACGATCACGGTACGCGCGGCGTTGCGCCGGCGGCTTTCCGAAATCCGTGCGGGCGGCATCAGCGTCAGCATCAGCGAGGCCGTGGAGGGCGCGTCGGGTATTGCGGTGCCGCTGCTGCGCGGGGACGGCACGGTGAACGAGGCGCTGCTTCTAGCCGGGCCCTCGGAACGGATCGAGCGGAATCAGGAGGCGCTCTGTCGCCGGGTGCGGGAGGTCGGCGCGCAGATTTCCGCCGCGCTCGGCCATCGCACGGACGAAGCGGCATCGCCACGCGTCGCTCCACTCCGGGTACGTGCCTGACATTTAGGTTTTGAAGCCCGAGAACCTGTGCGGGATCCGGCGGATGTCGGCGAGCACCTCGCGTTGTAGGCCGGTGGGGGTTCCGGGCGGGAAGTTCATCTCGATCGTGTCGGCAACGCCGCCCCAGCGAGCCGCGACCTTGTCGGCGATCTCGGAGTACGGTCCGCACGCGGCGAAGATGCGCACCGTGTCGTCCGAGATCAGGCCGGGCATCTCGTCCCACCGCGCGGCGACGGTGAGCGTGTGCAGCTTTGCATTCAGGTCCTCGAGGCCGTGCAGCGCGAGGATCGGCAGGTAGGTGCGCGTCGAGGCGTAGAGCGCGATGCGGCCGCGCGCCCAGTCCATCGCCCGCGCGACCTCGGCGGCATCCCGGCCGGTGCAGACGAAGCCGCCGCCATGCAGGTCGAAATGCGCGCGCTGGCGCCCGCTGCGGTGCATCCCCTCGATGATATGAGGCAGGCAGACTTCCTCCAGGTAGCGGCGCGAGCAGAGCGGATGCAGCCGCACCCCGTCGCACACCTCGCCGGCGATGCGCAGCATCGCCTTTCCCACCGCGGCAACGGTCACGGGCACCATCGGCAGCCCAGTGGGCTCGGGCGAGAAATCCGGCGTCATCAGCGTGAGCTTGTAGTGATCGCTCTGGTAATTCAGCGGCGTGCGTGTCTCCCAGCATTGCCAGATGGCACGGAGCGCCCGCACGTAGTCGCGTAGGCGCGGCGCGGGCGGCGTCCAAGGGATGCCGAAGCGGCGCTCGTTGTGGCCCTTCACCTGACTGCCGAGGCCGAGCACGAACCGGCCGTTGGAGTTCGCCTCCAGATCCCATGCCTGCGAGGCGAGCACGGTAGGACTGCGCGGGAAGGCCACCGCGACGGAGGGGGTCAGCTCGACACGTTCGGTCGCCGCGGCGGCGAAGGCCAACGGCGTAAGCGGGTCGTGGCCGAGCTCGACAGTCATGACCGCATCGAACCCGGCGGCTTCCGCTTCGGCGGCAGCCAGTCCCGCCTCGCGCCAATGCCGCATCGGCAGCAAGGTGAATACGCGCATCGTTTGCTTCTCCTGGCAGGCAGGGCATCCACGTCCACGAAGGCGATCCCGTCGTCGAGGTCGGCGCCATCTGCCAACTCGCCGTTGGCTGCGAGCTGGCGAGCCGGTCCCATGCGATGACCATTTCATGATCTGCGCGGTGCCCTCGCCGATCTCGAAGCCTATGACGTCGCGGAGCCGTTGCTGGTGCGGCAACCCGCTCCGAGATCAGTTCTCCGCCGCTTTGCAGCCTCCGGCAGAGATTGGGCGGAACGCCTGGTCGCCCGGTACGATGCTGAGCATCTCGAACAGGTCCCACGGCCCGTGCGACTGCGGCGGCGCCTTCACGCGCAGCGCCAGTGTATCGTGAATGGCCCGGCCGTCGGCCCGCACCTGCCCGACACCGAACAACGGGTCCCGCGTCGGCACCGCCTTGAGCTGGGCGACGACAGCACGTCCGTCGGCCTTCGACTTGTCCACGCCTAGAGCAGCTACGGCATGGAGATAGTTGAGCGTCGCGGAGTATGCGCCGGCGTGGTTCTGCACCGGCACGCCTCTCACATAGGGCTTCATTCGCTCGGCAAAGGCCCGGGAAGCTGCGTTACGGTCCCAGTAGAACGAAGTCGAGCAAACCAGACCCTGGCAAGTCTCCAGGCCGACAGCGTGCACGTCCGGTTCGAGTAACAGGGGCGCCGTCATTTGCAGGCCCTTGCGAAAAAGTCCGAACTCCGCCGCCTGCCGCACGGTGTTCTGCGCGTCATATCCGGCACTCGCGACGATGACGACGTCGGGCTGGGCCGCCTGGACCTGCAGGAGATAGCTGGCGAAGTCCGTCGTCCCGGGAAAGGGATGCCTGATGGTGCCAAGAACCTTGCCACCGGACGCGGTAATGACGGCCGTGCCGTCCGCGATCATCGCGGTTCCAAGAGCATAGTCCGGCGCGATAAAGAAGAAGCTCTTGCGCCCCTGCCTCAGGAACTCGCGGACCGGTACGGTAACGGCCTGATAAGTGTCCCACGTCCAATGGATGTGGTTCGGGCCGCATGACTTGCCCGTGAGGTCAGCGGTACCCGCGTCGGTGATGAGCGCGACCTTGTTCTTCTGCTTCGCGACGCTGACCACGGCCAGTGCAGCTGCCGAAGACGGAAAGCCGAGCACCATGTCGACGCCCTTGGTGTCGAACATTTCCCGCGTCAGATCGACCGCGAGATCGGGCTTTGTCTGCATGTCCGCAGGAATCACCTCGACCGCAATCCCGGGCTGCTCGCGCGCAAAATCCTCCGCCGCAAGCTTCGCGCCGCCGACGCATCCGGGGCCCGCGATTTCACTGTAGGGGCCGCTCATGTCTTCAAGAACGCCGATGCGGATGGTCTGAGCCGCAAGGGCGCGGCGCAGCGGCCAGCCAGCGGCAAGGGTGGCGCCGGCCACCAGTGCCCGGCGGCGGGTTAGGGAAATCATCGCAGTATGCCTTTAGCGAATGAGCCGAACAGAAGTCACTCCTGCTCGCAACGTCAGCAGTCGCGCGCAAGGGGTCAATCATCAGATCGTTGACCGGCTCAACAGAGCACAACCGTGATGGTTGGGGTTCCTATACCTCGCGGGGATCTTGCAGATCCTCAGTGGACGCAGGGGCGGGCGGGGGCAGGAACATGGGGTGAAAGGTCAGAGCAGTTGCAACCGCCAGGGCCGATGACACCGCGACCGGCGGCGCGGAAACCGGATAGCCCCTCGGACCGATTCCCAGATTTCAGCCAGGTCTCCCCCGGCGGTGCTTACATCACCATCGAACTTGCGAACTTGCGCCTTCTCATGTTTCACCAGCGGGCGATCACTCTCATGTCGCGGATCGCCCTCATTTTGCCTCACTGCGTTCTGATCCCGAATGACGCCCAGTTCGCCGAGTGCGGCTATCTGGCTTGCGTCATAGCCGAGGAGATCACGCAGGACGGCCGCGGAGTGCTGTCCGAGTATCGGCGCGGCGACCGGGTCGGCGAGCGGTGCCGCCGACATACGGAACCGCAGCGCAATATTCAGCGCGGTCGGCCCCGAGCCATGCGAAAGTGCGCTAACCAGCCCGCGCGCCCTCATCTCCTCGGAGTTGAACGCCTCGGACAGCGTGTTGATCGGGCCGCCTGGCACGCCCGCCGCGCGCAACCGCGCATCCAATTGGTGCGCGTATCCGTCGCGAAGACGTCACGCAGGATTGCAAGCAGACGATCGCGGTTCCGCACCCGCATCCGATGGGTGGCAAAGTCCGGATGTTCAGCGAGGTCGGGCCGCTCCATCGCCTGCGCGGCGAGCCGATGATAGGTACGATCGTTTGAGTAGGTGATGTAGAACGGTCCGTCCGATGCCTGGAAGGCAGCGGTCGGCACGGTATCGCGGCTGTCGTTGCCGAAGCGAGGCGGCACCATGCTGCTGACCAGATAGTTCATGGCGTGGAACCCGGGTCAACACCTGGTCGAACAGGGCGCAATCGATGAACTGGCCGCTGCCGAGCCGCTCGCGGGCGAACAGGGCGGCGAGCACCGCGTTGCTCGCCATCATGCCGGTACTGATGTCGATGATGGACGGCCTCCGCCGATACAGAACGCCCCGGAGTCGCCGATACCGGCCCATCCTTTCAAGCGGCGACGGCTTCGCGAACCTGTTCGACCGCCGCATCCAGAAAGGCCTGCGCAAGGTCGGGATCGTTGACAACGCGCGATAACGTTAGCGCACCGACCATCGTCGAAAGAATGGCCATGGCCTTGCCCTCAGGCTTCTCGCCGTCGATCGCGGAAATCAGACGGCCAAGGACTTCGAGATGCGCCCTGATCCCGGCTTCGAATGACGCTTTCACGTCGCGACCCTGTCGGGCGGCATCTGAACCGAGCGCCACGAGCGGGCAGCCGTCCATCGTTTCTTCCCGATGCTCCGCGCTGAGGTAGAAGGCGATTACCGCGCCTAGCGGATCCTCAGGATTCACCGCGGCGGCGGCCGACCATCGCCGCGTGGCGCTCTCCAAGGCCCGCCCAGAGGCCTGTGCGACCAGATCCTCCTTTGAGGCGAACTGCTTGTAAAAGCCGCCTTGGGTCAGCCCGGCACCCTCCATCAGGTCCTTAAGGCCGATGCCATCGAAGCCGCGCTCCCGAAACAGGCGGCTTGCCACATCGATCACGGTTTGGCGGTTTTCCGCGGCCTGAATGCGACTCACGCGCATCGTCAACACTCCGTCATTTAGATTGCGTCCGACTTCTATACCCGATATAGAGCTCGAACGCAATCTATCTGGTCACGGACCCGCACGAGGCGATGGGCATGAAAAAGAGACCCGTTCTGGCGGTCCTGAGCGCGGTGCTCGGGGCGGCCGCATTCGTCACCCTTTCCCTTCGCGGGCAGGAAGCCTCTGCCGTGAGCGACCCGAGGCAGGAATCGCCGATTGTCAGACTGGTGATGGCAGCGCGGGTGACCGGATCCGAACGCGGCTTCACGGGCCTCGTAGCGGCGAGGGTGCAGAGCAATCTCGGTTTTCGCGTCGCCGGCAAGATCGTGGAACGGCTTGTGAATGCCGGTCAGCAGGTCAAAGCCGGTCAGCCGCTGATGCGGATCGACGAAACCGACCTTCGCCTTGCGCTGACGGCGAAGCGCAACGCCGTTGCCGCAGCCCGGGCATCTGTCGTTCAGACGGACGCGGATGAGCGGCGATACGCCAATCTGGTCAGCAACGGATGGGCCTCCCGACAGCGCTACGAGCAAGCGAAGGCCGCGTCGGATACGGCCAACGCGCAACTCGCTGCCGTCGAAGCCGAAGCACGGGTCGCCGAGAA
>Ga0134126_10006194_pt1 | contig 14981 bp, 9 predicted proteins | sample KB31752_FD_96881 | JGI IMG/M metagenome (GOLD analysis project Ga0134126, IMG submission 96881) | Terrestrial soil microbial communities with excess Nitrogen fertilizer from Kellogg Biological Station, Michigan, USA - KB3-175-2 | ecosystem: Environmental > Terrestrial > Soil > Unclassified ...
CCTCGTGAGCGAATGCGGCTACTTCATCACAAAGGTCAACGTCCTCAAGGAGACCGCTGCCGCAACCTTCGTCAGCGTGGACAGCGGTTTCAATCACCTCATCCGCCCCATGTTCTACGACGCATATCATCGTATCGAGAACATCAGCAATCCCAACGGTACGCCCAAACGCTATTCCGTCGTCGGCAATATCTGCGAGACGGACACTTTCGCCTGGGACCGAACGATCAACGAGGTCCGCGAAGGCGACTACCTCGTCTTCTACAACGCCGGTGCATATGGCTTCGAGATGTCCTCGAATTTCAACTCGCGCTACAAACCCGCCGAAGTGCTGGTCTCTGGCGGCCAGGCCCATCTCATCCGCCGCCGCGACCGCTTCGAAGACCTGCTGCGTAACCAGATCGAACTGTAGCTCAACTTTCCTATATTTATAGTAAAGAATGACTTATGCCAATCCGAATGGTCGATGACCCAAGGGACCCCGACGAAAACAGCGGCGATAACTCCGGCGGTGGCGGCTTCGGCCCGGGCGGCGGCGACAACGGAGGCGGGGGCCTCTTCGGCATATTGCTATTATTGCTCAGCCTCTTCCGCGGCCGCGGTCTCATCGTCCTGCTCGTCATCGGCATCATCGGCTACTTCTTCCTCGGCCGGGGCGGCTGCAACGGCATCGGAACAGGCGGCAACAACAACCAGGCCTTAGCCACCGGTGGCTTCCTCAGCCCTCAACAGTTCGAAAAGGCTAATATCTATGAATCCCTCTCCGACGACACGACGAAAAACCCCCTGCCCGAAGCGGCGAGCCTCCAGAAATTCGCCCCACAGGTCGGCGACCAGGGACACCAGGGCAGCTGCGTAGCCTGGAGCAGCGCCTACGCCGCCCGCACCATCGAAGAAGCGGCGAGGACCGGCGCCGACCCCAACAGTCTGCGCTTTAGCCCATCGTTTCTCTACAACCAGATCGGCCTCGACAACTGCGACGGCTCCTATATCGAACGGGCCATGGAATTCATGACCCAAAGCGGCAGTATACCCTACAATCAATTTCCCTACGACGATCAGGACTGTTCCAAACAACCCGACCAGCAACAGTTGGAAGAAGCGCGGCAATATAAAATGCGCGGCTTCAACCGCCTCACCCCCGGCGACAAGAACAATGTCATCGATCTCCACGCCATAAAAGAAAATATCTCACAGGGCGCACCCGTGGTCATCGGTATGCAGGTCGGCGGCAGCTATATGCAACCCATGATGGGCAAAGACCTCTGGGAGCCCACCCAGGAGGATCACTCCATGCTCGGCTTCGGCGGCCACGCACAATGCGTGGTGGGATATGACGACCGGAAATATGGCGGCGCCTTCCTGCTCATGAACAGCTGGGGCCCGCAATGGGGCAACAACGGCTTCGCCTGGGTCCGCTATCCCGATTTCAAATACTTCGTCCGCGAAGCCTATGGCATCGAGCCCATGGCCAGGACAGGTGCTGCGGCACATGAGCCCTTCTCCTGCGAGATCGGACTGGTGAAGATCCATTACGAAAACAACAAAACGATCTCAGACGACTACATCCCCCTCCAGGTAAAGAACGATAACGTCTTCGAGACCATCTCCCCCGTCGACAAAGGACAGCGATTCAAGATGGAGGTGCGCAATAGACTCGAATGTTACGTCTATGTCTTCGGTAAGGAAACGGATGGCACGAGTTACACTCTTTTCCCTTATCCTCGCAGTGATTACCCGGAGAAAACAAAGTATTCACCTTTTTGCGGCATCACCGGCTACCGGCTGTTCCCGAAAGGCAAAAGCATGATGCCCGACTCCATCGGCACCCGCGACGTGATGGCCGTGGTCGTGAGCAAACAGCCCCTTGACTGGTACGGACTGAACAACACCATCAGCGCCGATCCCACAAAAGACTATGCAGCCCGGCTCGACGCGGCCCTCGGCGACAAGCTGGTCCGCCACGTCGTCTTCAAAAGCTCCGCAAAAGGGAATATGCAATTCACCGTACCCGCCGACAACGAAAAAAGCGTCGTCGCCGCCATCGTGGAAATAACCAAAAAATAAAACCATGGATGCGTTCTTTAAGCTCACCCGATCACCGATAAAATTCCGTCTTTATCTTCTCACCAATCTCCCCGCGGCCTTCTTCGCGGGTCTAAAAGTAACAGCTGCCGACACCCACAGCTGCATCATAACGGTCCCTTACCGATGGTCCACCCGCAACCCCTTTCGCTCCATCTATTTTGCGTGCCTTGCCATGGCCGCAGAAATGAGCTGCGGCATCCTGGCCATGTCAAACGTCTATAAAAGCAACCCAAGGGTCTCCATGCTCGTGGTAAACATGGAGGCCGGCTTTACAAAAAAAGCCACCGGCCGCGCCCGCTTCACCTGCGAAGACGGTAAGAGTATGCGCGAAGCCGTGGATCGGGCCAAGGCTACCGGTGAACCGCAAATGATAAAGACCCGCTCCGTGGGAACACTCGAGACCGGCGAAATCATCGCCGAATTCTTCATCACCTGGTCATTCAAAGTTGTTGGACGAAAATCTAACGGTGAATCCTTAACCGGTAAATAAAAACCTGTACCCTACACGCAGGTTATCTATCGGGAACGCTCAGGTGATCCTACGGGAATTCACTTAGAAAATCTTTTTCTCCCGGCGAATATTACAAAACCCGGAGGCTACTATTTTAGACATCTTCATCGTCCGGACGCACCCGATTGCAAACGGTTGAAGCTCCAACCTTGTGAAACACGGGAAAATGTCAATAAATTTATTCGCAATAACCCAATACCTGTAAATAACCTAATCCCGTTTCTATGAAAAGAATACTACTCTGTTACTCCATATTAATAGCAGTAGCAGCACGATCACAGCCTACAGTCTCTGCAACGTCCCCCACCAGTCAAACCCTCTGTTCGGGGAGCAGCGCGACCTTCACCGTCACCGCTTCCGGAACGCCCACGCTGACCTACCAATGGCAGTCGAGCCCTAACGGTACGACGTGGACGACCCTCACGGACGGGGCCGTATACAGTGGGACCGCGACGGCTTCCCTGACCATATCAAATGCCCCGGTGACGCTGAGCAGCTATAGCTTCCGCTGTGTCGTTACCAATAGCTCGGGCAGCACCCCTTCCGCGGCAGGCATGCTCACGGTCAACGCCAGCCCCGTCGCCCAAACCTCGAGTCAATCCGTCGTTCAATGCTCTACGGCAGGTACCGGGTCGGCATTGGCAGCAAACCCCGGCGACGACTACCAATGGCAGCTGAGCACCGATGGCACCACCTGGAATGATATCACGGACGGGGCCGTCTACACCGGCACCACTACCTATGATCTCACGTGGAACCTCAGCACGGGTATGAACGGATATTTATACCGGTTCATCATCACCGACCCCACCTCCGGCTGCTCTACTACCAGCACCGGTGTGGATACCTTATATGTCATCGGCTCCCCTTCCGTTGCAAGTATCGCTCCTACCAACGCTAGTATCTGCCCCGGGACCAATGCGACATTTGCAGTAGCGGATAGCACCGGCGTCAGCTACCAGTGGCAATACAGCACCAACAATGGCAGCACCTGGGCCAATACCACCGACGGCACGCTCTATTCCGGTTCCACCGCCGTGTCGCTGGCGATCACCGATCCTACCGTGGCGGCGTGGTACCATGTGATCCGGACGGTTACCCAGCACGGCACAGGTTGCAGCACCCTATCCACTTTTGCCCCGCTCTTTATCAAGACAAACGCCTCCATCGCCACCGAGCCGGTAAACGTAACCGTGTGCGAGGGGATCGCTGCGAATTTCCGGATCGTGGCCGCAGGCACGGGCCCATATACCTATCAATGGCAATCGGATAATGGCACTAGCCCATCGGTATGGACAAACGTTGGCGCCAGATCCCCGCTGCTCAACACCGGTGCTACGACCAACGCAATGAATGGTTATCACTACCAGGTTCTCGTCACCGGCGCCTGTGGCGGCCAGCTCACGTCCACGGAAGTAGCTCTCGGTGTACATTCCAACGGGACCTGGCTGGGCTCCGCAGATATCAAATGGGAAGATGCGGCTAACTGGTGCGGTGGAGTACCCACATCGACCACCAATGTCCTGATTCCCACGGGCACGACCTACAGCCCGACGATCAGCACTACCACGGGTACTGCTTATTCTGCGGCACTCGACATCTTGAACGGCGCCATATTGACCATCAACGGCGGCATCACCACCATGTCCGGTCCTTTTAGCATCCTCGGAACCGTCGCCTATACGGCCACGGGCGATCAACCGATACTCCCTGCGGACCACGGCTCGCTCATCATTGGCGGCAGCGGCAATAAAACGCTCTCCGCCAATACCGGCATCAGCAACGCCCTGACACTCGGTGGCACCGCCATGCTGGTAACGGGCAATGATCTGCTTACCATGTATGCCGGCAGCAATCCTATTAGCGGGGCCGCTTCGTATGGCTCCGCGGCTTCCAGTTGGATCGTCACCGGCAATGCCGCCAGCGGCGCAGGCAATACCGGCCTCGGTGGATTGAAGATCGTGGGCATCGGCACGGGCGGAGCCGCATTCTTCCCCATCGGACCCACCCCCGCAGCATACGCCCCTGCCCAGCTTACCAATCACGGCACTACCAATGCCTTTACCATCGCCGTCGACGATCAGGGGATCCCCGGCGGACCCGCCAATGCCACCGTCGACCGCACCTGGCTGGTTTCAGGCGCCAATGCCGGCACGGGAGCGATCACCCTCGGCCTGCAATGGAACCAGGCGGACGAAGGCTCGCTTTTCAATCGCGCCAGCGCCTCCATCATCCAGTCCAATGGCGCTATCATCACCGCGCAAAGTGCCATCGGCTCCGCGTCCGGCAGCAGCCCTTACTCGCTTACGGAAGGCGGCTTCCCGACATACACCCAATTCAGCCTCGCAACCAGCACCGCCGTTGTGCTGCCGTTACAGCTGATGTCCTTCACCGGGCAATGGCTCAACAACAATTCGGTGGGCCTCACATGGACAGCCGATCAGCAGCTACAGGTCAGCTCGTTTATCGTCCAACGCTCATCGGATGGCGTCGTCTTCAATACCATCGGAACAGTAGAGGCAACGCCGGCAACAGCGGCATATAGTTTTGTCGATCCACATCCGTTTGCCGGCAACAACACATACCGGCTCGAGATCGCAGCGGCGGATGGTTCGGCATCTTATAGCCAGATCGTCCTGCTTAACGGCGCAGCCATGAGCGACCAGGCCGCACTCGCGCCTTCCGTCACGGAAAACGGCGCAACCAGCCTGCTGCTATCCCTGGATCATACCGTGGAACTAACATACGGCCTGACCAATATCTCGGGAAATATTCTATTGTCTAATGAGCTCCGGCTGGCAGGCGGCCGGCATACACTTCCACTTGATCTGAGCCGCTATCCGGCCGGCATCTATTTCGTGCACGTCGCCGGCAGCGATGGATTCATCAAAACCCTCACCCTAATCCGGAAATAAACGAGGCTCGGAAATAACGATAGTCCCCCGCTCATAGACCTGGTAGATAGGTCTCCAAAAAAAGAGCCGCTCATAAGAGCGGCCTTTTTATTTCATAGGATGAACTTGCAGGTTATAAGGGTCAGTTCGGCATCACCAGTAACTTGGTCGTATAGACCTTTCCATTCACCCGGATCACACAGTAGTGGATGCCCGTACCCAGCCCACCGGGATTCAAGCTCAGCCGGTAGGATTGGTTCGCTTTCACCGTATTGCTGAACAAGACTCTTTCCGGTACCCCGGTGTTGTTGTAGACCGCCACGATCACCTGCGCGGTCACGGGCGCGCTGAACTCTATGGAGACGGTCGTGCCACTCACCGGGTTGGGATAGACCTTATAGACAAAACCCGCAGCCAAAGTCGAGTCATCGAATCCACTGCCCTTCCCGGCCGTGACCTGGGCTTTGATCGCGGTACAAGCACTAAGGTCCATCGCCACATAGGTTGAAGCCTGGGTACTACAGCCATTCTCCGGATTCGTCACCGTCAGCACGTAGGTTCCCGAATCGCTAGCCATCGAAGAGATCTGCTCCGGATCGAAATAACCGTCAGGCCCCGTCCAGATATACGACGCACCGGACGTGGTGGAATTGCCCATGAGCGTCACCGTGGTAACAGTACAGTTTAGCTCGCCGGAATTGGTAGCGGTCACGCCGGTAGGCATAGCCGTATCCGCCACAACCGTCACCGTCTTGGTCGCCGTACAGCCATCGGCGGGGTTGGTTGCCGTCAGCGTATAGACCCCACCGGACGATGCCGTTGCCACCCGCGCGGAAGAGGTGAATCCGTCCGGCCCGGTCCAGGAAAAGGTAGCTCCGGATGTAGTGGAATTACCCGTGATCGTCGTGGTCGTCGTCGTACAGGTGATCTTGTTGGCGACATTTGCCGTCACGCCTACGGGAATGACCACATTCTGCGTCACCGCCGTGGCCGTCACCGCCGTCGAACAGCCATTGCCGGGATTCGTCACCGTGAGTACATAGCTTCCCGGCGTCGTAGCCGTGGCTACGGCATTGGCAACGGAGAAGCCGCTGGGTCCTGTCCAGAGATAGTTGACTCCCGGCGTACCGGAGCTGCCTGTAAGCACCACATTGGGAGCCGTGCAGGTCAATACCGCATTGGCGGGAACACTGCTGGTGGATACCGCCGTCGGTGCAGCCGTATCTATGGCGATGACCACATTGGCGGCCTTCGAACATCCGTTGTCTGCCCGGGTCGCCGTTACGGTATAGGTCCCCGGAACGGTCACCGCCGTAATGGCAGTAGCGGAGCTGTAGCTATTAGGCCCGCTCCAGCTGTAGGTCGCAGTATTGGGCGTTGAACCCGCTGTGAGGGTAAGCGTCGGATTCGCACAGTTGATGATCGTCGTCCCCGTGGCAGAACCAATGGTCACCGCCGAAGGTGGCGTGATATCCTGCGTAATCGTGATCGACGCAGTAGCCGAACAGCCGTTGCCCGGGTCGGCAGCCGTCAGCGTATAGGCGCCGGGCGTGCTCGTAGAAGCGGAAGAAGAAGAGGCCGTAAACCCGCTCGGTCCGCTCCAGCTGTAGGTAGCTCCCGATACCGACGAAGAGCCCGTGAGCGCTACGCTCGTATTCGAGCAGGTCAGCGCAGCATTCGCGGGGATAGTCGTCACGGCTACAGAGGCCGGCGGCGTCACGTTTTGGCTCACCGTTATGCCGCCGAGGAATGCACAGCCGTTGGCAGGATTTGTCACCAGTACATCGTAGGTATAGGGCTGGCTTACCGTGAGCGTATCGCCCGTGCCCAACACAGTGCTGCCTGTGGACCCAATTCTCCAGGCATAGGTCACACCAGGGGTGCTCGAGCTTGCAGTCAGCGTGAGACTGGTATTGGTACAGTTGAGCACGGGGCTGGCCGCGCTGCTGCTCACGGAGACACCTGTGGGCGCCGCGTCGTCTTCCGCGACTACCGTCGTAGTAATCGCCGTACAGCCGTTGGCAGGATTGGTTGCCGTCAGCGTATAGGTGCCGTTCTGGCCGAGGCTCGTGAGATTGGTCGTAGCGCCGGTGGCGGTAAAGCCATTCGGACCACTCCACGCGAACGTCGTGCCCGAAGTAGCCGAGCTGCCGGTGAGAAGGACGGCAACATTCGAACATGTCTGCGGACCGTTATTGACTGCAATGACATTCGCGGGTGGGGTAGTGGTGCCCGTCACCACCACACTCGCCGTCCCGGTCCCCGCCGAATTCGTGCCCGTTACATTATAAGTCCCCGCCGTCGTAGCAGTAACCGAAGCACCTGTAGCCGTGAATCCTGAAGGCCCCGTCCAGCTATAGGTCGTGGTACCTGATGCCGTTGTAGAAGCCGTCAGCGTCGTCGATGGATTGGAACACGTCAGCACCCCCGAATTGGTCCCGGTGGCCGACACGCTGATACCGGAAGAAACCGTACACGGCCCCACCTCTTTGAACACATCGTATTGCTCGATGTAATAGTAGGAATTCCCTGCCGTCACATTATAGATGTGAACGACGATCTGAACGGTATTGCCGTGAAGATAGCCCGACGTAACGGTAGGCGTCGAATCATTCCCGAAACTACCGTGGACCGTTTCGAAGTCCGTCTCCTTCCCATCGAGGATATAACCCACCGTCATGTATTCGGAACTGGTAAACGTCCCCTCCGATGAGATCTTGGCGTCGATCTGGACATTGGTCCAGCCGGCGATGTTAAAGGGCTGCGAATACCAGACGCCCACACCGCCCAACGTCTGAGCCTTGATACGGTGCGATTTGATCGCAAAATATGCTGCGTTCGGCACATTCGTGGCATTCAGATACCAGCCCGTCGAGCTGGGATCAGAGGTGGCCCCGTTCACGTCGGCGGCGTTGTTGAATGTCTGCGCGACGATCGGACACGCCGGGGTCCAATACAGCCGGCTGCCTCTCCTCTCAGGAGGCTTGTTTACTAAAGGCGGGCCTCCAAGCGGCCCGGCATCGACATGCGAGCCGGAACCGACACAAAGCCCTGAACCGCCACGTGGCGAAGCATTCAAAGATCCACTCAAAAGAGTAGCGAAGAATAGGAAAGATACAATAGGTATTGCGTATCTTTTCCTGAGTAAAAACATGATCATATGTATTGGTTTAGTTCACGGGGATGAGTCTAGGATAAGAGTAACTGTGTACAGTAGCCGATCAGGCAAAGTACACCATTTTGATACCCGAAACGACCAATCGAAAACATATGACTCGTCCATAAACTACCGACATAATGATTTCCGCATACTCTATCTACATGCTTTTTTATTACATTTACCACATAATTGGAGAAATATGAAAATTGCTTTCCATGGCGCGGCACGCGTAGTCACCGGCTCGAAACACCTGATCACGCTCAACAACGGCAAGAAATACTTATTGGACTGCGGCATGTTCCAGGGCATGGGAAACCAAACGGATGCCTTGAATCGCAACTGGGGTTTCACCCCCGCCCAGGTCAGCACCCTCATCCTCTCCCACGCCCACATCGACCACAGCGGCCTCATCCCGAAACTGGTGAAAGACGGCTTCCAGGGCAAGATCTACTGTACCCCTGCCACCAAAGAGCTCACCGGCATCCTCCTCGAAGACTCCGCCGGTATCCAGGAAGACGAAGTGAAATATGCAAACAAACGCCGGAAAGCAGAAGGCCAGCCTTATCTGCAACCTCTCTATACGGAAGACGATGCAAAAAAAGCGATTACGAATTTCGTAGCCGTAGAGTACGACACCTGGCAAACCATCGATGAAGACGTCCAGGTCATGTATACGGACGCAGGACATATCATCGGCAGTGCCGCCGTACACCTTAGGATAAAAGAAGACGGTAAGGAGACGCGTATCACCTTCAGCGGTGATGTCGGCCGCTATAAGGACGTCATCCTGCGCTCGCCTGAGAACTTCCCCCAGGCCGACTATATCCTCATCGAGTCCACATATGGCAACAGCCTGCACGACCCCGTGGCTACCACGCCCGACATGCTGCTCGAATGGATCACCAAAACCTGTCTGCAGAAAAAAGGAAAGCTCATCATCCCGGCCTTCAGCGTCGGCCGCACCCAGGAACTGCTCTTCGCACTGAACCAGCTGGAAGAAGAACGCCGCTTGCCCGAACTGGATTATTATGTCGACAGCCCGCTGAGCGTCGCAGCTACCGAGATCGTCAAGTCGTATCCGCAATACTTCAACAAAACGATCCAAAAGGTTCTCGAAACGGACAACGACCCCTTTGCTTTCCGCGGACTGAAATACATCAAGACAGTAGAAGAATCCAAACTGCTTAATTATAAGAACGATCCCTGTGTCATCATCTCCGCCAGCGGTATGGCCGATGCCGGACGCGTCAAACACCACATCAGCAACAACATCGAGAACAGCCGCAACACCATCCTGCTGGTGGGCTATTGCGAACCGCATTCGCTAGGTGGCCGTTTGATGGCCGGCGCAAAGGAAGTGCACATCTTCGGCGTCCTGCACGAAGTCAATGCCGAAGTCGGCAGCATCCGCAGCATGAGCGCCCACGGCGACTACGAAGACCTCAGCCAGTTCCTCGCCTGCCAGGACCCCAAACAGGTCAGGGCGCTCTTCATCGTGCACGGTGAATACGATGTCCAGCAGGCCTTCAGAGAACGACTGCTGAAAAAAGGTTTTACCGACGTCGAGATTCCGGAGCTTCATTTCGAACGCGGGTTATCATGAGTCTATGTTAACAAAACTTAACGCCTGCATAACAGCGGGGTAATATAGCTATGCGATATTTGCGGCGTCAAAAGGTAGAAGCGCTTTTACTCGATATCTAAAAACTATGCTGACGCACAAACCGGATTCTATCCGGTTTATTGAAAACCGAAAAACCTATTACCATGTACTCCCGGACTATTCGCAGGGCTATCTTGTCCCTTTTTGCCGCCTTCACGCTCACAATCTCCACTAACGCTGCTTTCTCAACCCTTCTTCCAAATACATGATCATCACCATCGAGAAAGGTGACGATGTTCTCTTCAACCAAAGCATCCGCCAGGATATGTTCGACCATATCTTCGACCTCTCCTCGCTGGAAGATGGAAATTATCGCCTCGTGGTTTCCAATGGAAAAGAAAGGATCAGCAAGAATATCCAGATCGAAACGGCTACCCATGTAGACCGCGAAATCTCTGTAAACTAACCCACTAAACTCACCCGACCCGCGCCGCAGGCGCGGGTCACTCTTGTTTCAGACTATTCACCGGATTCACCGTCGCCGCACGCAAGGCCTTATACCCCACCGTCATCCACGCAACTAAAAGAGACAAGAACAGTGCGCCCGCGAAGACGCCCCATCCCAGCTCGATATGATAATAGAATCCATCGAGCCACCGATGCATCACCAAATAGCCCGTCGGCGCCGAGATCAGGAATGCGACGCTCGTAAGTACCGTGAACTCCCGCGAGAACAGTAGCACGATGCTGCCCACCGACGCACCCAACACCTTTCGGATGCCTATCTCCTTCATCTTCTGTACCGCCAGGAAAGCCACCAGCCCATACAACCCGATACAGGAGATCAGGATCGCCAACCCTGCAAACACCCGAACCAGCTTCGCCGTCGTCTCCTCGCGCTCATAAAAATGTACGATCCGCTCGTCCAGCCACTGGCAATCGAACAGGATATCCGGACAATAACGTGTAAACACCTTCTGTACCTCGGCCATCGTTGTCTTCAGCCGGTCCGGCCGGATGCGAAGCGTAAGATAATTATAACCGCCGCCTTCCGGCCTGATCACCACGGGGACAATGGCTTCACGCAGCGATTCGCGATGATAATCGCGCACCACTCCCGTGACCCGCAAATAGTCGCTGTCGTCGTTCAATGAGATCTTCTTGCCGATGATATCCTGCGGTGAATGCAGACCCAGTCGCTTAAGCATCGTCTCGTTAACCAATGCCTCGTTTCTGCCGCTATCCGGTAAGACCCCCGCGATCAGCGGGATACGCATCGTGGGCACAAAATCCGGATCAGCCACCTGCACTTCGGCCTTCCAGTCCTCCGCCACAGGGCTATGGTCATAGAACAAGGCCTGCTCCCGCCAAAAGATACCACCCGCTGGACCTTCGTTGGTAAGACTGGCCGCCTCCACCCCCGGGATATCCAACATGCTCTTCTTCAAAGCAGGTTGTATAGGAATATAGGAGACATTACCCGGCAATTGCAACATCGCCACCGCCGTTTGATCAAAACCCATGGGCCGCGTGCGGAAGAATTGCATCTGCTGAATGACCACGATGGTGCCTACGATCAATAATTGTGCGATGGCAAACTGTACGACCACCAGCGAACGCCGCAGCGATAAGCCGCCCACCGTTCGCGCCGAGATGCGGTTTGCGATGGCCCGGGTAACATTGAACCCCGAAAGCACCACTGCCGGATAAAAGCCCGCCAGCACGATCACCAGCACACCCACACCTAAAAGGAACAACAGCAGGGTGGGCGAGTGGAACCACCCGGTGCTAACCGGTTTCCCCATCACCTCCCGCAACCAGGGCAACGAAAGCTGGGCGATCAGTGCTCCTATTATCAGAGCCATAAAGGCGATCAGCGCCGTCTCGACCATAAACTGCCGCAACAATTGCCACCTGTGGCTGCCCAACACCTTCCTTACTCCGACCTCTTTGCTTCGTTTCGCACTCTGCGCCGTGGACAGGTTGATGAAATTGATACAGGCGACAACAAGCAACAACACCCCGATCGCTCCCAATGACCACAGGACTTTCAGCGACAACGCATCGCCTTTGAAACTATCGAACTGTTCATCCAGGTGCATGGCCGCGACGGGCTCCAGCTCAAGCCGGCTACGGGTCTTATAAGAAGACTCATTATAATATTTGCCTACGATACCCGCCAGCTGTGTCTCTACCTGCGCACGGTCCCGCCCTTTATCCAGCATCACGAATAGCTCCGAATGCTTTGCAGGGTAATGCCAGCGATCCGGCATCGTAAAGGCCTCCGGAACGCCATCCCGCACTTCCCCATACGACATCACCATCTCCAACGGCAGCTCCGTATTGGCCGGAAGATCGCTGAACACGCCTACGATCAACATCGTCCTGCGACCCGACCCACGATCGATCGTCCGCCCGACCACATGCTGCCAGTCGCCAAACCATTTTTCCGCAAGGCTGGCAGAGATGACCATCGTGCCAAGCTCGTTGAGCCTGCTGGCATTGCCGTCGAGCCACCGGACGTCGATCATGCTGAATAGCTCGGGCTCGGCCGCCGTGACATTGTTTTGCAGAAAGACCTTTCCGTCCGGAGCTCCCTTGGCGCCGATATGGATCTGAAAAGGCATATAGCGGAAGAAAGCCGCCGTCTTGCTGACGCCCGGAACCTCGGTTCGGACTACGTCTCCGAGTCCCATTGGCGCATAAGCATGCTGCGTGACAACCTCGCCGTTACTGCGATTCAGCACGGACGTCGTCACCCGGAAGATGCGGTCTTTATTTGGATGATAGCTGTCGTAACTCGTTTCCCAATGGATCACCAAAAAGATCAATATGCTGGCCGCGATACCGATCGACAGCCCCAGGACATTCAATAGCGAAAAGGCTTTATTGGGCCGTAGTACGCGCATCGCTACAAGGAAATAGGTTTTCATCATACCTGAAAAATAGGAAAATAATCGCTACTTCCGCGAGCGCGATCTCCGCGCCCCCTTACGCCGCACATCGACAGCACTGCCCAGCAGCCGTCCCCACGGCTGCATCTCGGGTATCCGGTCAAAGATGATCTTCAGGATACCGATAAAAGGGATCGAAAGGAACATCCCCGAAAGTCCCCACACCGCGGCCCCGAGCAACACGGCCAGGATCGAGATCAGCGCATTGATCTTCACCCGCGAGCTTACGATATAAGGGATCAGGAAATGGTTATCGATAAACTGAATGATCATATAACTGATCGCCACCCCGATTTGCGTATGCAGACCGTCCTTTGTTATTGTTGCCATCATGATCGGCAGCAAGGCCGCCAGGACGCCGCCAAAAAATGGTAACACATTCAGGATCGCTCCAATGATGCCCAGCAGGATGGCATAAGGCACGCCCAGGATAAAAAGCGCGATCGTATTCATCGTCGCCACGATCAACCCCTCGATGAGCAGCCCGTACATATAGCTCTGAATGGCGCCGCGAACTTTCACAAGCACATCCCGCACATCCGCCTCCCTGTCCTCGGCGAAGATCTCATAGAGAAAATTCAATATTAGCGTCTTATAATACAACAACAGGAACGCGTACAAGGGCAGCAGGAACACCGTAGCCAGCGTACCCACCACCGAGCCCAGCGTCCGGCCGACGAGCGGCTTGATCCCGGCCTTGGCCTCGGCGATATATTGGTTTTGCCTGTCCATCGGGATCTTCGTCGCCAGATCATGTTGCAGCTTAGACACCAGCGTATCCGTTTTCATCTCCAACGCCGGCAGCTGCGAAGTAAAATGTGTCATCTGTATCGCCAGGAAATACCACACCGCCCCGATCACCACAATAGCCACCAGCAGGGCGATGGCAATGGCCGGTATCTTGGGGACCCGCCAAAACTCCAGCCGGTTCACGAGCGGATTGAGCAGGATGGCAACAAGCAGGGCGAAAGAGAACGGCACCAGGATATCCCGCAGATTGGCCAGCGCATAGGCGCAAAGGATCAGGCCAAAAAGGATGATGGTGCTCCGGACATAAAAGGGATATGTTTTAAGCAAAGGCATACTATCTTCCTGCTTAGGCCGTGCCGGATTTTGCCTAACTTAGAAAAACAATCGTTTTGCCCAAAATGAGTAGAATATTCCTCATATCAGCCCGATAGTGGCAATGCAGCCATCTTCCGCGGCGATTCCTGCTACCGCTTCAAAAATTTCAAGCTGACCTCCATCTCCATCAACAACAATGAAGGGCTCATCTTCCTGCTGGGTGGCATGTACTCCTATTCCCTGGACCGGGTCTACGGGATGCTCGACACCCTGCATTATGATCTCTCGGCCTGCCGCGAAGACCATTGGCAGGGACGTCCGACCTTCATCATCGGCAGGGAGGGGGCCAGCCAAGTCTGGATCGACAGCGAATACCTCTACCTCGTTCGTATGCTCAAAGTCGATGGCCCGCAGTCTCTGGATGCCCGCTTCGACGACTACAAACGTTTCGGCGGCGGTTGGAGCGAAACAAAATGCAGCTTCTATCTCAACGGAAAATTGATCCAGGTGGAGACCTATCACGACTGCAAGGCGGAAATCCCCCTCGGCGCAAGTCTTTTCGACCCCGCAAAGCTCGTGCGATCCCACTAAAACTGTATTTTTACGCTTCATGCCCTCGCGCCAAAAATCACCCGGTACACTCCGTGCCGCCCACCTCGCGGCCGTGATCTTCCTCAAGGTCTCCGGCGGCCCCTATGGCCTGGAA
>Ga0134126_10006195_pt1 | contig 14978 bp, 15 predicted proteins | sample KB31752_FD_96881 | JGI IMG/M metagenome (GOLD analysis project Ga0134126, IMG submission 96881) | Terrestrial soil microbial communities with excess Nitrogen fertilizer from Kellogg Biological Station, Michigan, USA - KB3-175-2 | ecosystem: Environmental > Terrestrial > Soil > Unclassified ...
CGGCCCTTGAAACTTGCAACTCGAAACTTGAAACTAGTTAGATGAAAGCCATCCAAGTCTCCGAATTCGGCGGGCCCGAAGTGCTGAAGCTGGCCGAGATTCCGGTGCCGCGGCCCGAGGCCGGGCAAGTGCTGGTCCGTGTCCACGCCGCGGGCGTGAACCCCTACGACACCTACATGCGCACCGGCACCTACGCCATCAAGCCCCCGCTCCCCTACACGCCGGGCTCGGATGCGGCCGGAATGGTCGAGGCTGTCGGGGCCGGCGTGAGCCGCCTCAAACCAGGCGACCGCGTCTACACCGCCACCACCGTCACCGGCGCCTATGCCGAATACACGCTCGCGCTCGAGGCCGCGGTGCATCCGCTTGCCTCCTCGCTCAGCTTCGCTCAGGGCGCTGGGGTTTGGGTGCCCTACGGCACCGCCTACCATGCGCTCCATCATCGCGCCCAAGCGCGGCGTGGCGAAACCCTGCTCGTGCATGGCGCCTCGGGCGGCGTCGGCATTGCCGGCGTCCAGTTGGCGCGCGCGGCGGGGTTGAGGATCTTCGGCACCGCGGGCAGCGAGCGCGGCGCCGAGTTGGTGAAGCGCGAAGGCGCGCAGGAAGTCTTCCGCCACGATCAGCCGGGGTACCTGGAGCTCATCGCCAAAGCCGCCGGCGGCCGCGGCGTGGATGTGATCGTCGAGATGCTCGCCAACGTCAACCTTGGCCACGACCTCAAACTGCTGGCGCAGAACGGACGCGTGGTGGTGATCGGCAGCCGCGGCGACGCGACCATCACCCCCCGCGACCTCATGGCGCGCCGCGGCAGCATCACCGCCTTCACGCTCTGGGGCACCACGGACGCCGAGAAGCAGGAGATCTTCGCCGCTTTGGGCGCGGCCATGCAGGGGGGCATCATCCGCCCGGTCGTGGGCAAAGAGCTGCCGCTCGCGGAAGCCGCGCAGGCCCATCGCGACGTGCTCGCGCCCGGCAGCTTCGGCAAAATCGTGCTCACCGCCTAGCGGTCAAAGTCGGCGCGGTCAATGCCCGTGCGGAAGCGCCCGGGCGAGGTCCACGAACTCGACCTCGCTGGAAAGGAAATTCGTCACCGCCAGGGTCTGGCCATCGGAGCTGAAGCGCAGTGCGCGGGCTGCGGGAGGAGACCTGCGTCGCGCTCGGCTTGATCGCTAGACCGCCCCGCGCCGAAGCGTGGCAAGAATCTTTTCGACACCCTCGTCAACGGTCTCTTCCGCCGTCCGACACTCCACGTCTGCTGCAAGTGGCGGCTCGTACGGATCATCAACGCCTGTAAGGTGCGGCAGCTCGCCGGCCCGGGCGCGACGGTAAAGACCTTTCACATCGCGCAACTGGCAAACGTCGAGGGGTGCATTGACGTACACCTCGATGAACCTGCAGGCGAGCCGCCGGACCTCGGCTCGCGTTTCGCGGTAGGGGGCGATCGCTGCGACGAGCACGGTCACGCCATGGTGGGCCAGGAGCGCAGCGACGAACCCGATTCGCCGAACATTTTCTTCCCGGTCCTCCCTGCTGAACTCGAGATCGCGGCCGAGCCAGTGCCGCAGCAGGTCGCCGTCCAGCCATTCCGCCGCCTTGCCAGCGGCTCTCAGGCGCCTGAACACCGCCTCCGCGAGGGTGGATTTCCCCGCTGAGCACAATCCCGTGAGCCACACCACGGTCCCTGCCGAGGGCGGGGACGCTTCGCCCGTCAGCGGGTGTGAGGGCGCCGGGCCCGAATTCACGCCGCCGCCTCCGGTGCGCACGCGGAGTGCCTTCGATTTGCGGCTCCGCACTGCGCGTTGTTGATCTCGTTAGCAGCCTGAGCGGCTTCTATTGGGGTCCCGCGGATCAACGCGAACTCCCATTCCAGCGTCCGCCCGTCGGCAACCGCCTCCTCAAGAAATGAGACCCAGGGTTGCTCCAGCGACAATTGCGCTGGCAGGAAACACCTTGCGTTGATTCTCACCAAATGGCAATCCCGCGCGAGGCTCACAAATCCGTTTGCAAGCGGCAAAAAGACCGTCACTGGGCGCAGTGCCTCAAGATCAATCTGCCGCGGTTGGTCCTCCAATCCGCTCGGACAGTAACAGACGGGGCCGAGATCCCTCTTGAAGCGGATGCCGTACCCGCCGCCCTCGGGTCGGAGGAGGATTTCGCAATGGAACGAGGTCGGCGAGGTTTGATACCAAGACACGGAGCCTTCGGCCCCCACCAGCTCTGTCTCGACCGGCGCGGCAACGGCGGTGCCGGCCACCGATTCAGCGCTGGGTGCGGTTTGTGATTGCGCGGCCAAGGCCGCGCATTTTCGCAGAACGGCCTCGGCGTGAAAGACCGCGCCCTGGACTGGACCACCGCGGCTGCATTCGGCGAGAATTTGCTCCCGCCATGCCTCGGACAGATCGGCGTCGTTGCGAGACTCGGCGTGACACAGCTCCGCCCGCGCTCGCCACACTGCAGCCAGGACCGCACTTGCCCCGGGCAAGCCGCCGCGGCGCCCAGGCATCCAGCGCGCAATTCCTTCGCTCGCGCGCGGCTCCCATCCCGCCTCCACCACAGCCGGGAGCGGGCTCGCGGGGACATCGCCGAGCGCTTGGCGCAGGGCCGCTGCGAACGACGAAACCGTCGCGAACTGCCATCCCCTCGAAACCAAGCCGTCCAGGCACGCCGCGACCCTGCTCGCCCAGGCGGGCTCGCAAAAGAATGAATCCCAATAATGGGGATTGCCCCGCGACATGAAGTGGTGAGCGCTGCCGGCGTGGTACCAGTGCCAGCCCAGTTCTCGGAGTGAGCCTTCGATCGCTCCACTCGAGGAGTGCGGTCCGTATCTCACCGCTTCCTCGATGCGATCGTAGTGGAACGAATTCAGGCCCGCCTCCGACCCGCGGCGAGCCGCGCTGATGGCCCCGGAGGCCATCTCGTTCAATATGTGATTCGCTGCGACGATGACATGCAGCTTCCCGAGCCGGTAAATGGGCCCGATGAAATCCATTCGTGTGACGCCACGCAGGTAGGTGTCTTTGCAGAGCGCGTACTCACAGAAATCCGCGATGCTTTCCACCCCAGCGCCAAAGAGGCCTTCGTGAGCGCAGAATACGCCGCTCGACTGGAGCCCGAGCCGGGAATGGACCCTTTGGCTCATTTGCAGCGCAAGTCGGAGATCGCGCGCCGGGAACGCCGCCCATGCGATCGCGCAGTAAGTCGTTGAAATCAATTCGACTCCGCCGGAAGCCGTGAGTTCGCAAAGGGCCTCGATGGCGTCCGGATAATGCTCCTCCAGAAATTCCAAGCCCGCCCCGCTCACGGAAATCGTGAGCCGGAATCGCGCGGAAGCTTTCAGCAGGGCCAATAGCGGCAGCACGACTTGGGTGCAGTACCGGTGGCGCACGGCTGGATCGGGTGCCGCAAGGACGTCGAAATGAAGAAGCCCAAGTGCTAAATTTGTCTGGCTCATTTCAAAGTTAACCTCGCTGTTGACAAGCTCTCGTTTCGGGCCTATTTTGGGGCTCTATGTCCGGCAAAATCAATAGCGAGCGCTCAGCCACGACGGTCGAAGCTCGTCGCCGGGTGCGATTGACTGGCGCATTGCCCTCCTGTGAGTTCTACCCGGTGCACCTGGACTTGCAGCGCCGGAGTCTCGGGTTCGCTCGCATCCCGCGCGCCACATACCGAAAGGCCGGGTTCCTCGTGCCCGGCGCTGCAGACCTCGGGAAGCGGATTTATACCTTCAACCTGGATGATATCGCACTCTCGAATGGGATTGCGCGGATTGAAGGCGTTCGCACAAACTACATTTTCATTTCGGCGTTTTGCTGCTCGACGCTGCTCGCCCGCTACTTCGACCTTATGCCGCGGTGCCTGGTCTTGCGGGAGCCCGGCCTGCTTGGCCAATTGGCGATCGCGCGCAATCGCCCCGGCCTCGGGGTGCCGCCGATGGCGTGGGAGCAGGAATGGCGCGAGTGGGCAGCGCTGGGAGTGAGTCTCCTTACGCGGAGCTTCGATAGCCGCGACACGGTGATCGTCAAGGCAGCCGACGTGTGCAACAACCTCTGCGACGTGCTCCTCTCGCGAGACCCACGCAGTCGCGCCGTGCTGCTCTCCGTTCCCTTGCGGACATTCATCCTGTCCGTGCTCAAATCCGACAGCAGGCGACTATGGATGCGCGCCCGTGCCCGGTTCTGGCACGCGGAATCCAGGCGGGACTCCGCGATCCCGAAGGTGGAGCCCGACCGCCTCGATGACGCGCGCAGGAGCGCATTCCTCTGGATGGCGACCCAGGCGCTCTGGAACCCGATTCGGCGGGGCCCGAGTGCCAGCCGCGTCCTCGAGGTTTCGGGCGACCAGGTCGCGAACGCACCCCGCGAGACGATGCGGCAACTCGGGCTGTTTTTCGAGATGGATTTCTCCGATGCTGACCTGGACAAGGTCGCCGCGGATCAGACCGGCTCGCGCCATGCGAAGGACCCGCGCACCAAATACGGTGCCGCCGATCGTCGGCGCGATATTGAGGAGTGGGAAGGCCGCTTTTGCATGGAGGCGGACCGCGCAGTGGCATGGGCGCACAGCGTTGCGCCGGAGTTGGTGGCCTGACCATGGAGTCTGCCGCAAAAGGGCCCGGTGCGCCATGGGTCGCCTCTGCATTTTGCGAACTAGCCGAGGCGCTTCGCATGCAGTTTGAATGGCATATGGCCATGCGCGGGGGCGGCCTGGAACGGGTCGGCGGCGCAGGTGGTGGGTACCGGGAGGCGACCAGCGACCGCATCTTCCCCCAGTCGGCGGTTTGGGCTTTTCTGGAGGACCTCCGCGAGCTTGGCAGGAGCCGAATCGGAGTTCGGCACGCATCGAGCCCGCAACTGCGGCTTTTCGTCGGCGGCTGCGGGAGGCCCTTGGGAGCGGAGGAGTCCCCTGCTACCTGGCATTATGTGTACTCCCTGACGCGGTGGGATCAGCCGCCCGTGCGGGTCATGGTCGTAAGCGAGGTAGACATAGAAACCTCGCCCGGGGTGACCCGCGGCAGGGAATTTCAATTAGGCTTCAACCAACTCCTCCTGCACCCCGCCGGGTCCCCAATCAGCATCGGGAGCGTCCACACGCAGGCAGATTGGTATTCCGGCGCGCTTCTGCTGGAGGGTTGGTTATGGTGAGTCGTCGCCCGACGAAAGAACCAAGGCCGACAATCGAGCTACTGCTTTGGGATCCGAACGATTTCGCGGCCGAAACCGATAGGCTGGCGGGCATGATCCGTGCTAGGAATAGCCTGGCGTGTCGCGGCCCCGGGGTCGGCCGGGCCAACGTTCCAGAGCCCCGACGAGGTCTAGGCCTTATGCTTCTGTTCGAGGGCGGTAGCACGCCGCCGGCTGCTCGCTCGCGGGGCGGGGAGGTGCCCGGTCAAGCCGGGCCGCTGGCAAACCTGTTGAGCGATGGGCTAGCGGCTATGCGGCGGGTTGGGGGCGGGGGCTTCCGCAGCGCGCGCCGGCGGCTGCTCTGCGAGCTCGCCACGTCGATGCTCGCGCGCGGCTGTGCGGTGAAGGAAGTTGCGTACGAACTCGGATACTCGAGCCCGGAGTCGTTTTGCCGGTTCTTCCATCGGGCCACGGGAGTCTCGCCGCGATGGTTCCGAAAAAAGTGCTAGGGACTTTTCCAAAGATGTCAGGATTTCGCCCGCCCGCGTTCCAACCAGTTGAGGTAGTTTTTGAGCGATGCAGCGACCTTGGGCTACAGGTCTATTGATCGTCCTGGCTGCGGGATTGGCGAACGCCCAGGCCCCCCCGGGCCGAGGGGGCTTGGTCGGGCCCTCCGCGCGGGGAGGGCGATCGCGGACCCTGGTATTCCGCGCGAAAGGAGGCAGCCCGCTGACGGTCATCCCAGCCCCAGACGCGCGCTTCGACAACGAGATGCGCGGGCGCTTTTCTGGGTTCTTGGGCCTGGAGGATTACGAGCAGCTTCGGCCATGGCTCGTCGTGCTCCGCAACGACACGGGCCGCAGCGTGGTCGCCTACCATGTGGACTGGCAGGTAAGGTACCCCGGCATCGACGGCGCCGCGCCCCTTGACGATACCCTTAGCGCAGAGATGCTCACAACGCCGCTTGAGCAGCGCCATCCTGGCGGGATCCTCGCAGTGGACCGGGCGATTTACCCCGGGCGCGACCGCGCGGCTATTCCCTACGAGGATATGGGGCCTGGGGATACATTTACCTTTGTCCACTTTTCACGGCTCCCCGGCATGCGGCAACTGGCCAAGGCGGCGCCGCTTTCAGCGGCCGTGGATTGCGTGGTCTGGGACAACGGTTCGGTGAACGGCGCCTGCCGGAGCGGACTTGCGCAGCGCTATTTTGTGGCGCGCGCAGCCGACCACGACGAGGGGCTCACCGTGCTGCACGAAATCCAGGCAGGCCTGCCCCCGATGCAGGTTCGCGCGTGGATGTGGCGCCGGATGCACGCGATTCCACCGAGCGCTGAGCCAACGGTGGCGGAATACGTCAACGGGCGGGCCCAGGCCGCTGGCGAGCTCAATGAAATCCTGCGGCGAGGCGGGATCGCCCGGCTCAGGCAGGCCGCAGCCGCGCTGGTCCAGCAGGTGCCGCCGCATCGGGCGCTGAGCCAACTGGGTTTCCATTACAGCAGGACGAAGCTTTCGGTCCACCTCCCGGGACGGCCCTTCCAGGCGCTGTGGCCCGACCATTGATGAACACTCGGTTGCGGCAATGAGATTCCCAAGCACGCTATTCACGGCCAGCGGAGTGCTCCTGATCGCAGGATGCGCGGTGCTCCCGGCATTGCGGGCGCAATGCCCGGCTCAATCGAATGACGTGGTCGCGGTGCTCGGCACCTACACCGATTCGGGCGGCGGTCACGCGCTCAACCCCTCCGCGCAGTTCGGCTACGATTACACCGGCTCCCCGACCCCCACGCTGGACCCGGCAGCCTACCCCGGGACCTCGGCGCAGTGGCCCTTCCTGACGGTGCAATTCGCGATCGGAAGATCGCAAAGCGGCACGAATTACGCGGTCGCGGGCTGCGGCGTCCTCTGGACCATATGGGTCGAGGTGGTGGACAGCCACGCCCCCGGCGGAGGGCGCATGTACAAATGGCAGGCGAAGGTTCCTGGCGACCAGCCGCTGGCCCTCGCTTCATCTGAATTCAGTTCCGGCGGCGACTTCCTCATCGAGGCCCAGGTCAACGGCACCTGCGCCGCCGGCGGCCAGCCGCCGCAGGGCCAGCTGCAATTCAACGCCTTGGCCAAGAATCAATCGGTGGCCTCGACGGTCGACTCGGCAGAGACCAGTCTGCAATACCCGAATCCGCCTTGGTTCCTGCTCAATTTGATCAATTTCGAAAACGGCGGCACCCAGATCACCGCCGCGGGGAAATTCTCGGAAAGCCCCAGCGGCGACATCGGCGTCATGCAGATCAACGAGAGCACGTCCGGTCATGCCGAGGTTTTCAAGTCTTCGCCGGATGCATACTGGAACTTCAATGACAACATCGGTGCCGGGCTTGAGATCCTGATCGGCGAAGATCAGCACGAGGCGTACCATGACTGGGACACGCAGGTCATTGCTGCCTGTCATCTCGCCCACGGTGTCGCGGTAGCCGGCCCCACGACTGGGACTGAGAGTTGCACAGTTGGGGTCAAGGAGCCGAATGATCCGGACGAGGACCCGACCCTTAACCCCGGTGGATATTGCTCCAGCGCTGCCTCTTGGAGTACTGCTTCTCCCGGCGGCCATTGGCAGGACCTGCAATGGGTCAAGCATTACAACGTTGGGTACTACCTCGGATTCGACAACATGACAGGCAGATGGTTCAAGAGAACATATAAAGACAGAACCGGCGGCATGCTTGGGCTCGACAGCTATGTGCAAAGGGTATGCAATACGCCCCCGCTTGGAGGTCAATAGATGCGCCGCGTCGTCCGCCTTGCAGTAGTCGCCGCGCTTGTTTTGCCATGCCTTTCCCAGTCCCGTCTCTACCTGGTTGCCGGAAGCATCATCCTTGGCGAGAGCAGGTACTGCCCGACTCGGCTCTACGTGGCCCAGGCGGACGATTCGGTTAGCCTGGTGCGCGAGGTCTTGCCCGCGAGGGATCGCCTGATTGACTTGCGCGATGACCTGCACGGCACTCTTTACACAATCGGTGCGCCCCAGTGGACCGAAACGCGGGAACTCAGCATGGTCCACGCAGCTGACCCAGCGGCTCCTGACACGATCAGGCTAACCAAGGATGAGGGAGGCGGGGACTTTATGTTCGCAGGCGGCGCTGCCGGACCAGGCCGCCCGCCGGCGGCGGTAATTGGCAACAGCGGGCACCTGGGTACGCCGACGCCAGACGTGCTTTTGATCTGGGCGGACCCCGCGGCCCGACCCCGGACCGAGGTCACGAATTGGGGCGTGTACCGCTGGTTCCAATACGGCGGCCAAGTCAACGGACCATTCAAGGATGACGGCCTCGGGGCAACTATGCACCAAGGCCGGGCTTATCTCTGGCACCCGGGCGGCGACCTGTATTTTGGCGATTTGGGGCCCGCGCCGCCGGGTGCCGGTCCCGACCAATTGTACGATCTCCTGGCCGACAACGAATCCTACTTCGTGGTTTGGCCAATACCCGGGAAAATGCTGCACGGGCTTGGTAGCGGCGACGTGGCGACCGCGTTGATGGCGCGGCTGGATGGAGTCGAAGTGCTTGAAAAGCGGTCGGGTGTGTGGGTGCGGGTTGATCTTCCGATGTACGCGAACGTGACCTTTTCCGGCTGCACGGTGCGCATTTTCGGCGACTGGCTGGTCACAGTCGAGACCGTGCCCAGCACCTCGCAATCGGTCGGGAAGGGCTGGGAGGCGCTGCGCAGCGAAAATGTGTGGGATCCCCGTTCGAACCGGACCGATCAGCGAGCGCTTCTGCCCAGCCTCGACCAATATGGCGCCCGGTTTTATCGGCTTTATTTGCCCGGCAAGATCGAGATGCTGAATTTGGCGGATGGGCGCAAGATCACGCTGGACACCGAACAGATGGACAGCGAGGTTCTGGCAATGAGTTCGAAGGGCGATGTGCTCTACCGGAGTTACGACAAGGTGTTCGGCGCTTCTATCGAGGGGACGCGGATGACGGCGGGGAAGCTGCTGGCGCAGGGCGACGATGTGCCGGAAGTCCATTGGGCCTTCTGGTCCTCCGCGCCGGTGCCGGCGCCGGCGGCCAGGGCCAAGGCCGACGGAGGATCGTTATGGCGCTAATCCGCGGCCTGCGCCGCCGCATGCTTTTTCTATCGACGTGGCTGCTGCTCCTGACGCCCTCGTGGGCCGGCAGCAGCGGAGCAACCCTGGCCGAGGGCGCCATGCCGGGAGTCTCCGGCAACAAGGTATTGCTGCTGAAGTTGCCGCGCACTGGCCGCCGGCAGGCCCTCGCGCTCGGCGGTGCGTTTCCGTACATGAAGCTGCTTGGTGTTGCGGCACGAATGCCGAGCCGGATTCCAGCGCCGGGCGCCTACGTGGGGCCGATGGCGGCGCTTCGACCATGGCAAGCCGCGAAGCCGGCGGCACGGGCGATTCCGGCGATTCCGTGCACCGGGTGCACGACCCGAACCGGAACCAACCCCGGCACCGGCACCGGGACCGGCACGGGCGGCTCCAGCTGCCCGGTGCAGCCCCCGCCTCCACCTCCCCCGCCGCCGCCACCGAGCTCGCCGGTCGGCACGACGTGCTCGACCAAATACGACGGGGTCGTGATCACAAGGACGCACACCTACATTCACGCCAATGGGCCCACCCATACCTATGCCTTCCAGTCCTGCTGCATGACGCCGGCCTCCGATTTTAAATGGTGCAACACAATTAGCACTTGGAAAACCGGATCTGGGACGGCGGGCACCACCGCAGGCACCGGCGGCGGAGGCGGGGGTGGGGGCTGCGCCTTCACCACGAGCGGCTGCTGCTCGAGCACCTACCCCTGCAGCCCGGTCGAGTTGGAGGTCCGCACATTCCGAACGGATTACGCAACCGGATGAGGCGGCTCCTGCAATCGCTGGCCATCGCGCTCGGCGCCTGCTGCGCGGTCGGAATCGGGCAAAACGCGCCTGTGCCCCAGGCCAAGAGCCCGGCGCAATGCACGCTGCCGGCGGACACAGCCCTGCCGCTCACGCGGGAACAGGGTGCCGAGATCCTGGCTGAATTGGCGAAGATCGAGGACGAATTGGGAGTCCTGCGGGGCGCCGGGGGCCGCGGGACCCCAATCAACGCAAATCAAACCCTGCAGGTGCCGATCGATCCAAAGTGGGAGTCGTTGGGCGATCGACGGGCACCGGTCGCGGTGCTGGAATACACGGACCTGCAATGCCCGTTTTGCCGTGCCTTTGCCGCTTCCACGTTCCCAGCGCTCAAGAAAGATTTTGTCGATATGGGCAAGATCTGGTTCATCACCCGCGACCTGCCGCTTGCGATGCATCCGTTTGCCGAGGGGGCCGCCGAGGCCGCTCGCTGCGCCGGCGCGCAAGGCAAATTCTGGGCATTCCGCGCGGCCGTGCTCGCTGAAACAGGCCCGCCGACCGCTGAGGCGCTGGAAAGGCAGGCGACAGCGCTCGGGCTAGACCTCGGGGAGTACGGAGCCTGCACATCGCAACACCAGTTCGCCGCGGAGGTGAGCGCCGATCGGGCTGCAGCGAGGGAGGCTGGAATTCGGGGAACGCCCTCCTTCATCATTGGGAGGGTCCGCGGAAGCGATGCCGCAGGGCACCCGTTGCTCGTGGGCCGATTGCTTTCGGGCAATCGCAGCCTCGCTGAGTTCGCCGCGGCCATCGCGGCCGCCGAAGCGGGCAAGTAATCTGCCCCGGGTTCGCACCGCCGGCGCAGCCAGCTCAGCACGCCGAGCTGGCCAGCGCCAAACGGTGAACGGCGGTCTTCGATAGATGCCAGTCTCCGTCGAATCGCGATTTGACGAAACAGCGCCACGCGCGCTCGTCGAGGCCAGGATGATCGCTCCGGCGGTAGTAGCCCGGCCACCGGGTCTCCTCGCGAAACAGCATATGGCGCAAGTGCGCGGTCGCGCAGCAAACCCGGTCCCGAACCTCGCAGCAACGCATGAGGCCGTGCGAATCCTGCGCCTCCAGGAGATCCAGGTCCTGCCGCAATAGTTCGAGATGCTCGAGCCCGCACAGAAGAAGAGGTTCGTTGGTGGTGTAGCGCGAGCCCCAACCCGCACCGTATTCGTCCATGATCTTCTGCAGGCGGAGCAGGGCCTGCTTCGGGGAGACACCGCTTCGCAAGGGAATCTGGAAGGGATGGCGCAGCTCCTTTCGGATATCTTCAACGCGCCCCGGCGCAACGACGGGCAGCGTGCCGCATTCCCGGGCATAAGCAACGGCGGCCTTGCCGGCGAGGCGGCCCTCGGTGAACGAGCCGGACGAAAATTTGTGCCCGCACCCTCCTGCTCCGTCACCAGCGGCAAAAAGGCCGCGAATGGTGGTCATGCGGTTGTAGCCCCAGAAATATTCTGCGGGCGCCGCATCCTCCGGGCCGCTGACCCACGCCCCTGCGGCGCAGGCGTGCGAGCCGATGAGGTATGGCTCGGTCAGGGCAATTTCGGACGGTCGCGCAAAGGGATCGGTGTTTTCGGATGCCCACACCAGCGCCTGCGACGGGGTCATGCCGAGAAAATTCTCCCAAACGCTGCTTTCAAGCTCACGCCTTCGGATGGGCGCAGCCGTCGGCTCGCCAAGCTGTCGCTGCAATGCCTTGTCGGTGCGAAGAAAATGCGGACCACCGCCCGCCTCGATATCGCGAAGGATTTGATAGACGCGGAGCGGGGTCGGGACCGGCGCCGTGGCGCCGTACGGTGCCCAGGCATCGAGAAGCCTAGCCCATTTTTCCTCCACGACGGCGCCATAAGCATCCTCCAGGACGGCCTTGTAAAGCAGAAACCACATCCCCACCGGGCCGTAGCCGTCCTTGAACCGCGGAGCCACGAGGCGATGCTCCATCTGGACCATCTCGGCGCCGGCGCGGATCATCAACGAATAGACAGAGCCGGTGTTCCAAGGCGCGTACCACGTTCGCCCAGCCCCCTCGCCAACCGCGTGAGAGCGGAACATCCCGGTTGCTCCCCCCGCCGACGCGACCACCGCCTTGGCTCGGAAGACATAGATTTTCGACTCCCTCAGGCTAAAGCCCACCGCCCCGGCAATTCGCCCGGGGGCGTCGGCGTCGGCGAGGAGATGGGAGACGAAGACGTGCTCGAAAATGTTGGCTGCACCGATCGATTTCTGTGCGGCCTCCGCGACAATCGGCTTGTACGACTCACCGTGAATGAGCACCTGCCAACGTCCTTCGCGCTGGTACCGGCCATCGGAAGTCTTGACGAACGGCAGGCCCCAGGTTTCAAACAGGTAGACCGAAGAATCAACATGGCGAGCGATGTCGAGCACCAAATCCTCTCGGCAAATTCCCATCATGTCCTGCCGCACGTAGTGAACGAAATCCGCAGGCCGGTTCCAGCCCCACCTCTCTCCCATGAAGCAGTTAATCGCCGAGAGACCAGCGGCGGCGGCCCCGCTGCGCTCGATAGCGGCCTTCTCTACGAGCACGACGCGCAGCCGATTTGCGCCGGCCCAATAAGCTGCTTCAAAGGCCGCTCCGCATCCAGCCATGCCTCCGCCGACAATAAGGACGTCGGATTCTATAGTTTCGATTTTTGGTCCAGACACGGTGCCTACTTGGGCTCCAATTCGCTGCAGAGTTCGCGCATGGGTGCAGCATCGCTTTCCGGCGGCCGCAGATTTGCGTAGGGCTCGATGCTGCCCCAGGCGGTCGTGCGAAGCGGAAATTCGAAGGCCATGACCGAGCCATTCCGCGTGCGCACCGTCCACGCTATGGACGATATCCCTCGCCGCGGCGCCAGCTCAGCGCCGCCCGGGACGATATCCCTGGCTCCTCGGATGCGGATCGCGTCCCGCGGACAGGCCTTTGCGCACGCAAAGCATTCCCAGCAAGTTTCCGGCTCGAACACATCGGCCTTGCCGGTAGCTGAGTCCGTTCGGATGATATCCGCTGGGCAAATATGCACGCACTCCGGTGCGGCGCGCCCGGCGCAGCCGTCACAAGTCCCTTGGTCTACAATTGCTGGCACGTCTGACTCCCACTATGTGATCCGCAGCGCTTCGCAGAATTAGAGGCGGGCGACCGCGATCTGGGCGGCCGGGCACGCGCACGAAATTCGTCTTCTTGCCGCTGGCGCCGTGGCAGGGCTTCTGCGCGAGGCGGGGAGCCGCGGCGAATGCGGCGGAGGCGGCCAGCAGGCCCAGAACTCGAGTCATAACTCATGGTACGCTAGGTTCCAATTTTCGCGGCCTGCACCAGCGCGGCCACGACCAGGCCCACGCGCAGCTTCATGCCCGCGCGGTAAGGGTCCATTCGGTCGAGGGGTCGCGCGCCGAGAAAGCTCGCGTCGCAACTTGGCACGCAAGCGGTGGTGGTCGCGATCGATGCTCGGCGGCAAGCCGGGGGCTGGGATGTAGTAACGCGGGGCGGAACGAACTCGACCGGGCTGGACGCCATCGCCTGGGCGCGCGAGGCGGCCGGGCGCGGCGCGGGCGAGATCCTGCTCACCAGCATGGACTGTGACGGGGGGCCCCGCGGCTTCGATTGCGAACTAACCGCGGCGGTGGCGGCGGCGGTCCCGATTCCGGTGATCGCCTCCGGCGGCGGCGGACGCGTTGGCGACTTCGCCGAGGTGCTGACGCGCGGCGGGGCGAGCGCGGCCCTCGCGGCGTCCATTTTTCACGATGGGCGCACGGCGCCGAGCGCGCTCAAGCGCGAGCTGGCCGCGGCGGGAATCCGCGTGCGCGTGGAGGAAGCATGATTTGGCCGGCGGTGGACCTGCAGGGCGGCGAGGTGGTGCAACTGGTGCAGGGCGAGCGCTGCGCGCTCGAGCGCGAGCTCGACGCGACGCTGGCGTGGCTCGGGGGCTTTCCCTGGCTGCAGGTGGTGGACCTCGATGCCGCCAAGGGTGTCGGAGGGAACCGCGAGCTGGTCGCCCGATGCTGTCGCGCGGGCTTCCGCGTGCGCCTGGGCGGAGGCCTGCGCAGCCGCGAGCAGGCCGAGGCCGCATTGGACGCGGGCGCCGAGCAGGTCGTCGTTGGCAGCGCGGTATTCCGCGACGACGGCTGCGACTTCGGGTTCCTGGAGTCGGTGCAGCCGCTTGGGCGCGAGCGCATCGTGATCGCCGTGGATGCGCGCTCCGGGCGCGTCGCCACGCACGGATGGCGGCGCGCGACGGCGGTCACGCCCCTCGCAGCGGTGCGGACGCTCGCGCCTTGGTGCGGCGGATTCCCCTACACCTCGATCGAGACCGAAGGCGGGATGCGCGGCCTGCCCGCCGCGCCGGTGCGCGCGCTGAGCGTGGCGGGCGGCGGCGCCACCCTGGCCGAGGTGGACCGGCTGCTCGAAGCAGGCTGCGATCCGGTGCTGGGAATGGGGCTGTACACCGGCGCCATTCCCTTGGCCGAGCTTCAGGCCAGGGCGGTCTGCAAGGCCCCGACCAGCGCGGCGACGTCGGCGAAGCGGTTGTAAAAAGGATGGAACGAAACCCGCAGGATGGGGCCGCGCACATCCGAGAAGATGCCCGCCGCGCGCAGTTGGCGCTGCACGCTCCCGGCTTCTGCGCCGAAATCGAGCGAGCACTGCGCGCCGCGCTCGGAGGCCGCGGCGGGGGTGATGCGCCGGACTTGCGGAATCCGTTCCGAGGCCCAGCGGTCGAAGCCGGCGGCGAGCGCCTGCGCCTTCGCTTGCCGGGCGTCCAACGAAATCTTGGCGAAGATTTCAAGGCCGGCGCGGAGGCCGGCCATCGCCAGAATGGATGGGCAGCTCACCACCCAGGCGGCTGCGCCGGCTTCGGGTTCGAAGTCGTGGCGCATCTCGAAACGGGTCTCCGCGCGGTTGCCCCACCAGCCTTCAAGACGAGGGCCGCGGGTCTGGTGATGCCGCGGGTGGACGAAGGC
>Ga0134126_10006196_pt1 | contig 14977 bp, 17 predicted proteins | sample KB31752_FD_96881 | JGI IMG/M metagenome (GOLD analysis project Ga0134126, IMG submission 96881) | Terrestrial soil microbial communities with excess Nitrogen fertilizer from Kellogg Biological Station, Michigan, USA - KB3-175-2 | ecosystem: Environmental > Terrestrial > Soil > Unclassified ...
CCGAGCGGGAAACCCCGAATCGCTTCGCGAGCACTCGCGCCCCGACTTGGCCCTTGAGCTCGCGAATCTCTCGCGCCTGCTCGGCCGTGAGCTTGGCCCGCGGATTATCTTCGCCCTTCAGCGGACGACCACCGTGAAGGCCATTCTCAGCCGCGTGTTCGGCGTTCCGCTGATAAGTCACCCATTCGAGGTTCTCGGCGCGGTTGTTGTGCTTGTTCGTGTCCTTATGGTTCACGATCAGCCCCGATGGGCGTGGCCCATGAAAGGCCGATGCGACAAGGACATGCACGCCGAACTTCCTCCGTTGATCGTTGCGGTAGAGGGTGACGGCGAGGTATTCTCCTTGCGCCGCCTGCCGCAGAAATCGCCCGGCCGTTGCCCCGCGGCAGGCAAGCACGCGACGGATCCGGCCGAGACTCGATGCGTCGTACCAGCCCTCGTAGCCGGGGATGGGCCTCCACTGCTCTAGGTCAGGCATTGGGAAACTCCCGAATACGAAGGTCTTCAGGGAACTCACTGACGTCGCCGCCCTTCTTGTCGCGAAGGACAGGTCGAAGGTAACCGTCGGTGCCGTCGATCAGACAAACGCCAGGGCCTCCGGTTTCTTCGTTCCAGTCCTCGGTATCAAAATTGGTTTCGCTCACTCGCGATCCAAGCTGTTTCACGAACACCGGCACCTCCGCCGCCTTACACTGCCTCACCACACTCCGAATCCATTCCACTTCGCACGGGCGGGCGGATGGCCCGGATTCGCCGCCGCATATTATCCAGTGGATGCCTTCGAGGGCTTTCTTGCCGAGTTGCTGAACGCAGTCCGCTCGCCGAGTCACGTTGGAGAATTCGATTGGCCCCAGCAACGGCTCCACGCTCAGGAATCGCACTACCGCTGGCACCTTGAGGAGGTACGGAATGCGTTCGTCCGCGGCGGCCTGGTTCTCCACAGAGGTGCCGAGCCAGAGATTGCGGCGCACGCCGGCTTTGCCGACGCCGCGGCCGAGATCGCCGAGACCAGTTTTCCACGGCATCGCAGGGAGCATCGTCGCAATGTTCTCTGGCCGCTTCGTGAGCAAGAGCCAGTCAAGATGCGGCGTGTCGTCGATGAGGCGAAAGAGGCGGGCGCGAATGTCCTGCATGGTGATTCGCTTGCCCGCACCAAGTTCTCGCCAAGGCGGATCGCCACTATCGTGCGACACGATGTCGCCTTTGCTGCCAACCATCGGCCCATCCCACGATTCAAACACATCCGCCAAACTGGCGCAGAAGACGCGGCGTCTCTCGCCGGCAGCTTTCGCGGCTCGATCCCACGCCACCGGCTCCCGCCACTTCGCCTCGCTCGCCACGACGCGCGTTCCCTGCGGGCCCCACACGCCGAGGACGAGCGGGTTGCGCTTGCTCAGAGTATCCGCATAACAAAACTGACATCCGGCCGATACTTTGGTACAGCCACGCCAAGGGTTCCAGGTCGCGTCGGTCCACTGTATCTTGCTGTTCTCGGCCATGTCAGTTCCCCTCCGCTTGTTCCACTTGCTTACGACACCACGCAGCCCACTCGATGTTCGATGCCAGCACTTCGGCTGCCGGCTGATCCGCGACGTACCGATACCGAACCTGTTGGTCGATCTGGCCGCCCCCGCCGCCACGCTTGCATATGAACATGCCCACACTTTCGGCGGACTCCCACTTGTAGGCGAACGCCTGTTCCCTCGCCCCTAGCATGTCGCTCAGTTGGTCCAGGGCATCCGTTTTCCCTGAAATGTCCCTGACGCCGCGCAAGAACATCGGGGCCCGTTTCAGGATGAGAGACGGTGTCCCCGCAAGCGGGCCGTCCAGGAATGTGACTAGTTTTCCAGCCATGCTTCACCTCTCCTTCGCGATTCACGATCACCACATTCCCGTTGTCATCGATCTCGACTTCTTCCCTACCCTCTTACGTGAGGGATTCTGATGTTTCTCTGGCGCAGTCGGCATTAGCATTGCAGTGTCAACTGCCGCCGATTCCAGTCCCGCGCGCATCCTCTCCATGATCGCAGCTTCAACGCGCGCATCTTCCACGGCCTCGATCTTCGCGGCGTCCTTTTCCCAACCGCGCCATCGCGGGCATCCGTCGATGCCGTATTTCGCGTGGTACGTGAGGGCTTCGATTATTCCCCAGCCGGGAAGGCGAATTGGCGGACCCCGCGCCATTCGCTCTACGTCGCGTTCCCAGGCATTAGGATACTTCAACTCGATCTCAGCCCGAATTGAGGCCATCGCCCCGTAAAAGGCGTCTGGCAGGGGAATCTTCGATGCGTCGGCCCGATGGATGGCCCGCGCACACCAAGCCGCGAAGGTCGGCTCCGCTTTCCAAAACCATACCGGAGGGTGGTTGGATTCCACCTCGCCCACGAGATTATCGCGGCATTCCGGCGGCTTGGCGCACTGAACGGCTTCGCGTAAAGTAATTAGCAGACTTGGATTGTGCCAGTTGTCACACCGAGGCAACCACACGAGATTTAAGTCCCTGCTGGCCCACAATTCGAACTCTTGATCGCTATCGCTTGAGGCGATTTCGATAGCGCACCCCTGCTCTAATTCCGAAATGGAATTATTCGGGGATAGGGGGATGCGCTCCATAACAGTTACTCAAACCTCCTTTATTGGGTTACCCGGTTACTCGCGGTTACCCGGATTCATGGTTAACTTCATTGTCTGCGCCTTATAGGGCTTACCCTGAATCGCGATAACCGCGAGTAACCGGGTAACCCGGTACTAATCGTCTAAATCAGATAAATCAGAAACCATTTTTCCTGTTGATGTTGCGTCTATTAGTCGGAACCCGAAGCAAAGCATTTTGTTCTTCGATCCGCGTTTCACAACGATGTTGTGACCGCGCAGGTCAGCGGCGAAGTCGTTCCGCGCTAAATGTCGATAACCCGTCTCTTCGCACCACCGGCAATAATCTGCATACACGTCCTTTAGTGGCGTGTTCCAGTTGGCGTTTGATATCTCGCACCGCTCGGAGAGGTATTGGGCGACCTTATCTTCTTCTTCACGATAGGCCGCCGTCTCTTCCTGCACCGTCGTGGGAGCACCGAGACCGTACTTCTGCCACTCGCGGCAACCGCGAACCAGCCAGGCGAGAATGCCGGGATATTCGGCGCGCAACTTGATCTTCAAGTTATTGTCCCGGCATAGATGATCGGGGCCAGCTTCACCCTTCGCTGGGTTCCAAAACTTCGTCTTGAATGGGACGAGGAGAACGCGGCGCCATATCCCATCATCTGACTCGGGCACGCGCGGCCGGTGGTTAGTGCAGAGAATTAGCTTGTGGGTTGGCTCGAACTCGAAGAAATCCTTCTTCATATAGCGAGCCGAAACTGCTTCATCGCCCGTCAAGTCCTTTACGAGGTCTTCGGACAGTCGGCCGCCGCGCTTCGATTCTGTGGCGATCACGAGCCGAGCGCCGAAAAGAACTGTGAGCTCCGTGGGATGGGATTCCTGATGCTTTTGCATGAGCAGCCCGCGCGGGGCTTTAGCGGCATATCCGCGACCCATTAACTCCCTCACGACATTCAGGAGCGTTGACTTTCCATTCGAGCCGCCGCCCCAGAAAATCGGAAGTACCTGTTCACCAATGTCGCCGGTAAGCGAGTAGCCGAGCAGTCTTTTCACGAATTGGATCATGTCAGCGTTCCCGCGGTCGTTAGGATCGAGCGGATCATTGGCGAATAATCGGGCAATGAACAGTTTCCATGTCGGACAAAGCGCCGTTGAGTCGTATTCGATAGGGCATATCTTCGTAAGCAGATCTTCGCGCCGGTGGGCGCGGAGTTCTCCAGTTCGAAGATCAATCGTGCCGTTTTTGACATTCAAGAGGAAACGGTTACTGTCGATATCTGACGGCTCGATTGCAATTGCTGAATTCGATTCCGCGAGTTTCACCATATCTTTGATTGCTCTGGCGGATTCAGATCGACCCGCATGAACGAGAATTTTTTGCCGCTTCTCTGGGTCTTCAATGTCCTTGGTCTCCTTGACGATCATTCGAACCGTGGCAATTGCTTTCTGGATAATCGGTCCAACGAGCCGCGACCGCCATCGATGACCGTCCCACACGTACCACTGGCCGATATCCTCCGCATAGCGGATGTCGTTACCATGAGCGGCAACAAGCCGTTGGGCATTGCCAATGTCAGAATGGGCGAACAGTTCGGGCGCATCAGACTCGTTCTCTGGTTTCGGATCGGTCGCGGTCGCCAGGCATGCATCGAACTTGCTGCGGAACTTCTCTTCGCCGAACAGTCGAAGTATCTGGTTCGGGTCTTTGGCCACGACGGACGAGAGCACCTTGACCGTCACGCCGGGCGCGATCTCGGCGAGTCGCGCCGCCATCCGCGTGACGAACTTCGCTCCCGCGCCGTCGGCGTCGCGCCAGATATAAATCGTGTCGAACCCGACAACTTCTTCGGCCCGCAACACCTTCACGGCATCCGCGCCGGGAATGCCGAGCGCCGGATAATCGTGCAGCCACAGCGACCAGGAATCCGATTCCCCTTCGACGAGGATCAGCGGCCCCGACTCGGCCGCCGTCCGGTATTTCGGGAGCCGCCAGAGCCCGTAAGCCCGCGGTTCTGTGCCGCGCTGATACGACGATCCTTCTGACGCCTTGAGAGCGGATCGGAACCGGGTGTAGAGGACTTCGCCGGCCTCATCACGGTAAGGGATGAGCACCTGGCGGGCGCCTTTCTTTCCGGTGCCCAGTTGATCGGTGAGCCCGCACTCATCCCGCAGGAACTTCGATGGCACCCGCTTGTCGCGGGCGAGCGATTCAACTGACACCCCTGAAGGCGTGGGCTTCTCGACGCGGCCTGGGAACAGGTCGCGGTATTCGATGCCGAGCACCCGAAGGATGTCCTTCGTGTCGCACGCGGCGTAGCAAGTCAGTAGAACGCGGTCGTCGCGGCCCTCCGTAACCTTGAGGGATTGGTTATCGTCGTCGTGCGCGGGGCAGCATGCCATCCACTCCTTCCCGGAATCGCCTGACGGCTTGATCCCGGAAAGAAGGGAAAGGATGTTTTTGATGGGTGATCCATCACTCATTGGGCAATTCCTCGTCCCTGACGATACGCGAAGCTGTCTTGCTTAGCGGAGTGGGCGAACGGGCAACGAATCAACTTCCGGACTTCGCCTTTCTCGCCTTCGATCTCGGTTTGCCAGAGACTTTGCCCTTGATCCGGTTTTTCGTCGCCACGGGATTGCTTCGCTTCGGCTTGCCATTCGCGTGAGCGTGGCCATTGGCGCTAGGCTCCGGCCCGTGAGTGTGGCCGTTCATTGACGGTTCGGCTTCGTAGAGGCGATGGCGAGGCGTGGACTCAGTAGCCTCTTCGTCCAGTTTGGATTCTCCGTTCTTTCCGATCACCGTCACGTCATGGCCAGCCGCTCGCAGTTCCTCTTCGATCTTCGGCGCGGCCGCTTCGGCATCGAACGGGATGCCATCCAGGAGCGTCGGAGCCGGCGGCTTCGGGCTTTTCACCGCCGCCCTCACGAATTCTTCGATGTCCGACTTGTAGCACCCATACGTCTTGATGATCGATTGGAACTCTTCGATGTCATGCTTCCGAACGCGGTACATCTGCCGGCCGCGGGCGTCGAGTTTCGGATTGCCGTTTTGATCCTCTGAGATCGCCGCGTGTTCCAATTCATGGTGCATGAGTGCGGTTCGCTGCGGCGGCGTGAGGTGCGTCGTCCAGGCTTCGTAGTTCAGGATGATGACGAAATCTTGATCGTGAAACTGCTTGTCGAGGTCGCCGGCCTTCTTGCACTTGCCGAGGACGAGTTGGCCGTCCTTGTTCTTCTTCCAGCCGTAGCGCCACGCGATTGCGATCTTCGCATCCGCCAGGTCGGAGCGGTGCGTCTTCACGAGTGACTTGAGCAACGGATAGACTTTCTGCGGATCGGCAGTCGGGTCGATGCGTTCGTGCGTCGGCCGCTTGGGTTTCGGTGTCTTCCGGGAACGTGCCATATATCCTCCTGATTGTAGTTGGTACCTGAATCTGCCAATCGCTAAGCGATCCCTTCCTTTTCCGTGAACCACTCAGCAATCTCAATTTCAACGTCGCTATCGCCGACTGAAATATCGTCGGCGTCTTCGATAACTGATTTCGGAACCCATATCTCTTGTTGGTTTCCGTTCGATGACGACAGAAGGAACAAGAGTGCGAGATCGGTTTCGTGAAGAACTTCATCGACGTTGACAGTTACGGTTCTCATGTCGGCTTCGCTCCTTCATACTCCGACCAAACCTCCAACAATGTCTGCCGCTTGTCGTTCTCTACTCTCTCCGCGGCTCGGCGGATTCCATCCTCGCACCCGACAATCACGGCGGTCTTCTGCGCCCTCGTAACCGCCGTGTAGAACCAGTTGCGATGTTGCATGAACGAGTGAGCCTTCGGCACCACCACGACTGCGCACCGATATTCCGAACCCTGGCACTTGTGCGGCGTTAAACAATACGCCAAACTCACCATCCCTTCCTTCTCCTTCGGATAGTTCACGTCGCGGTCGTCGTACTTCACCCACAGCAGCGGCCGTGTCATCATCACCACGCCGACGGTCCCGTTCATCACCTCGAGCTCGTAATCGTTCTTCGTGTGGATTACCTTGTCGCCGACGTACAGCGTGGGCCGCTTGCCTTTTTTCGCCGCCTCTTTTTCTTCGCCGTCGTCGATGAGATTCGCGTCCGCATCGCTCACGTCTGGCAATTGATTCCCGAGTTTCGCTTGATGCAATCTTTGAAGCATCAGGTTCATTGCCTTCGTGCCGAATTTCCCGTCGTGTTTCGCGGTCATGAACTGCACGTCGAGGATCGGATCGAGCCCCCAACTTGGCAGATACTTCGCATACAGTTTCTCCACGATGGCCCGAAGCCCCTCAGCGTCCCGGCAACCTTTGCTCACGACCCACGGGCTGGGGTCTTCATCGGAAGCGTGAGGCTCGACAATCCCACAGAGGATCGAATTGCAGTTTTGCTTGAGCGTGCCGGCCTGACGGTGGCACTGTTCCAGCTTCGTGATTGGGGCCAGGTCGTGAGCGAGGATGTCGCGGAGCATCGCGCCCGCGCCCACCGGCGGCAGCTGGTTTGGATCGCCGATTAGAACGACAGCCGTGTTCGGCCCGCACGCAGAGAGGAGCGCGTATCCGATTGCCGATTCGATCATGCTGGCTTCGTCGCAGATAACCACGCCATCAGGGAGCGGGTTTTTATCGTTGAAGATGAACCCGCCGTGCCGCGGATCGTAAGCGAGCAGTCGGTGAATTGTGGTTGCCGGTTGGCCAATAACTTCGGTGAGCCGGCGGGCGGCCTTCCCGGTAGGGGCGCACAGCATTACGCGAACGTCGCCGTCGAGGAAGAACTTGACGATCTGACGGGCCACGAGCGTTTTGCCGGCCCCCGCGCCGCCGGTGATAATCGAGAGGCGATACGATGCTGCTTTCGCGACCGCCATCAATTGGCCATCGTCGAGCGTGATCTTTTCGTTCACCTCACGGTAGTAGTCGGTGAAGAGATTCGGAATTTTCCCATCTTCCTCGATCATATCATTTCGTGAGTGCGGATTCAGTTCGCGACTCGTGACGAGCGCCTTCCAAATCCCCATTTCGCACAGCCACCCCCAACCCGTTGCCAACCAGGCCGCCCCGGTCGCCTCGTCCACTGCCCGCCGGAACCGCCCGGCCTCAACCCCCTCGTCGATGGTGGCCATGATCTTGACGGCCAGTTCGTGGTTCCCGCCGAGCTTGTCCGCCGCAATGTCGGCCGCGATGCTTGTCGGCGTTGCCGTATGCCCTTCGCCGTGCCGTTCACTCACGACCGATTGCACGGCCCCGCGAAGCCGCCGCGGGTCGTCGCCCTTAACGCCGACCTTCGCGGCCAGGGCGTCCACTTTCGCCCACCCGAACCCGTCCACGCGGCCGAGCAGCATGTACGGATCGTCGGCGATCATTGACACCGCCCCGCCGCCGAACCGCGCGAGGATCGATTCCGTTTCGAACTGCGTTAACCCCCAGGCCGCGAACTGCGAGGCCGCCGCCACCATGCCCGCGTGCCGCTGCCATTTCTCCGCCAGCATGTTAACCGATTCAATCGGGATGGCAGCGGCTATCGCGATCTGTTGCGGGTCTTCCGTGAGGATGCGGCCGAAGTCCATGCCGAACTCGTCAACGAGCTTCTGAGCCTTCACGGACCCGATGAACTGGCCGTACCATTTCAGCCACGCGGCCAGACCGTCGATATTCACCGGGAGCGTGTAGACGATCTCCGACGCTTCGAACTGACGCCCGAACTTGGAGTGCGTCACCCATTTGCCCTTGAGGGTGACAGGTTCGCCGGCCTTCACGTAACCGCGGATGGAGAATTTGACTTCGCGGCCCTTCACGGTGAGGCGGCCGGCGCAGAATCGATCGGATTGATAGAAGAGCGTGGAGACGTTGCCGGCGAGATCAACGATCTCGTTGTCTGATAGTGTTGCGACGTTCATTTCCCACCTTCTTTCTTCCAACACTCATCTCCGATCCCACGCTTTACCGCCTCCGGTGTTGTCAACGTCCTATTGCACCTCAAGCAATTCCGGCTCACCAATAATTCGTGATCCTCAATCGCCTCTCCGTTCAACATCGACCACAGTATCGCCCCGTATTCCTCCGGCTTCTTCCCCCGCCATCGTCGGTACACCACGATCCCGGCGGCCGCCGTCGTCAGTTCCGCGAACTCCTCGAAGTCCGTTGAATTGTCCGGGCCGATCAGCAGCGACACGAACCGCCGCCCCGCCCGCACGCCGACCTGCTGAGTGTGAATCCGGAAGGTCTTGTGCGTGCCGCACGGGAACCGGATCGTCACGCGGCAATTCGGTATCTCCGGGCGCGGGAGTGTTGATACCGGCTTTCGCTTGAGGGCGGTTGCGAAGTCGTCGTCCAAGTCAGCCAGCGTGCTTGGGTTCCCGTTCGTGATTCCGTTCATGGTAAATCTCGCATTCATCGTCGTTGAACGTCTGCCAGTCTCGCCGCTCGTCGTCGATCTCATCGAACGGTCTTTTCTCGCCGGGCGGCCACTCGTCCAACTTCACCCACACCCCGGATCGCCGGTACGTGAAGCGAACGACGGTCCCGACATAGCCACGAAACGGGCCGGGCATTGTGACGCGGATTCGCTGATGAAGGCGAAATGTCATTACGCTGTCACTCCCATTCCCAACTTTTTCGCGGCCTGACTCAGCAAACTCTCAACCATCGTCACGCATTCTGACTTCTTCCCCCACCAGAACACCGGCACGCCGTGGTCGAGGTAACAGGCGTGCGCCCGGCCAATTACCGACGCCGGGTTCGCCTCGCTCTCGTATCGCTTCGCGAGAACATCTTCGACATCCGCCTCAACGATGATCGCGGCGTAGTCGAATGCCGCGAGGCGGTTGAGTTCGTGACGGAAGCGGAGCCAGTCGCCGATCACAGTGCCGATAAAATCGCCAAGCGATTTCCGTTCGAGAACGAACTGATGATCCTCAAGACCTTTGATGGTGTAGTCACCGGTCTTGAGAGTCGTTCGCTCCGTCACGAACAAGCCCGGATCGAGAGACCACGGGCGTTGTTCGCGGGTATCGATCAGCACGGTAATCGGCGTTGGTGTCGGCGCGGCCATCGTTGACACTCCGTTGTCATTTCACTCACGCGAGCGGATCGAAGTTTGCCTCTTCCAGTTCCTTCGCCCCAATCTTATCGGGCTTGCCGTCGCCGTCGCCGCGTTTCACGATGTAGAGGTTGTGGTAGTTCTCCGTGGCGCTCTTCTTGCCGCCCGTCTTCTTGTTGCACACCACACGCATACCCTTGATGATCTCGGGAACCTTGGGCAGTTCGACGGAGAAAGGTCGGCTGTTCTCCTTCGTCCAGTTCTCGGTGTCGAAACCGAGTTTGCCGAGGTCTTCCTTCACCTGGGCAAGTTGATCGGCGTTCTTCTCCTCAAGACCGGAATCCTTGTTTTTCTTCGTGAAGAAATAGCACTTCTCGATTTTGCCGCTGGCCTGCGGGTACTCCGTCAGCAGTTCGAGTGACAGTTTGAACATCTTCCCGTTCTTCACTTCGGCGGAATCGACCTGGAACAGATATTCACCATCCTTGAGTTCCTTGAGTTCGAAGTCGCCAGACTTGTAACCCTCGCGCTTCGCGGAGGGGAAGTCATCGTCAAAATCGGCGAGAGAGACATCGCTCGCAGTTGCCGTGGCCATAATGGACCTTTCGTGAAACAGAGTTGGGATGGAACGAAACGGACAGTTTGTTAGGCAGCGGCCGTGGCTGTCGCGGTTGTTACGACAGCGCTGGCGTCGCCGGGACACCCTTCGACGCACTCTAGGCCGCCGCACTTCGGGCAGTGTTCTTGACCGCTCCCGGTGTCGATTGCCGGCGAGGCGGAAGCGGCGACCGGCGGCGCGGCCTTGATCTTCGCCAGTTTCGCTTTGAACTTGTCGCTGAGCCGCTTCCGGGCCGGTTCATCGATTAACTTCGCGGTGGCCGCCGTTTTGATCTTCGGGGCGAGTTCGTTGAGTTGTTGTTCACTCACAGACGCTTCGATAATTGCCGTGAATTCCGCTTCCCGTTCCGCTGAGCCCGGCCCGATGGGCTCTGGCACCGGATCGGGCATCGGCTCGGCGGCAGTAGTCGCGCTCGCGCTCGCCGATTGCAGCCACTCGAAAAGTGGACTCCAGAACAACGGGCCAGGCTTAACCGCCGTCATGTCCTGCATCGGCCGGCATCGCGATTTGGTAATCTTGAGTTGATGCGACCAGTCGATTGACCCGTAAAGATCGAACTCGTATTCCATGCCGTCGCGCTGAACAGGAGCCATGCCGACTTTGCGAACCGTCGTGTTCCCCGTTCGCTCATCCTTCTCCATCACGAATTCCGTCTTTGAACGCATCGTGACGATCACGTTGGCTGGGCACCGAATAATCGTGTCGATCATCTGTCGATGCAGTGGCGTCACATCCTTCCACGCCTGGAATTTGCCGCCCTTTTGATCCACGATGTCGAGCGCCCCGCCTTCGCCGACCCAGGCATGAGAGAGCGAATCGACAAGGATCGTGTCATACCCCTCCTTGACAGCGGTGCGGATGGCCTCGGAGAACTTGTCCGGACCGAACGTCTTGAGATTGAGTGTGTCGAATTCCCAAGGCGTGCCGTCCGGGCATTCCCCGGCATAGAGAGATGCGGAATTGTGCTCGGTATCGATCACGGCCACGCGGTTTCCGATTTTCGCTTGAACGAGCGCGAATGCCAGGCGAAGTCCTGTGAACGTTTTCCCGGAACCGGACGGGCCATCGATTGCCGCGTGGAGTTTCCGAAGAGAGCGAACGGCTTTGACGAAACTGGACATAGTGAACCTCACGTAAAGGATAGAACGGAACAGATGTTGAATTAATTCATATATTCAACTAATTGGCTGCTTTGTATTAGTCGCCTTAATCATCGCCATCTCTTCACGGTGCTTCGCGATCGCGTTCAACTTCGCCATGTACTTGTCGCGGTACTCAAGTTGAGCGACTGACACCGGGCGATTCAAAATCTCCCGCATTGCGTTGAATGTCTGTTTGCCGAGCGCCAGGTAGCCGAACGCCTGGAGGATGTCCGCTGAGTCCGTGAGGGTTCGAGCGATGATCTCGGGAAATGGTGGTTCAGGGGTGGTCGAACCAGTTTCACGCAACACGAGCGGACTCCATCATGACTCGCATCTTGTCGCGGATCTTGTAGATTCGCTTTGAATAAGTGTCCTCATCAGCGGCACTAGCTACCTCGCGGGCGAATAACGTACACAGTCCAATCTCATCAGCAGCCGACACATATTTGCATTTCCATTTGTCGTGCTTTCCGATTTCATTTGCCACGGCACAAACAGGGCAAACGCCCTTAGCAGTGCGGATTTTGCCGGTGATCGACGACACGCGGAACCGGCCTGCAATCTTCGCGAACACCTTCCAGAATTTCGATTGCGAAGTCGTCATAGCACTCCCTCCGTTCAAAACCTCGGCAACTCATCCGGCGGTAACTTCGTCCACCAGTCCGCCTCGTCACCGTGCATTGCCCGGTACACTTCCTCGCGGTCGATGCGGACTTCCTTCGGGGCCTCGATGCCGAGCCGCACTTTGTTCCGGTCGATTTCAAGGACCGTGATGCGGATGTTCGGGCCGATGATGATGGATTCCTGTTCCTTCCGAGTGAGAATGAGCCGAGTGAGAACTAGCATGGACGTATCCTCCGTGATGGTGGTCGTTACTACATGGCTAAGCCAACGAAGCATACCTCTGCATGAGTGTGATGTTCGGCCACACTCATTCAGGCTCGTTCGCGCCGGCCAGCGCGCGGCTCAGGGTGTCCTGCATGAGTGTGATGTTCGGCCACACTCATTCAGGGCGGGACCCGTCAGCGAACGGCCATCTAAAGTAGAACCTGCATGAGTGTGATGTTCGGCCACACTCATTCAGGGAAACAATCGGTGCTTCAAGTCATTGCTTCGCTCAACCTGCATGAGTGTGGTGTTCGGCCACACTCATTCAGGGGGAGCCAGCGACGGCCCGAAGCGCCTCGCCCATCTCCCTGCATGAGTGTGGTGTTCGGCCACACTCATTCAGGGGCCGACGCGACCGCGCTGGAGCGCGACGACGAGGCCCTGCATGAGTGTGGTGTTCGGCCACACTCATTCAGGGGCCGGGGCCGTAAAGGCTCATATCCCTGATGGTTTCACGGCATTTTGCGAGCGGCCCCCGGATTCTAAGACCCGGACCTAACCCGCACTCGCCGCAGCAGGCGGCGCACAGCAACCCCGTAAGGAGTTGTGGATCGCGAGAGGGCTTGTAGCGCTTATTCCGAAGCATCATCGCCCCCCGTAACATGATTGAACTCGATGCCAACTTCCTCGCACTGACACGACAGCGCCGCTCGCATCGCGGTCCAGTCGAACCGCGGCAGATAGCTCTTTTCGCGGTCGTCGTAGTACAGCGTTCCCACGCCGCGACGTTGGCAATATCCAATCGCCATCGCAGCCATTTGTTTTCGTTCGGAATCAATCCGATTGTTGCAGCGGTCGATTCGAGCCTGGACGGATGCGCCGTAAACCGTTCGACGACGTTTGTCTGCCGGCCATCGCTTCTCGAATTTCATGTCGCGAGAGAACCGATGCCGCCAGCGGTCGTGGCAATGAATCACGCCCTTGAGCTGGTCCGCGTTGTAAACGAATGGATTGCCATCGTCGCCATCGACAACGACCGACAACAGGCAGTCCGCGCCCGTGGTCACGACAGCATCGACTCCTTGCACCTTCTGGGCATCCGGAAAATTGCCGACGAGTCGCAAGTCGGCACCCATCAGTTTCCGCTTTCCATTGATCCAGTCGTACCGCGCCGTTACTTTGCCCTGTCGCAGCCTGTCGATGTTCGCGAGCAGATAGTCGAACTGCTTGAGTTGCCGACGATAGTTCGATCCATCACCAAGGCGAACCGAGATGCGGCCGCCAGGTACGATGAGGGAGGCCATTGGCCGGCCTTCATCGTTCCGCCAGATGCGGAGCGTCTTGCCTTTGTCGCTCGGCACCGGCCACGGATACGGCCACACATACGTAGCGCCGCGGGCCGAACCCTTCCATAGCACCGCGAATCGGCCGAACTCCTTGTGCCCCGTCCAGGTTTTTTCAACGGCAGTCAAAATATCGCGAGCCGAGCATGAGCACCCTTCAAACGACTCTCGAAATGCACACTCGCGATTCCATATCCCGTATAGGTCTCCGGTTTTTGGATCGCCCGGCAGCGTCGCCGGTTTATCTCCTTTGGCCGCGCGATTAAACCTAGCTGGATGCGTGCCAAACATCGCCGCGCGATCGTATTTCGGCATCTTCGCAGCATCCGGTTTACGACGCACATCACGGCATATCAATTCCAACTGCGCCCAGTTCGCAAGCTGGGTCGCAAGGTTCCACGCTGGGCGAAACGTATCAATGACTCGCGCTTCGGAATCGGCAATCTCGCGAATCGACAGTGTGATAACGCGATTCATACCTATTCCTTTTCCTGTGTAAGGTGCCGGAACTGACACGCGGCCCGGAGTCGCCCATTCCCACAGAACCGCAATGTCAGTCCGGCAGTGGTGCGTGTGGGATTTGAACCCACGACCTGCGGTTCATCGGACCGCTGCTCTCACCTGGCTGAGCTACCGCACCAATCAATATCAACCGGCCGCACTGCCCTTCGCGCTCGCGTCACCCGGCTCCGTGGCGATCCCCCGCGAGGGGGCCGCTGTGCAGTGCGGCCGGCAGTTCCCATCTATTCGAACAGCCTTCCACCACGTGCCACGATGCCGGCGTAAATCTCAACCCGCCGTTGACGCTCCACGTCGAACGTCACTGACGGCAACTCCCGTCCGAGAATGGACCGTCGCAAGCGGCTCTGTACCTTGCACTCCGTACACTTCCACGAGTGCGACAAGGATTTGCCGCACTCGATGCACTTGTGAGCCTTCATGGGCGGCGACTCCGGATTGATAATTCGTCAGTTGCGGGCATGGAGTCGAACCATGCAACCGGGCTCGTCGCCCGCCACACCGCACACCAGCCCCGAAACTACGCCTCGGGGTTATCCACGGCGTCCGCGACTCGCTGGGAGCACTCCCCAGCCGGCCACAACCCGGCCTCCGGCGATCCGCGGAAAGGTGGCCTCACGTTTGTCCGACCGCGATCATCCGATGAACCAGTTGAATCGCTGACTGTTGGATGCCCTGGACTGTCGGGCGGAGAGATTTAGTCGCAGCGTCCCTCGCAGCGTCCCTCGCAGCGGCTCTCGCAGCGTCCCTCGCAGCGGCCCACGCAGCGGCCCACGCAGCGTCCCACGCAGCGTCCCTCGCAGCGTCCCTCGCAGCGGCTCTCGCAGCGTCCCTCGCAGCGTCCCTCGCAGCGGCTCTCGCAGCGTCCCTC
>Ga0134126_10006197_pt1 | contig 14976 bp, 16 predicted proteins | sample KB31752_FD_96881 | JGI IMG/M metagenome (GOLD analysis project Ga0134126, IMG submission 96881) | Terrestrial soil microbial communities with excess Nitrogen fertilizer from Kellogg Biological Station, Michigan, USA - KB3-175-2 | ecosystem: Environmental > Terrestrial > Soil > Unclassified ...
ACGCGGACGGCTGATAGCCAGGATTGTTCCCGCGTCGCCGCTCCCGCCAAAGCCATTTTTCGCCGATCCCACGTATACACGGGCCTTCCTTCGTGAACGCGCGCGCCTGCATGGAGGAACCGATTCTACGGAAATCGTCGGAGAAGATCGGGATCGGGAAGTCCGGTGATTTACTTCGATACCAGCTATCTAGTCCGGCTCTATTACCAGGATCCCGGCGCCGATGCAGTTCGCGCGTTGGCCGCGACCGACCACCTGGCCTGTGCAGCCCATGGGCAGGCGGAAATGATTGCCGCGTTCCATCGCAAGCTGCGCGAAGGCGCCATCCGGGCCGCTTCTTATGCCGCGTTGGTTTCCCAGTTGGAGGTGCACATTCAAGCCGGCGCTTTCCGATGGATTCCGCACAGTGCGGACATCCTTACCCGCATCCGAAAGGTATACGAGAAGCTGCCGGCAACTGTGTTTCTGCGTGCAGCCGATGCCGTCCATCTGGCGACGGCGGCCGAATCCGGTTTCCGCGAAGTCTATTCCAATGACGCCCATCTGCTGGCTGCGGCCAAGCATTTCGGCCTGGCGGGAAAGAACGTCATCTGATCGTGCGGTTGCATTGTGCGCCGTGAACAGGCAGCCGACGGTTGGGATTGATCTCAGGTTTGAGATGCGCGACCTGGGGCACCAAGAGTTGCGGTGCATAGGACCAGTGCGCTATGGCTAGAGATTACCTTTTTTGAGATTGCGCAGGAAAGACCACGAGCTGGTTGCGATTCCCACACAGGCCACGAATGGGAGGAGAAGAGCCATCGACAGATATACCAATATCCTGCCGAACGGCTCCGCATATGCGTGCAGGGAATGCCCCTTTGAGAATGGGATGACTGAGGCGCAACTCAGAAAAAACGCCAACGTCGAATACAGTGCACGTTTCTTCCACAGACGTAAATCCTGCTCGGCATCCTGTTTCGCGCCTGCCAGTTCTTCTTTGCTGGGAGCGGGCTGGTCCAAGTCGTAGATCGGGTCATTCCTCTCCTGATTGGCACGGTTGCCATGAGTGTAATTGGGGCTGGCAGCAGTGGCAACGCGGACCGCATGTCCCACTGCCGCCGCATTGCGATCTTGGGTCGGGATGACAAAATTCCTTATCCCGCCCTAGCAGAGCTAGGACGGGGCACCCCTATTTTTCCGGGATGTAGGCTGCGAATGTTTAGGCTGGGCCACCGACAGCCTGCATAGCGTCGCTGTCAGTGCTTCAGCGAGATGGAATGCAGTTTGTTCATGGCGGTGCCGTAATTCCCGAGGTGATAGATGGATGCACCGACAGGCGAGAAGGTGAAGTCATGGAACGGCGCCGCGCCCATCTTGTCCAATAAGTCGGTAGCGCCTACGCCAATGCTGACATGCGGGACGAAATGTTTTCCGCTGTGCGCAAGAACGAACTCTGCAACGTATGGAATGAGCTCCGGTACGATATCGGGATCCTGAGGAGTGGTGACAAACGCAGCGGACGTTCCTTTCGGCGACGTAAACGGCGTGACCGCATCGATCAATTCCTGCTGCAGCCGGAGCAGGTCGGGTGTCGTCTTAACTAATATGTTGCCGACGCTAACGGTCTGGTCACCCATTTTCGCTTTACCTGTGTAGGCGTAGCGGTACGCCGTAAGCTTCCAACTGGTTGCATTTTCCTTCGCAAAAACCTTGTCTGCCGCTGCGAACACTTTGGGGAGGTCCGCTGTCTTGACATACCGCTGCAGCATGGAGACATGCGGTGCGTGCGCGCCGCCCAGCGTGAAGCCCTTAGGGTAGCTTTGCAGGAGCTTGGCATTGGCTGCCGTGGCGTGCTGGATCATCGTTGCATCCGGGTCCAGCAGGATGTCGATGGCGGTAACGTCATTTTGTCCGGCGGAAGCACTCGCTTGTTGTGCCCGCGCGCTCCCGGACTGCATTATTGTCGCAGTCATCATGGCTCCAAAGAGGAGCAGGCTCATGGAGGATTTCTCGGCTAGCTTCATCATTTTCGCCTTTCTTCGAGCCCGATCTCTGTTTCTTGAGTACGAAATTTCCATGCTATGGGCGTAACAGCAGTATGACCACTGTCCTGGTCGAGCAAACGAGAGTCTGGCAAGCCTTGATATCCTATAGACAGACGTCTCTGCCTGCCTATGATCTTTGTTCTCGACAACTACGATTCGTTTACCTACAACCTGGTGCAGGTGCTGGGAGAGCTGGGCGCGGAGGTGGAAGTTCGCCGCAACGACCAGGTCACGCTGAAGGAGATTGAGGCGCTGGCGCCGGAGCGGATTGTCATCTCTCCAGGTCCATGCACGCCGCAGGAGGCGGGCATCAGCGTACCGCTGGTGAAGCATTTCGCCGGTAAGGTTCCGATCCTGGGAGTGTGCCTGGGACATCAGGCGATTGGCGCGGCATTTGGCGGCAGAATTATTCGCGCGCCGCGGCTGATGCATGGCAAAACCAGTTCCGTGGAGCATGACAGCCGCACGATTTTTCGCGGCATCCCGTCGCCCATGGTATGCACGCGCTATCATTCGCTGATCGTTTCCGAAGACGGGCTACCGGAGGAGTTGCAAATTTCCGCTCGCTCTGAGGGTCTGATCATGGGCCTGCGTCATCGCAGTTTTCCGGTGGAAGGCGTGCAGTTTCATCCCGAGAGCGTGTTGACCGGAGACGGCGCGCGGCTCATTGCCAACTTCCTGAAGCTGGAGTAGGGGATGTTTTTTTTGCGTCCGCGCTGCGTTGCGAGATGCCTGTCGATGCTCGCGGTGGCGACTTTGGCGGAGATTGCGGGCGCGCAGACAACGCCTGCGCCGACGAGCGCTCCAACGCCAGTGGCGCAGCAGACGATTGGGCATCTGGATGTTTCCGCAACTACAGAAAAAGTGCAGGTTTCCGGCGCAGTCACGCTCACTAAAGAAGGCACAGCGCTGGGAAATGGCAGCACAGTTACGGCGGGAAAAGTGACGCTGCCGATTCATCTGACGCGCGGCGGCCAACTGGATCTTTGCGCGACCACCACGGTGCATCTTTCGCAACAATATAACGCCTCCGATGCCAACAGCCCGCTAATGGTGGCGCTCGATCATGGCGCGATTGAAGCGCATTACAAGCTCGGGAAGAATTCCGACGTGGTGCTGACTCCGGACCTACGCATTTTGCTTTCCGGTCCAGGGCAGGCGGATGTTCGCATCCGGCTGAACGATCAGGGCGACACCTGCGTGGCAAATCGCGGAGGAAATGCCCCGTATGTTACGGTGAGCGAGCAGATGGGGCCGGGCGTGTATCGGGTGATGCCAAATCAGCGGGTGATGTTTGAGCAGGGCAGTGTCCGCAATGTGGTCGACAATGAAGCGCAGCCCTGTGGGTGTCCGGCTGCGGCTCCGGTAATTTCGGTGGCAAGCGCAGACTCGACGGCTGCACCGGGAACGGCTGTGGCGAAGCCGGGAGAAGCAGTTGCAGCGAAGCCGGCTGAGAAGTCTGAGCCATTGGGCGGTCCCAGCTCGACGCCTGCCGACACTGCGTTTCCACTGGCGGAAAGTGAAGGCCTCGCGCCGCCGCCTGCGGCTCCGACGAAGCCGGTTGTGCTGCCGGGCGAAACCCACTCTGAAGTGACGACGACGCTGAGCTACACCGCTCCGAAGCAGACGGTGCCGACGGGAACGCCATCCGGAATGGCAACGCCGGAAAGCGCAGCTACGGTGGCGAGTGCGCCGGTTCCTGGATTTGGGCCGTCGGTGAACACGGGGCCGATCGCGGTTGCGGAAGCTCCGCCTGTGCCGCAGCCGAAGACGGAGCGCAAACGCGGCTTCTTTCACAAAATTGGCAGATTCTTCGCGAAGATCTTCGGATAGACACTGCGGACAACCTGTGCGCGAAAACACGGAAATACAGAGATCCTTCGCTTCGCTCAGGATGACGGCCTTTTTTTGGTCCTCTACATCAACAGGAGAACAGCTATACATCCGCGAAGAGGTATCTTCGAAACGTCGCGGTGGTAACGCGCGTCTACTCGGTTCGAAGGGCCCTCATAGGCTCGATCCGCGAAGCGCGAATGGCCGGTACCGCGCAGGCTATGACTGCGGTGAGCAGAAGACAACCGATCATCACAGCAAAAACGCTGGGATCGAGGATGCTGGTTCCATAAAGGACGGAGCGAATCATTGATCCGGCGGCGATGCCTCCGGCCAGTCCGAGAATCAATCCGATGAACACCGGGCGCAGGCCATCCATCAAAACAAGGCGCAACACTTGTGCTCGTTGCGCGCCGAGCGCCAGGCGGATGCCAATTTCCTTGACGCGCTGGGTGACGAGATAGGAGAGCACGCCGTAGAGTCCGATCGAGGCGAGGATCAGCGAGAATGCAGCGAAGGCGAGCACGAGTGTCGCGCTGAAGTTTTGGCTGACCGTGCTTTGACTGACGATTTGTTCCATGGTCAGGACGAGGTACACAGGAAGCTGAGGGTCGAGCGCGGCAAACTGTTTCTGGATTGGGATAGAAAGCGCCAGCGGATCGCCCGCAGTGTGCGCCACCAACGTGGCGACGTTTGTGAATCTGGGAAGGCCGGAGAGAATCGGGAAATACATTATGGGTTTGATGGGTTGCGCGACGTCGTAGAGCGTGTCGCCGACCACGCCGATAATCTGGAAATTCTCCAGCTTACCGTTTGCCCCCATTGTGTTGATCTCCTCGCCGATCGGGTTGGCGTTTGGAAAAAATTGGTCGGCGAATTTCTTGCTGACGACGATGTAGTGGTATCGATCCAGGCGCTCTTGTTCCGTGAATACACGGCCGCGGAGCAGCGGAATCTGCATCGTCGCGAAGTAGCCCGGGCTGGCGGTGCGGACGAGCGCATCGTCCTGTAATTGAAAGCTGGTCGATGGGCGCGAGGGGATGGTGAAAACATAGTCGTTTTCGTAACCGCCGCCAGGCGCGGTAGAAACCAGCGCCGCGGCGCGCACTCCGGGCAGACGGCGCACGCGCTCCAGCAGCGATTCATGAAAGGCGATAATTTTCGCCGGAGTATCGTACTGCTTTTTCGGCAAGGCATATTGCATGGTCAGCACATGATCGGTCAAGCACCCTAGACCGGCGCTGCGCAGATGTAAAAAGGTTTTGAACAACAGACCGGATGCGATCAGCAATACGACGGTCAGGGCAATCTCCGCGGTCAGCAACACTTTGCGCAGCAACGCCCGCGAAGCGCTGCCGCTGGCGGAACGCGAAGAGTCCTGCAGGGCGGCGAGAACGTCTTTGCCCGTGGATGAGAGGGCGGGCAACAAGCCGGAAATAACAGCGGTCAAAAGCGACGCGCCAATTGTGAACGCGAGCACGGTTCCGTCTACGTGAATTGCGTTGGCGCGCGGCAGACCGTGCCAATGGTTAGCCAGCCATTGCGTGGCCAGGATGGACAGAAGCAGGCCGAGACCTCCGCCGAGCAGGCAGATTAACAGGCTCTCCGACATTTGTTCCAGAATGAGCGTGCGGCGGCTTCCGCCCAGCGCGCCGCGAACAGCGACCTCTTTGCGTCGCGCCGCGCCGCGCGCCACCAGCAGGTTGGAAACGTTCAGGCAGGCGATCAGCAGCATGCACCCTACCGCACACAGCAGAACGATCAAAGGCGTCTTCACAGCCTTCACCATATCGACGAGCATGGGCCGTGTCACTGCGTCTTCCGCGACGGGAGCGTTGAGATTTGCCAGATGAATCCTGTATTGGAGCGCGCTGACGGGCTTAACGGCCGCGGCGGCAGAGGCGCCAGGACGGAGACGCGCAATCACGTAGCTACCGTGCATGTCGTGGCGCGCGTAAATTTCCGGTGGAAAAACCGACGCGTAGGGAACCCATAGCTGCATGGTCGGGTCGGGATAGGTGAACCAGCGCGGCAACACGCCGACCACGATGTAAGGCACCGTGTCCATACGAATCTGTTTGCCAAGAATTGAAGGGTCGCCGTGGAAACGCCGCTGATACAGGCTCCATGTAAGGATGACGACATGGCTGGCCCCGAGCTGGTCTTCCTGGGGAGTGAACGGGCGGCCCAGCGCCATCGGCACTCCGAGGATCGAGAAGAGATTCCAGGAGCCTGCCCCCGCGGCTACGCTCTCGGGTAACTCTCCATAGTCTCCAGTGAGACTGAACCCGCAATACCTCCAGGCCGCCATGTCCTGAAAGCTATGGGTCTGTTGCCGCCAGTCATTGAAATCCGCGGGTGAAACGGGGTTGTAATTGAATCCGTCGGTGTTATCCACGGCTGCGCGGAAATGTTCGTAGATCATGACCAATCTGCCGGGATCACGGAACGGCAGGGGCTTGAGCAGGACTGCGTTGACGATGGTGAAGAGCGATGCGGTCGCGCCGATGCCCAGCGCCATGACCAGGATGGCGATGATGGCGAAGCCGGGCGAACGGGTGAGCGTGCGAGCGCCGTATCGCAGGTCGCGCATGAATTTTTCCAGTCCGTTCCATCTCCACTGGGAGCGGGCCTGATCGCGCAGCAGAGTGGGATTGCCGAAGGCGCGCAATGCGGCTGAGCGCGCTTCGTGCTCGCTCATGCCCTTGGCCATGTTTTCGGTGATTTGCTGTTGCAGATGAAACTGCAGCTCGTCGTTCAGTCGCTGCGTTTCTGCTTTGCGATGAAGCAGCGTCGAGATCGCGATACGAAATCGGTCGAACAATCGCATTGGGAATCGCATGGCACCCTCCGGCTCAGGCTTCGTCCACAACCAGGTTGATGGCGGTGGAGAGTCGGCTCCAGCTTTGTTTTTCGCGTTCCAACTGGGAGCGACCCGCAGCGGTGAGCGAGTAGAACTTGGCCTGACGGCCGCCTTCGGTCTCACTCCATTTGGCGCGAATCCAACCTTGCTGCTCCAGACGATGCAGGGCCGGGTAAAGCGAACCCTGCTGCACTTGAAGTACATCGTTGGAGATTTGCTGGATGCGCTTGGCGATGGCCCAGCCGTGTTTCGGCTCGAGCGAGATGGTTTTCAGAATCAGCAGATCAAGCGTGCCCTGTACTAGATCACTCGGTTTTCCCATACTATGACTATCTACACTACCCGATTGTAGATAGTCAACACTCGGCAACCGAACAAGAAATCCCGGTATCTCGCGGGGAAAAGCCGATACAGAGATTCTTCGCTTCGCTCAGAATGACGAACAGTCTGCGATCGACACTCGACACCTATGGAGAATGCTAGAAGGACAACGCGAAGGATTTTTCGCAATTATCGCAAAACATAGATGCGGTAGCCGTATCCTAGTAAGTCGCGTTTTGGAGGAGTAAAGCTGCGCTCTGCGTACAAGGTGTAGTGCTGGTTGAGATAGTCCCGGAACGCGGGCCAGCGGTTCAGTTTGCTGTAATCGTCCGCGCGTTCCGTATAGAGCCATCTTCCCACGATGACGACGCGAGGCCGATTCCCGAGAAACTCGTCCCAGAAGCGCTGACGAACGTACGCAACGGCGGGATTCCTGGCAGGTCCAAAAATATAATAGTCATAGACCAGACCCGTTGATAGCAGGAGGCGCAGGTGGTGGAGCGTAGTCGCGCAGTCTGGGATCGACGTGACGCACTGCACAGAACCGGAAAGCCTCGAGCCCCCCAGAGAAACCAAGTCCTGTTGCATGACCTGACTAGGAGTTTCATCCCAGGTGCGCACACTAGCGCGCGCCGTGAACATGCCGGCGACAATCGCGCCATACACGATGCCGGCATACGCGAGCTTGCGAGGGAATCCAGCGCGGCGCGTTACTTTTGCAAATTCAATGGCTACCCAAACCAAAACGAAGGCGGCAAAGGGATAGCGATGATACAACAAGCCCTTCCCCTGGAGGATGTCCGATGCTGCTCCGAAAATAATGCCTGCAACGAGTAGAGTGCGCTCCCAGTTCCACCTGGGCCGCTGCAAGAGAGCGATCACGATGCCGAGAAGGAGGAAGGCTCCAATGGAGTTGACAAGGAGCAGCCGAAGCAATGCGGACATGGAGCGTCGACCCAGCATGGCATAGTACGGCAGCAGGGTTCGCTCTGTGACTACAAACGCCTTGAGCGCGTGCGTCTCCAGAAGAAAGCCAATCACAACCAGGATCGGCACGGCCATCCCGGCAATGCTTAACATTGCTTCCCGGAGAAAGGGCTTTTGCTGACGTCGCAGACGCCAGCAAAGGGCGGCAAGCAAAAAGAGGGTCAGTAGAATAGCTTGCGGCTTGAAGGCGATGGTTGCCGCGGAGCAAACACCGAAGAAAAAGAGCAGCCACTTCTTTTCCCGTCGCAGCGCCTCAAACAGGAAAGCATATGCGCCAAGAAACAAGACTGCGACGATGAAGTCGCGCTGGCCGAGTTGTGCGGGGCCGTCCTGGCCATGAAACAGAGCAAATATCGCTGCTGCAACAAAGCCATACAACCAGTCATAGGTGCGGGCGATATAAATCATCGCGGCGCCTGCCGCGAAAATCAGCATGAGATCGAAAACGCGCCACGGGAGCGATCCAGCTCCTATAAGGTGAATGATGCTCCAGTTTGTGACGTAAATCCCCGGCAAGTTCATCTCGATGAGGTACCGGTAGAGTACGAACCCATGATCCATGAGGAAACAGAGATAGCTGACCTGCGCGGGATCGTTGACCTGGGGCCAGTGAATCGAGCGGATGACGAATACGCCAAGGCAGGCAGCCAGCCAGATGAAAAGGGCGGTGCGGGCGATCGTCCGAATAGAAATTCCGGATGGTTGCGATGGCGGATTCGCTGGAAATAGGCTCATGAACAGATGCGAAGACTGGCAGGGTTGGATGAATGCTATAGAAACTGTGCCGGGCCCATTTATTCGAATCGCCCGCCCTGCGTTTTTCGTTCTGATGTCGCTTCAGGCCAGAACGACCGTGATTTTTCTGCCGTTCATCATGGGACGTAGTGGAGTGTATCACCTTGATTTCGACGGGCGGCGGGTTGAAGCGCAGGCTTTCCCTGAGCTATCCGGTCCTGTTTCCCGGGCTAGGCTACACTGGAAGGGTTGACCTTCGCGTTCGGCGGAGCACCCGCTGCGAACAAATTTCTGACAAGCGTTAAGGAGCAAGTTTTCTTATGGCGATTCCCGCCACTCAGTTACGTCCGGGCATGATCATCAAGCACAACGGTGAACTGCATTCCGTTTTTAAAGTAGAGCATCGCACCCCCGGCAACCTGCGCGCTTTTATCCAGGCCAAGTTGCGCAACCTGCGCTCGGGCGCTATGTACGAGCACCGGTTTCGTTCGCCCGACCCGATCGAGCGCGTGATAGTCGACGAAGTTGCGATGGAGTTTCTGTATTCCGACGGCGACGACTACTACTTTATGAATACGGAAAACTTTGAGCAGACGAATCTGAACGCTGAGACGCTGGGCGATGCTGTGGAATACCTGATCCCGAACCTGCCGATCAAAGTTTCATTCTTCGACGGCGTCCCGGTCGGCATCGATCTGCCGCAGACGGTGGAAATGACCGTGGTCGAGACAGAGCCGGGCCTGAAGTCCGCTACCGCCTCTTCGGTGACCAAGCCTGCCAAGCTGGAAACAGGTCTGGTGGTGCAGGTGCCTCCGTTCATTAATGAAGGCGAAAAAATTCGCGTCGATACGGCCGAGGGCGCCTACCTTTCCCGCGCATAGACGCCCGCGCGGACAATTGCAGAGCATTTCCTCCCCAGGAACCAGGTCTGAAACTTTAGCGTATTAGAAGGTCGGCGGCATGTTCGTTGGGGCGGAGATGTCTGATGCGATGATTCCTTACGCGGCGGTGAAGTGGCTCTGGATTATTTTCGGCAGCTTTTGGGCGCTGGCCGCGTTTGTCCAAAAGCGTAATGCACGCCGGCAGTCGAGTGGGTCGCGCCTAATGCAGATGTCGGTCATTCTGCTGGTGCTGCTGCCATTTGTCGTCGAGGGCCGACGAGCTGGCCTGATGTATCGGCATCTCTATCCCCATGGACTGTTCATCCAGTATTTCGGCGTTCTGCTGATGTTGCTCGGCTTGGGGTTCGCTGTGTGGGCGCGCTTCGTTCTGGGACGCAATTGGAGCGGAATCGTCACGGTCAAAGAAGACCACACCTTGATTACCGCCGGCCCCTACGCGTGGGTGCGGCATCCGATTTACACCGGCATTTTGCTGGCACTGCTGGGCACAGCGTTCGCGCTGGGTACGATCTTAAACCTGGTGGAAGTGCCTGCTGTCGCATTCGCGCTTTGGCTGAAGCTGCGCACGGAGGAGAAGTTCATGTTAGAGACCTTCGGCGAGCAGTACACGGCCTACGGCATGCGAGTCAAGGCTCTGATTCCACATGTGATTTGATCCGCGGCAATCCGCGGGCGAATTCATCTTCCGCAGGTTGCACAATTCTCTTCTCATCTGCGACACTGCCCTTGCTGTGATGGTGTGCCACTACATCGTAAAAGGTCGAGTGCAGGGGGTAGGCTTTCGCTGGTTTGTGCAGCGGGCGGCGTACGAAATTGGCCTGCGCGGCTGGGTGCGCAACACCGCGGACGGAAATGTCGAAGTGCTGGCGGCGGGCAGCGAAGAGCAAATTGGCAAACTGCATGCAGCGCTGGCGAGAGGCTCGAAAGGCTCGCGGGTGGACGCAATCCAAGAAAGGCGTCGGCCGGAGGCAGAGGCAGAGAGTCTGCAGGCGTTTGAGATTGAAGGGGCATGGTGAGGACGGCTGTCTGCGATTGCGATTGAAGTCTGTGCTTCCCAGGCGCCATTTCCACAGTAAATAAGGCTCATTGGATACACTCGAAACGAACAACAAGAAGGAGAACCGCTCCGCATGTCGCAACTGCATATTGATTGTGAGCCATTGAAGAAATTGATTCGCACGGTTCCGGATTTTCCCAAGCCGGGCATTCTGTTTTACGACATCACCACGCTGCTGAAAGACAAGAGCGGTTTTGCAATGCTGATTGACGCGCTGGCAGCCCATTATTTTGAGAAGGACATTGACCTGGTGCTGGCCATTGAAGCGCGCGGATTTATTTTTGGGCCGGCCCTGGCCTATCGGCTGAATGCCGGATTTGTTCCAGTTCGAAAGCCAAAAAAACTGCCCGCAAAAACTGCGCGGGTCACTTACGATCTGGAATATGGCACGGATGCTTTGGAGATTCATCTGGATGCGATCGAAAGCGGGCAGCGCGTGGTGATCGTGGACGATCTGCTGGCGACGGGCGGCACCATGGAAGCAACCGTCAAACTGGTTCGACAACTCGGCGGCGATATCGCCGGTCTGGCCTTTGCGGTCGAGCTCGATTTCCTGAAGGGCCGGGAACGCTTCGAAGGTCTTGACGTCTTCAGCCTGCTCCATTACAACGAGTAATACGCGTGCCGGCGACCGGCTACTCTCCCCGCGACCCTCGATGTCAGCGAGTGATGGTTAACTCATCTCGACATTGCAGGAAACGGAGAGAGCATGCTAGCCGGGCTGCCTTTACTCGCCTTTGCGTTTCTTATCGCGGGCTTTTATCGTCGGAATAATGCCTGGCGCGACTCCCTGCTGTTCGCCTCGATTCCGTGGGCACTCTTTCTTGCCTTCATCACCGAGGCTCTTACCCAATTTCGATTCCTGACGCGTGCGGGCGTTGCCCTCAGTTGGCTGGGCTTCGCAATCGTCTGCCTGGTATGGATGCAACGGGCGAAGCGTAACGGGCCGGTCCAGCCAAACAACGGCGAACAAACCATTCCTCTCCACTGGATGGAATGGGTTGCTCTGGCGGCTATCGCGGCGCTACTGGGTTTGACGGCGCTGACGGCGCTGGTTTCTGCGCCGAATACCTGGGACGCGATGATGTACCACCTACCTCGTGTCATCGAGTGGATCAACAACCGAGGCGTTCAGTTCTTTCCGACGATAGACCGCTTCCAACTGGATCAGGCACCGTTCGCGGAATACGTGATGCTGCACCTGTATCTTTTGTTCGGCTCGGACCGATTGGTTGGATTGGTGCAGTGGTTCGGATACGCGGGCTGCATTGTTGCTGCTTCTTTGATTGCGAAAGAGCTGGGTGGCTCACGGCGTTCGCAGATTGTGGCGGCGGTGCTGAGTGCGACCATTCCCACTGCGGTTCTGGAGGCTTCTGGAACCAAGACCGAAATGGTTGCGACCTACTGGATCGTGCTGGCCGTTTATCTGATGCTGATCTGGAGGAAGAATCAGGCGTGGCCGGTTGCGCTGGCGATTGGGTCAGCTCTTGGCCTGGCGGTGTACACCAAAGGTACCTCGTACGTGTTTCTGCCGTGCATTGTTCTGGCGTGCGCGGCCACGTGGAGTGGAGCGGAGATGCGAAGATTTGCGTTGCGTCTCCCGGGAATTGTGGCGATCGGAATTCTGGTGTGTGCTCCGCTGTGGGTGCGCAACTACCAGTACTGCGGTTCTCCTTTGGGATTGCCTTATTTTGACGGGGCAGGCAGTGTGGAAGGCCGCCTACTGCGAAATACGCACATTTCACCGGCGGCGATTGTCGCGAATATGGCGAGAAATGTAGCCCTTCAGGCGGGAGTTCCGAGCGATCGCGGCAATGCTCATTTGACAAGCATTTTTTCCGGGTTCATCCGTGCGATGGGAGTCGATCCGGATGACCCTGGGCAACTGAGTGCGACTTCTTTCGGAAACACCCCTCGATTCGAAGTGCGATTTCACCCGCGCTATGAAGTCTTGGCCGGGGACCCGTTTCCGCTATTTCTGATGTTGGGTGCAGCCGGACTTTACTGCGCCCATCGACGAAAGCTTGGAACCGAAATCGGTTGGATCGGACTTGGTTTGATGGGTGCGTTTGTTCTGTACTCCGCATTGTTGCGCTGGTCGCAATGGAATGCGCGGTATTTGATTCCAATATTTGTGATAGGCATTGCGTTGAGTGCCGTGGTGCTGGTACGCACGCTGCCCAGATGGACTGTTGACACCGTTGTCGGGTTGGCTCTATTGCTGGCCGTTCCGCTCGCGCTGGCGAATGAAACTCGACCGCTGATTACCAAACGAGGGCTGCGGGGAAGTATCCTGACGACTCCGCGGGAGCAGACGTACTTTCTTGATTTTCATCAGGCCAGCGCGAAGTCGTTTATCGCTGCCGCCGATGCGGCACGTGCGTCGGGGTGCCATTCGATGGGACTGGATGCAACCCTGATGAGATTTGATTATCCGATGATGGCATTGGCTACGCAGGGAGGTGCGGCGCGCAAAATCCGTTATGTAGGAGTGGAGAATTCGACGATCCGGTATGCGCAGCCCGATGCACCACCGGTTTGCATGGTGATTTGTTTGAACTGCCGAAATGCGCCGGCAAAGGCCTCCCAATATTCCGGGGAACTCCCGAAGGTCCAGGTTTTCGGCAATGTAGTTCTCTTCGACAGATCGAATCCGTGAGGGCGGCGACTCGGCCATTGCGCCGCATGTTACTCAGGCTGCACATGGGGCACTATTCTGCTTGACGATTGTTCCAGCCGAATGTAATTCTTTCCCTCGAATCCCCAATTGTAAGAATGTAGGCGCACTTCTGAGCGCAAACGCATGGTGCGAGCCGCCGGGTGCAAAGCGTACCTGCTTTGGCCGGCGGTGCCTGCAAGAATCCGTCGCATCTCAGGCTGGTGTTGCACGATGAAGTTGTCGAAATGCCTGCCAGCCGAGATTTGGGCGGGCCATGGTTGCAGCATCACCTGCACAGGCGCAGGGAATCGATTGAAGATGAGTTTGAAAAAGCTGTTGTGCGTTTCATTGATGTGCTTTGGCCTCTCCCTTGTGTATGCGGCGGCGCAGACGCAGCCAGCGGCAGGTCCGCCTGCGGCTGCGCCAGCCACACCCTCTAGCCCGGCGAAGGCTGCCGCGGCTCCGTTGCCAGATCCGAAGACGCCGGAGGAGTTTTTCGCGCGGGCGCGGCAGTTGAGCGATCTGGAAGCTTCGGGAATTCCTTTCCATTTGAAAGCGACTTATGTTGCCAGTGGCAATACGGAGTTCACCGGGAACGGCACGTATGAGGAATGGTGGCAGTCGAAGGATTTGTGGCGGAAGGAAGCTACGCTGGGCGACTACAAGTATGTCGAGATCAAGGATGGCGACAAGCATGCGGTCTACGCCAGCTCGGATTATGTCCCGCTGCGGTTGAGGCAGATGCTGGAAGCGGTGCTGATTCGAATTGTTCCCAATTCAGGATCGGCGAGAGACTGGAAACTGAAACATAAAAAGATCAATGGGGTTGATCTCGTGGTACTCTCCGTCGATCGTCCATGTGGAAACGAAATAAAGTGTCTGGCCGCAGACTACTTCATGCCGAAGGGTGTGTTGCGTATACACGTGGATCGTTCTATGCAGAAACTGTACAACGGATTTGATGGATTTTACGGACTCGCAATTCCTCACTCGGTCGCTGTTGCTGGAATGAATGGCGATGTGTTGACGATCTCGATCACGTCACTTCAGCCGTTGAGCTCGAGCGAAAGCCAGATGTTGCAGAGCGTTGCGCCTCCGCCAAATCTGCGGTCGATCCTGCTACCCTCTGTGGCCAACCAAAAAGAGTTGATGAGCGATAAAGTGACCAGAAGCAGAATTACGGACCAAATTGCGCCTATTTATCCCCCGGCTGCCCTGCAGAAACGGATGGAGGGAACGGTCGTGATGGAGGCGACCATTGACGAACACGGCAGGGTTCGAGAACCGTTCGTGATCAGCTCGCCAGGATCGCTACTCGATATGGCTGCCATGGACGCGGTAAAGCAGTGGCGGTACCGACCCTTGATCATCAACGGCGTACCCATTTGCGTGACGACGACCATCAGTGTGGTCTTTCACTACCGACCCTAGGCTGGTCTGGGGAACGCAATTGTCCTGGCCCGGACGATGCTGGTAGATACTAGAGGGGATGCCTCTTCGTTCTGGATTTGTTTCGATACTGGGCCGGCCGAATGCCGGCAAGTCCACGCTGGTGAATGCGCTGGTGGGCGAGAAAGTCGCCATTGTCACGC
>Ga0134126_10006199_pt1 | contig 14975 bp, 12 predicted proteins | sample KB31752_FD_96881 | JGI IMG/M metagenome (GOLD analysis project Ga0134126, IMG submission 96881) | Terrestrial soil microbial communities with excess Nitrogen fertilizer from Kellogg Biological Station, Michigan, USA - KB3-175-2 | ecosystem: Environmental > Terrestrial > Soil > Unclassified ...
CGCACCTGTTGCGCGCGCTGAATCTCCTGCCGCCCCTTGGCGGCGTCATCAGCCTGGAACGGCGGATCCCAGAGCTGGTGGAAGCGGGTCATAGCGCTGCCCCAGTACGCCATCGCACAATCCGGGTCCCTGGCCGCAACTTGCATGAACGAAGTCCGCGCTTCGGCATAAGAGAACGAGTGAAGCAAAGCGATGCCGCGCTCGAATTCTTTTTGCACCGCGGGTTCGCAGGAAGTGGAAAATGCCACGATGCCTAATTGGCCGAGGGCGGGGTGTTGGGGAAGACTGCCAGCGGCGGAAAGCCCGGAGAGCAGGAGCAACAGAACGGCGTCGCCGATCGCGGCGGAGAAGAATTTACTCTGCATAGAAGCATTCCCTCCGCGTGTGTTTCTCCCCAGCAGAAATCAGCAGCCTGCGGCCGGGCATCAGCCAACTGGGCGTGCGGCTTCTCCAGCGTGTATCGGCGTGAGCGGCGCCAAATCAGGAAGAATTTAGCGGCGCCCTTCGCCGGCGGCCAGGGTTCGCTCCTGGATCTTCTCTGACTCCGGCTGATGGCGAACTTGAGTAGAGGATAGCTGTTCGGCGGCGGCTTCGCGCGCCTTACGCACCAGGAAGGCACCGGGGCCGTGCAGAAATTTGGCCAGGCGCACCGCCACCTGCTTGAGCAGAATGCGCTCTTTCCCGCTCAGGGTCTTGCCGGTTTCCGCCTGCACCTCAATGGCGCCGAATTCATGCTGCCCCAGGCGGACGGGAATCACGGTGCGCGACCTGGATTGCACCAGGGACGACGCCACCGCCTTGCCGGAAGCGGGACGCTGGCCGGCTACCAGGTAAATTCCGATCCAGGCGTAGTGACGGCCATCAGACAAGATTCTGGCCACCTCATCCAGAGGGGCGGAGGTTGGCTGGGGACGGCGCAGAAGAACCTGTTCAATCTGGGCTTGCAGCTCGCGGGCAGTACGGTAGGTTTTCACAGCGCCTTCCTGGACAGGATTTGGGCGGATCAAGGGCAGTCTAACCGTGGGCCTGACGCCGGTCAACGGGCAAGTCGCTCAGTCGGCAGGCAAAGGCGCGGGGTGGGGCAAGGGTTCGCGCTGCGGGGTTCGCTCCGGCACGCTGACAGGCGGAGGAGTGAGCCAGGCACGGATCTGGGGCAGCGCCGCCTGGGCGGCCACTTCGCCGGCGCGAATCAATTCCGCGGCACGCTCAAAGCTGTCGTAGCCGAAGCCGGCCACCTCCGGTTCCATGACGGCGTCGGCTGCCGCCCGCCATAAACCGCTCATCTGCTCCTGGGCGATGGAAAAACACTGCGAAATCACTTCAAAGACGTGGCGCGGACCGCTGGCATCGCACCAGTGCGAGCGCAGGTACACGCCGATAACCTTGTTGGCGCCCATTTCATGCAGAGGCACGGTGGGCACGGTGTGGGCCAGCATGCCATCCACCAGCAGGCGGCCGTTGATCTGCACCGGCAGAAACATGCCCGGGTAAGCGCAACTAGCGCGTACCGGCTCGATGAGCTCGCCGGAGCGGAAGACCACGCCTTCGCCGCTGATGAAGTCGGTGGCCGTTACCGCCAGCGGTACGCGCAGCTCCTCGAAGGTGCGCACTTTCAGAACGCGCTTCAAAAAACCGACCATGCGCTCATTGCTGGCAAAACCGTAACGCGAGATGGTCCAGCGGGCAAAGTCGCGGAAGCGCACCTGGGCCGCCATTTCCGCCAGCTCCGCCGCCGACATGCCGGCGCAGTACGCGGCGCCGATGACCGCACCCACGCTGGTGCCGCCCACGCAGGCGAGGGGAATTTTTTCCTCTTCCAGAGCTTTGAGTACGCCGATGTGGGCCAGGCCGCGGGCAAAACCGCCACCCAAGGCCAAACCTATTTGGGGGACGGGAAGATGATTGGGCGTGGATGGCGGAGGGGAAACACGGGCCAGTTCGCGCTTGAAGACCTGCAACGAACGCCGCAGCTTACCGAAAGTTCCCAAGTTCGACCCCAAATTCTGCCAGGCCCGGGACCGGCCCAACTGCTATATCACCTAGCAATTTCGATGCCAGTTGTCAGCAAAGCGCTGCATTTTAGCCTTGGCAGTACCTATAAACCCTGCAGGGCAGCCAGGGTTGCTGTGACTAAGCCCTCTGTTTCTGCTAACTTAGAGGAGTCATGTTGCGCGAGTTCTCGGCCGGTGGCGTTGTCCTACGCTGGCAGCAGGGGAAATGGTGGGTGGCGGCGATTGAGCCGCAGAGGGAAATCCCGGCTGACAAAAAACCACAATCCCGGCGCAAAGTTGCTTCCGTGCTGGCCTTGCCTAAAGGCCTGGTAGATGAAGGGGAAAAGCCGGAACAAACCGCGCTTCGCGAGGTGCGGGAAGAGACGGGAGTGGAAGCCGGGCTGGTCAGCAAGCTGGCCGACATCAAGTATTTTTACGTGCGCAGCTGGGGAGACCAACAGCGGGTGTTCAAAATCGTGAGTTTTTTCCTGCTGCTCTACCGCTCGGGGCGGATCGGGGAAATCAGCGAAGAGATGCGCGTGGAAGTGAAGCGCGCGCTGTGGCTGCCGCTGGAGGAAGCCGCGGAAAAACTCAGCTACAAGGGCGAGCGCGAGGTAGTGAAGAAGGCGCAGGAATATCTGCCGGCACATCCGGAACTGCAGGCCGGGCCTGGTGAACAGGCGAGGACGCGCGAGCGAAAATAAGTGTGCCATAATCCCGCAAGATTTTGAGGGTGGGATATGCGGGGGCTTCTTGGCATCGCCGCAGCCAGCAATCTCGGAGTAGCGGTTACGACCCTGGCGATCCGAGGATGGAACGCCGGCGGAGCGCATGCGGCGGCGCGCAATACGGCGCGCTTCTCGTGTCTCTGGTTCGTGGCGGCATTTGCGGCGCCCGGAGTGGCGCGCATGGTTCGCGGCTTGCCGGCGGGAGCGCGTCTGGTGCAGGCCTTCGTGGCGGCGCACCTGGTACATTTTGCAGTGGTAGCGGCGCTGATTGCGAGCTTCGAACGCGCGCACCTGGCGCAGCAGCCGGGCCAATCGGCTGCCGTCCTGCTCATCGGATTCTCGCTGGTCGTCGGCTTAGGAATAACGGCGATGCCACGAGCCTCGCGCCTTTACACCAGCGCGCACCGTGGGATGCTATACCTGGTTTTTCTGATATTTTTTCTCGCCTTCGCCCACAATGCGGTTAAGCCGCTGCGGCTGCTGGCGGTTCTGCTGGCTGGCGCGCTGCTTTTGCGGCTGGCAGGGGCGGCGCAAAATTTGTGGAATCCCCAGAATGCCCGGTGAGTCAAATTCTTTAACTCCAAGCCCGGAAGGAAATGATTGTGAGAAAACTGGCGGCGGTGTTCGCAGTCTGCGTGCTGAGCGGGGCCGCGAGGGCACAACTGCCCAGCGGCAACGTGTTTTTCGGCTACTCCTACGCGCATGCCACCGTGACGACTCCGGCGCTCCTGCCCGACCAGGGGGGCATTGTGAGCTCGGGCAGCAGCGGCCTGAATGGGTGGAACGCATCGGCGGAGCTGAAGTTTCTGCCGCTGATTGGCCTGGTGGCAGATTTCAGCGGCCATTACGGCTCGCAAACCGTGACCGCCGTGTGCGGTTTTGTCCCACCTCCGTGTCCCACAGTGCGGGAGCCCATGGACGTCACTGAGTACCATTTTCTGGTGGGCCCGCAGCTTTCCTTCTCGATCGGCCGGGTGCGGCCGTTTGCGCATGCCCTGTTTGGGGCGGGACACCTCAGCGAAAGCACCAAGGTGCAGCCTTTTTCCGCTTCCGATACCGCGTTCTCCTACGCGCTGGGCGGTGGAATTGATTACCGCCTGCTGGGCCCGTTGCGCTGGCGGGTGCAGGGAGATTTGCTGAACGACCGCTTTTTCGGCAACAGCCAAGACAACTTCCGTTTTTCCACCGGGCCGGTGCTCCATTTCTAATCACACAGATGTGTGATCCATGCACTTGCGGAAACGGTGGAGCCTGTGTTCTTAAAATGAAACTCATGCCAAAAATAAAACAAGATTTATCTTGACGGGCCGCGGGCAGGCAACTAGAGTTGTATCAACTTAATAGGGCGCGTGCCGTTGCCATCCTCACCCCACATCTAATACGGCACGCGCCTGACCTGTTTTTGGACTCTTTCTAATCACAACTCCTTTTCCGCCACAAAGGACACCAGGGAAAATCCGCAAAGCTCATTCATTTCTCCCAGGTCCTCAGCATCACGGCACAGATCTAGTCAGTCATCCGGCAAAATTGTCCCCCTCGATGTCAGCCACAGATGAGGTCACGGACGTAAGTCCGCCGGGAGTGGTAAAAAGGACGAGAGCTTCGAAGGGCGGTTGCAGCCGAGTTCGGACCGCCAGGTGAGCCATTATGGGAAAGAACATTCAGAAAGTTGCAGTTCTGGGCGCGGGGACGATGGGTTCCCGCATAGCGGCCCATCTGGCCAATGCCGGCGTCCCCTGCCTGTTGCTGGACATGGTGGCGCCAGGCAAGGAAAGGCGCAGCCACATTGCGGAAATGGGGCTGGAAGGAGCGCGTAAGTCCAAGCCTGCCGCTTTTTTCGAAGCCGGGCTGGCGGGGCTGATCTCTACCGGTAATTTCGAAGACGACCTGAACCGGTTGGCGGGCGTGGACTGGATCATCGAGGCGGTGCTGGAAGACCTGGAGATCAAGCGCTCCCTGCTGCGCAAGGTGGAAGCGGCGCGCCGCCCGGGGACGATCGTGACCACCAACACCAGCGGTCTTCCGGTGAGCAAAATCGCGGAGGGCTTCTCGGAGGATTTCCGGCGGCACTGGTTCGGCACCCACTTCTTCAATCCACCGCGCTACATGCGGCTGCTGGAAATTATTCCTACCGGGGAGACGGACCGGGCCGCGCTCGAGACCATCAGCCATTTCTGTGATGTGCGCCTGGGCAAAGGCATTGTGTTCGCCAAGGACACGCCCAACTTCATTGCCAACCGCATCGGAACATTTTCCGCTCTGAACGTGATGCGCATCATGCAGGAAATGGACCTGACGATCGAGCAGGTGGACGCGCTGACGGGGCCGGCGGTGGGCTGGCCGAAGTCGGCAACCTTCCGCACCGCGGACCTGGTCGGATTGGACGTGCTGGCGCACGTGGTGAGCAACTTGAAGCAAAATGTGCGCGACGAACGCTCTGACCTGCAGGTGCCGCAATTTTTGCAGGTCATGCTGGAGCGGCGCTGGCTGGGCGATAAGAGCGGCGGCGGCTTCTACAAGAAGAGCGGCAAGGGCGAGAACGCCGAACGGCTGGCGCTGGACTGGCGCACGCTGGAGTACCGGCCACGGCAGAAGGCCGGCTTCCCTGCCCTGGAGATGGCGCGCAACGTGGAGGATACGGGGCAGCGGCTGCGCATGCTGCTGGGACTGGACGGCTCCGGGCCGCGCAAAGGCGATAAGGCGGCGGAATTTCTGTGGGCCGCGCTGGGCGACTTGTGGACCTACTCGGCCAACCGCATCGGGGAAATTTCCGATTCCATTGCCGACATAGACCGCGCCATGCGTCTGGGCTTCAACTGGGAACTCGGGCCATTCGAATTGTGGGATGCCGCCGGGGTGGAGCAGACGGTGGCGCAACTGAAGAAGCAGGGCCGTGCGGTGGCCGCCAATGCCGAGCGCCTGTTGGCTGCCGGCAAGAAGTCCTGGTATGGAGAGGACCGGGAAGCGCCCTCGGGACGCGATTACTTTGACATGGGCGCGGGCCATTACCGGCCGGAACCGGTGCCTGCCGGAGTGATCCTGCTGCCGCCACTCAAGAAGGCCTGCCACGTGGTAAGGAAGAACGCAGGGGCTTCCCTGGTGGATGTGGGCGAGGGAGTGGCGTGCATCGAATTCCACAGCAAGATGAACGCGCTGGGCGGCGACATCGTGCAGTTGATTACGCAGACGCTGGGGGTGCCGGGGCGGCCGGATTCGGGCGGGCTGGGCGCCAACTTCGACGCCTTCGTAATTACCAACGACGCGCAAAACTTCTCGGTAGGCGCCAACGTGATGCTGCTGCTGATGGCCATCCAGGACGACGACTGGGATGAGATTGACATGGCCATCCGCGGCTTCCAGGGCATGACCCAGGCCATCAAGTTTTCCCCAAAACCGGTGGTGGTGGCGCCGTTCGGGATGACGCTGGGCGGCGGTTGTGAAATTTCGCTGCACGCGCCGGTGCGCCAGCCCCACGCCGAGTTGTACATGGGACTGGTGGAGGTGGGAGTGGGCCTGCTGCCTGGCGGAGGCGGCTGCAAAGAGATGACTTTGCGCGCCATTGACAGCGCCGCAGCCGTGAGGCCGGGCGGGCGCGGCGAATCGGTGGAGATGGTGGAGGCGATGAAGCGCGCCTTTGAGACCATCGCCATGGCCAGAGTATCCATGTCGGCGGAAGAGGCGCGCGGGCTGGGCTTCCTGAGCCAAGGCGACGAGGTCAGCATGAACCGCGAGCGCGTGCTGGCGGATGCCAAGCAGCGCGCGCGCGACCTGGCCCGGGCCGGCTACAAGCCTCCGGTGCCGCGCAGCGACATCCCTGCTCCCGGGGAAAGCATGCTTGCCACTTTAAAGCTGGGCGTACATCTAATGCGGCAGGGCGAGTACATCAGCGACCACGAGGTGAAGATCGGCACCAAGGTGGCGGAGGTCTTGTGCGGAGGAGCGGTCTCGCCGGGCACGCCGGTGAGTGAACAGTATCTGCTCGACCTGGAGCGGGAAGCGTTCAAGTCGCTGTGCGGCGAGCGCAAAACGCAGGAGAGGATCCAGTACACGCTGAAGACGGGGAAAACTTTAAGGAATTAACCACAGAGGACACGAAGGAAAAACCTAGATCATTTTGATCATTGTGCGTGAGCTTTGCGGTGCAAGGCCGTGACATACTGGTGATTCAAAGTGCTGCAGCGGAGCTCCTTCGCTGCGCTCAGGATTTCGGCTGGCGGCTTAGATGCCAAGGCGCCTCAACTTTGTGTCCTTTGTGGTGAAAGGGGTTGTTATGCGGGAAGTGGTGATTGCAAGTTCGGTACGCACGCCGGTGGGCAAGGCATTCAAAGGCACGCTGCGCAGCACGCGTCCGGATGAACTGGCAGCGGTGGCTATTACGGGAGCGCTGGAGCGGGTTCCGCAGGTTGACCGCAAGGAAATCGAGGATGTGATCCTGGGCTGCGCCATGCCGGAAGCGGAGCAGGGCATGAATGTGGCCCGCATTGCTTCGCTGCGGGCCGGACTGCCGGTAGAAGTTTCCGCCGTGACCATCAACCGCTTCTGCTCCTCCGGGCTGCAGGCCATCGCCATGGCGGCGGAAAGAATCATGGCGGGCGGCGCTGAGATCATCGTGGCCGGAGGGGTCGAATCCATGACCATGATTCCCATGGGCGGGCACAAGGTTTCGCCCAATCCCTGGCTGGTGGACCACTACCCCGACGCTTACCTTTCGATGGGCCTGACGACGGAGCGACTGGCCAAACGATTTGGCATCACCCGCGAGCAGGCTGACGAATTCTCCCTGCGCAGCCACAAAAACGCGGTTGCGGCCATCCAGGCAGGCAAGTTTGACGATGAAACCGTGGCCGTGCCGGTAAGCTTCACCACGCCCAACGGGGCCAAGCCCAAGCGGATGGAAATCACGTTTAAGACCGACGAAGGCCCGCGCGCCGAGACTTCCCTGGAAGCGCTGGCGGCGCTCAAGCCGGCGTTTCACGCCAAGGGCACGGTGACGGCGGGGAATTCATCGCAGATGTCGGATGGCGCGGCGGCGGCGGTGGTCATGTCGGCCGAGCGGGCGCGTGCGCTGGGCATCAAGCCGCTGGCGCGCTACGTTTCCTTTGCCACCGCCGGCTACAAACCGGAGGAGATGGGAGTGGGCCCGGTATACGCCATTCCCAAGGCGCTGAAGATGGCGGGGCTGCAGCTCTCGCAGATTGACCTGATCGAACTGAACGAGGCGTTCGCGGCGCAATCGCTGGCGGTGATTAAAGAAGCGGGCCTGGACCTGGAGCGGGTGAACGTGAACGGCGGCGCGATCGCGCTGGGGCATCCGCTGGGCTGCACCGGAGCCAAGCTGACGGCGAGTATCATCCGCGAACTCAAGCGGCGCAACGGGCGCTACGGGCTGGTAACCATGTGCGTGGGCGGAGGCATGGGAGCGGCGGGCATCTTCGAAAATCTTTCTTAACCACAGGGGACAAAGCCTTCACCACAAAGGACACGAAGGCCACGAAGGCTATTACATATCTGTCACAGAGAAACCTTCGGATTTGTGGTTGAATTGAAATCCTGGAGAGAAGGAATTCAAAGAATCAAAACCTGTGTGTCGATGATCGCAAATTTAGGCAGGGCATAGGCAGAGTCCAGAGTCCTGCATGACTTGAACGCACGGGCACGAAGGTAGGAAGCGGTATGGCAACGACAGCGCTGAATGCACCAACTGCCAATGAGGTGAGTCACGACGTGATCACGGCTGCCATGAAGGTACACTCCGCATTGGGCCCCGGCTTACTGGAGAGCACTTATCAGGCTTGTCTGTTTCACGAGTTGGGGAAAATGGGAGTGCATGCGGAGGCGCAAGTCGGCCTTCCGGTGATTTATGACGGCATCAAACTCGACGTAGGCTATCGCATAGATTTACTGGTCGAGAATTTAGTTATCGTGGAGTTGAAGTCGGTTGATGCGATCGCCCCAATTCATGAAGCACAGCTGCTTTCGTACTTGAAGCTGAGCGGCAAATCTTTGGGCCTTTTGATCAACTTCAATGTCACCCGTTTGAAGGACGGAATCAGGCGGCGAGTATGCGGTTCGGTCTGGCGTTAACATCCTTTGTGTCTTCCTTCGTGTCCTTTGTGGTGAAAAAAGGGGAGTAGAAAAAAGGGGAGTTTATGGCGACGACAACGGCGATACCAAAAACGAAAATTCCCGGCGGCAGCTTTCTGTTGGAAGACCGGCCTACGAGCGAGGTCTTCACCCCGGAAGACTTCAACGAGCAGCACCAACTGATTGCGCAGACGGCGGACGACTTCGCGAATAACGAGGTGCTGCCCGTAGCCGACCGGATGGAACACAAGGACTGGGGCCTCACCCGGGAACTACTGAAGAAGACGGCTGACCTGGGGCTGACGTCGGTGGACATCCCCGAAGAATACGGCGGAGCCGAGATGGACAAGGTGAGCTCCTGCATTCTGGCCGACCATATGGCCAAGTACGCGGGCTTTGCCGTGAGCTGGGGCGGGCACACGGGAATCGGGACGCTGCCCATCGTGTTCTTCGGCACTGAGGCGCAAAAGAAGAAATACCTGCCCAAACTGGCGACCGGGGAGATGATCGGCGCCTACGCGCTTTCGGAGGCGTCGGCTGGGTCGGACGCGCTGAACTGCCGCGCCCGGGCGCAACTGGCGGCGGGCGGCAAGCACTATGTGCTGAATGGTGAAAAGATGTGGATCACCAACGCGGGCTTCGCCGACCTGTTCACGGTGTTCGCCAAAGTGGACGGCGAGAAGTTCACCGCTTTCCTGGTGGAGCGCAACTTTCCCGGATTCGCCATCGGCGGGGAAGAGCACAAGATGGGCATTCGCGGCTCCTCCACCTGCCCTCTGATCCTGAATGACTGCCAGGTGCCGGTGGAGAACGTGCTGGGCGAAATCGGCAAGGGCCACGTGATCGCGTTCAATATCCTGAACATCGGGCGCTACAAGCTGGGCGCCATGTGCGTGAGCGGGGCGCGCACCTCGCTGGACTACGCCATCGGCTACGCCAAGCAGCGCAAGGCCTTCGGCAAATCCATCGCCGAGTTTGGGCTCATCCAGGAAAAACTGGCCGATATGGCCACGGAGATTTTTGTGGGTGAGTCCATGGTTTACCGCACCGTGGGCATGATGGATGTGGCCCTGGGTGAGGTGGACAAGGCGGGCACAAACGCGCTGGGAGAGGTCCGCAAAGCCATCGAGGAGTATGCGGTCGAGTGCTCGGTGCTGAAGGTGTGGGGCTCGGAGATGCTGGACCACGTGGTGGACGAGGTGGTGCAGATTTACGGCGGATACGGTTTTGTGGAGGAGTATCCGGCGGAACGCGCCTACCGCGACGCGCGCGTGAACCGGATTTTTGAGGGCACCAACGAAATCAACCGGCTGATTATTACCGGCTGGCTGCTGAAGCGGGCCATGACGGGGCAGTTGCCGCTGCTGCCCGCCATCAAAAAGCTGATGGACGAGGTGCTGGCCGGGCCCAGCCTGGGCGACGGCCTGGAAGGGCCGCTGGCGGCCGAACGCACGCTGGTGGGCAACGCCAAGAAGCTGGCCCTGTTCGCGGCGGGCGCGGCTTCGCAAAAGTATATGCAGGCGCTGGTGGACCAGCAGGAAATCATGGGCGCGCTGGCCGACATGATCATGGAGGTGTACGCCATGGAATCGGCGGTATTGCGGGCGCAGAAGACGCTGGAGCGCAAGGGGGAGAGGGCAGCGGCTCTGGCCGTGGCCATGGCGCAGGTGTACCTGGCGAATGGCATGGAGAAGATTGAGTCGGCGGGGCGCAAGGTGATCGCCGCCATCGCTGAGGGCGACATGCTGCGCACGCAGATGGCGATTCTACGGCGTCTGGGAAAGCATGAGCCGGTGAATACGGTGGCGCTGCGGCGGCAGATCGCTGCCCGGGTGATCGAGGCGGGAAAGTACGTAACGGCGTAAGCCAGCTCTCGGTGTGGAGACGCAACAAGTTGCGCCTGTATCGGCATGTGAGTTGTGCGCGAGCAAGAGTTAGCCGGGTAGATACGTTGCTCGCAACATCTTTACTTTGCTGCTCTAACATAACATTCCTCTCCATCTCGCGCCCGGGGCCGATTGCAAAGGAAGTTCGCTATCGCAGATAATGACGCCGCACTCAAAAGGAGCGACACATGAGGAAAACACTGATTGCGGTTGGGGCTGGCATGGTGGTCGTAGTGGTGGGCATCGTAGTATGGGCGCAGCAGGACAAGAGCAAGCGTCCCAGCCCGCCGGCCAGCGCCAAATGCCAGTTCGCCGATGGCAAAGGCATCAACGTGGACTACAGCAGCCCGCGCGTGAAGGGCCGCAAGATTTATGGTGGTCTGGTGCCCTATGGCCAGGAATGGCGCACGGGGGCCAACGAAGCGACCACATTTGACAGCACCGCAAATGTAGAAATTGCGGGCACCACCATTCCTGCCGGCCATTACACCCTGTTTACCGTGCCGGCGGAAGGAACCTGGAAGCTGGTGATCAGCAAGAAGACTGGCGAGTGGGGCATCCCCTATCCTGGAAAGCAGTTCGACCTGGCGCGGATGGACATGAAAACTCAGGCGCTGCCTTCCAACGTGGAAAACTTCAGCATCAGCTTTCAGAAGGCGGACCCGAAATCCTGCGTAATGAACGTGGACTGGGAAAAGACGCGTGCGTACGTGGATATTGCGGAAAAGAAATAATTCTTAACCACAGAGGACACAGAGGAACTTATTTGTGGGGCACCAGAAGCTCCACCGCGGCTCTTTTACGCCGCTTCGGTTGCCAAATCCCGGCGCTTGCGACAGGCAATTCGGCCCTGCAATCTCCACACCACCTCACTGAGCTATAACACGAGAGTTGTTTCGCTTCAGATTCCTCTGTGTACCCGGTGTCCTCTGTGGTTGATTAAGTGCCAGGTTTCCAGCGCAGGACAGGCTTGCGGGCGGCGGCCACCTCATCCAGGCGGGAAACGCGCGTGCTGTGCGGGGCTTCCAGCACCACGTCGGGCGCCTTCTCGCATTCCTCGGCGATGGACTTCATGGCATCCACAAACAGGTCCAACTCTTCCTTGGATTCGCTCTCCGTGGGCTCAATCATCATGGCGCCGGGCACAATCAGGGGAAACGAAACCGTGTAGGGATGGAAGCCATAGTCAATAAGGCGCTTGGCTAAATCGCCGGTGCGCACACCCTTTTTTGCCTGCAGGCGGTCGCTGAACACCACTTCGTGCATGGTGGGAGTTTTGTAAGGCAGGTCGTAAACGCCTTCCAGCCCCTTACGGATGTAATTGGCATTGAGCACCGCGTCTTCCGTGGTCTGGCGCAGGCCGTCAGGGCCGTTGGCCATGATATAAGCCAAGGCGCGGATGTGCATGCCAAAGTTGCCGTAGAAGGCGCGCACCCGGCCGATGGAGTCCTTGCGGTTGTAGTCGAAACCCAGTGTGCCATCCGCCTTGGTCACGATGACGGGCACGGGCAGGAAGGGCTCAAGAAAATTCTTGCAGGCCACGGGCCCGGAGCCGGGGCCGCCACCGCCGTGGGGCGTGGAAAAAGTCTTGTGCAGGTTGAGGTGCATCACGTCCACGCCGAAATCGCCGGGGCGCACCTTGCCCACCAGGGCGTTCATATTGGCGCCGTCCATGTAGAGCAGGCCACCCTTGCCGTGCAGGATATCCGCAATTTTGTGAATCTCCTGCTCAAACACACCCAGGGTGTTGGGATTGGTGAGCATGAGGGCGGCAACATCTTCGTTCATCTGCGCCGCCAGCGACGCCACATCCACCATGCCGGCGGAATTGGACTTGAGATTCTCCACCGCATAACCGGCCATGGCGGCGGTGGCGGGATTGGTGCCGTGGGCGGAGTCGGGGATAAGAATTTTCTTGCGCGGATTCCCCTGCTTCTGCAGGTAAGCGCGTACCAGCAGGATACCGGTAAGTTCGCCGTGAGCTCCGGCTGCAGGTTGCAGGGTGATGGACTGCATGCCGGTGATTTCCAGCAGGCAATCGGTGAGCGTCTTGAGGATGCGCAAGGCGCCCTGGGAAATGCGCTCGGGCTGGTAGGGATGGCCGTTGGCCAGGCCTTCGAAGCGCGACACCGCCTCGTTCACCCGCGGGTTGTACTTCATAGTGCAGGAGCCCAGCGGGTACATGCCCAGGTCAATGGCATAATTCCAGGTGGAAAGGCGAGTGAAGTGGCGGATGATTTCGATTTCGCTGACCTCGGGCATGTGGCCCAGATCGGCGCGCTCGGCATCGCCCAGCAGTTCGGCAGTATCCACTTCCGGAACGTCCAGCGGAGGCAGCTTCCAGGCGCCCTTGCCGGGCGAAGACTTCGCAAAGATCAGGCCTTCGTTCTGGTTGACGTGGCGGGTGGCTTTTTTGACCTGGCTCATCGCACCACCTCCGGTTCCGGTTCAGGGCGGCGTTTGCCCGCCGTTTGCGCCCGCGCCAGCGCGGCGGCCACGGCATCCATGGAAGCTCGGGTGGTGGTCTCGGTACAACACCACAGGGCGGCATTGCCCAGCTCGGGATAAAACTTCTTCAGCGGGAAGCCGCCGACGATGTTCTCCTCCAGCAGGCGGCTGTTGATAACGTACGGATCTTCCGCGGTCTGCAGGACAAACTCGTTGAACAGAGGCGCGCCGCCGAAGAGGACGCGGCCATGACGGCCAAAATGCTGCCGTGCGTAGGCGGCCTTAGCGAGATTCTGCGTGGCCAGTTCCCTCAGCCCTTCGCGGCCGTACACAGTCATGAACACGTTGGCCATTAGCGCGATCAGCGCCTGGTTGGTGCAGATGTTGGAGGTGGCCTTCTCACGGCGGATATGCTGCTCGCGCGTAGCCAGGGTGAGCACGTAACCGCGCTTGCCGTGCTTGTCGCGGGTTTCGCCCACCAGGCGTCCGGGCATCTGTCGCACGTATTTTTCGCGGGTGGCAATTACCCCGGCATAGGGACCGCCAAAACCCAGAGGGACGCCGAAGGACTGCGCCTCCATGGCAACGATGTCGGCTTCAGCCGGAGGCTTCACGATGCCCAGCGAAACCGCTTCCGGGATGGCCACCACCAGCAGCGCGCCTTTGCTGCGAGCGAGATCGGCAAGGGCGGGGATGTCCTCAATGGTTCCGAAGAAATTGGGGGACTGCACGACAATGCAGGCGCAGTCGTCGCCCAAGGTCTTCTCCAGTTCCGCCGCCTTGACCCGGCCGTCGTCACCGAAGCCGACCGTAGTCAGGGGCATGTCCTGATGCTGGCCGTAGGTGGCCAGCACCTCGCGGTATTCGGGGTGTACGCTGCGGGCAAGGACCACGCGGCGGCGGCCACTGACACGCATGGCCATCATGGCGGCCTCGGCGGCGGCGGTGGAACCGTCGTACATGGAGGCGTTGGCCACGTCCATGCCGGTAAGCTCGCAGATCATGGTCTGGAATTCGAAAATGGACTGCAGCGTGCCCTGGGAAATTTCCGCCTGGTAAGGCGTATAGGCGGTAAGAAACTCGCCGCGCGAGATGATCGTGTCAATCACGACCGGGCGATAGTGGTGGTAGGCGCCGGCGCCGAGAAAACTGGGCAGCCCCTTGCCGTTCTCGCGCGAGCACTTCTGGAACCACTCCAGGATTTCCGGTTCCGACATCTGCCGCGGCAGGCGCAGCTCGCGGTTCAGACGGTATTCGGCGGGAATAGGAGCGAACAGGCCATCAATGGAGCGCGCCCCGAGAGCGTGCAGCATGGCCTCGCGGTCCGCCGGCGATTTAGGAAGATAGCGCATGAGTTAATTGTGTAATTGAGTAATTTGGTAATTGTGTAATTGAACCCCGCCGTGCGAGCGCAGAAGCGCAGGGGGATCAGGTTTTACAAATTACACAATTACCCGATTACTAAATTCTAATGCGTTTCTTCGGCCACGAACTTCTCGTAGTCGTCGGCCGAAAGCAACGCGTTCAATTCCTTGGGGTCTTTCAATTTCAGCTTGAGCATCCAGGAGCCGTGGGCGTCGGAGTTGATCTTCTCCGGGGCGGTGGCCAGGTCCTGGTTGACTTCGGTGACGGTGCCGGAGGCGGGCGCATAAAGATCGGACACCGCCTTGACCGACTCGACGGTTCCGAAAGTCTTGCCGGCACTCAGCTCGGCGCCGACCTTCGGCAGTTCGACAAAGACAATGTCGCCCAGCGATTCCTGAGCGTAGTTGGTGATGCCCACGGTGGCGGTGCCGCCATCCGGCTTTATCCACTCGTGCTCTTTGGTGTATTTGAAA
>Ga0134126_10006200_pt1 | contig 14975 bp, 15 predicted proteins | sample KB31752_FD_96881 | JGI IMG/M metagenome (GOLD analysis project Ga0134126, IMG submission 96881) | Terrestrial soil microbial communities with excess Nitrogen fertilizer from Kellogg Biological Station, Michigan, USA - KB3-175-2 | ecosystem: Environmental > Terrestrial > Soil > Unclassified ...
CGATTCCTCCAATGCCCATAATCGCGCGGGAGAGGCGGAGAAGAGCCAGATCAAAGCTCGGCAGGCAGGCTATGAGCATCGTTGGCTGGTGATGGTACTCGGTAACGTCCCGCGCGCCGCGCTACAGGACGAGACGCCGTCCACTACCCGGATCTTCGATGCCAACCAGGTTATGACCAGAAGCGGCCAGGATTGGCGTGCGTTCCGCGACAACTTGGGCACGCTCCTCGGCGTGACATTCCCAGATACGCCGAGCTAACCAGCCCCGTACCCCACGCGGGATCGGCTGTTCGTTACACCGCGACAAGATCTCCGTGCTCTACCTCGCATAGCACCCCCTCCCGTAACTCCAACACTCGGGTAGCCAGGCGGCGGATGGCGTAGCGGTCGTGGAGGATGACGATCACGGAACCGCCAAAGGTGGCAAGCGCGGCCTCAAAGCGTTCGCGCGAGGGAATATCCAGGTGGTTGGTCGGCTCGTCCAGCAACAACAAGGTGGACTCGGAGAGGATCAGTCGTGCCAGGGCCAGCCGGGCCCGCTCGCCATAGCTCAGGCGGCAGATCGGGGTAAAGACCATGTCGCCGCTGAACAGGTAGCCGTGGAGAAGGGTGCGCGCCTCCGTCTCCCCAATCGGGCGGAGGGCACGGACCATCTCCAGTGGGGTGATGGACGGATCCAGCGTCTCCTGTTCCTGACTGTAGTAGCCGATCCGCACCCCTGATCCCAGGCGTGCCGTGCCGCCATCGGGGAGAAGCGCCCCAGCCACGATCTTGAGCAACGTGCTTTTCCCGCAGCCGTTAGGGCCGGTGATCGCCACGCGCTCGCCGTGCCGGACCACCAGATCCACTCCGTCCAGTACCCGATACCCATCGAAGGATTTGCTCAGGCGCTCCAGGCTGAGCACCTCGCGGGCACCCCCTTGCACTGGCGGGAAATCCAGCTTCACCTGCCAGCCAGCGACCGGCTTCTCCACCCGGTCCGCGGACTCCAGGGTCCGCTCCAGTTTCCGCTCGCGCACTTTTGCCTTGCGGGCCACCTTGCCGGCCCGAACCAGCGCCCCGCCCTTGGCGAAGCGGTCCAGTCCCTGGCACTGGTAGTGAGTTTGATTCCGCCCATCCACCGTGCGCGCCTGCTCCTTCACGCGGCGAATGTCGGCTTCCACCCGCGCCCGTTCGCGCTCTTGCAGGCGATACCGTTCCCACTGATCGGCCAGCCTTTCCTCCCTGGCGCGGATGTAGTCGCCATAGCCTCCAGGATAGGCGGTTATCGCGTGGCTGACCCCATCCAGTTCCAGGATGCTGGTAGCCGCGGCGTCGAGGAAGGCGCGGTCGTGCGAGACGAACAGCACTGTCCCTTCATAGTGAGCCAGAAAGGTTTCCAGCCAGACCATGCCTTCTCCGTCCAGATGGTTGGTCGGTTCATCCAGCAACAACAGATTCGGACGGTCAAGTAAGATCGCGGCCAGGGCCAGACGGGTCTTCTGGCCGCCGCTGAGCGTATCCAACGCCCGACTGGGCTCGAAGGCGCGCAGGCCCAGGCCATGAAGTACCTCCTCTACCCGGTCCAACGCCTCGTAGCCGCCGGCGGCATCAAAGGCCAGGGCAGCGGCGGTATAGCGAGCCAACGCCATCGCATCGTGAGGAGCGGCGCTCAAGGCCGCGCCCGCCTCGTGTAGGACCTCCTGAGCACCCACGGCGGCGGCGCCCGGACCCAGCACATCCCCCAGGGTAGCAGGCTCTTCCTGAAGCAGGCCCTGCCGCATATAGCCGACTGTGGCGCTGGGATCAATCCACACGGTTCCCTGATCGGCAGTCTCGTGGCCCGCCAGAATACGCAATAACGTGGTTTTCCCACAGCCGTTGGCGCCCACGATCCCGGCCCGTTCGCCGGGCGCCAGGGTAAAGGAGACATCCCGCAAAATGGGGACATCGGCGAAGTATTTGCCAAGATGTTGCACGCGGAGCATACGTATTCTCCCTGCTGAGTTGGCGCCGAGAGGGGCGCGAACGAAAATCAAGGGGTGACCGGCACGCGCATGGCACACGGGTCACGGGAGAAGGCAGCGAGCGCGGCGGCTTCGGAAGCGGCACCGCGGGAACGATCGGGGGAACGGGTCAGGGATAACGGGGACCGTTAAGATGGCCCCGCCCTGTCCGCGCTCACGCTGCCCGATAGATTCCGCGCATGGCACCCTCGCTTACAATGGCCGATAGTTGGAGTATAGCAGGAGATCGAAGCAGGAGATCGGGTAGGATCCATGATTGGGTGCGCCTCGCAAGTATGGGCGAGGGCGCTTGTTAGGGGTGTGGGTCTCCAGGCCCGCTTGGTGCGGTAAGGGATCGTCAAGCTGGGTCGCATGGTGGCCGCGGAGGCTACGGCGGCTACTGTACGCCTGGGTAGAGGGGATACTGGATGGCGCGATTGTGGAGATGGTGTACGGCCGCCCCTGCCTGGATCACCTGCGCCATCGTGATGATCGTAGCCGCCGCCTACCGCATCACGCTGCTGGCCACCACGTTTACCCGTCTGGACGCCGATCAAGCGATCGTTGGCCTGATGGCCTTCCATATCCAGGCGGGCGATCGCCCGGTCTTCTTCTACGGCCAGCCCTATCAGGGAAGCGTCGAAGCCTATGGGGCCGCCCTATTCTTTCGTCTTTTTGGTGCCGGCGCCTGGACGGCGCGACTGCCAACCCTCCTCTTCAGCATCGCCTTCGTGGGTGCCGTCTATTGGTTAGGGCGCCTCCTCTATGGTCCCTATATCGCCCTCCTCTCGGCGCTCTTCCTGGCCCTGGGGCCGTTAATCCTCATCTCCGCCAGCACCGCCTGCGGCTTCGGCTATATCGAGGTGATGGTATGTGGGACGCTCCTCTTTCTCCTGCTCAGCCGCTACCCAGACCTACGGAGCATGCCTATCCCGGTTGGGCTGGTCTGCGGCCTCCTGAGCGGTTTTGGCCTTTGGACGCAGCCCTTGATGGTCGAATACATGCTCCCGGCTGGTATAGCCCTGGCGGCCCGGCTGAGCTACGAGAACGGAGGCGGCGGACGGCGGATCGCCCTCTCCCTCGGCGCCCTTCTGTTGGGGGCCGCGCTTGGGGCCGCGCCGCTGCTGGCCGATAACCTGAGCCGGCACTGGGAGACCCTCACCTATCTCACCACCCGGAGCCCAGGCGGGGATCATCTGGTGACGGCGGAGCGCCTGGTCACCGAGGCGCTGCCGGTGCTCACCGGGCTGGTCGTCCCCGCCGCCGTACCGAGCCTGTTCGCCCATCTCACGGCCCTCCATCGGTTCTGGTACATCGTGGGACTGGGCTGTGGTATCGGGATCGCGGCGCGTCTGGTCCTGGGGCCTCGCAACCTCTTCCAGCGGATCGCCGGCCTTTTCCGAGTGGCGAAGACGCATGGCGCCAAGGGAGTACCCGATCAGGCCGGAAGCTCTCCCGGTGACGGCATGCTGGCGCTGTTCGTGATCTGTTGCTTGCTGTTCTTTATCGGAAGCAGCTTCGGCGCCGCTCGGGCGGCCACCCTGATGCCCCGGTATCTCATTCCCCTCTATACCGCCGCGCCGCTCGTGCTCGACTGCTTCGTGCCCAAGGGATCGGGCCACCGGCGCCGCTTGTTGGGAGCTGGAGCGGTTGTGCTCCTGGCAGCCTGCGGCATCGCGGTCGCGGCCACCACCGCGCTGCCCCGTACGTCCCCCACGGCGGTCGCGGGCGCCGCGCTCAGTCCGCCGCCGATCGACGGCCTGAGTGAGCTGCTGGAATCCCATCGGGTTCGCGTTGCCTACACAGGCTACTGGCTGGCCAATCGGATCTCCTTCGAGACGCACGAGCACGTGCTGGGGCTCCCGATCAAGGCGGTGGGGCAGCTCGGGATGATCCGGGTGCCCGCGTATCTGACGCTCGCGACCCACGTTCCCGCCGAGCGGCTGGCCTGGATCTTCACGGTGGGGAGCCATGACGACCGCGTGTTCCGCCGGCTGCTCCAGACCAAGCACATCGCGGCGGCACGTCTTACCTGGGAGGAGTTGGTGGTGTATACCGGCCTCTCGCGGCGACCCTGAGCCTAGACATCCACCAGAACGCCTCTGTCGTCCGCCGGTTTATCGCATATCGCTAACGAGCGCCAAACCCCTATAGCGATGGGAAAGCGATGTGCGAAGTTCCATGGTCTCCAGTTCGAGGTCAGCTCTCTGTAAGCAAGGCGGCGAGACGGTCGGGCCGGTTGGTGGTGATCCCATCGACCCCCAGGGCGATCAGCCGCGCCATGGCGGCGGGAGCGTCCACGGTCCAGGTGAAGACGAAGAAGCCTTCCTGGCGGCAGATCTCCAGGAGCGCGGGGCGGATCAGATGGTACTCTACCGCCAGGCCGCTGGCTCCGTTGCGGCGGGCGCCCCGAATGGCCCGCCGGGTAAGCGCGCGCAAGCTCTCATCCGAAATGGCCCGCCCGAACAACGGGACCGCCATCCCGCTGGTGGCCCGTACGGTGGGAAGGAGGGTGATTTCGGGGACGAAGGAACGCCCCGGCCCCGATCCGAGCAAGGCCCCGTCCGGCGCGCCCGCCCGCAAGGCGTCGCACACGCGCTGGGCCATGATCGGGCCGCTTCCGCGCAGATCCAGGTAGGGCAGGGCGCGGCCTCGCATCAGGTCGAGCGCCTCCTCCAGGGTCGGCGGCGGCGCGGGCAAGCGGCGGAGGGCCGCCAGGTCGCTCGCGGGGATGCGCGGCCAGCGATGCCAGGTGCCACTTGTCCGGAGAATGGCCCGGCCACGGGCCAGACGCCCACTCTTGGCCGGCGGATGCGGGGAGACCCAGGGGAAGTGGGCCAACACCAGGTGATCGTCACTAGTGCGCCAGACATCCAGTTCGATCAGGTCCACGCCGATCCGCAGCGCCGCCTCGATCGCCGCCAGTGAATTGCCCGGCGCCAACCCCGCCGCGCCCATATGGCCGATGCGGAGCGGGCGGCGCCGTCCCGCCAGCGCTTCAATCATGCGGTTCCCAGCCCCGAAAGGGTCGGGCCAAGCGCGTCCCGTATCGCCCCCACTAGATAGAGCGATCCGGCCACCACGATTAGATCCTCCGGCCGGGCTAGGGCACGGGCCCGGGCGAGCGCGGCGGGCGGATCCGCCACCACCTCGACCTCGGCGGCATGGCGGCGAGCATGCTCGGCCACCTGTGCGCCGAAGCCCGCCCGTTCCTGCCAGGGAGGCTCGCTCACCACCACCGCCGCCGCCAAGGGGGTCAGTTGGTCGGTGATGGCCACCATATCCTTATCACCGAGGATACCGAGGAGAAGCACGATTCGCCGCCCCTCCTCGCGGGTCCGCAACTCGGCCGCCAGCGCGGCGGCCCCGGCGGCATTGTGCGCCCCATCCAACAGCAGCTCCGGCCGGGCGGGAACGCGCTCCATCCGCCCCGCGATCCGGGCCGCGCGCAGTCCCGCCGCCACCGCCTCCTCCGGAATCGCCAGCCCTGTTTGCTGGGCCAGGGCATCGACGGCGGCCACGGCGCAGGCCGCGTTCAGGCGTTGATGCGCCCCACGGAGCGCGGGCGCCAGGTCGGGGTGGACCGCGGACGGGGTGATCACCGTAAAGGGCGCGTCGGGGAGGGCGCTCGCTGATTCCACCCGCACCGCTCCATCCGATCCCACCGGCCAGAGAGTCGCCTGCCGCTGCCGGCAAAACTGGTCGATCACCGCCAGGGCACCGCCGGTCGCGGCGCTGACCACGATCTGGCCGGGCTTGATCAGGCCCGCCTTTTCGGCGGCGATCGCCTCCACCGTATAGCCCAGCCGTGCCACATGATCGAGGCTGACGTTGGTGATCACCGCCACGCGGGCCGCGTTCACCGTGGTCGGATCCAGGCGGCCGCCGAGTCCCGTCTCCACCACCACGCACCGTACCCCTTGCTCGGCAAAGTAGAGGCACGCCATGGCCCACAGCACCTCCAGGAAGGCGGCCCGCCCGAAGACATAGCCCGGCGCATGGTTGGTCTCCATGAGGGTAAGGGCCGGCTGCAGGGCCCGCAACAGCCGCACCCAGCTTGCCTCGTCGATCGGCGTCCCGTCAACCGCGATCCGCTCCCGATAATGCTGCAGGTGCGGGGAGACAAAGGCGCCGGTACGCTGGCCGGCCTGGCGCAGAATGGCCGCCGCCATAGTCGTGGTCGAGCCTTTCCCGGTGGTTCCCGCGACCTGAATCGTATGAAAGGCCCGTTCCGGGTGATCCAGAAGCCCCAGCAAGGTATCGGCCCGGACCAGTCCTACCTCCTCGCGCGAGCGGAGGGGACGGCTGATCAGATCCTCCAGGTAGGCGATGCTGGTGGGATAGTCAAAAAATGGATGCATGGCCCGATCAGGATAGCAGGTGAGGCGCGCTCAATGCCCCTGCCCCGTGACCGGCGTCTGCTGGACCGTATTGGCGGCGGCATAGAAGGCCAGACCGCTGCCGCCCATGGCCACCAGGACGATCACGGCGATGATCTTCTGGGCCCGGCGGCTCCGGTCGCGGGATCGGCGGCGTGACATGCTATGAGACCCCGCTCTCATCGCCGCCGATCGAGAACAGGCGCTCCAGATCGTGATTGGAGAAGGCGCGGAAGGCGATCAGCGTGTTGGTCCGGCTGATCCATTCCAGAGGGGCCAGCTTGGTGGTTACCACCTCGGCCAGATCCTCGTGACGGTGCACCCGGACAATCGCCACCAGATCGTAGTCCCCAGCCACCGAATAGACCTCGGAGATCTCCTCGATCTCCAGCAGCGCCTGCGCCGTGTGGGGAATATGGCGGCGGTCCACCGTGCAGAGCAAGATAGCGGTAATCATGGCAATACTTCTCCCTGATTCAGGGTACCGCGCCGCCGGGTCTTGTGCGGGGCGCGCTCTCCTCTGTACTGTACAAAGATTGCCGCTTCGGCGGCGTGGAAGTGTACCCTGGGGCGATCCCCCGACTGTGGTCGGGTGGTAGCGAACGCCGACTGAGGTCGGGGGCACGGAACGAACGAGCGTTGGCGGACGAGTAGGAGAGCGGCCGGTAGGGGTTTCCTTGCCGTTGGCCATAGGTGGGAATCGCGGGGGTGCGGGAGTTGAGCGAACAATATCATATCCGTTGCAAAGAGGGCGACGTAGGCCGCTACGTGCTGTTGCCGGGCGACCCCGGCCGGGCCACGATGATTGCCCAGCACTTCGACCAGCCGCGTCTGGTGGCCCAGAACCGCGAATATACCACCTATACCGGCTCGCTCGATGGGGCGCCCGTCTCGGTGACCTCAACCGGGATCGGCTGCCCTTCGACCGCCATCGCGGTGGAGGAGTTGTGCGCGATCGGGGCCGATACCCTGATCCGAGTCGGCACTTGCGGGGCCATGCAGAACTTCCTCCGCAACGGCGATCTGGTCATAGCCCAGGCGGCGGTGCGCGACGAGGGGACCAGCGCCCAGTACATTCCCATCAGCTACCCGGCGATGGCCCACCTGGACGCCATCCACGCCCTCCAGGCGGGGGCCCGCGAGGCGGGCGCCCGCGCCTACACGGGCATCGTGCGCTCCGGCGACGCCCTCTACGTGGATCTGGCCCCGCAAAGCATCCCCCTGCAGGCGCTGAGCGGCGGCAACGCGGCCCGCATGTGGTCGGAGGCGCGCGTCCTCTGCGCCGACATGGAATCATCCACCCTCTTCGTGGTGGGGACCATCCGCGGCCTGCGCACCGGCACGGTCCTCCTGGTGGTCAACGCGATTGGCGATCCCGAAATCACCCAACAGCATGGGACGGGCAACGCCCTCGACCCCCTGATCCACACGGCAATCGCCGGCCTGCGGGCGCTGATTCGCGCGGATACGGCAGCGCAGGGGTAGCGGGAGGAGCGCGTTTAAGGCTCGGAGCCAGGGGCGAACCGCCATGAATCGTCGGTGATCCGCCATCCCTGATCAGTCTTGTTGAGCGTGAGATCGGCGATTATTTGGTTTGATGGGGCGAGCGTTATTATCGGTCTGTTGGGTTGGCGGACGGCATACTTCGCGTAATTGGTAAAGCTGAGATGCGCGGTGGCCGCTTCCCCCGTGATTGCTACCGTCCCAAACCTGATATCGCGAATGCCGCCGGCAATCAGCTTGTTGTCGCCGCTCGCTTGCGCGGCCATCCATTGCTCCACCATCTGGGTTTCAGAGGTTAAGAGGGATGACCCTGAGCTATACAGAGCGCCGAGTTCCGCGTTGGCTCTCGCGTCCGCTGTCCGCACTTCCGCTGCCGTCATCGCGGCCCCAGGCACTGTATTGAGGGCTATGTAAAGAGTCTCCTTGGCCGCCTCCGCCCGTGTTACCAGCCGTTCAATCGCGAAGATCTCCGGGGTCAGAGGCCGGGAAGATGAAGCGGAGGCCCATGAATGGATAAGCAGAACCGCCGCCACGACGGGAATCGCGAGAGAGAATCCGAGTACGCTCTTTTCCGCGCCCGTGAGCATCCTCATAGCGGCTTACTCGTTTCTCGCCTTGTACGTCCATTTCGTGAATAATAGAGACGCATGTGCCACGATTAGATGGAGGGGGTGGCAGGATGCGCGGCCCAGCAATGACTATAGCACGCCGCCTCGCGCGTATTCGGCCTAACGTAACGGTGGCCCCACTATGGATGGTCCAGCGGATTATCATTCAGCAGGCCATCCGCGTCAGCAGCGGCCAAGAGATCACGATCACTACTGATGAAGGTTACCGGTTCACCAAGTACGTCGGCTGCCTGGTGAGCGCTTGCCAACTGAATGGCATCCAGCGTGCGCAACGGGTAGCGATTAACAAGCGCCCGGGCGCGATCAAGTACTTGCGCTCCGGCAGGCACCACCAGATATTCATCAGCCGCATGCGTAAGAAGGCATCGCCGAGCAGTGTAGCATGTGACGCGGGAAGCGAGCCCTCACGGCTACGCCGTGCCAAGAGCGAGAAGAGTTCCACGGTAGTGATATGAGATATGATCACAACGTGACCCAGCGCGGGATGCAACATACTCCGGAGCCATGCGGCGCCCGCTTCCATGAGATATCGCTTGGCAAGTGCGCTCGTGTCAATGAAGAGCGCGCTCAATACGCTCCCCGATCCTCGCGGATAAGCACTTCGGAACCGTGATCATTCGGAGGAAGTTGACCTAGTCGAGCGATCTCTTCCTCCGTCAACGGGTCGATTCCCTTCGGCGCCACGAGGTCGGTGACGAGAAAGCTAGCTGCCAGCAGTTTCGCTCTCGCGTCCATTCGCGCCTTGTTCGCCGCGGCCGTTCCATGTTGTCTGGGCAGAATCACGATCTCAGCGGGGCCAAGGGGAGTCGAGTCCGGGAGGTCAATCACCAGGCGCCGATCCGCGCCCACCATGACTGGGATCCTCACTGCTTCCATCAGCTACCTTCCCTTCTCGTCGGGGGCATGTACGCGCGCCAGCACTGTCGCGTCAAATCCAGACCACGGTTTCATGATACCGCAAGGGCGAGGCTTGGCCGGATTCCACTAATTATAGGGGCTCGTATGGGAGAAATCGCGACGACTCAAGCCGAGGGCATCAATCTGCTCTGTCGAGTCGTGGCCCCGGTCGCGCGGTAGAGGTCGCGGAGCAAGCAGATCTCACCGCCATGGTGCATCACCTCGCGGTTGATGTGGACGATCAGGGCAGCCATCGGCTCGTCGCGGTATGGGCCTCCCTTCGGCCCCAGCGGCGCTCGCAGGCCGGTTTCATCGAGGGAGGCGATCCCGTCGTGCCATTTGCGGTACGCCCACTCCAGGAACACCATGGCCTCGGCGGCGCTGCCCGGCAGATTTGTGGGCACGTAGCGGGGATCGGCCATCGTGGCGTCGTCAGGCACGCTGCCATCACCGAAGAAGGTGTTGGCTCGATTCGCCAGGCACAGCGCGCCCACATGGACCAGGCGCCAGGCAATGGTGGTGAATGGCGGAGACGCCGGCTCGGGGCGGTGTCCGTCGAGCATGTAGCGCCCGTTCTCACGCCGGCGTAGGCTCCAGCAGTCCGCCACCGGCTCCCAGAAATACTCCTCATCGCTGAGACCTTCAAGGCGCGGTCGGAGATGAACGTCCCAATAGAACTCCAGTTGCCCGACCAGCAACGCGCCCCAATTCAACGCCATCGCCTGCCTCCCCTCTCATGGTCGCCGCGGCCCAAACAGCTCATGGCACTCTCCTGGTGCTTTTCCAATCGGCGGTGTTTGACATGACGTGGTCCCGGCAGCAGTCGATCCGGCGCTACCACCCGACATCAGTCGGGGGATCAAAGTACGCGATCTGATTGTGCATTGGATACCGCCTGGCAGCTCTAACTACGCCCGCAACACCGACCGCAGGAACCCTCGGGTGCGTTCGTGCTTGGGGTCGCCGAAGATCTGGGCCGGCGTCCCCTCCTCCACGATCACGCCCTGGTCCATGAACACGACGTGGTCACCCACATCGCGGGCGAAGCCCATCTCGTGGGTCACCACCACCATGGTCATCCCCTCCAGGGCCAGACTCTTCATCACCTCCAGCACGTCGCCCACCAACTCAGGGTCGAGAGCGCTGGTCGCCTCGTCGAACAGCATCACCTTGGGCTCCATGGCCAGGGCGCGGGCGATCGCCACCCGCTGTTGCTGTCCGCCGGAAAGCTGAGCCGGGAAGGACCGCTCCTTCTCGCTCAGGCCCACGCGGGCGAGCAACTGGCGCCCGCGCTCGATCGCCGCGCCCTTAGCCATCCCGCGGACCCGGATCGGGGCCTCGATGATGTTTTGCAGGGCGGTCATGTGGGGGAAGAGATTGAAGCGCTGGAAGACCATCCCCACCTCGGCCCGCATGCAGGCGATGTTCCGCCCGCTATCCTCTTTCAGCCTCCCATTCACCATGCGGTAGCCCATCGGTTCCCCATCGATGAAAATCTGCCCTTGCTGGATCTTTTCCAGGTGGTTGAGACAGCGGAGGAAGGTGCTCTTGCCGGAACCGCTGGGGCCGATAATCACCTGCACCTGGCCCCTGGCCACGTCTAGACTGATCCCGCGCAGCACATGCAACTTCCCGAACGACTTATGCACGTCGATCGCCCGCACCATGATCTGGCGATCGGGCGGCGCCATCATTGCTGGCTCCATTCCGTACTCCCCAATTCGGGTTGATACACCCTACCGGCGACTCCCGGATCCCATCGAGCTGAGCATCTGGTCGATAAAGCCAAAGACCCCCTGGCTCTCGCGCCCGCGCCGGTCGCCGAGCCGGCTTTCGATATAGGCCTGGCCAATAGTGAAAACAGTGGTAAGGACAAGATAGTAGAGGGCCGCGATGACCAACAACGGCATCACCCATAGGGCTCCATCACAACTTGAACATTCGTAGATATTCTCTGTGCGCTGCAATAATTCCGAGAGCGAGATGACCGAGGCGAGGGAAGTGGTCTTGAGCATGCTGATCAGTTCATTGCCGGTGGGCGGGATGATCACCCGCATGGCCTGCGGCAAGATAATCCGGCTCATAATCTGGGTGTAGCGCATCCCGAGCGATTGCGCCGCCTCGTGTTGTCCGGGGTCGATCGCCTCCAGGCCCGCGCGCACGATCTCCGCCATGTAAGCGCCCTCGTTCAGCCCCAGGGCAATCAGGGCGATGGTAAATTCGGGGGTTGAGGAGAGCAAGTTGTACCAGATGAGGAGTTGGACCAGTACCGGGGTGCCTCGGAACAGCCAGATATAGAACTCGGCCACGATCCGGGCGGGAAGGAACTTCGAGGTTTTGGCCAGGGCGGCGATCACCCCGAGAATCACCCCCATCAGCTGGGCCAGGACGGTGAGTTCCAGGGTGATCTTGGCCCCTTCCAGCAGAACCCCATTGAAGAGGTATTCGTGGAAGACGCCCCAGTTCCAGGAGAAGTTCCAGTTTAAGCCGAAAATGGCCGATCCTCCTCTTTATGCCGCGATCTGGGCGTCACCGCTCCCTGGCGGGGACGGACGTGCTTGTCCCCGCCAGGGAGAGCCCTACTTCAGAGCGCCTTGCTCCAGGTGATACTTCTTCAGGATTTTCATGTATTCACCGTCCTTCTGGACCAACTTGAACGCTTTCTGGATGGCGCTCAAGATGGCAGGGTCGGTTTTGCGGATAGCAATCCCATAGGGCAGCGCGTTGTACTGCTGGCCGGCGATCTGGTAACGGCTGGCGAAGTGGGTGCTGTAATAGACGGCTACCGGATAGTCGGTCAGTTCGGCGGCTACCCGGCCCAGCCCAACCTGCTGCAACGCGGTGGGATCCTCCTGATAGACCTTGACCGTGATCCCAGGCTTGCCCGCTGCCTTTAGCTTGGCGCTCTCGGCGTTCGCCGCGTCCACCTCGGTGGTGCCTGCCTGGATCGCCACCGCCTGCCCCGAGAGATCGGCCAGGGTTTTGATGTGCTTGGGGTTCCCCTTGGCCACCACGATGCTCTGGCCGGCCAGGAAGTACGGGACGAAATTTACCTGCTTGGAGCGGGCGGGCGTGACGTTCATGGACGACATGATGATGTCGAATCGGTGCCCCTGCAAGCCCAGAATGATCGTGCCGAAGTCCGTGATATTGAGGAAGTTCGCTTTCAGCCCCATCTTGGCCGCCAGGGCCCGGCCCAGATCAATGTCGGCACCGTAGGGCACGGTGGCGTTGGCGCCGGTGAAATCCTCCATCGGCGGATAGCCAAAATTGGTGCCGATCGTGAGAGTTCCGGCTACCTTCAGGCCGGATGGGGCGGTTACGGGAGCGGCGCCATGCACCGCGCCGGTAAAGGGGAGTAGGGACGTGAGCGCCGCGACGGCGATCAGGAGACGAGTACGTTTCATGATGCTCCTTACGAAAAGTTCAAAAAGTAAAGAGAATAAGAGGCCGGGAGTTTCCAGGCGACTTAGGGTGTATCCGAGATGGCGCCTCCTTTATCGGTACGTGATGCAGCGGACGCGGGGCGGATAGTGTATACGGGAATACAGTGTACCTAAAATATGGAGGCTTCGATCGCTTCCGGCAAGAGATCGCCCTGCCGGCGAGCCACCGTGTAGAGGCGATGGTACAGCCCCTCGGCGGCCAGCAGCGATTGGTGGGTGCCGGTCTCCACGACGATGCCCGCGTCGAGGACCACGATCTGATCCGCCTGCTGGATGGTGGTCAGGCGATGGGCGATCACTAGGGTGGTACGGCCAGCCATCAGGTGCTCCAGTGCCTCCTGAACCAGACGCTCCGATTCGTTATCGAGCGAGGAGGTCGCCTCGTCCAGAATGAGGATCCGCGGATCGCGGAGGATGGCGCGGGCGATCGCCACCCGCTGCCGCTGGCCGCCCGAGAGCTTGACCCCCCGCTCGCCCACCAGGGAATCGTATCCTTCAGGTAGCTCCATGATGAACTGATGGGCGTTGGCGGCCTGGGCGGCGGCGATAATCTCGGGCTCCGACGCCTCCAGGCGCCCATAGGCGATGTTCTCGCGCACCGAAAGGCCGAACAGCACCGGCTCCTGCGGCACCAGGGCAATCTGCCCGCGGAGACTGGCCAGAGTGGCTTGGCGAATGTCGGTGCCATCGATCAGGATGGCGCCGCTGTCCGGCTCGTGAAAGCGGGGGATCAGCGAGGCGATGGTCGTCTTCCCGGCCCCGCTCGGTCCCACCAGGGCCACCATCTTGCCGGCCTCCACCCTTAGGCTCACTCCCCGTAAGACCTCCCGTTCGGGGATGTAGCTAAAGCGCACCTGATCGAACTCCAGGCACTCCCGGAGGGGCGGCAAGGGGTGGGCATCGGCGGTGTCCGCGATCCCGGGCGAGGTGTCCAACACCTCGAAGATCCGCCCAGCGGCTCCCATCGCCTCCTGGGTTTGCCCATAGAGGTTGGTCAAGGTACCGAGGGGACCGGCAATCAGGAAAATGTAGAACAGGAAGGAGATCAAGCCGCCGGGCGAAAGGTGGCCGGCCAGTACCTCGCGTCCGCCGAACCAGAGCACGATGGTGATCGCCCCGAAGGTGAGGAAGGTGATCAAGGAGACAAAGCTAGCCCGCAAGCGGAGGCGGCCCAGGGTGAGGGAAAAGACCCGCTCCACCAGCCCGCCGTAGCGTTCGATCTCATGCGGCTCGCGGGTAAACGCCTGCACCACCCTCACGTTGGACAACGTCTCCTCCAGGACGGTGGTGGCGTTGCCCAGCTCTTCCTGCACCCGGCGCGCGATGCGGGTGAGCAGACGCCCGAAGATGGCGGCGCTCCCCGCGATCAGCGGCGTGACCACCAGCATCAGGAGGGAGAGCCGCCAATCGAGATAGAAGATAATAACCAGACTGCCCAGGAGAGTGACCAATTGCTGGAGCAGGCTGAGCAGATTGCCGCTGACCACGTTTTGCACCGCGTTCACATCATTGGTCACGCGGGACATCAGATCACCCGTCCGGTGTTCGCCGTAGAACTCTTGCGAGAGCGACTGTAGGTGGGTAAAGATGGTGCGCCTGAGATCGGCGATGATCCGTTCGCCCACCCAGCCAATCAGATAGTTCTGGGAGAAATTGAACCCGGCCTGGAAAATGAAGACGGCGAAAAGACCGAGGGTGATCAGATTCAGGGCGTGTTCATCATGATGCACGAACACGCTATCGACCAGGCTCCGCACGATCCAGGGGAAGACCAGATTCAACAGACTGGCCACCAATAGACATACGGTAGCCAGAATCATCCGGCGGATATATGGCCTGGTAAAGGCCAGGAGACGGCGGAAGACGCGGGCATCGGCCCGACTCAGCCGATGGCGCGGGTGATCCGGCGGGAGCGGCACACCGGGCCGCCCGCCGCCCCGGCGCATCATGGGGGCGTGCCGTCCGCGCCGCGCGTCAGATCAGCCATGGCGGCTACCACGTTCAACCTCAACTCACGGCGCATTGCAGGAGTCCCGCGACCACAGTCGCCCCGCACGCTACCACCCGACCGCGGTCGGGGGATCGCGGTCTGGGACGGGCAAGTTAGCGACCCAGGAGGCCGCCGCCACCGCGATC
>Ga0134126_10006201_pt1 | contig 14971 bp, 22 predicted proteins | sample KB31752_FD_96881 | JGI IMG/M metagenome (GOLD analysis project Ga0134126, IMG submission 96881) | Terrestrial soil microbial communities with excess Nitrogen fertilizer from Kellogg Biological Station, Michigan, USA - KB3-175-2 | ecosystem: Environmental > Terrestrial > Soil > Unclassified ...
CATAACCATCTCCGTTCTTTGCATCGGACATACACTTGCCCAAAAAATTGTCCTGCATCCATTGATAGATTTGATGTGTTAGTAAATCTCGTAAAAAGATTGTTCGTTCTAAAATCAATGCTAATAATTCCTTCTTTTGTACACTTGAGACTTGTTGTCCTTCTACATGTTTTACACTATCCAATAGCGGATAGGTAACTTGCTTCTTCTTGTTACTATCGCCGTCATCATTGTCGTCATCCTCCTTGATAAAATCCTCTATTTTCTTTCCTGTAATAGGTAAGATTTTACATAAATTTGTATCATAGACATTGAATGAATGTTTTTGATTAAATATAACTTGTTTAATTAATTCAATACATGCATCATACCATTGATTGGTTGGTAATTGGATGGAGTCCGTCTCGGATTTATCATTACGTATCATTTGATGATATGTGATCAACAGAGCATCCATTCTAGCCCAATCTTCGAGTAAGGGAAAATATTGCATTCCCATATCCTCGATAATTTCATGTACTCGTTCTAGATACTGACGATAGTCAATATTACCCGCTTCATTCTGCATCGATTGAAATTCAACCAACAATGCTGTATGTATCCATCCTTGATTCACGGATACAATATTTGAACTAATTGGAATAGCTTGTATCAAGAATCTTTGTTCCATAGCACCATCTGTTGTACCAAAAGATTGTATAACGTTTACTTTTTTTTCATTTTGTACCGTAGTGTATGCTTGATAGGATGCCATCAAATAATCACCTACACGACAATCTAATCGACAATTATGGACTGCTTTACCAATACCAAATTTAACAACTGTAGCATTGGGTTCAGCACCAGGTTTACTTGTACCGTTCGTTGCACCTGGATTACCAGTTAAACCTTCAATCACTAATCGTAAATCTTTACGTAGGTTGGTCGTGACAGTTTGAAAATCAGCATACGGTATACCACCAGTACGTTTACTTGAACGTCCAATACTTACACCATAAACACGAAATGCCCATTCTCCACGAAAGGTTTGAAAAACAGTTTGATTCTCAATCGTTAATCCAGGTACAAAATTCGTATCTGGAAATAAGGCTTCTTCTTCTGTCACAGCACGATAATAATCCTTCGCTGTTGGATTTTGATTTTGTACAATGAGTTGTTGTTCAACCTGTACTTCTTGACGACCGCGTGATTTATAGATTTTAGTACGTTTATTCCTCAATTCTTTATCCTTGAAATCTGATATTCCTCCAATTGTTGGATTATCGCGAAGACGCTTCTCTAACAGTACGCGACTCATTCTCGGGTTTTGTTGTCTCTGTCTGTCCTCGTCTCATTCTTTTTGACAATGCTAATATAAAATCTTTTTTAATTTTTTTTTCATTTTTCATGATGCAATTATTGTTTCCGACCCTGGTATTATTGACGACGTGGGTTCTGATCTTCTGCTATTGTTATTTTCTATGTATCGATAGACGAAAGTTAAAAACTCAATAACGCCAATAGATCACGTCTAGATTTTTGGTTCTCAACTAGATTCTGATTGATTTTTTGAATGTCACAATTTGTCTTGATTTTGAATTCTGTGTTTAGTCGCTGTAGTCTTGTTAAATCACGAAGATATAATTCTAAAAATCCGGGTTTCTGGTGATTCCAGATTTGATTTTTTCTATTATGAATACTAATTGCCAGTCTCAGGCGGGTGTCAGTTTCTCCGACTCCGTCAGAGAAACTGGAACAACAAGAAAAGGGGAACGACATTTCAATCGTTTTCGTTCTGGAATCGTAACTAATGAGCAACTAGGTGGATCAAGGATATGAATCGTTGGATGTCGAAGAATTAAAGTTCCCAATATATGTTGTGGTGTTTCTTTATTTTGAAAAATACGTTTTATTATACTCAGCTGACCCTCGTAATGTTGGAGACTAAGCACTCCCTTTTCATCCAAGGACTGCGAGCGTAAGACGACTAAATCTGCTTCGATTATCCTCAGTGCCTTTTCTGACGATAAACTAAGCTCCATTTGATTTGCTTCGCAAATCTCCAATGGAAATTAATTTTCCTCAGAATTCGCCTGAGTGGCAGTCGATTCGATGGCAGAGCCTTGGTGCATCCGATATGCCTGGTGCAATTGGATTATCACGATTCGTAACTGCTCAACATCTTTTAAAAAATAAGCGTCTTAGAGAGAAAGCGCCACCTGTAACCATGACGCAGGCGATGCAGGATGGCCATGACCACGAGGAAAGAGTGAGTCAATTATTCAGTCACAACTTTATGCCAAATAAAATAGTGAAAGTCTGGACACCTACGATGTATAAGAGCAGATCGATTGATTGGTTAACCTGTTCTCCTGATCGATTTATTGATTGGAAAAATACACCATTTGATGGTCAAATAGTTGAAATTAAACTAAAGACAAATACATTAGTCTTGCCTAAGATCCCAAGCGTGGACTACTTGATCCAGGTTCACGCCCAGATGAAGGTGATGGAACAACATAATTATTGTTTTATAACATATGGGTTAAAAAACAACTTATCAGCCGTTCAAATATGGAGACTAAAGTTTAATGAAAATTTTTGGGATAAAACTATATATCCACGCAGTACTGAATTTTGGGCTAAACGAAATCTACCAGATGACGCAACAGATGAACAATTACAACTATCATACAGGCAAGAGTTCTACGACTATGATCCAGCTCGTATTTCCTCTACCTTTTCACCTATGTTAATCTATCAACGATATTAGATAGATTAACTTAGTCCTCGTCTTGAAGATTGTATTCATTCTCGGTTATCCATTTATTTCCCACTTTATGTAAATGCCATTCACGAGCAATCAATCCTTCATCTTTCGCCAATAAAGCATCAATCATTCGTTTTAAATCTTCTGCTATATCTTTTCTGTTGTCTTCAGATAAACATGAATTTGATTCAATCAGACGATAGCACCTAGCCCACATTTCACAGGTGATTAATAATCTTGAAGCACTACTACGATCGAAAGAAGACATCGTTGAAGTTGGAAAATGAAAAGTGAAAGAAGATTAACTGATTTTCCGAGTATCTTCCAATCTTTCTACTCGAAAATCTACAGCTAAATAACGACGCCAAATAACGAAACAAGTATCGTTCTGACAAAGCCAAACACGAGAATGACTAATGGGATCAGTAGAACTGAAATTTTTCTCTACACGAACATGACAAATAGGACACCAAGCAACACGTCGTAATTCAAGAGGCATGAAGACCTATATCAGAATTGATGATCTGAAAATCTTTCAACGACCAATCTATTATATCTATATCACAATGACCAAGAATCAAATCAAATCGTTGGAAAGAAAGATGGATAAACTTGGCGTAGTCGGTATCTTCACCAATCAGTTTAAAAATCCAATCCAAGATGATATGATCAGTATTTATCAACATCAAATCTTTGTCTTGTATCAATCTAGTAAGCTCTTTGAAGATTGGTTAGTGGATATCCAATACACCCGAGTATTCCATATACACAATTCAAATAGATTCGTTCAACTATTCGGTAAATCATTTCGCGATAATAAACATCTAGGCGTCAAATTAACTTTACGAATTATATCTTTTCTTTATCCATCTTTATCAGAAATCATTATTCGTTATAATAAGAAACACAAGACGCGTTTTACGAAGGTGTCATAATGGACTCCCGTGCTTCGCCTGAATTAGCAAATCAAGTGAATCAAATTCTGAAGACATACAATACGAAAAGAAATACATATTCTTATGATGATCCTATCGGTATTAGATACGCTGTTAAATATTATTCTATCCAATTAAAATCTGAAGATCCAAAAGTCATTGCTGAATTTATTATTCATACCATCAAGAAGGAAGAACGGATACAACGGTTAATTAGACAGCTAGCCTAGATTTTAGATCAAACAGAAAATAGAAGCATCCACACCAGGGGCTCAAAAGATAGATTGGGCCAAACCAGAAGCACGTGACTGGGCCGAGTTCCGTGAGTTCCGTTTATAATCTTTAGTTACGTAATGGCCCAAAATTCGGGCCAAGTTCCGCGAGTTCCGTTTCCGGCCCGAGTTCCGTTTTCAAGGTTCAAGGTCGACCTCGAGGGTGGTCAAGGTCTGAAAACGGAACTCGGGCCGGAAACGGAACTCACGGAACTTGGCCGGAAATCGGGGCCGTCACGTAACTAAAGATTATAAACGGAACTTGCGGAACTCGGCCCAGTCACGTGCGGTTGGTTTGGGCCAAAAGATCTTCGAGCCCCTGGTGTAGCTGAACTAGTATCGGAGTGTATACTTGATCTCTGTTTTCGAAGTCGTCTCTACTTCTTCTTCTAATTTTTCAGTAAATATAGAATTATGCTCGATTCTAAATTCATAACCTCTATTCCAACTTGGAAAGAATGCGGTTCTTAAGGATTCGGCATGTCTGACTCTATCAAATTGTTCTTTACTTGCAAAATAAAAAGTTTGTGTTTCACCACCTGTGATTTGCCATGCAATATGACCCACGAGTGTAATAGGCCAATAATAACCACGTGCGTAGCCAATTCCAAGATGTTCCCAAAGTGCTATAGGTGCTCTGAATGGTTTACGAGGATGTGGATAGAGATCCATACTCAGATTCTTTCTCTGGTTATAGTAATCGGTAACTTGTAACAAGGTCGAAATACCCCCTACTGTCGTAGCAGTCGAATTCCATTGATTATAAAGACGAGAAAACATAGTTAGAAAAGGAAAATGAACAATGAGTTATACTAACTCTTCGTCTACTTTAGATTCAATTATCCGACACTGCATATACCTTAACACATCTAATCGATCTAAAGTACGTTCTATCTCGCGAAACTCTTCTATTGACTTGACTGATTCATCCAGTTTTTTATTCAACCATTTGACACAATACTGTTCTGCTTTTTCTCTCGTTGAAAACATTTTACAACAAGCTATTTCTCTATCAAACCAATTCCAGATAATTAAAATATATCGTGCTTGTATAGCCTGGTAAGTGCCTATTAATTGCAACAGATCTATAGGGAGAGAATCGATCGACGGACAATCGATCGAAGATCGATTGTCCCTTTCCCTTTTCCTTTTCGCTCGTCTAGTCATTATGCCAGTTCAAATATTATTATTTAATAGTAAGTTACAAACGAGTGTAGGAATGATTGAAATGTTAAATGGAAAACGCGTTTCTTTTTTAGATAAAAAAGAAAATGGACCTATCACATTTGAAGAATTAAGAAAGATGATTCCGACGTCGTCGGAATCATTCTATCGTCTTATTCCTGAGTATAATCTACTACAAGAAATTGAATTATTTCCACAACAACAACTCTACAATCGATTAAATAAAACAAGAAAACCTTGCAAGATCTCATTTTTTGATTCTAACTACAAACAATTCAAATATCGGTACGCTCCTTGTCGTGCAGGTTGTCCTACATTTGACTGATGAATTCCGTCGCTGGAGCAACGGAATTCCTGGCGACAAAATTCGACTATCCAGTGGTTTATCGAACGTCGGACAATCCAACGTTGGTGTTTATAAGAGATACAGAATCTAGAGAACATCCGGGTAGATATTCATACAGACTTGGAAAACGAGGGTTGCGCATTCATTGGACATTAATGTTGACATTCTATCAACAAGATCAAAAGAAAAGAAAACAGTAAATTATCGTCGACTTCTTTGACTCATTTCTCATTTTCCTACTTCTGTTTTCGTGTCCATAAATAAAAACACAATTTCACAAACGATTTCTTAAATCATATCCTAGTTTATTGCAAACATGCCGAAATTCTTGAAACTTACGCATCCCAGCATTCATACTGAGATCGATCAAAGCAACAATCCCGGTGTTGATATAGATAAGGTGCATACATATTCACAGAAGAAAATTAACTTTGTATGTCAACGAGGACATCAATTTACGGCAACACCTCATAATCGAGTCTGGAACAGCACAAAATTCGAAGGGGCGACAGGCTGTACGATATGTAACCTTCGTTCAAGGTTAACATATGATTTGGAAGAAAAAGAATTACATCTACAACAATACAATGGATCTAAGGACACAATATATACGAGAATGCAAAGTGGTGGTGAATGCGAAGAATCTATCTATCGTATACTGATGAAGGCGAAAAATAAATTTCAACATATTAAATTACTTTCTTCTTTCAATGGAAATGCAGATTTAGAAATTACAATGTTGGATGGCGTATCGAGGTTTATTCAAGTTAAAAAATTGACTAGATCGGTATGCGGTAAGGGTTATTCTTCAATATCCTATCACGTAGCAGGATTGAATAAATATGAGGATAATATGGTGATTGCTATGATTTCAATACAGGATAGTAAATTTTGTCTCGGATTCGCGAAAGATTTTACAAATGCGTCTGGCGAGATTCATGTCACATTCACAGAACGCGCTAAGAAATACAAAAATAACATTTGTGTAGATGAGACTGAATTTCTCAACAGATTGATTGATATGATTCCCCATTCTGTCGCGACAAATAAAATGTCTGCAAAGAATCAAAAAGAGTTCGAAATGAAAGAACGTTTCAAATTATATTGTGAAAGAAACGGTTTACAGTACAGAGAAAATGAAAACAATTTCGGTCCAATTGATTGTTACGTGAACGAATTGAGATGCCAGTTAAAATTTGTGTCAAAACCGGATAAAGGAAAGGGGGTTCAATGTTTTGGAGTACGAGCAGAGAAATCGTGTGGTTATATGCATTATTCAAAGACGTCGAAAAAGCGACAACTTCGTGTGCCTTATGACGAAGGAGATTTTGATCTATTAATTGTCGAAATAGGAGAGACTCTTATAAAAGGAAAACAGGTTATATTCTTAGGACAATTTTGTGCGATTTCGGCGCGGACATTGATCGAGCAGAAGATTATGAAGACCTCTGATCAAATTGGGAGGGTGGCATTTTCTTTGTGTTGTCCAGACTATCCTAAACCTCATATCTTTAAGAACGACTGGGATTCATTACGAGATAAGATAGCAAGTGTACAACAAATGCGCGAGGAAATGCAACCAGAAAATGCAACAACAAATGCTAAGAAAAGAAGACTAGAATAATTGATGTTTTATAGCATATCAGTTTGCACCACTACACATCAACAAGTGACATTACAAACACGACAAAAGTTTGAGACACTTGTATATTGACTGCAATGCGATGTGGCAAAAGCGGAGATAAGGGTGTATAGAGTGACCTAATTCAGGAAGTCTCGTCTTTTTCTCTTTGTAAGATCCGGCCTCCTCAAGCATAGATGGAAACAATGATTGATAAGCCAACGATGGTGCTTGTGGATTTTTACCCATACGACCATGAAATCGGGTTACAAAACCCACATAGATCGGACGACCAACAAAAAAATCATCATCATTGACATCTCTTGTTTCTGAGTTCCAATCAAAAAAAGGAGGTTCTCTCTGGCCGTGTACACCCTTCCTTGTTTCAAATCTCCAATAATAGATATCAGGATTTTTTGACTGTTCTTGAACTGGTTCTGCTTGTGGATTTAAGATCTTTTCAAACGGGAAAATCTTATTCATATAATCAATTTCCAGATCCATACATTTGCGTTTCTTATTCTTTTGATTCTCCAATTTTTGTTTATTAAATGGCATAGGATCTGTACGTTTCACTCGTCTCAATACGTAGAACAGGCTTTGACCTTCTTCCAACGGATCAATACCGTTGATATTGCCATTACCTTCTAACGCAACCCAATCATTGTAATAATAGCTTTCACCTGCTACTTCATAGGGTTCAACTAAACTTGTTTTACCCTTAAAATCAATAGTACCCGTTGGTTCATATTTTAAATTACCCAATGGTGCAAAATCTTTCATAATAGGCTGAGCAGTCTTAATCGCAACACCTGTTTTCTTATCCAAATATCGATTAAATAAAGTTCCGCCTGGTTCTAATAATCGATTAAATGTCGATACATTGATAATAAATTGTTCCGGTTGAATGACAGCCGTCGTATGTAAATTTAATTTAGTACGTTCAATAAAACAATAGGTTTTCAAACAACAATATTCCAATATTCTTCGTTTATAATCAATATTAAATTGTAATGTGATAGGGATATTAGTAACACCCTTCGATACATCTACTTTATTGTATTTGGATCCACCACCTGTTACATCATTGGCAATAGCTTGTGTACCTCGTCGAATAATACCTTGTGTTAAGGGGCCAATCTTTTCACCCAGTGGAAACTGTCCTGTCGACAAACGACCAGGATAACGTCCTTGTTCCTGACCTGTCCATGGCCTATGCGCATTCAACGAATAAGGAAGTGAAGTATACATCCCCAACTTTCTGCTGGCCACAGCCAGCAGAAAGTTGGATATATTCCTCTCTTTTTAAAAATTATTTCGAAATAAAATTAATAATTGTTTGATTTGGGTAGAGATTTTAATCGATAAATATTTGGGTGGTTTATCGTTGTTTTCTAAATAATAGTAGAGCGACGATAATTGGATGAAAAAAGAGGAATAAATAATATTACCATGATTAATTAAATAATTTAAATTACCTTCGATGGTATTTCCACGTTCCAATTTAAACAATGTCATATTGAAACATTGTTCCATCAATGCAGCTGTCGTTGCCTTTTTTTCATTGATAAAACAAGCTTGAATCAACAAGCTAGTGAGAAGATCACGAAATGTACTAGCGTAGATAATCTCTTTCGACTTTGACAGCGGTTCTATTTTTAGATCGTCTGCAGTGAGGTTTGGAAATTTTAATCGATATCGAATAATATCAAAACATTCTTCTATACGACGTGCTTGTTGATATAATGGAATTTTTTTAGTGTATTGGATACCTAGATCAGTACGTACTTCACTTACTGAAATGTTTAATAGACTTAAATAGATTGTTTTCCATTCTTTGGATAGTATGATGTGAAATAAAGATAGTTTCAAAGACGAGGTGATGTATTGGATTCTACACAGGGTATACATGAGGAAGTATCCAATTTGTGGGAGGCTGGCAAAGAAAAAATAAGTCTTAGAGCTCTCTGGATTGGGGCGTAACCATGATCCCGAAACGGGAGATCGACTATATGCTGTAGTTAGTAACAAAGTGCAGATATTTTTATAATCCTTCTTCCATCGATCTGAAAAATCTAATAAATCATAGACCTGTTCTAAAAAATCAAATACAGGTTTATCCTCAAATTCGAAAATATCGTTTTCCTTCTCTTCTTCTGCTTCTCCATCCTTCATTTCTTCCTTTTCCTCTTTTATCGGATCCTCTAATTCAGGAAGAGATGGAGGTACAGGCAGGATTGACGACATCTTCGTTAGCTAAATTTTCGCGCAGCGAAAATTTATATCTGATTCTCTTCTTTTATTATATTATTATCAAAGAATTGTTTCAGCCATTGATTTTTCTGAGATCCTGTTTTACGAAAGTAAAAGGTATACAGTTGCTTCAGATACGATAAATCCTTATCTTCTTCTTCTTCCATGACTCGATTTGCTTCATATCCGCCTATTTCACGAGATAAATCTGACTTATATCGTTCCTTTTCCTTCATTCGTGCATTCGTTTTGCTTTGTAATGTTTGAGCAATTTCTTTATCATTCATTCGTCTCATCGATTCTTTATCAGATAAAATCAATACCACGGGAGAATCAGCCGATGGTAATCTTTGTAGAATAGGAGGTGAAGGTTCTTCAGCTGCCATCTCCTTTTCATATTGTTCCATTTTCTCTTTATACAGTTTAGTTAATGGTTCGGAAGATTGAATATGATGTGTATGAATTGTCTGTAGTGCGTTTTCTGGTATTTCTGAATACTCGGGTAACATTAGCAAATCTCTTAATTTATCCTGTAATGTTTGTTGTGTTGGTCCATCTGGTTTTAATTGTACTTCAATCACATACTGTATCGCTTTATCCTTCGCGGTCAAAGACATGTCGATTTCTTCGAAATCGAGTTTCCTGGATTTTAAAATTATGAAAATAAATAACTAAGGAAGAAATTTTGATTTCAATTCAATTTCGATGACTTCAGTTGTTGAAGCAGTGATACCTGTCTCCGAGGTCTCATCCTCATCGTCATCATGGGGACTTTTAAGCGAACCCTTCTCCTGTATCAATGGCGTCCTATTCTTTATTAGAAAGCATATGATTCACAACATGTATGTATTAATTACCACAAGAAAATCAATCTACGAGCATGAAGTAGAAGCTAAAAAAGTATACACCGAGAAGGATAAAAAATTGACAGAAGTACAAGAGAAAATGAACCGATTAAATTCTCAATTCGAGACTATCAAAGAAACGTTCATGAAATCCTTTATTGCTGCTGATGGTGGTGAATGGGATAATAAAGACTATTTACTCAGTGAATACGATCGTCTGGGAGAAGAAATAAAAAAAACGAAAAAAGAAAAAGCTAAAATTAAGTTACAAATATTCTTGTTAACACCAAATACTACAACAGAAGTTATATTTGATCCAGAAACAGAAAAATGTATCAATTTAGCAGATTCGAGCGGATATATCTTAGATAATCCTAAAAAACGTTCTCATGCTCAAGAAAAATTACTTAAAATTGTAGCGCAGAAGAAGAAAAACATGGAAACGAACAAGACTTCATCAACAAATCATGCCCTTAGCGAATTAAATCTATTAGGAGAAATAAAAGAAAAGGAGAAAGAGGAAGATGAGGAAGAGGATGAAGAACCGGATGATGATGATAACGATAAGAATAAAAACAAGAAAAAGAGTTCAGACTTGTTAGATGAGTGTATGAAACGATTAGAAGCTATGCGTGTACAGAAACAGCAACAGCAACAACAACAGAGAGAGGTCAGTAGTACGGAAATCTCGATTGAAGAGGAGGATAATGATAGCGACCAAATTGAAATGGAAGCAGATATGATCTGATCGACGTCATATTAAAAAATGAGATATATATCTGATTTTTGTTTTTAGACTAGACGGATCATCATCGGGTCACGATGTATTCTACATCACTATTAAATAATAGACGACGTCGTCGTATTGGTGAAAATAAAGATGATGGAGGAAATGGGACAGGAGAAGAATTTTGGGCTACGCTATTCGTTTATTCAGGCTTTGTCTTCAGTCTTGCTGTTGTAGGTACTATTATATTTGTTATTCTCTACTATGGATTGCCGCAATCTGGGAGTATAAATAACAGCGCTGAGTGGTCTTTGAGTTATCTACCCAATACGCCTAGTGGCACTTATGCGACAGCGCCTGGAGCACTAATCGATTTAACTCCTCATAATACACAATTTGTGGTTAATGATACAACCAACACTTTTCTCATTGTGAATGATCCGACTCGTGGATTGGTATTACTCCGCAATGATACTAACCTCGCGTCGACTTCTACTATTCAAGTCATGAAAGCCGACGGCGTAACACAAGAAGAATTAACGCGCGCGTTTACGATCGGATTTTGGTTCCTCGACCTCAATACAAATACATCTACTGGACAACCGCCGGAGTACATCCTCGGATCAGCTGAAGCAAGTGCAAGTGGTACAAGTAATTCAACTTTTGGTGTTTTTATTTCACAATCACAAACATTCGAGGATCAATATGGCGTTGGAAGTGGGACAAATACAATTGTTGCTCCAGTGAATGTCTCAAGCACGATTGGCTATTGGTCTCACTATTTATTCATTGTCAATGATTTTTACAAGGTGGGGAAAATCTATGTCAATGGAAGTCTAGTAACATCTAATAATCAAGGTTTAGCATCTTGGACTGGAGGGACCCTAGGAACAGAAATCGGAGGATCAGCAGGACAAGGAACAGGATGCTACTGTATGCTTGATAATATCACAATTTGGGACTATAGCTTGTCTGAATTAGAAGTTGCGGCTGTATATAAATTGACTTTAGCTAAAGTCTAGTGCTAGACGATGATTAGACGAAATTTTCCACTCTGTCCTTCTTTTTCCTTTTCAAAACTTGGAAAATAAACAGGATCCTTTGGATGATTCGCTACACACATCAGACAATACAATTTATTGTAAATAGGCTTCAACTGAGTGTCGAACCAGTAATTAGGATTCATATTGAACCATTCCTTCTCCGAAGGAGAAGGAGTGACCTCGCCTTCTTCATAATTTAACCAGAATGCTTTATTGCGTTTATCACATTCCTGATATAATTTATAATCATACACTAATTTTTCAATCAACTCGAAACGCAAGTTCATGATGTCCGAACCATGAAGCGGTACAAAATTCAATTCCGTCACAAATTCCATAATCTTCTTATCGTCATAAATCCATTTTTCGATTCGTCGTTGTTTCTGATCTTCCGACCAGCCTTCATGAATCATTCGTCTTTGAAATTCTCTTCGCTCGGGCGTTTCGACAAATAACGGTTTAGCTTGTATTCGTTTACTCATTTTTTTGCCTTTGGCAAAAAATGAAGAGAAAGAATGGAAAATGAAAAATGGATAAAACAAACTATTCTTTTTTCTTGTTACTTTCTTTTTCCCCTTCCTTTACTGATGATATGCCTTCTGGAAACAAAGGCTCTTTCTTTCTCATATGAAAGTCAGCCATACACACATGTTCCAATTTCTGATGTAGTAAAACTAATGTCATTGGTCCATCATGGCCTTTGACCAAATCGCGAAGTCCGATCGAAAGAGGGTCCTCATCCGTCTTGATATATTGCAACAACTCAATTAATCTATCCATCTTCAGAGTGGAGGAATCTCGAAAAGTGATCTATTTTGACCCTAATGAAATCTTAAACTTTTGAATAAACTGAATGATATATTCTCCCTTCAATGGAATCTTTTGATTGGTTTCTGTAATAAAATAAAATAACACAGAATTAGCATCTAGTTTATATACAACTGTCAGACCATTCGGATTACAAGATTGGAATACAATAACAGTCTTTGTTGTATCAGTTGAATTCTCTACCTTCAGCATGATTTCGGCCCAGGCCTTTGGCCATACCAAACTCGTACATCCATCTGGATATCCTAATCCAATTGTATCAATAATTTTTTCAACTCTACTTAGTAACTCGTCGGTCATTGGAAGGACAAGTTCGCTCGCAAGGTTCGGGAAACAGATATGGAGAAGGAGGTCTATAGATTGAAATAAAAAGACAAAGTATGAAACAACAAAAGAAAAGAAGAAATATGAACGGAATTACAGTTCCAAGAATAATCGATAAGTCAGAAGGGTTAGAAGAACAATCAGTATTATCATTATCACACATTTGTTTCAAACCGAGTGGATTGAACCAGATACAGTAAACCATTCATAGAATTTAATTTATTCGATCTTTCTTCGTTTTCGTTCGCTCCCTTCTACAAATAACCGTCTTGCTTCTTTATATTCATTAAACCAATCGCGGAAAAATGGTTCCGCTTCCTTTATTTTTTCCAATTCCTCTTCTCTAGTTATAGTTTCTCTAAGCCGACCATCATAGAACACTTGATAATCCAATCCACCTGGCGTTAATAGATATCTTCCAAGTTCATAATGTGTGTCTATTTCCATTTCTATTAAGTGAACAGGCCATGTATCTACTATATCGCGTTCCTCGCATAATTCATGATAATATAGTAAGCATCCACAACATATTGATTGTGGGTTAAGGCAATCGAATCCTTCATATGGCCGAATGGCACTAAGCCAGTGTTCTATAGCAACAGATAAATCTTTAAAGACCCCTTCAACAGGAGGCCCACTCAAATCATCACGATTAGGATATTCATAAACGATAAGATAGACTCTATTCGATGGATTTGAATCATATACACATTCAATAATCAACTCAATAATATCTTCTGTAAATAATTCAGGTGTACTGGTCCTATTTCGAATTGATTCAATCAAATAGGTGGACAGTTTAAAGGGCGAGATAAACGGAGTAGACGATGTCATAGAGTCATTGAAATGTGATTTTTGTTTCTATTGGTGGGGAAATTAATTCAGTCTAAACTTTGATTTTTTTCCCTGGTCTTTCTGTTTCCTCTTCCTCATCTAGTATACCCTCCTTTTGATATTTCTTAGTAGCACGATAACGAGCTATTAATAACATTTCCTCTAACAGCTGTTCATTTGAAACGGCTGCTCCAAACTCTTGATTTGTGATTTCCCTATTTAGGTTCTCATATTCCTTGAGTAAATCTTTATTGGAAATATTCACAATGCTAGTATTGACAAGCGCGTTATTAAATTGACGATCTTCGTTTAATTTTAAAAAATCAGCTTTCATCTTTTCTTTTTCTTTGCGCTCTTGCTCGACTTGTCGTTGATGCGCAAGTTCTTCTTCAGCGTCTTTTCGTTTTTCACGAGCCTCGCGACTTTTTCGGGCCTTCAGCCACTTTTCTCCTTTGACCTTTTGTTGATGCAATTGAATCATTTCATTCGACCAATCCGGATGAAGTTTCTTTAATTCCATAAATTCATTAAATTGTTTATCACGAGCCAATCCTGCACGTTCCAATCGTTTAGAAGACATGAGAGAGAGAGAGAGAGAGAGAAAATCAGAGAATGAATGATTAATGAATCGCAACTGAGTTGGTGTTGTAATTGTCTTCCTTGTTTTAATAGAATGAGACAACAATTGGTTAACCAATAAAAGTGAATCATTCAATAATTCTTGCAATGATTCGTCAATCAATAGTCCAACCCTATAGTCGCCACACCAGGGGCTCGCAACAGAATTGGGCCAGCTCAACTATCACGTGCCTGGGCCGAGTTCCGTGAGTTCCGTTTATATTTTTTACGAACGTTTTGGCCCAAATTTCCGGCCAAGTTCCGTGAGTTCCGTTTCCGGCCCGAGTTCCGTTTTCGACCTTGGACTGACCTCGAGGACTGCCTTGAACCTCGAAAACGGAACTCGGGCCGGAAACGGAACGCACGAAACTTGGCCGGAAATTTGGGCCAA